>WNFE01015015.1_pt1 | contig 18848 bp, 22 predicted proteins | sample 5400451 | NCBI WGS metagenome assembly WNFE01 (sample SAMN13153344, study PRJNA577476) | soil metagenome | isolation source: 200 cm saprolite under Douglas fir tree site 2 hole 2 | place: USA:California | collected 2015-04-18
TCGATCTTCTCGCCCTCAGCGAGCGTCACGATTGCTTTCTTCCAATGCGCGCGCCGGCCGAGCGGTCCGCGGACTCGCTTTTCTTTGCCGGCGTAGTTGCACGTGTTCACATTCACGACCTTCTTCTGGAACAAACGCTCAACCGCGTCTTTGATTTGAATCTTGTTCGCGCGCGGGCTGACCCGAAAGACATATTTGTTCTGTTTTTCGCTCATCAGCGTCGACTTTTCGGTCAGCGACGCGGTCTCGATAATTTCGTGCGGCTCTCTCATTGGATTCTCTCCGCTAACTTTTCGAGCGCCTTCGACGTCACCAAAATTTTCTGAAACGCGAGCAATTGCTCCGTGTTCACGTCCGCCGCCGTCGCGAGTTTCACCGGCTTCACGTTGCGCGCCGACTTGTGGGTCTTGTCGTCGAACGAATCGGAAATGATTAGAACTTTCTCAGCGTCGGTTTGTTTGCGGACAAGATCGACAAAGGCTTTCGTTTTAATTTCCGAGACGGCAAATTTGTCGATAGTGAGAACGTCGCCGGCTTTGATCCGCTCGCTTAGCGCTTTTTGCAGCGCGAGGCGCCGCACTGATTTGGAAACTTTCTTGGAGTAATCACGCGGCTTCGGCCCAAAAACGACGCCGCCGCCGCGCCAAATCGGCGATGAAACATAGCCAGCCCGGGCACGGCCAGTTCCCTTTTGCCGCCACGGTTTCGCGCCCGACATGTCGACTTCCGCTTTTGTTTTCGTGTTCGCCGAACCCGAACGCCGCGCCGCGCGCATCGCGACAACGACATCGTGAACAGCCTGCGAACCGCGACCATCCTCGATGATGTCGATCTTCGCTTCCTTGGCCGCAGCTTTGGTTAAAACTTTCGCGCTCATTTCTTCTCAGCCGCTTCAGGTTTCTTTTCGGCCTCAGGTTTTTTCTCGGCTCCCGGCTTTTTCTCTTCCGTTTTCTTCTCCGCTTCGTGCTTCTTCGCGGCGGCCTTGTCTTGTTTCGCGTGCTGCTGGTGCAGTCTTATCTGCGCGGCGGGATTTTTGATCGCCGGTCTAACAACGACGTAACTCCCGTTACAGCCTGGGACCGCACCGCTGATCAAAATCACTTTCTCGGCCTCGCGCACCTGCATCACTTGCAGATTCTGCACGGTCACGCGCTCGTCACCGAGGTGACCGGGCATTCCCATGTTTTTCCAAATGCGGCCCGGAGTGGAACGATTCCCCACGGCGCCGTTACGCCGGTGCGTTTTCGATCCGTGGGCCGCGCCTTGCCCATCGAAGTTGTGCTTCTTCATCCGGCTGAAATTGGGTGACGGTGAGATTCACTTCGCCCTCGCCCAAATCGCTCGTTAGGCGAAACTCGCGCACGAATCGTTTCGGTTCCGAACTGGCACCCTTGAAGACACCGAGCTCCGCTTTGCTTACACGCGATTCTTTTTGCGAACCGAACCCGACCTGCACGGCCGAGTAGCCATCGTTCTCGTGCGTCAGACGACGCAAAAGAGCGTTATCGCCGACCGCGATCACGGTCACAGGATGCAGCCGACCGTTGGCGTCGTAGACGCTGGTCATGCCGATTTTCTGTCCTAGTAACCCGATGCTCATGTTGGCGGCGTGGCAAAATTCTCAAGCGGCTAAATCTTAATCGTAATATCGACGCCCGCAGGCAAATTTAGTTTCTTCAACTCATCCACCGTCTTAGCGGTCGGCTCGATAATGTCCAGCAACCGTTTGTGCGTGCGGATTTCAAATTGTTCCATCGATTTTTTATCGACGTGTGGGGAGCGATTCACGGTGAACTTCTCAATCAATGTCGGCAACGGAATCGGACCGGCCACGCGGGCACCGGTACGTTTCGCGGTCTCAACAATATCGACAACGGACTGGTCTAGCATCCGATGGTCGAATGCCTTCAAACGAATGCGAATGCGCTGGCCGTCCGCCATAAATTATTTCTCCTCCTTTTGATCGAGGATTGCCGCGACCAGATTCGACGGCACCTGTTGAAAGTGCGACGGCTCCATCGAATAGCTGGACCGGCCTTTCGAAAGCGAGCGAATCGCGGTGGCATAACCGAATAGCTCTGCCAACGGAACTTCAGCGTGCACGATGGTCAGGTTTCCTCGCGACTCGATGCTGTTCACCTGGCCGCGACGCCGGTTTAAGTCACCGATAATGTCGCCCTGATATTCTTCCGGCGTGATATTTTCCACCTTCATGATCGGCTCAAGCAGGATCGGTTTGCCCGCTCGGAAGCCGTCCTTCATTGCGAAGATCGCCGCCATCTTGAACGCGAGCTCACTCGAATCGACTTCGTGGAAGCTTCCGAAAACAATGTCTGCCTCAACATCGACAACTGGGTAGCCGCCGAGCACGCCATCGAGCACGGCTTCTTCGATGCCCTTCTTGACCGCAGGGATGTATTCGCGCGGAATAACGCCGCCGACGATCTTGTTTTCGACGACGAGGCCTTTGCTGCGCTCGCCTGGCCGTAAATCCACTTCAACATGTCCGTACTGGCCGCGACCGCCTGATTGTTTAATCAACTTGCCGACACCGTGCGCGTTGGTGGTGATTGTTTCGCGATACGCGATCTGAGGTTTGCCCGCATTCGCATCCACTTTGAATTCGCGGAACATGCGATCGCGAATGATTTCGAGATGCAGTTCGCCCATGCCGGCGATGATGGTCTGGCCGGTGTCTTCGTGCGTATAAACCTTGAACGTCGGATCTTCTTCGGACAAACGCTGCAGCGCCACGCCCATTTTTTCTTGGTCCAATTTCGTCTTCGGCTCAATCGCCATGGAGATGACGGGATCAGGAAACGTCGGCGGCTCGAGCAGGATCGGATGGTCTTCGTCGCAAAGCGTGTCACCAGTCGTGATGTTTTTGATGCCGACGATCGCGGCGATATCGCCCGAGTAACAAGTCTCGATGTCTTCGCGCTTGTCGGCCTGGATTTGGATCAACCGTGAAATGCGTTCGCGTTTGTTCGTGCGCGGATTGTAAACCGTGTCGCCTTTCGAAAGTGTGCCGGAATAAACGCGGAAGAAAACGAGTTTGCCGACAAATGGATCGCTCCAAAGTTTAAACGCGAGCGAACAGAAGTTGCCGTTATCGTCCGTCGGCGCTTCCATCGGCTCGTGGGTATCGGGTTCCATCCCCTTCGCCGGCGGAATTTCGAGCGGGCTCGGCAAATAATCGACGACTGCATCAACGAGATATTGCACACCGATGTTCTTCAATGCCGAGCCGCCGATCACCGGCACAAATTTGTTTGCGATCGTTTGACGGCGGATAGCCGCTTTTAAAATCTCCGGCGTAACCGGTTTCTCTTCCAGAACGACTTCTGCGACTTCGTCATCGAGATTGGAAATCTGCTCGACCAGCTCTTTGTAAGCCTTGTCGACAGCGGCGGCATGTTCCTGGGGAATGTCCGTGACCTCGTATGTCGATCCAAGCTGGTCGCTGTCGGAATAGATGATCGCCTTCTTATTAATAACGTCGAGCTGGCCCCTGAGCTGATCTTCTCTGCCCAACGGCAAGAGGACTGGCCACGCATTCGCACCAAGTTTTTTATGAATGCTCTCAACCGACATCGCAAAGTCTGCGCCGACGCGGTCCATCTTGTTGATGAACGCAAGGCGCGGGACGTTGTATTTCGTTGCTTGCCGCCAAACCGTTTCGGATTGCGGCTGGACACCGGCGACGCCGTCAAAAACTGCGATCGCGCCATCGAGCACACGAAGCGAACGCTCGACTTCCGCGGTGAAATCGACGTGACCCGGCGTGTCGATGATGTTGATCCGCTGCTTGATTCCCTCGAAACTTTTGTAAACGCCTTCTTCTTTGCGTTGCGCCCAACTGCAGGTTGTCGCCGCGGAAGTAATGGTAATCCCGCGCTCGCGCTCCTGTTCCATCCAGTCAGTGACGGTGGTGCCTTCGTGCACCTCGCCCATCTTATGAATCATCCCGGTGTAAAACAGTACGCGCTCGGTGATCGTCGTTTTGCCGGCATCAATGTGCGCAGCGATGCCAATGTTCCGCGTCCGCTCGAGCGGGAACTTGCGATTCGGCGAGTTCGGGCCCGCCGCTGCCGATTTTTTCTTTTCGAGCGTCGCGGGCATAAATTTACCAGCGGAAATGCGCAAACGCGCGATTCGCCTGCGCCATTTTATGCGTGTCTTCGCGTTTCTTGATCGCGTTCCCCTGACCTGCCGCTGCGTCCTTGATTTCCTGAGCGAGCGCCTGCGCCATCGGCATGCCCTTGCGAGTGTCCGCGTATTGGACGATCCAGCGCGTCGCCAGAGAAATTTGGCGTGCGGGCGGCACTTCCAATGGGACTTGATAAGTCGCGCCACCGACCCGACGCGATTTTACTTCCAGCCGCGGACGAACGTTCTCGATGGCTTTGTTTACGACTTCGAGTGGATCGACTGAATCGGAACCTTCCCGCGACTTTTCAATCGCGCTGTAGACAATGCGCTCGGCGAGCGATTTCTTGCCGCGCTTCATCACCGTGGTGATGAGCCGCGCGACCGCCGGACTCCCGTAACGGGAATCGACACGCTCCTCTTTCTTGTAAACCCTTTTCCGTCGCGACATTGTCGATCTTTCGTCTCAAAAATTTATTTCTTCTCTTCCTTTGGCGCTGCTTCCTTTGCGGCTGCGGCCGGCTTCGCGCCGCCACCTCCGCCCGCGCCACCCTTCGGGCGCTTCGCCCCGTACTTGGAACGACTTCGGCGCCGCCCATCAACGCCGAGGCTGTCGAGCGAGCCACGCACAATATGATAGCGTACGCCCGGCAAATCTTTCACTCGTCCCCCGCGCACGAGCACGATCGAGTGCTCCTGCAAGTTGTGGCCCTCGCCCGGAATGTAGGCAATCACTTCCTCGCCGTTCGTCAACCGCACTTTTGCCACTTTGCGCAGGGCGGAATTCGGCTTCTTCGGTGTGCGCGTCATTACCTGCACGCACACGCCGCGGCGCTGGGGACAATTGGTCAGCGCCGGTGACTTCGATTTCACCGACACCTTCCGGCGTCCTTTCCGAATCAACTGATTAATCGTGGGCATTTTTTCCAAACAAAGCGCCGCCAAAAACCTCGCACGCTGGTTGTTATTCCGCGCGAACACGCGCAATTTCTCTTTTGGGATGCAGAAAATATTCGAGCTTCTTGCCCAGGATCGACAATCAAAAGCGCGGCACGGTCGTTTAACGACGGCACACGGCGCGATTGAAACGCCGGCGTTCGTGCCGGTCGGCACGCAAGGAAGTGTGAAGGCGGTGAGTCCGCGTGAATTGCGTGAGCTCAATGCGCCGATTGTTCTGGGAAACACTTATCATCTTTTCGTCAGGCCGGGGATTGAGGTGATCAAACATTTCGGCGGACTGCACAAATTCATGACCTGGAACCGGCCGATTCTAACGGACAGCGGCGGTTACCAGATTTTTTCATTGGCGAAGCTGCGCAAAATCTCCGAGAACGGCGTGCATTTTCAGAATCATGTCGACGGGAGCCCGGCATTCATTTCACCGGAGAGCGCGATGGAAATTCAAGCTGCGCTTGGCAGCGACATCGCGATGGTGCTGGACGAATGCCCGCCGTGGCCGTGCGAGTACGATTACGCCGCAAAAAGTGCGGAGATGACAACGCGCTGGGCCAAGCGTTGCAAAGACGCTTTGCAGCAGAGGCAAAACTTGACGGCTTTAAGCGGTCAAGTTTCAAGAGAAGAAAATGCTCAACTCCCAACGTCCAACGGCGAACCGCCAACATCGAATATTGAACATCGAACGACAGACATTGGGCAATCCGCAATTGACCGTCAGCTGGTCTTCGGAATCGTGCAAGGTGCGACGTTTGGTGAATTACGCCAACAGAGCGCACAGGCGATTGTCGCTTTTGATTTCGACGGCTACGCGATCGGTGGGGTCAGTGTCGGCGAACCGGAAGAGGAAATGTTTCGCGCGGTCGAATCGAGCGAGCCGTTGTTGCCAAACGACAAGCCGCGTTATGCGATGGGGCTCGGCACGCCACCGCAATTACTGGAAATGATTTCACGCGGGATGGACATGTTCGATTGCGTATTGCCAACGCGACTCGCGCGGAACGGAACCGCGTTTACGGCCACCGGCACGCTCAATTTAAAAAATGCGGAGTACGCCAAGGACAGAAGGCCGATCGAAGAGGACTGCGTTTGTTCCAGCTGCCGTGAATTCAGCCGCGGTTACGTTCGCCATTTGATTAAAGCCGAAGAAATTCTCGGGCTCCGTTTAATCACACCGACAAAGGCAGGTTCGACGAGTTTCGCCGGGAATTCATTTCGAATTACGAGACGCGAGATGTCGATCTAACCGAGTAGCAGCAGCAGGAACGTTGTTAGCAGTGATTCTAGATTGCAGCGGAAGCGTTCGGGTTTAAGCTCCGGCTCGCTCAAATTTTCCGAAGATGCTTCTATTTTTAGCTCAAGCACAGCCGGCCGCGCCTGCTCCAGCTCCGGGCGGCGCTTCCGGTTTTCTCAATCTCCTGCCCTTCTGGTTTTTCATCATCGTCATTATGTATTTTGTTCTGATTCGTCCGCAGAAAAAACGGCAGCAGGAGCAGCAGCGTTTGGTTTCGAGTTTAAAAACCGGCGATCGAGTTGTGACGAACGCCGGCATTCACGGGTTGATCGCCAACGTGAAGGAAACCACCGTGATCGTGAAAGTGGCCGATAACGTGAAGATCGAGATGGAGAAATCGGCGGTCACTAATGTGCTAAAAGAGAGTTGAGACGTTGAGGTGTTGAGAAGTTGAGATGAACATCAAAAAACAACAGAGCGCACGACACGCCGTCGCCCCTCAACCACTCAACAATGCCAGTCCGGCTCGGACCTCAACCCCTCAACCCCTGCAATGAGTCCCGTACTCACATTTTTCATCGGTCTGGGCCTGCTCGTTTTGTTCGGTTGGTATTTTGCAACCGACGTCGGTCTACGAAAACGGTTGCTCGCGACGACATTGGTAATGTTGCTGGTCGCTTTCAGCATCGCGACAATCTGGCCACCGAAAGATAAGATTCAGCTCGGTCTCGATATTCAAGGCGGCACCTCGTTCCTGATTCGCCTGATGGGCGGCGACAAGGAAGTGAACCAGGGAATGCTCGGCCAGGCGGTCGAGGTGATCCGTAAACGTGTAGATTACTTTGGCGTTGGCGAGCCGGTCATCAGCCCGGTCGGTAACGATCGGATTCTAGTTCAAATTCCTGGTCTTGATACTGCGAAAATCCAGGAAGCGCGCGAACAACTCTCCCGCGTTGCAAAACTCGAGTTTCGTCTTGTTTATCCGGACAACGGCGAACGGTTGCGAGCGATTGATGAAGGCAAGGAAGTCATCCCGCCGGAGTATCGGATCGAAGTTTATAAAATGGCGGCGGAAGAAAATGAAAAGCCGCGAGAGGAACGCTTACTCGTCAAAAAGAAAGCTGATCTCGGCGGCGACCGCGTGCGCGAATCGCACGCCTATTACGGCAATGAAGGCTGGACGGTTCAGCTCAAGTTTGATGGCGAAGGCGCGAAACAATTCGGCAAAATCACGGAGCAATATAAAGGGCACCGCTTCGCGATTGTTCTCGATGGCGTAATCCAATCCGCGCCGGTGATTCGCGACGCGATTTATGGCGGCGACGCCATCATCACCGGAAAGTTTGACGAAAAAGAAGCCCGCGGTCTGTCTAGTGTGCTCGAAAATCCGCTGCAAACGCCGGTGAGCATTGAGGAGGAACGTAGTGTTTCTCCAACGCTCGGAATGGATTCGATCCGCGCTAGCATCATCGCCGGTTTGATGGGACTCGCGATCACACTCGTGTGTGTGCTGATTTATTATCGGCTGCCTGGATTGGTCGCCAATCTCGCGTTGGTTGTGAATCTGATTCTGTTGATCGGCGCGCTGACGATGTTTCGTTTCGTCCTGACTCTTCCTGGAATAGCCGGCATCATTTTGACTATCGGTTTGTCCGTTGATGCGAACGTGCTCATTTACGAGCGGTTGCGCGAAGAAATGGCGCTCGGCAAGTCGCTCAGGGTGGCAATGGAAACCGCCTACCAAAAAGCGTTCAGCTCCATCTTCGACGCGAACGTGACCACGCTGATCACCGCAATGATTTTGTTCTGGCAGGCCACTGGCCCCGTCCGGGGCTTCGCGATTTCGCTGACCTTCGGCATTCTGGCGTCGCTGTTCACTGCGCTCATCGTCGGGCGCAACGCACTCGGTTGGCTGGTCGATGCCGACCGCGTCAAAAAGATTTCGATGCTGCATCTGATTTCGTCGCAGAACATTAACTTTCTCGGCAAAGGCTTTCTCGCTTGCATGTGCTCGCTTGCGCTCATTCTCGCCGGCGCCACTTCCTTTTACATTCGCGGCGAGAAAAACTTCGGCGTCGATTTTCGCGGCGGCGATCTGGTGACGTTGAGTTCTGCCGCTACGATCGACATCGGACAGGTGCGCGATTCGCTGAAGCCGATTGGTTTGGCTGATGCGTCGATTCAGGAATCGGCCCAGGCCGGGAAGAATTACATTACGGTGCGCAGTCCGCTGAACACGAGCGATAAAGTCGATGGTTGGCGGCGAACTGGCCAAAAGCTCCCTTGTCGCGCTCGGGCTTGGAATCCTTGGTGTTTTGATCTTCGTCACGTTCCGATTCGAGCTCTCGTTCGCGGTCGGCGCAATCGTCGCCCTCTTTCACGACGTCATCATCACAGTTGGAGTTTTCTCGCTCCTCGGACGCGAACTGACTTTAACGATGGTCGGCGCGGTTCTGACCATCGCTGGTTATTCGATCAACGACACCATCGTTGTTTACGACCGGATTCGTGAAGGTCTGGCCAGCGGGCGACGCGGTACGATCGAGGAAATCATGAACTCGAGCATCAACCAGACCTTGAGCCGCACGATTCTGACCAGCACTGTCACGCTCATCCCGATTCTCTGTTTGTTTTTCTTCGGCGGCGCGGTCCTACGCGACTTCTCACTCGCAATCATCGTCGGCGTCGTGGTCGGCACCTATTCGTCGATCTTTATCGCCTCGCCGATCGTACTCTGGTGGACACGCGGCCGCGGCGAAAGCACCAGTACTTTGCGCCGCGAAGTGACGCAGAAGCCGACAGCTGCGAATCCGCTGGTCCGGTAGCCGGCGGGTTTTCGGGCTTTAGTGTTCGAGATATAGCGAGTACGGTCGCGTTTCTTACTCGTTTTGTAAGCCGCGGCGCTTTTTGCCGTCGGCTGCATGCGGCTGGTTAGGCCGGGTCTGCTGTTCGGGTGTAGCTCTCATCAAGTAATGGGTTGCGGTTTGACCGGTGATTAGGAAACCAAGCCGTTCATATAAGGATCGGGCGGGATTCACCTTCAACACCTGTAAGCCGACCGGCTGGCCAGTGTGATGTGCCTGCTCAAGGACTGACTTGATGACGGCTGTTCCGATACCTTGGTTCTGGTACTCCGGTAAGACCTCGATGAATTTGAGGAGCACTTCGGTTTCCCGATTTTTCACGGACAAAACCCCGACGTCTTTCCCTTCAAACGTGATGATTTGACACTCTGCGGGGTTGAAGTGCTACTGAAAGTAATTCCATTGCCAAGCCTCATCCCAGCCCCAGGTTTGTGCGACGTACTGCTGCATGGCGGCTCTGTGTAGATCATAAAGGAAGTCAGAGTCCTCCGACGTGCCCAGTCGAAGAGAGATTTGTTCATTGGCAAGCATTGCCTTGCTTATGTTTCGCCCACGGCCTAACGAGACGGAGCTGAGCCACTCCGAAAGCTTTCGCGAGTTCGCTGCATCGCGTGGTTAGGCCGCCTCGTGTGAGCCTTCATCCTAGCACTGCTATTGCCTCTATCTCGATCAAGAAATCCGACGACGCCAGTGCGCATGCTCCTATCCAGGTGCTTGTCGGGCGCCTTTCTTCGGGGAAAAATTCTCGCAGAGCTCCTCCTATCGCATCTGCTTGCTCTGGTGTGTAATTAACTATGTAGATTCGGAGAGCAACCACGTCCGCGAGCGTGCCGCCGACAGCTTCTACCGCAGTCATAACGTTTCGCAGGGCTTGCCTTGACTGTTGCGCTAAGTCTGTTCCGCCGACTAACTGCTTATGTGCATCCCAGGCAGTTTGCCCCGAAATGTAGATTGTCTTTGCACCGCTGGCGGACACGATCTGTGAAAAGCCGTGCTCCAGACTCGAAAAGAGCGTCTTTGGATTAATGTATTCTCTCGGCATGATATTTAGAAGGCACGTTTCTCCACTCTGGCCGGTCTAACGAGACCAAGCTCAGCCAGCCAGCACTTTGGAGTCAAGAGCGTGCATAAAATCTTGTACGCGAAAAGGTCGACTCGGGCGTCCCAGCCAGAGGTAAACTCCAGTTCCCCCTTGCCGCCCCTTCGTCGTTCCACCAGACCATGTACCGGACGGTCACGAAGACACCTGATTAAGCGCAGTCATCGCCGCCAGCGAGTCCATATAGTCCCGCCAGTGCACGATCTTTCGGCCCTCGATGGTAACGACCGAGATGAAGCGGTTGTCGTAGGAGGCACCGGTCCTGACAATCTTACCATGGACATCGTATTCGATGATGACAACGCGAGGGTCCTGCGATCGGTGCACGACGAGCTCATCAGCGCCGTGGAGGACGATGTTGTTGCCGTAGCCCGCATAGAGTGCCATCAGGGCGTCACGACCACGAACTGTCTCGGGCCATCCGGGGAAATGATATCGGAATTCAAACTCTGCGTTGTTGGCGATGGTGTCGAAATAGTGGTCGCCGTCGACCAGGCCGGCCAAACCCTGCTGGACGATGTCGAAGAACGGGTCGAGCGCCGTGAATGCCAGGTACTTGGGATCGGTCACGATTTGCTCCTTGGTTGTTGCGTGAGTTAGTTCAGGTGAACGAAAAAACCACGAGCCACCTGTCACGTGCAAATTCTCTCGCTGGCCAGTGGTTGGCTCTTACGCGATCGGCAATCTCAACCACCACTAAGCGCCGCGCGCAAATTGGCGGCTCCCGGCGGCGGCGCGACGCGGCCGCTCAAGATATCGTAGGCAGAAACTGGCCGGCCGTAGTAGCGCTCGTTCGCGCCTTTGCGCGTGCCGATTACTGCGCCCTCGAGCGAAGCGCCAATGAAAAGGCCTTTGCTCTTGCTGTAAGTATAAATCGCTGCTCGTGGTGTGACGTCCGCTTCCGCAGCGCGTCCCACTGGTCCAGCGGCAACACTCGCGTCCGCGCCAAGCGTCACGTTTCCACCCTTGGAAAACGCCTGAATCGCGCGTTCGGTGTTGAGGACGATGACAAAATCGGTCACTTGCGCACCAATCTGCGGCCCCCCACCCGCGCCACCGGTACCGATGAATGACGGACCTGACCAACCGTGTCCGGTCCGGGCAACGACCACGCCTTCGCCGGCCTTTGCGCTAAAAATAAGGCCGGCTTTTACTACACTGATGATGGCGAGGCCTCGCGCATTGATCAGAATGTGCGCCGGAATGCCGCGTTCAGGAATGTGCCGAAACTCCCGGATTGTGCCGGCTGAGCGGTCGACCGTGTGCTGTTCCGTCGCGTTCGCCGCAACTAGTGATAAAGAGAAGATCGTCAGAACGAAGAATAACTTTGTCATGGATGTACAAGTCCTTCGCGGGCTTGATGCTGCGCGGTTGTGTCTTTCAATGACGATGTCGATCTTGTCAAGCGAGCCGCAGCAGCGACCGCCTAGGCCGAGAAAATGGGCAAGTGTACCCTTTATTGTATCGATGGTGTCAAGCGCCCGAGGCCTAACGGGAACAAGCTGAGCTACGCCTACCGAAACCGAGCGTCAAATGCGGTTTGATGATTTTCAGCATCTGGAATGTGATTTTACAGCGGGTAGGCGTTAGCTCCAGCGATTGGTTAGGTGGCGGTCCGTGGCTCGCCACGATGTCCTCGCACCTCGTAACAAAGCTCCACCATGCCGCTCTTGTAGGCTTTGACCTCCGCCAGATGGAGAGCGATGTCTCTGTCGAGCTTCTCGAAGAACGGTATCCCATCGCCAATCAAGATCGGCAGGATCGAATAACGAACTTCGTCGGCTAGCCCGAGACGAAGGCATTCGCCGGAAACCACACCGCCTCCAACAAACCAGATGGTACGGAACGTGGGCCGCAGGTGCCCATTCACGAACTGCGCAAGATCGCCTGAGTGGAACTCGACCGTATCACGGGTCCGCGGCAGTTCGCGACTAGTGAGGACGAAGGTGGGTTTGTCGCCGTACGACCACCCCAACCCCTGGGCTTCAAAACGAAGCGCGGTCTCATAGGTTCGCGATCCCATGACGTAGCAGTCGATCGTCTTGAGGAAGGTCTCGACGAATCCTGGGTCTAGGGTGTCCCCGCCTGCGAATTCGTCTGAGGTTTCGAGCCAGTCGACGCGCCCGTCCTTTCGAGCGATGAAGCCGTCGAGGCTCGCCGCCATGTGAATCGTTACGCGAGAATCCGTGTTTGCCATCATGTCGCCCCGTCGTCGGGTACCATGGCTCGCAGCACTGCTCGGCGCCACCGCCACTTGAGTCCACTTAACGAGAATTCGGCCCAAAAAATCTGCAATTAATTGCAGATAAAAATTGTCTAATCCGGTTGCCTTTGGGCGAGACGAAAATTACAAAGGGGGCATGGTGCTGAACCGAGTCCAGTCATAACGGCGCTCGAGGCAACGCGCAAGCCGAAAACCGTCGTATTGCGACTGGACCAAGCGCTTCATGGACCGAATTTGACGAGAACTCTTTGCCCGATTAGGCTCGGCCTCGCCCGTTGGGCACAAAATTTGCAAGTCAGGAGTTGATTATCGATGCCAGAACGCGCACTCAAGCGGTTGAAGAACAAGCTCGACGCCGAGGGCATTCTCGAGGAAGTGCGCCGGCTGCGCGCTTTTGAGACGCCTTCGCAAAAGCACCGCCGCAAAGCGAAGAACAACGCCAAGCGTGGCCGGACAAAATTCCGCTTTAACCCGTCGTAAGCAACGCTGGCGATTGTTGAAACGTTAAATCGTTACATCGTCAAAACGATTCACGATTCAACCAATCACGGTTCAACGTTTCTTTAATCGCATTCGCAGACGACCCGGAAGCCGAGATCGTTGCAAGAAAAGCCGGGCACATTCGAGCTGCGCACCGTTGTTCGTAAACTGCTGAAGCGCGATTTCCAGCTGCCCCCGCGATGAACGCGCTTGGTGCCGCCGGTCGGCCCGCGCGAATTCACTTTCGGCCCCGGTCGATAGAGCTCGTAATAATCGAGACACCATTCCCAGACATTGCCCGCCATGTCTTCAATTCCAAACGGACTGGCTCCGAGCGAAAATGCGCCGACGGGTGAACTTTCGGGATAGCCATCGTCGATATCGCGATCGCTCCAGGCAAAAACAGTGTTGCGATCGGCGAAATTAGCGAGATCGCCGCGCCCGTCATAATTTCCCCATGGAAATTTGCGGCCGTCGTTGCCTTTGGCAGCGTATTCCCATTCCGCTTCTGTCGGCAGCCGATATTTTCGGCGTTCGCGCGTGCTCAACCACTGACAAAATTTCACCGCATCGACCCGTTCCCGTGGCTCGATTTCCTTCACATCAAAGCGATGCAGGATTTCGACGAGCGAATGAATGGCGTTTTCCAAATTATCCCGCCACTGAGCGACGCGGCTGCGCTTTCATTTTTCCTCGGCGGCAGTGGAGAGCTGTTCGCACAATCCGTTGAGATGGTCGCATAGATAAACCAGGTCGTGGATGAACGGCTTTTGGAGCGATTCGTGCAAAAAATTGTCGCGATACTTGAGCAATTCGGCATGAAGTGAGTCGAACAGTTGCTGATTCACGCTTTCCGTATTGCGAATCGAAGCCAGTTGTTCGTCGATCCTGCGGAATTGTTCGGCGAAGGCAGCGGCTCGGGAAGCTTCCACTTGAGCGGCGATTTGTTCCAAACGATTCAACACCGAGTTCTCCAGACCATGCAGGCGCTCAAAGAACGCGTCAGGCTGTTGCCCCGGTTCAGTTGGATCTCGCACTTCGGGCAAGAAGTTGCTTTGATCGCCCGGCAATATTTTCTCTGCCTCGGCGCTCAGCTGCTGCATGACGATGGCGAAATCCCGCTCTTGTTGGGTGGCCTTATTCGACATTTTCCCTCACAAAAAATTTCCGAATCGCTTCGACTAAACCTTCGATGTCATGGCGCCGCGCCTCGATGTCGATCTTGAGACCATGATCGGTGGCCGTTTTCGATGTAATCGGTCCGATGCTGGCGATCTGCATTCCTTTTGGCCAGGGCAGACCGAGAGCTAGAAAATTTTCCACTGTGGAAGAACTCGTGAACGTGATCAGATCGGCTCCCTCCTCCAAAAGCCGGCGGCGCGCGCCGGTAACGTCGCGCGTCTCCGGAACGGTACGATAGGCATAAGCTTCGTCGACAATCGCTCCCAGCTTGGACAATTCCTTCGGAAGCACGTCCCGCGCCTTTTCCGCGCGGGCCAGCAGGATTCGCAAATTTTCTACGCCGCCTTGCTTTTGAAATTCACGGACAATTGATTCGGCCACGAATTCGTCCGGCTGAAGATCGACATGGAGATGGAAATCGCGGACGCGTTGCGCGGTTGCCGGACCAATGGCCGCGATTTTCGCCGCTCCGATTTCGCGCGCGTCGTCATAAAGCTTGTAAAATATTTGGAAAAACGCGTCGACGCCGTTCGGACTGGTAAACACGATCCAGTCATATTGATGCGCGTCCTGCACGAGTTCGGCGAATTCGCGTAAGTCGGTTGGCGGCTCGATTCGAATCGTCGGCAATTCAAAGACGTCGGCGCCGAGCGCACGAAGTTGACTTGTGAGAGCGCCCGCTTGGTTTCGCGTCCGTGTCACCACGATTCGCTTTCCCGAAAGGGGCCGGCGTTCGTACCAATTCAAATCTTTGCGCAAGGCGACGACGTCGCCAAAAACCGCCACCGCCGGCGCCTCAAATTCAGCTTCCGCAACCCGCTGGGCGATATTTTCGAGGGTGCCGATCAATGTTTTCTGGCGTTCCGTCGTCGCCCACCGGACGAGCGCGACCGGAAGATCGCGGCGCACGCCGTTCGCCATCATCTCTCGGACAATTGCGTCAATTCTGTCGACGCCCATCAACATCACTTGCGTGCCGCCGAGCTTCGCTAACGCCGCATAATCAATCGCACTTTTTGTTTTCGATGGATCTTCATGGCCGGTGAAGAAAGTAACGTGCGAATTTTCCGCGCGGTGCGTCACCGGAATTCCGGCATAAGCGGGACCGGCAATCGCAGAGGTAATTCCGGGAACAATTTCGAGCGTGATGCCGGCATCGACAATCGCCTTGGCCTCCTCTGCGCCGCGACCGAAAACAAATGGATCGCCGCCTTTTAGACGCACGACTTCTTTTCCGGCGCGCGCTTTTTCAACGAGCAGCTCGTTGATTTCATCCTGAGTCAACGCGTGCCCGCCCGCCTTTTTTCCGGCGTAAATAATTTCTGCGTCATCGCGCGCCCAGCCCAGCATTTCCGGGTTCGCCAAATGATCGTAAACAATGACGTCAGCTCGCTCGATGCGCTCCTTCGCGCGTAGCGTCGCGAGTCCGAGATCTCCCGGACCAGCGCCAACAAGATAAACCTTTCCGCTCTTACTCCTGCTCTTGCTCATGTTCGCGATCGAATCTGCTCCAACAATCGAGCCGCTAATTTTTCCGCATCTTCGCTTCGTCCTTCAACAAAACCTTCGCGAGGCGCGGTTGCGCCAAGATCGAAAATCTGCGCGCGAATTTTCATCGTTGGCCCATCAATGACTGCCAGCACTCCGACGGGTTGGTTGCAATCCGCATCCAATAGCCGCAAAAATTCGCGCTCCGCGCGCAGCGCAAGCCGCGTGTCAAAATCAGTGATCGCATCGACAATTTCCCTGAACTGTTCGTCGCCCGAGCGTATTTGCATGGCAATAACGCCCTGTCCGCCCGCGGGCAGAAAAATCTCGCGCGGAAGAAGGGCAGTGGAAAATTCGCTGCCTTCAAAATTGATCTGCCCATCGCTTGGCCGCAGCCCAAGTCGCTCCAACCCCGCATGCGCGAGAATGATCGCGTGCCATTGATCGGTGGCGAGTTTGCGCAATCGCGTCGGCACATTGCCGCGAAGATCGACAATCTCCAAATCCGGTCGTTTCCAGCGCAGTTGATGTTTCCGCCGAACGCTTCCGGTCGCGACAATTCCGTCCGCAGCCAGTGAATTTAAATCACACGGCGTCGTCGCCACTAAGACATCGCCAACAGCAGCGCGCGGCAGGACCGCCGCAATCTCTGTCCCAAGGGCCAATCTGCTCGGCAAATCCTTTGCGCTGTGCACCGCGAGATCGATTTTTTTTCTTAAAAGGGCGCGTTCAATTGCGCCGGTGAACAATCCTTTCCGGCCGGCGCGCACATCGCGAATTGCTGTCTTGGCATCGTCCCCACGCGTCTTAATGAGTTTGATTTCGAACCTCAGATCGGCCCAACGCGCCTGCAATCTCTCGACCACCAATCCAGTCTGCCTCAGCGCGAGTTCGCTGCCGCGTGTGCCGACGACGATTTTGATTCGGCGTGGGCGCTTCATATGAATGATGGGAACCTAGCAGGTTCCCCTACAAATTTCGCGTCTCCCTGTAGTAGGGGAAGCTGTCAGCTTCCCTGCTCGACAATTCCCACTGGCGGATGCTCTGACGCTTGCGCCGAACAATTTGACCCGCGCGCCATCAATTCACCAAACTCAGCCACATGTTCCGAAATGATCTGCTCGGCCGCGGCAATCTGTTCCCGGCGAGTGGCCAGCGATTGTTCGGCAATCGATTGCAACGAATCGACGTCGTAAAGATAGACTCCATCGAGCGCGTTCACATCGGGAGCGACATCGCGCGGCACCGCGATGTCGATAATGAAGAGCGGTCTATCGATCCGGTCGCGCAGCATCGGAGCAAGTTTTTCCTGCGAGAGCAATGGGACGTCGGAAGATGTCGATGCGATCAGGATATCGATTTCGCCGCATTGTTCCTGCCATTGTTCAAAGGCAATCGCGTGGCCGTTGACGGCGAGCGCGAGCGCTTCCGCACGTTCGGGTGAGCGGTTGCTCACGCGCAAATCAGCGACCCCGCGCGACACTAGCGCCCGCACCGTCCGTTCGCTCGTTTCGCCCGCGCCGAGCACAAGAACTTTGCACTCGCGAAGATCGCCGAAAATCTTCTGAGCAAGATCGACAGCGACCGAGCCGACCGAAACCGCGCCGCGGGTAATCTCGGTGTGGGTCCGGACCTGCTTGGCCACTCGAAACGCGCGTTGAAACAACCGATGCAAATATCGCCCGGCCGCACCGGCCGTCCGCGCCGCTTCGTACGCCTTTTTCGCTTGGCCAAGAATTTCGGTTTCGCCAACGACCATCGAGTCCAGTCCTGAAGTGACGCGAAACAAATGCCTCACGCAATCGACGGCTTCGTAGCGATAAAATGTTTCAACATGACCATCGAGTTCGGTCGTGTGTGTTCGGGCAAGACAACGCGCAATCTGGTCGGTCGGAATGAAATTTTCCGCCGCAGCATAAACTTCCACGCGATTACAGGTGCTGAGCAGCAACGCCTCGTTGCAACCGCAGTTTCTCAATACGCGACCGGTTTCGGCGTGGCCGGCGAAATTCTCACGCGTTTCCACGTCGGCATTGTGATGGCTGAGACCGACGCAAAACAAATTCATGGCACGTGCGTTTCGGCGGTAAAGGTGATTCCCCAAAGAAGAGTCAATGCCGCGCTAAAACCAATGATGCAAAGCGCAGCCACACGTTTCGGCGCAAACCAATGCAGATATCGACCCTGTAAAATCAACCCGTAAAGAACCCAGACACCGATCGCGCAGGTGATTTGCATCCACGGCAAAGGTTCGCCGACAAAAAATCCACTAACCAATCCGAGCGTATAAAGCGCGAATCCCCACCAGAGCAGCCGCGTGATCGCGGCGAAAAGATCGGTCAATGGCGGAAGGTGGTAAAAAATCGAATACAAATGATGCGTCTTAAGTTGGCGTTCCTGAATGAGGTACATGACGCCCGCGATACAAGCGAGAGCGAACGCGCCATAGGCGACCAGAGAAATCGATGCGTGAAATTCCAACCACGGATTAGCCGGCAACCAGCCGCGGTGCGGTGTGTCGATTGGCGCAAACAGCGCAAACAGTTGCAGCAAAACCACCAGCGGTGCGGTAAATGCGCCCATCAGCGAAAGCCGATACGTGGGCCCCACGACCATGTAGAAAAGCGCGACCGACCACGCGACGAAAATAATGACCTCAAACAAGTTAGTGATTGGACAACGGTCGAGCGTGTGGCCGCGGATCGACAAAAATGCTGTCTGGAAAATAAAGCCCAGCCCGACGGCGAAAAAGTTGAACCGCATTGGCCGAAAAATGCCACCCCGCATTTCGAGAACCGTGTGCGCGATCGCCACGAGAAAACAGATCGTTGAAAGAATGAGAAGATATCGATCCACCGCGAGCCTTCTATTCTAGATACCCGCTCCTCTTTGGCAATGCCGCGCTTGGACTGCGTCTGTGCGATTCGCCTCACCGTTGACCTCTAACGTGCGTCCGCTAGCATCATCACGCTGTGAATCCTGACGTAATCGACAAACTCCGCGCCGGTGTTCGCGACGTCCCGGATTTTCCAAAAAAAGGCATCGTCTTCAAAGACATCACGCCGATTTTGAAGGACGGCGCACTTTTTCGGGCGTCGATCGATCTTTTTTTGGAACGGTTTCAAGGAAAAAGAATCGACAAGATTGTAGGAATCGACGCGCGCGGATTCCTTT
>WNFE01001187.1_pt1 | contig 18838 bp, 19 predicted proteins | sample 5400451 | NCBI WGS metagenome assembly WNFE01 (sample SAMN13153344, study PRJNA577476) | soil metagenome | isolation source: 200 cm saprolite under Douglas fir tree site 2 hole 2 | place: USA:California | collected 2015-04-18
CTTGTCAAAGTGGGCGTCCCCATCCCCGAGAGGATCTCTTCGCGATCCTGTCGGGACTTCCCCACGGGGTGGGGAAGCGAGAGTACCCACAGGCGGCGTTCGATTGCGCGGGCCATCGCCATCGTGTGATAGAGCGCAAGCAGCATGTGCGGTTCAGGGCGATTACCGGAAGCGCGCGCTGTCACAGGCTCAGTAGACTGCACTTCGGGGAGGGAGGCGAACTAAAGAGTGCCCGGATTCGGGCACCAACCCTTGGGAGGTAGTTGGCATTTCGTTCTCGGCCGACGTCAAGAACGAGATGGCGGGGTTTCTGCCGGCCAGGCCCTGCTGTCAGTTGAGTGAGCTGCTGGGCATCTACTTCGGCTCGCGTGCGCGCCTGATCAAGACATCGGGCGACGGCCAGGCGGCATATTTCTCGCTGCTCCGCAACGCCGTGGCGCGGAAGGTGGTCAGGCTCGGCCGCTCGGTAGGCCACATGGAGGCGAAGTACCAGGCGGTCAAGACCAAGAAGCGGATGGCCTTCTTCATCGAGCTGGCGCTCCCCGCCGGACTGCCTTCGGCATTCACGAAGGCGGCCGCGAACGTGGTGCCCGACGCAACGTGCGATCGCAAAGCCATGCTCCGCGGCCTTTTTCTCGGCTGCGGCTCGGTCAACGCGCCCTCCGCCCGTTACCACCTCGAGTTCGTCGCCCCCAGCGCGCCGTGGGCAACGGCGATCGTGGGGGTGGCCGAGTCCGCCGGCGCCAGGGTCGGGGTGATGGAGCGCAGCGGCCAGCATGTGGTCTACGTGAAAGAGGGTGACGGCATCGTGCGCCTGCTGTCGTGGATGGGCGCCAGCCGCGCAGTGATGGAGTTCGAGAGCGTGCGTGTGGTGCGTGAGGTGAGCGGGGAGGTCAACCGCCGGCTCAACTTCGAGACCGCCAACATCGGCAAGACCATCGGCTCAGGGTTGCGCCAGGCGGCCGCGATCGAAAGGCTCGACACGACAGGAAAGCTCGACGCGCTGCCTCCCGCCCTGCGCGAGATGGCCCGCTGGCGGAGCGCAAACCCGGAGCTCAACCTCGGCGAGCTGGCCCGACGGATGAAGCTCTCCAAGTCGGCGGTCAACCACCGGCTGCGCCGCCTGCTGGATGTGGCCGAGCACGCCGGTGGCGGCGTATCGCCGAATCCCGCGCGCCGCTCCGCCTAACATTACCTGGGCCCAACGAGCCTTCCCGAATGCCGGGTCATGCCGGCGCCAGCATGTGAGGGGTTGTCCATGACCAAGGTCGGCATCAATGGTTTCGGTCGCATCGGTCGCAACATCTACCGCGCGGCCCACGCGCTCAACCCATCGTTCGAGATCGTCGCCGTCAACGACATCGGAGACGCGCACACGTTCGCCCATCTCCTGAAGCACGACACCGCGCTGGGCACCTTCGGGCCCTCCGTGACAGCAGACGGGGACTCGATCGTCGTCGACGGCCACCGCGTGAAATTCCTGAGCCAGAAGGACCCGGCCGAGCTGCCCTGGAAGGAGCTCGGGGTGGATGTCGTCGTCGAATCCACCGGCCTGTTCACGGACGGTGCCAGGGCGCGCGTGCACATCGACAAAGGCGGCGCCAAAAAGGTGATCATCTCCGCGCCCGCGACCAACCAGGACTTCACAGTGGTGATGGGCGTCAACCACAAGAGCTACGACCCCAAGCAGCACAACGTGGTCTCGAACGCGAGCTGCACCACCAACTGCTTCGTACCGCTGGCGCACGTCCTCCACAACAGCTACGGGATCGAGCGCGGGATGATGACGACGATCCACGCGTACACGGCGGACCAGAAGCTGCAGGACCTTCCCCACAAAGACCTGCGGCGAGCGCGGGCGGCGGCCGACAACATCATCCCCACATCGACCGGGGCCAACAAGGCGGTGGCCGAGGTGCTGCCGGACCTCAAGGGCAAGTTCGAGGGCATTTCGTTCCGCGTGCCGATCCTGGACGTGTCAGTCGTCGATCTCACGGTGCAGCTGAGCAACAAGACCACTGCCGCGGACATCAACGCGGCCTTTGACGAGGCTGCCGGGGGTGACCTCAAGGGGATCCTCTCCGTGAGCAAGGAGCCGCTCGTCTCCTCAGACTTCAAAGGCGACCCGCATTCTTCGATCGTCGACGCGCCGCTCACGCAGATGCTGGGCTCCGACTGGGCGAAGGTCGTGGCCTGGTACGACAACGAGTGGGGGTTCAGCTGCCGGATGGTCGAGCTGATCAGCTACATGGCGGCGCGACTCTGAAAGTTCCGATCACATCGGTCGACGTCTCCGGCAAGAGGGTCCTTGTCCGCGAGGACTTCAACGTGCCCATGGCAAATGGCCAGATCACCGACGCCACGCGCATCAAGGCGGCGATACCAACGCTGCGCGATCTCATGCATCGCGGCGCCACTGTGATCGTCATGTCTCACCTGGGACGGCCCACGGGTCCCGACCCAGCGCAGTCGCTTCGACCGGTGGCGCGCGAGCTCTCGACTCACCTCTGGGGCGAGGTGCCATTCGCGACCGATTGCATCGGGCCGGTGGCGACGTCGGCGGTCGCCAGGCTGCAGCCGGGCAAGGTCCTGCTGCTGGAGAACGTGAGGTTCCATCCCGAGGAAGAAAAGAACGACCCCGAGTTCGCGCGGCAGCTTGCCGCCCACGGCGAGATCTTCGTCAACGACGCGTTCGCCGCGTCGCACCGCGCCCACGCGTCGGTCGTCGGGGTCGCCAACTACCTGCCCGCGTACGCCGGCCAACTGATGGTGGCCGAGCTGAACGCTCTCCACGACGCCGTCGACAACCCGAAGCGCCCCCTCATCGCCGTGATCGGCGGCGCCAAGGTCTCCACCAAGATGAACCTGCTCAACAACCTGATCACCAAGGTCGATGCACTGGTGATCGGCGGCGCGATGGCGAACACGTTCCTCCGTGCGCAGGGCTTTCCAACCGGTCGGAGCCTGGTCGAGGACGGCGCGGTCGAGGCCGCCAACGAAGTCTGGAAGATCTTCGGCAACCGGCTCGTACTGCCCGTCGACCTCGTGTGCGCCGAGCAGGTGCAGGCCGGCCAGCCGACACGAATCTTTCCCGCGCGGGCCATGGAGTCGCCATGGATCGCCCTCGACATCGGCCCCCAGTCGGTCGCCCTGTTCGCCGAGCGTGTCCGCGGCTCCGGCACCATCGTCTGGAACGGACCGATGGGCATGTTCGAGATCCCGGACTTCGGACACGGAACGCGTGGCGTAGGGGAGGCGATCGCGAGTTCCGGCGCTTACACTCTCGTCGGTGGCGGCGACACCGCCGCCGCCATCGATGCCCTCGGGCTCACCGGCCGCTTCTCATGGGTTTCGACCGGCGGCGGAGCCACCCTCGAGTACCTCGAGGGGAGGCAGCTGCCTGGAGTCGCAATTCTGAAGGAGGCGTAAGAGGGGGGTGCCGGCACGTGTCTCCCCCAAAGCGCTGCTCGCCGCCAACTGGAAGATGAATCCGGTCAACGCGGGCGACGCCCTCGACCTCGTCAAGGGGGTGATGCCGGCATCGATCGCCCACCCCGACGTCATCGAGGTCGCCATCTTTCCGCCGTTTCCATGGCTGCTCGGCATCGCCGAGGTGCTGGAGGGAACCACCGTGAAGCTGGGCGCGCAGGATTGCTTCTGGGAGATTTCGGGCGCCTACACCGGAGAGGTGTCGCCGGCGATGCTCAAGGGCTGGTGCCAGTGGGTCATCACCGGCCACTCCGAGCGGCGCGCCTACCTCGGCGAGACCGACGACATGGTCGCGCGCAAGACCGCGGCGGCGTTGGCCAACGACCTCAGCGTGATCATGTGCGTGGGTGAGCTTGACGAGCACTACGAAGCCGGCAAGACCGCCGAGGTGGTCACGGCCCAGGTGAAGGCAGGGCTCGCGAACTGCTCGGCCGACGACTCGGCCCGCCTCGTGATCGCATACGAGCCGGTTTGGGCCATTGGTTCGGGCAAGAGCGCCGAGCCCGAGCATGCGTACACGACGATGCGGTCGATCCGGCGCATCGTGGGAGAGCTGATCGGCGCGGGCGCGGCCAGGAAGGTCCGCGTGCTCTATGGAGGCAGCGTCAACGCGAGCAACGTCGAGTCCTATGTCGAGCTGCCTCTTTGCGACGGCTGCCTGGTCGGCGGGGCGAGCCTCAACGCCGAGGAGTTCGCGAAGATCGTCGAGGTGACGGCGGGGGTGTACCGCCATCGCTAATTGCCCCACGAACTCAGAGGCTGCGCCGTGAGTTCGCGGGGACCCCTCACGAGTCCTGGGACACTGGTCCTGCTCCGGCATGGCCAGAGCACGTGGAACCTCGAGAACCTCTTCACGGGCTGGCACGACGTGCCCCTCAGCGAGCTCGGGGTCGCCGAGGCGAAGGAGGCCGGGCGCCTCATGCACGCTGCCGGTCTCGCCCCGGCCATCGTGCACACCTCGGTCCTCGTGCGCGCGATCCAGACCTCGGATCTCGCGCTGGCCGAGATGAATCGCACCTGGATCCAGGTCCGGCGAAGCTGGCGCCTCAACGAACGGCACTACGGCGCCCTGCAGGGGCTGAACAAGAGGCAGACCGCCGAGCGTTTCGGAGAAGACAAGGTGAAGGTGTGGCGCCGCAGCTACGATGTGCGACCGCCCGCGTTGGAGGCGCAAGACGAGCGTCATCCGTCACACGATCCGAGGTATGCGGGCCTGCCGCCAGAGCTGCTCCCCAGCGCTGAGTGCTTGAAAGATGTCGTGGAGCGCATGCTCCCGTACTGGTACGACGCGATCGTGCCCGACCTTCTGCGCGAGGAGTGCGTGCTCGTGTCGGCCCACGGCAACAGCCTCAGAGCGCTCGTCAAGCACCTCGACGGCCTGACCGACCAGCAGGTGGTGGACCTGGACATACCGACCGGGGTGCCCAGGGTTTACGAGCTCGATCCCGACTTCAAGCCACGGTCGAGCCGGTACCTCGGCGACCCGAACGAGATCGAGCGCCGGGCGGCCGCGGTCCGCAACCAGGCTATCGGGCCTCCGAAAACGTAGTCGGCGGATCTGCGCCGCCCATTTCCGCCGCTGGCGGTGTCAGCTCCTGCGGTCCTCGCTCACGTATGCCTGATACGTTCGCTCCGGTCCTCGTCGCTTCCTTGCCAGCGACGGTCTGTGCGTCGCATCTCTCGCCGCCCGTTTTCATCGGCCCTGGGCTCGAAATCCCCGTCTCGCTAGACTGATTTCGTAATCAAGATCACAACCTGAAAGTAAGGGGGTCGACCCGCCATGGCATTTGTGCTTCCGCCGCTTCCATACGCGTTCGATGCGCTAGAGCCTCACATCGACGCGAAGACGATGGAGATCCATCACGACAAGCATCACGCCGCTTACGTGAACAACGCGAACGGCGCCCTCGAGAAGCACCCGGAGCTGGCCAACAAGTCGGTCGAGGACCTGTTGCGCGGTATCAGCTCGGTGCCCGAAGACGTGCGCACCGTGCTCCGCAACAACGCGGGCGGGCACTCGAATCACTCGATCTTCTGGACCATCATGGGCCCGCACGCCGGCGGGGCCCCATCCGGCCGGCTGGGCGATGCCATCAACAGCACGTTCGGGAGCTACGACTCGTTCAAGGAGCTGCTGCAGAAGGCCGCGGTCGGCCAGTTCGGGAGCGGCTGGGCCTGGCTGCTGGCGGACTCAGGCGGCAAGCTGACGATCAAGTCGTACCCGAACCAGGACAGCCCGTACATGGAAAACATGACGCCGGTGCTCGGCGTCGACGTCTGGGAGCACGCGTACTACCTGAAGTATCAGAACAAGCGCGCCGACTACGTGGCGGCCTGGTTCAACACGCTGAACTGGAAAGCCATCGAAGCGCGCTATAAGTAATCCATGGCACAGATCCGGAGCGCGCTCGTCATCATCGAGGCGGTGCTTGCCGTCCTCTTGATGGCGGGCGTCCTCATCCAGACGCCCAAGGCCACAGGTCTTGGCGGCACCATCGGTGGTGGCGGCGATGGGTTGGGCGGCGGGTACCGCACCCGCCGGGGCCTGGAGCGCCAGATCTACTGGACGACGTGGGTGCTGGTCGTGGCTTTTCTCGTCTGCTCCCTGGCCAACATCTACGTGACGACACATAGGTAGGTCGTTCGCCCGCATCGAGCGTGTGGGTACCCGGTCATGCGCGCCCGTGCTGCGCGCGGCCGCGGTCGCGTTGTGCTTATCGGTGGAGCTGGTCGCCTGCCAGCCGGTCGCTACCGTGCCCAAGCCGGCACGCGGCGGCACCGCGGTGGAGGCGCTGGTCGGTCAGGCCGGAGTGCTGAATCCGCTCTTCGAGGCCGGCGACAGCGCTCGCGACGTCGACAGCGTGATCTATCAGGGCCTCACCACAGTGAATGCGGAGCAGAACGTGATCGGCTTGCTGGCATCCGACTGGCTGATCTCCAACGACCATCTGACATACACGTTCAACATCCGCACCAACGTGCTGTGGGCCGATGGACAGCCGTTCAGCGCGGACGACGTGCTGTTTACCTTCCAGGTCCTCCAGGACCTTGAATATCAGCAGCCGGGCGCGGCGGACTGGCGCCAGCTCGGCGTCGCGGCGGGTGGACCCAACCAGGTCGTGTTCACGCTCAAGGCACCCAACGCGGCGTTTCCGCTCGCGCTCCGCATCGGGATCATCGCCAAGCACCTCTTCGTCGGCATGGCCCCGGCCCAGATCGTGTCGAGCCCGTTCAGCGGCGTCCGCGCGCTCGGCACCGGCCCGTTCAAGGTCGCCGGCATCAACGCCCTCGCCATCACCCTGGACCGCAACCCCTACGCCGACCCGAAGCCATACCTCGACCACCTGATCCTGCGCACCTATCCGGTATCCGACCCGCAGACGGCGATCCGCGCTGTGCTGCAGGGAGCGGCCGACCTCGTCGGTGGTCTCCAGCCGCAGGAGGTGCTCGCGCTGCAGGGCCGGACCGACGTGAACGTGATGACCGTGAAGACGTTCACCAATTCATTCATGACGTTCAACCCGGCCGGCATAGGCAAGGCCTTCTTCAGTGACAACAAGGTCCGCCTGGCCCTGACGCAGGCGATCGACCGGCAGCGCGTGCTCACCGAGGTGCTCGCCGGTCGCGGCGACTCGGACCCGAGCCCAATCCCAACGGGGGACTGGGCGTACTCGCCGACGGTCGCCGAAAGCCATCCATTCGATCCGGTGGCCGCGGCGAAGGCGCTCGACACCGCTGGATGGGTGCTTGTGTCCGGCTCCAAGCTCCGCACCAAGGGTGGACAACCTTTCAAGTTCGAGCTGGTGGCAGCCAGCTCCTTTCCGAACCACGAGGTCGCGGACGCGGTGGCCAGGCAGCTCCTGGAGATCGGAATCGAGGCCGACGTGAAGCCTGTAACGGCGTCGGACCTGGTGCAGAAATACCTGATCAACCACGACTATCAGGCGGCGCTCGTCCGCGTCGACGTGGGCCCCGACCCGGACCTGAACTCTGTGTGGCACTCGGGCGCCGCCGCCGGCTCCTTCAACTTCGCGTACTCGCGTGGGTGGGGTCTGATAGACAAGGATCTCGAGGACGGGCTTGCCGCAGTCGACCAGTCCGCCCGCCTGGCGGCTTACCTTGACTTCCAGGCCCAGATGGCCGACGCGGCGCCCGCGATCTTTCTTTATTCGCCGCACTACGACTACGCGATCTCGCAGCGGGTGCATGGCGTGCGCATGAACAACGTCATCGAGCCGGAGGATCGCTTCCAATACGTGACGCAGTGGTACGTCAACACGAGCGGCTAGTGGAAGGAGAGACGCGATGGACCTGGGGCTGAAGGGGCGCAAGGCACTCGTCACCGCGGCCAGCAAAGGGTTGGGACGGGCGTGCGCCGAGGCGCTGATCGCGGAGGGGGCTGAGGTGTTCATCTCGTCGCGCGACTCGGTAGCCATCGAGCGCACCGCGAAAGAGATCGGCGCCGCGGGCTGGTCGCCGGCCGACGTGTCCCGGGCGGACGACACCGAGGCGCTGGTCAAGGCCGCAACCACTCGGCTGTCTGGCCTCGACGTGCTGGTCGTCAACGCCGGGGGCCCGCCGCCAGGCACCTTCCAGAGCACACCGCTCGAGATGTGGGACGTGGCCTTCCAGTTGACGCTCATGAGCGCGGTTCGGTTGATCCGGGCCGCGCTGCCTCTCCTGAAGCGTTCGGAGCATGGGCGCATCGTGTGCATCACCTCGATCTCGGTGCGCCAGCCGATCCCCAACATCGCGCTGTCGAACGCGATGCGGGCGGCGGTGACCGGCCTGGCGAAGACGCTCTCGCGGGAGCTCGCGCCCGATCGCATCACCGTCAACTGCCTGGCGCCCGATGCCATCCTCACGGACCGCACCCGCGTCCTGGCCATCGCCGCGGGCGTCGACCCGGAGGAGCGGATCAAGCAGCAGTCCGCCGCGGCGCCGATGGGACGGTTGGGCGACCCGGCGGAGTTCGGGGCCGCGTGCGCGTTCCTCTGCTCGAAACAGGCGGGGTACATCACGGGCCAGACGCTGGGCATCGACGGCGGCTCTCTCATGGGCGTCCACTAACAAGAGCGCGAAACCGCACGTCTGGCGACAAACGCGCGAATCGTGGAGATCTGAAAGGCGAGTCTGTCGCCAAACGGGCCAAACTCTCGCGCTAGGATTCCGGGGTGAGCATTCGATTCGCCGAGCGGATGTCGCGCCTGGGCACGGAAAGCGCATTCGAGGTGCTGGCCAAGGCGCGCCGGCTCGAGGCGGACGGCAAGAACATCGTCCATCTCGAGATCGGTGAACCCGATTTCGCCACTCCCGACAACATCATCGAGGCCGGGATGTCGGCCATGCAGAACGGTTACACACACTACACGCCGGCGAGCGGGATTCTCGAATCGCGGCAGGCCGTCGCCGCGTTCGTGTCCCGGACTCTCAAGACGGATGTGGACGCCGGTGAGGTCGTCCTGGTGCCCGGCTCCAAGAACGTCCTTCTCTTCACGCTGCTCGCGTGCATCGAACCTGGCGACGAGGTGATCCTTCCGGATCCCGGCTACCCGGCGTACGCATCGCAGGTGAACTTCATCGGTGCGGTGCCGAAGGTCGTGACCCTGCGGGAGGAGACGGGCTTCCGCATGGACCTCGACGAGCTCGCGTCGCTCGTCACCCCGAAGACTCGGATGCTGATCATCAACACGCCGCAGAACCCGACCGGCGGAGTGCTCACCGAGGAGGACGTCCGCTTCGTGTGCGACCTCGCGCAGGAGCACGACCTCCTTGTCGTCTCGGACGAGATCTACAGCCAGCTGGTTTACGGTTTTCATCACGTCTCACCGCTCTCGCAGCCGGGCATGCGCGAGCGAACCGTGTTGATGGACGGGCTTTCGAAGTCGTACGCGATGACCGGTTGGCGCCTGGGTTATGCGGTGGCCCCGAAGGCGCTGGCTGCGAAACTCGATCAGCTGATGATCAACTCGTCCTCATGCGCTGCCGGCTTCACTCAGATCGCGGCGATCGAAGCCTTGTCAGCGCCCGAGTCAGCACACGCCGTCACGCGGATGGTGAAGGTGTTCCAGCACCGCAGGGACCTCATCGTGGACGGGATCAACGACATCCCCGGCATGCGTTGCACGAGGCCAGAGGGAGCGTTCTATGCGTTCCCGAACATCGAGGGCACGGGCTTTGGCGAGCGCGAGCTGGCCGACCGGCTGCTCACCGAGGCCGGCGTGGCAGTGCTGCCGGGCACGGCTTTCGGCGCTGCGGGAAAGGGATACATCCGGATCGCCTACACGCAGTCCGAGGACGAGCTCTCACGCGGGCTGCAGCGGATCCGAGACTTCATTGCCGGCAACAAGAAATAAGAAAGGCCGGGCGCTGAGCACCCGGCCGCGCGAATCAACGAGTCGAGCTAATCGGTTTCTGTCTTCGGGGCCCCCTTGGTCCCCGCCGGTTCGTTGTCAGCTTCGGTTTCGTCGCCCGAGTTGATGTCGCCGGTTTCCGTGTCATCGGTCTCGGCCGCGTCGTCCGCCGCTTCCTGAGCAGCCTCTTGCTGCGCTGCGGCCAGGGCCGCAGCTTTCTCGGCAGCCTCCTTCTGTAGCTCGGCCGCCATCGCGGCCGCATCAGCGGCGGCATCATTGTCCACGTCGGCGCCGGCCTGCGTGGTCGTACTGCTAATACCCGTGAATGGCGCGAGGCCACCCTGACTGGCGCCGTGATGGGCTCCAACTGACGACGCGACCAGGATCACGCCTGCGATGGCGGCGAATCCTGCGACGCTCAGCGTTCCGAATCGACTCTTCAACATGCGTACCTCCCTGCGTGGTGCCCCGACTGGGGTAACTCTAACAACGCTCGGTCCTGGCGATGTCGGAACCTAATGTTCCGAGCCAGATGGAGATGCGGAAGGAGACGGGGACTCGTGGTGGCCGCCGTCGGGTGTCGGGCTCGGGCTCGAGCTCGGCGACTCATGGGTCTCGGGGGACGGTGACGGTTCGGGCGATTCATGACTCGGTTCGGGCGATTCATGACTCGGTTCGGTCGGCTTGGTATTAGCCGGGGGCTGTGGCTCCGACTCGGGCGAGCTCACAGGTGACGGAGACGGGCTCGATTCGCCGAGGTGCGTGACCGACTCGACCGTGCTCACCCAGACGGCCGGGTTGGGGCTGCCGGCAAAAACCGTCGCCGCCAACATGAAGACCGCCACCGCACCGGACGCCGCCAGCGCCATCTTCCTGCCGCCAAGTCGCCGATTGCCAGGCGGCGAGATATTGAAGCGGGCATTTTCGGGCAGCGGCGTGTGTGGGGTGACGCGGTCAAGCTCCGCTGCCAGGCGCTCGTCAAAGTCGGGCCCGAGCTGATCACTCATTCGTTCTTGGCGTGGTTCTCCACAGATGACAACGAGGCAGGGGCGTCAAGTGGGAACACCTCGGGGTCGCCGGCAAGGAGTGTCCGCATTTTCAGCGCCGCCATTCGCAGCCTCTTGTTGACGGTCCGCTCTGAGGTACCGATCGCGACGGCGATCTCCCGGTTGTTGTAGCCGTGGTAGTGCCGCAGGACGAGCGCAGCCCTCAATTTCGGCGAGAGCCGGCGGAGCGCCGCGGCCAGGTCGCGGTCCATCGCCACCTGGGCCGGGTCAGGCCCCGCTGCGGGCCTCCCGAGCCGACGCAGAATCGTTCCGATGGATCGGAGGTTCGCCTTCCGCTGGTACGACACCGCCGCATTGATCGCGATCCTGTGCAACCACGCCTCGGCCGGCGCAGCCGGACGCCATCGCGCCCACGCTCGAAACGCCAGTACGAACGCTTCCTGGGTGCAGTCTTCGGCAGCCGCGGGATCACCAAGGACGCCAAGCATCGTCCTGTAGATCCTTGGGTAGCTGGTTCGATACAGGCGATCGAAGTCGTTGCGCGAGCCGGGCTCGTAGGTCGGAAACTCCGGCTCGGCCTGGACCCCCACGATCGGCATAACGGCCGAGGTTACAACCCCCGGCGCGGCCGGCACCCAGAGCTATATTGAGGGCACGATGGGCGAAGGCAGCGAACGCCTGACGCAGCCGCTGGTCAGAGATGGTGGCCGCCTCCGCTCGGCATCATGGGACGAGGCGCTCACGCGGGCGGCGGACGGGTTCGCAAAGGCCCGCGCCATCGGTCCGAATGCTTTCGGCATGTTCAGCTGCTCGAAGACGACCAACGAGTTGAACTTCATGGCCCAGAAGTTCGCGCGTGTGGTGATGGGCAGCAACAACATCGACAGCTGCAACCGGACTTGACACGCTCCAAGCGTCGTCGGTCTGGCGACAGTGTTCGGGGCGGGGGGAGGAACCTCTTCGTACCGCGAGGCTGAGGAGACCGAGCTCGTCCTGCTCTGGGGCTCGAACGCGCGCGAGACCCACCCGATCTTCTTCCACCATCTTCTGCGCGGTGTGCGCAACGGCGCCCGCCTGGTGGCCGTTGACCCGCGCCGGACCAGCTCGGCGGAGTGGGCCGACCTCTGGCTGGGCATCGACGTTGGCAGCGACATCGCCCTGGCCAACGCCATGGCTCGCGAGATCATCCACTCCGGCCTCGCGGACGTGAAATTCATCGAGCACGCTACCACCGGCTTCGACGAGTACGCGAGCTGCGTCGAGGCCTACACGCTCCAGCGGGCCGAGACCGAGACAGGCGTGCCGGCGAGCGCGATCAAAGAAGTTGCCCTCGCGTACGGTCGCGCCGATCGCGCCATGATCTGCTGGACGCTCGGCATCACCGAGCACCACAACGCAGTCGACAACGTCCTCGCGCTCATCAACCTCGCGCTGCTCACGGGCAAGGTCGGCCGCTATGGCTGCGGGCTCAACCCGCTGCGCGGCCAGAACAACGTGCAGGGCGGCGGAGACATGGGCGCGATCCCCAACCGGCTGCCGGGTTTCCAGGACCTCGAGGAACCGGCCATGCGGGCGCCGTTCGAGCGCGCGTGGAAGGCAGCAGTGCCGCCAAAGCGCGGCTATCACCTCAGCCAGATGTTCGAGTCGATGGACCACGGTGAGATGCGCGCCGTCTACATCGTCGGCGAAAATCCCGCGCGGTCCGAGGCGGACCAGACGCGGGCCGTCCGCCTCCTCACCGGGCTGGAGCATCTCGTCGTGCAGGACATCTTCCTCACGCAGACGGCCGAGCTCGCCCACGTCGTGCTGCCCGCCGCCGCAGGATGGGCTGAGTCGGAGGGCACTGTCACGAGCAGCGAGCGACGCGTGCAGCGCGTTCGTCGCGCACTCGAGCCCCCGCCGGGTGCTCGCGACGACGTCGCCATCATCTCCGAGATCGCGCGGCGGCTCGGCCACGACTGGGGACAGCCGACGGCCGAACAGGTCTGGGATGAGTGCCGCAGCCTTTCCCCGATGCACACCGGCATGTCTTACGCACGGCTCGACGAGCTCGGTGGCATCCAGTGGCCCTGCCCGGATGAGACCCACCCCGGCACGCAGTTTCTCCATGCGCGGTTGTGGGATGACCCGGTCGAAGGTCCCCGCGCCCCGTTCAGCGTCGTCGAGCACGATCCGCCGGTCGACAGGCTGACGGAGGAGTTCCCCATCCGCCTGACCACGGGACGGCGACTCGACTCCTTCAACACCGGCGTCCAGACCGACGGCTACACGTCGCCTCTGCGCCAGCGCGAGGCGCTGCTGCTTTCGCCCGCCGACGCAGCGCGACTTCGGATCTCCGACGGCGAGCGCGTGCGTGCGTCGTCCCGCCGTGGCTCAGTCGAGGTGCCGGTGCGGTTCGATGCGACGCTGCGGCCGGGCCTTGCCTTCCTAACGCTGCACTTCCCCGACCAGGTGGCCACGAACGTGCTCACGATCGACGCGACGGATCCAAAGTCCGGCACCGCCGAGTTCAAGGCGAGCGCGATCCGCGTCGACAAGCTCGAAGCGCCGCTCAAGTAATTGGACATCCGCACCACCGGGGGGCCGCCGACAGCCGCGGAGACGGCCGCCGTCGATGGGGTCGTCGGGCCCCCGCAGTCCCTGTGGGAGGGTGGCCAGCGGGTCCCCGCGGACGATCATTTCGCCCGCGGCGGCAGCGCGACGCGGTCGAAGCGCGACCTGCTGCTGCCGGTGCTCCACGCGCTCCAGGACGAGGTCGGCTGGATCAGCCGCGGCGGCCTCGACTATGCCTGCCGCCGCTTGAACGTCCCGCCCGCGGAGGCGTATGGCGTCGCGAGCTTCTACGACCGCTTCGCGCTCGACGAACAGCCGCCGCTTTCGGTCGCCGTCTGCGACGACATCGCCTGCAAGTGCGCCGGCGCCGAGAACATATGCCGGGAGCTGGAGGCTGAGTTCGGTCCGGCAGAGACACCAAAGGGTGGTTCGCTCTGGCGCCGAAGCCCCTGCCTCGGGCTCTGCGATCGTGCGCCTGCTATACGAATCGAGAGATCCGGAGCCGGTCCCGGGCATGTAGAGGGCCGGGTCGCGCCCGCGTGGGCGGACGGCGTCCTCGCCTGGCTTGGCGGCGGAATGTGGCCGGTCGATGAGGGCTCCTTGATCCCACCTCAGAGCCATCGCAAGCTGCTCCGGCGCATCGGAGTCGTCGATCCTGAGAGCCTCGACAGCTACCGCGCGGCGGGCGGATACTCGGCCCTCCGCCGCGCGCTCGAGATGGGCTCCGAGGCGGTGATCCGAGAGGTCAACGATGCCAAGCTGCTCGGTCGCGGTGGCGCCGCGTTTCCGACCGGTCGCAAGTGGGATGCGGTAGCGCGCGCGCCCGTGCGGCCTCACCACCTGGTCTGCAATGCGGACGAGTCCGAGCCGGGGACTTTCAAAGACCGCGTGCTCATGGAGGGTGATCCATTCGCGATCGTCGAGGGGATGACCATCGCCGCGATCGCGACCGGATGCGAGCACGGCTATCTCTACGTCCGCACCGAATATCCGCTGGCGCGTCGTCGCCTCGAGAACGCCGTCGCGCAAGCTCGCGTTCATGGCTTGCTGGGCGACGATGTGGCCGGGTCGGGCGCCAGGTTCGACATCGAGGTGCGGCGCGGGGCGGGGGCTTACATCTGCGGCGAGGAGACCGCCCTCTTCAACTCGATCGAAGGGAAGAGGGGAGAGCCTCGGAACAAGCCGCCCTTTCCTGTCCAGGCTGGCCTATTTGGAAAGCCCACCCTGGTCAACAACGTGGAGACCCTGGTCAACGTTCTCGACATCGTCGGCGAGGGCGGAGCGGCGTTTGCCGCCACCGGCATGGCCGACTCGACCGGCACGCGCCTCTTCTGCCTCTCGGGGCATATCCGCCGGCCCGGCGTCTACGAGGTGCCGATGGGCACCACGCTGCGGACCCTCATCGATCTCGCCGGCGGCCTGCACGAAGGCAGGACCCTACAAGCGGTGCTGCTGGGTGGAGCGGCCGGCTCATTCGTAACCGAGAGCCAGCTCGACGTGCCTCTCAGCTTCGAAGGCACGCGCGCTATCGGCGCAACGCTCGGGTCCGGCGCGGTCATCGTCCTCGACGACACGGCCGACCTCGAGGCGATCCTGCTGCGCATCGCGCGCTTCTTCCGGCACGAGTCGTGCGGACAGTGCGTTCCGTGCCGGGTCGGCACCAAGCGCCAGGAGGAGATCCTGCACCGGCTGTTGGTGGATCGGCAGACATCGGCACGGGCGACTGACATCGCGCTGCTGGCGGACATCGCCCAGGCGATGCGCGACGCCTCGATCTGCGGCCTGGGGCAGACCGCCGCGAGCGCGATTCAATCGGCGGTGATCCAGCTGAAGGTGCTGAATGGCTGACCCGGTCTTCGTCGGAGTGCCCAGGCGGCTGCTCCAGGTGAGAATCGACGGCCAGGACGTGCAGGTGATGGAGGGGATGACGATCCTGGATGCCTGCAGGCAGCAGCGCATCGACACGCCCACCCTCTGCGCGCTCGAGACCCTGACCCCAGTCAACGTGTGCCGGGTGTGCGTCGTCGAGGTGGAAGGATCGCGGGTGCTGGTGCCGGCGTGCTCGCGCAAGGTCGAGGCCGGCATGAAGATCTACACCGACTCCGAGCGCGTGCGGCACAGCCGCCGGCTGGTGCTTGAGCTGCTCGCGTCGTCGGTCGACATGTCGCTGTGCTCGCCCGAGGTGGGCGGCTGGATGGATAGATACGGTGCGCAGCCGCAGCGTTTCGGGCCGGCTGCCGCTACCGTGGCGCAGCCCGTCAAGGTCGACAACGAGCTCTACGTTCGCGACTACTCGCGCTGCATCCTCTGCTACAAGTGCGTCGAAGCGTGCGGCGTCGATGCGCAGAACACATTCGCCCTCGGCGTGGCCGGCCGCGGTTTTGACGCGCACATCTCCACCGAGTTCACGGTGCCGCTGCCCGAGTCGGCCTGCGTCTACTGCGGCAACTGCATCGGCGTCTGCCCGACCGGCGCGCTCATGTTCAAGAGCGAGCACGACATGCGCCAGGCCGACACGTGGGATGAGAAGCGCCAGCAGGTCACCGAGACCGTGTGTCCTTACTGTGGCGTCGGCTGCATGCTCGAGCTGCACGTGCAAGACAACTCGATCGTGAAGGTGACCTCACCCCTCGACCACAGCGTGACCTCAGGCCACCTGTGTGTGAAAGGAAGGTTCGGGTTCCAGTTCGTGCAGCGCCGAGGTCGCGAGTAGGACTAGCTCTGCCCGGCGGAGGTTCAGGAGACCTGCGGCGGCATCGACGGCCGGAGCCAAGGAACGGGTGGCGCCGTAAGGAGCGCATCGTTAGATGCGTGACGACGCGGCGCCGGGCCCCGTGACGCAGGCTTTAGCGCCGTAGGCGCCCGGCCGTCTAGGACGTCGCAGGGCCGCGAGCTTTCGCCGGGCAGAGCTTAGGCGGTAGCGGCGGTCTCGATCACGATCGTGAGATTGATGTGGTCCTGCAGCACCGGCAGCCATGGCACCGCGGGCTTGACGGTGATGTCGACCGTCGTACCCGGCGCGACTCGCTCGAGCTGCGCCCGAGCCGACTCCACTCGCATGCCCTTGATGCGGGCCTTGAGCTCGTCGGCGGTGACGCTCGGCACGATGACACCCGTCGCCGAGCCCTTGAGGGTGAGGTCGCCGTTCGCGCCGGAGTGCTGGGCGAGGTAGCTCGTCTGGATCGGATCTGACGTCAGCTTGAAACCGGTTGGGATCTTCTCGCCGAGCGTGGTGCGCATGATCGTGTCGGCCTGGCTCTCCGAGAACGCCACCGCGCCCAGCTTGCCTTCCATGGTCATCGTGAAGGTGGCAACCTTTTCGCCGATCTTGTGGTCGGTTGTGACTGCGAGGTCGGGCTGCCCATCGGGGGCGAAGTTCAGGCCGCCCGCCTGGACCGTCAGCGAGACGATCAATTCCTGCGTGACCTTCGCGGCCAGCGCGGACCGCACCGAGTCGAGGTCTGATTGCGTGATGCCCGTGTTCACCACCGCATCGGCCCCACCCGTAATCGCCGCTGCGTTTGTAACTTTGACGTTGGGCATCGGCGGGACGATCATGGTCACCGTGTTGGCGGCCGTGTTGCCGCCCTTGCCCGCCAACACCGCGCGCACCAGGACCGACACCCCGTTGTTAGGAGGGCCGATGGGTCCTCGCAGCTGCGTCTCATACCGAGTGCCGGCTGCGGTCGACACCACCGTCCCCACGGGTATGCCGTCGGCCGGGCACGGGCTGCAGGTGAACTGAACCGTGCCGGTCGCGTACGTCGGCGACGTCACCGCGGTGGTGGCCGTGCCCTGCTGGGTGTCGGTGACGTCGGCTGCGATCCGGGCGGTCGTGAGGTCGCGACCCGACTGTGCGCCGATGATCGTCTTTTCCGCCACGACCCTCGAGGTCGGCACGGACATCTTGATCGTGGCCGTCTCCATGAGCACGAGGCTTCCGATCGCTGCCGCCACGACCGCGACGACGCTCAAGAGGTACGCGGACAGAAGTGGCTGTCGAGACCCCATGAAGGGGTAACGATAGACCAGCCGACGGGGTTATTCGACGGCCATATGATGGGGAGGTGCCGATCGTCTGGACCGACGTGCCCGAGGCCAACGAGCTCCTGGAGGCCGACCCGCTTGCCTTGCTGATCGGGCTGGTACTGGACCAGCAGGTCAAGATGGAGAAGGCGTTCCGCGGCCCCTACGATCTGAAGCAGCGGTTGGGCCACCTGGACGCCCGTAAGATCGCGGCCATGGACCCGGACAGGCTGCTGAGGGTATTCCGAGAGCGGCCCGCGTTGCACCGCTTTCCGGGCAGCATGTCCGGCCGCGTCCAGGCGCTGTGCAAGGCCATACTCGACGACTACGACGGCGATGCCGCCCGGGTGTGGACGGAGGCCAGGGACGGCGACGATCTCGCCGCCCGCATCAAGAAGCTCCCCGGCTTCGGCGACATGAAGGTGAAGATCCTGGTCGCGGTCCTGGCCAAGAAGTTCAATGTGAAGCCGGCCGGCTGGGAGAAGCACGCCGCGAATTGGCACACGGTGGCGGACGTCGATTCGGAGGAGTCGATGGCCGAGGCGCGCCAGGTGAAGCGGGAGATGAAGGGGGAAAAGCACCCCCACTAGCCACGAGACAGTTCGGGACGCCCGAGTCACACGCGACTGTGAAGACGGAAGGGCAGGGAAGAGGGAGTTGGGGCGCGCCTGGGAGACCTAAGGCGCCACTCGGTTTCGACGCACGAAATTAATTTCGGCATTTCTCTTGACCCTACAAACAGATGTTCGTATAATCCCCTCATGACAGTGGGGTGTGGGGGTGGAGTAAGCGGACCTGATCTGGCTCAGCGGCTGACTCAGCTCGCTTTCGCCGCCGACATGATCAATCTGGAGTTCGCCAAGGTCGCCGCCGCCTTCGCCGAGACCGACGAATACGACGAGCAGGGCTTCGACAGCCCGATCGCCTGGATCAAGGCCAACTGTCACCTGAGCGGCGGCGCCGCCTCGGATCGGGTCTGTGTCGGCGAGCAATTGGAGCGCCTCGGCGAGAGCCGAGCCGCTTTGGGTATGGGCGAGATCGGCTTCGCCCACTTCGCGTTGATCGCCAAAACCAAAGCGGCGGTCGGCGATCGCCTCGACGAGGCCAGGCTGCTCCGGCAGGCGCGCAAGCGCAGCGTGGCCAGCTTCCGCAATGCCTGCATGCACGCGCGGCACGCGGCCGACGCTGATGGCTTCGTGGATGAAGAGAAGCAGGGCGTGGAGGCGAGGAGCCTGACCATGTCTACTGCGGACGACGGCACGGTCCTCTTGAATTGCATCCTCGACAAGGTCGGCGGCGCCGCGGTGCGGACGGCGTTGGAGCCGCTGGCCAGGCGCGCGGGCAAGGATGACGACCGCCTTCGCGATCGCCGGCTGGCCGATGCACTGGTCGACCTCGCGACGCACGCGC
>WNFE01001188.1_pt1 | contig 18837 bp, 19 predicted proteins | sample 5400451 | NCBI WGS metagenome assembly WNFE01 (sample SAMN13153344, study PRJNA577476) | soil metagenome | isolation source: 200 cm saprolite under Douglas fir tree site 2 hole 2 | place: USA:California | collected 2015-04-18
AGCGGTCGCGCATCGATTGCCCGGGACCAGTTGAACTAGGACGGAAAGTGCCGCCACACGCCTTGTTTCTTTTCCTATTCCAGCCTGTCACCGACGGGCTGAGTTCGCAACCCAACTTGAAAGATCAATCACTTAAGCCCGTTTTGCATAATGCAAAAGTGGCGTGGAGGTTTTATGAAAAAACCAACAACTGACAGAAAAGTCGCCGCAAATCGCCTCAACGGAAAGAAAGGGAAAGGTCCAAACGATACTCGCTCAACGAGGTTTAACGCGACTAAGCATGGCCTGCTGGCTGCCGGAGTAACTGAGTTGGACGATTCTGAGGGCTATCGAGAAATGCTGCGCGACCTCACAAAAGAAAGGAAACCGGTTGGGGTTGCGGACACTTACCTCGTCCAATCGATTGCTTTGACAATAGTCAGATCGCGGCGTATCCGACGTTTGGAGGCTGAGTATGTTACAAGTATTCTAAATCCGCCCATTTATGAGCGCGACCCCGGCGTTGAACTCACTGAGCAATTTTCCGGTTCTGTCGTAGACCCTGGGTTGCCAGCACCGATGCCAAGTGGCGCTGTTCAAACCCTTTTCAACCTGTATCAGCGCTACGATACAGCGAACGAAAACCAGTTCTACCGCGCCCTGCACGAGTCGGAGCGGGTGCAACGCCTGAGGCGGGACGAGCGAGTGCCGCCGCCGACTGCGCCCGAAGTCACGGGTGATACCGACAATCTGGCATGGGTTTCGTTTGCCGAAATGGCAGACAAAGGGGTAGAGGCTTCCCTTTCTGGATCACCCGACCAACGGGACGATCAGCAACTTCCAGCTCTGGAAGCCGAGGCGTCAACCACTGTTGATCAGAACGTTCAAGTCGATGCACCAGGCCCGATGTCGTTTGCTGACCCTCAGGCCGATCAGATCATACAAAGGTCTGAGTCTTCGCCTTCCGAAGAAGAAGAGTTTAAGTCTTTGATGCCGACCGAGGAAGCAGAAGCCTTAACCGCTGTTGATCTGAACATTGACGATAGTGCCCAAGACTTGGCGCCAGTTGTTTCCCGTTCGGAAGGTGAGGGTCTGGAATGTTCTGTCACACGAGCTCGCGCCGAATTGGAAGAGCTCACCAAAAGCGCCCACACAGGAGAACCAGAAACCGCAGAGACAAATGAAGAAGATTCGTAAGACTTGGATTCTCCGCGAGGACCGCATCCCAAGGTTGCTCTGTTCGCCTGAGCGTGGTATCTCGCGGTTCTGCGTCTTAGACAGGCGCATTGTTGTTTGGGCTGAGGGTCGTGTAACTACTAAAATTCGATTTTCAGGAGAGTCAAATTACGAAACGAACCCAATAAGCATAGTCTTTTCAACAAATGATCGTTTTAGGGCGGATGCCGCGGCGATGACAGATGTCAGCATAGCTCCTCACGGGCCGAACTTCGGGCACGTGTGAAGTGTTTCTCCTCCAACGGACGCAGAGGATGAGGCTGGCGGACGGTGTTCTTGGCCAATTACGAAACGAACCCAACAAGTACTCCTGTTTTCAAACAGATGATATGCGCGTAGATGCCAAGAACCAAGTTTCGAAGCATCTCCGCTGGGAAGGACAGGGTTTAATAGAGGTTGAAATCCGCGCCAGAACTATCTCTCCACCATGGAACGCGGCAAGGTGGAGATTGGGCGGAGATCATGCTTCGATGCCAAAGATGCGACAGGAACAAGAATTGGCGAGTGGCCAAATTGCTCCGGAAACGATGGAGAGTCTGGGTGATTTCGGTATGATATGGCGGTCTGATAGAGAGTCCCCCATAATGGATCGCTTATTCGTTTGCCGCCTCATCCCTTTTTTCCTGCTCTTGGTCATTTCGGCAACGCCGGCGGCGTGCGTGGAACGCGTAATCGATCTCACGGCTTCCGATGGCCTGAAGCTCAAGGCAACCTACTTTGCCGCTGAGAAACCAGGACCGGGCGTTCTCCTGCTGCACCAGTGCAATCGGCAGCGCAGAGTTTGGGATGACCTTGCCCGCCAGCTCGCCTCGGCAGGAATTAATGTTCTGACGCTCGATTACCGCGGCTATGGGGATAGTGAGGGAGAGCGGTTCGACAAGCTTCCGCCCGAAGCGATTCCGCAAGTGCGTGCCAAGTGGCCGGACGACATTGATGCGGCGTTCCAGTACCTGCTCTCGCAGCCCGGCGTGATACGCGACGACATCGGAGTGGGCGGGGCGAGTTGCGGCGTGGACAATTCCGTTCAAACGGCGCGACGGCATCCGGAGGTGAAGTCTCTGGTACTCCTTTCCGGGAATACCGACCTGAATGGCCGGCTGTTTCTGCGTAACTCACCCAAGTTGCCAGTCTTTACTGCGCTGGCCGATGATGATGAATTCCCAACATCCATCTTGGCGATTGAGTGGATCTATAGCCTAACGGCAAGCCCGGAGAAGAAATTGGTTCATCTCGCCAACGGCGGTCATGGGGCGGACATGTTCCACGCGCATCCCGAGCTTCGAGACCAGATCGTGGATTGGTACGTGGCCACGCTTGCCAAGACGACAGGGCGAAGACCAGTTTCAAATGAAACTCTGGCCATGCCGCCAGAAGTGCGGATTCTCGATCTGATGGATCAGCCCGGAGGCGCGGCCAAGGTTGGGAGAATGCTCGAAGAGGCGCGCCGAAACAATCCCACAGCTAATCTGTTTCCGGAAGCAGCGGTCAACTTCATTGGATATGAACACCTGCAGTCCGGAGACAAGCAACGAGCGATAGAGATTTTCAAGCTCAACGCGGTGGCATATCCGCACTCGCCCAACGTTTATGACAGCCTGTCGGACGCGTTTCTGGCGGACGGACAGAAGGATTTTGCGCGGCAGAATGCTAGGCGAGCGCTGGAGTTGCTGCCTTCCGATACAGCCGATACCGAGGAACGACGCAAGGGCATTAAGGCGAGCGCTGAGCAAAAGCTGAAGCAGTTTGGGGAGACGCCGGAGTAGGGACCTTCGCCCATCCCACCTCCTTCAGGTCCCTTCTGGACTGCGGCGGCGAGTGCTCATGGATTGATATCAGACGCCTTCCGCCGGGACTCCACTGCGCCAGAAAATCGTCGAAGGCCTTCAGTTTCTCAGGAATATCAGAGCTGCACAACGGCAAGACCGGGGATACGCTGGAAGTCACGGAGATTGCCGGTCAACACCTGGTAGCCGAGCGACAGCGCCGTGGCTCCTATCAGCAGGTCTCCGAACGGAATCACCACGCCCCGGCTCTGCTGCTCGCCGTCGAGCTTCCCGGCTAGCATCGCGGTCTCTTTCGTGTACGGGTACACGGTGAGGTCGGCCAACAGTTCGTTGAGAAACGTTTCCCGACGTAGGCGCATTTCCGGCGTCCGGGCACGATAGATGCCGTGGATGAGTTCGGTCAGGCCGATGGCAGAGAGCGCCGCTTCCTGGTCACCAGTCCGGTTTACGATTTGTTCGATCAGCTGCTCGACGGTATCGCCGCGCCGCTCGGCGGCAATCACCACGCTGGAGTCGAGGATCAGTCCCATGCGGGCGGGTTCAGCGGTTCACGATGGCTGTTGATGACTTCTTCCAGATCGCGGGCAAAGTCCTCATCAAGCGTGGCGGTGGAGGCGTGCTCTTTGGCCAGTCGGAGCGACTCCGAGAGCCATCGAACATGCGGCTCGGCGGGACGAACCACGGCCACGGGCCGCGCGTCGTCTTCGATGACGATTTCGGCACCGGCGCGCACCCGCGCCAGCACGGCAGCGAAGTCGCTGGCGGCTTCTGCTTCCGAGATGTGGATGATGTTCTTCGCCATAGCCAGCATTATATCGCTACTCCTCTTCCTCTCCATCCGCTTCCGAGATGTGGATCCCATGGTCAGCCACACCGCAATTATACGGTCATTCCCCGTGTTCAGATTCTGCCATTCTGCCCGTAGCGCCGCACAGATCATCTCCAGGCAGTAGCCTCGCGACTTGCCCGTGCCCAGCATCAAAGCCGCCGTTCGTCTTCCGTCGTTCGATTAGGGTTCCGTCGATCGGGATACGTGCCGCTTTGAGCAGGCATTTTCGGAAGATGGAGGCAAGACTTGGGAAGTCAACTGGATCGCGACAGACACGCGGGTGAAAAACGAATCTGATGAAGCGCATTGAACTCCGCGGCAGACCAAGCCGGGGATCGCGCGACTGGGAGACGACCAAACTGCGTCTTGAACACTTTGGAAGGTTGGTATGCAGGATGTGATTTCCGAAACCACGAACGCGGAGGCAAAGCAGTTTGATTTTCTCGAAGGCGAGTGGAACGCCATCTGCCGCTTTCCTCTGCTCGATGGATCCTGGGGCGAGGGACCCGGCTCGCTGACGGCAAGCAAAGTCCTGGATGGCTGCGTTTCCCTGGAATTCTTCGAGGGACCGTATCAAGGAACGATGATCAAGGGCCTCGGTCTCCGCGCCTTCAATCCGCAAACCTCCCAGTGGGAGCATACCTGGACGGACACGTCCGCGCCGGGTGGCTTCCCGGTCTGGCGCGGACGATTTGAAGGCAACGCCATCGATCTTCACGGCCGGTGGAAAGATGAGGCTGGGCACCACGTCCTCTCGCGGCTCACCTGGTCTCACATCGCCGAGCGGTCTGCCCACTGGGAGAGTCACCGCTCTATGGATGGCGGCAAAACCTGGACCAAACACTGGGTGATTGATTTCACGCGCAAGACCACGAGCTAACTTCAGATTTCGCCAAAGCATAAGGATTGACAGACCAATTAACGGAGGCGGTGATGAACATCAAACACATTCGGACTTATCTTATGGCGTGCAGCTTGGTTGTTGCCGTTCAACCCCTTCAGGGACTTGCGCAGCAGAATTCAGATGCAGCGAAAACTAGCGTTCAACACACTCCCACGGAACAGTGGACAACCGACTTTGATTTCGAGATCGGCACATGGACAATTCACTTGAAGCGCCTCGATCATCGCTTAACCGGCTCCACTACCTGGGTCGAATTTGACGGTACCTCTGTTACCCGAAAGGTTTGGGATGGCCGCGCCGACCTGGAGGAGTTCGAAGTTGACAGCCCGACAGGTCACATCGAAGGTATGACCCTGCGTCTATACGATCCCCAAACCCACCAGTGGAGCCTCTATTGGGCCACCAGCAAGAGCGGTGTCATGGGCCCGCCCACGATCGGCGAATTCAAGAATGGACGCGGCGAGTTTTTCGACACGGAACCATCCGGCCCCAATGGCAGAGCCATCCTGGTTCGATTTGTTTGGTCGGACATCACCCCGAATTCGGCCCACTTTGAGCAGTCGTTCTCGGATGATGGGGGCAAGACCTGGGAAGTCAACTGGATCACGGACCAGACACGGGTGAAAGATGAATCTGTCAAAGCGCACTGAACTCCGCCGCATCCCCGATAGAGGATCGCACGACTGGGCAACGATCAACCAAATTTTGGACGCGGGCTTTCTCGCGCACGTCGGATTTTGCTTGGATAGCCAGCCGTTTGTCATTCCGACGCTGTATGGCCGGGATGGAGAAAGACTCTATTTGCACGGTTCAGCGGCCAGTCGCATGCTACGGGAACCTGAAACCGGCATCCCGGCCTGTGTAACGGTGACTCTCGTGGATGGATTGGTCTTATCGCGGTCTGCCTTCGATCATTCCATGAACTACCGCTCCATCGTCGCATTTGGAACCGCGCGGAAGGTCGTGGATCCAGAGCAGAAAGTCAAGTCTTTGCGCGTTATCTCCGAACATCTCATCGCCGGCCGATGGGCGGATGTCCGCGGACCCAGCGAGAAGGAATTGAAAGCGACAACGGTGCTTGAATTCTCGATCGAAGAGGCTTCATCAAAGGTGCGAAATGGACCGCCGCTGGACGACGAGAGCGACTACGGGTTGCCGGTATGGGCTGGGGTATTGCCGCTTGAGATTAAATCTCGCCCGCCTATACCAGATGACAAATTAGTCGAAGGTATCACTCTTCCGGACTATGTCCGGCGCTATGACACTCGGCTCGCCGGCCACTCACAGATAAGGGATTTCCCGATTCCGGACTGAGTGGTCGGCAACACAACCCAGATCGGGAACGGGTTGCGCGTGACACGGGCACAATCCCGAGAGTAGAACGATTCTAACCCGCCTGCGGCAGGCCCACAGCTTCAAAGTCCTCTTGGCTGTGGATCCAACCCTCCAGGCCGTCGATGCGGACCTTGATCCATACGTCTCCGTTTACGCTGAAAGAGATCGCTTTAGCATCCTCATTCCAGCTGACTGGTGTGCGGGCTTCGAGGTACTCGATCTTGCTCCGCGGCTGCACGATTACGTGCTTAGGCGTGAAGCCATCATCGGCTTCGGGAAAGAGGCGCACAAACGTGGGTTGGTTATCGCGGCGTGCTTCAACCGTGATCGGATAGGAGCAGCGTTGGACCTGTCCCTTCGAGGTCGTCTCAATGCAGCGCCAAGCCGGTTGCAGGCTGCCGGTGATCCAATTGATCAGCACCGGATAAACGATGTTGAAGTTTCCCGTCCACACTCGGAACTTTAGGACATCATTCATCACTGTAGTCGTTGCTCCTCCAAAAGAAGTTGGAGTGGGGCGAAACGAATCAGTGCCGATGTCGAGAAATTCCCCATCGATAAATATTGGCGGGCCAAACGGGCCGAAGAGGCTTTCATCCGCGGCATATTTGTCGCGGCCGTATTTGAACCCGAATACCTGTACCCAGCCTCCGCTGTCCGGAGCCGAGGGCAGATCCATTCCGTGAACCAATATGCCGCTACCCTGCTTGGTGGTGAACGAGTTGGCGCTGATTCCAACGGTGTTCTCGAACATGCCATTCTCAAAAGCCACCGGGTATGACTCGCGATAAACTACATGCTCTTTCGCATCGCGCAACTCCCACCATTCCACCGTCTCGTCGGTTGTCCCTTCAATGTTTTGCACGTGAGTAAGCAAGCGGAACATTTGCTGCGCGACTATCAGAGTCTGGCTGCGGTCTGAAACCACCACCTTCGGAGGAGGCGCGTCGGACTTCGGCGCGGCAATTGGCAGGGAAGGCGAAGCAGATGATGGGGGAGAGCTTGGTATCGTCGGCGCCGCTTGGGCGGACGCGGATGGTTGCGGCTTCTGCGGTGCAGGCTGCGTTGCAACACCTGTCACCGCTTGGGCAGACTTCATTCCCTGGATATGATTGCATGCGGTGAAAGACACTGCGACTGCCACCAGAGCGACTACAGCCACACTGCTGCCTTGCTCTTTCATGGCTAACGTATACCGCGTTTATATGCGCAGGTTAAGGAACGAAAGGATGCGAACTTCCGTCCGATTCGCTAGGCTAAAACGATAGGCTGTATCTCACTCAAACGTCCCATAAACGCACCGCTGGCCCGCTTCGGGTGATTCATTTCCATGGGATGAGTGTTATACGAATAGGTCAGGCAGCGTTCTCCTACCCGATAGAAGGCTCGTACTTAAGGGAGTGAGCTGGTCAATCTTAAAGATATCGGCTGGCGCGGAAAAACTGCTGAACTGGAAAGGCCAAACATTCCCTCGAAGATATAGTTGCCACGGCTTGGAAGTGGGCTGAACGGGCTGAGGCAAAAAAGCAGTAATCTCGATCAGAAATTCGTCGGCGTAAAAAGCAAAGCGCTACCGACCCAGCGTCCAGGAGGCAGAGGAACGCTACGATAGCGCTGCCTGTGATTGACCCGAACTGTGGAGAAGCTTAGGCCGAAGCGACCGCCAATCCTAGTGCACTGTCTGATTCCTCGACCGTCGCAACTCGCGAGGCAGCTCGGGTCGTCCTTCGTGATCCTTGTTGTCCTTCGTGGTTCACGCCTTTGTTTGAGCCTGGGACTTTAGATTGTTAGCGGCCTTTGTTAAAGCGCTTTGCAGCTCAAGCAAGTGCCTTTCCTCGGTCAGATAGCTGATAACCATCATGCGCAGGACGCTCTCGCCCTTGACGAGGGTTTCTGAAATCCAGCGGCTGCCATCGCGCGTGACTTCGTCCACGATATTGGCGTGAGTGGCGGCTTGCTGCTGGGTATCGAGTCCGCCAGGCTTGAACCTAAAAGTCACAATGGGAAGTGTCGGCGGCACGGCCAGCTCGAAATTGTTCGATGCTTTCACCCACGCCGCGAAGCTCGTCATCGCCCACGAACTTTCGGCAGTTCCGCCCCGGGCTGTTAGGCTCTCAGGAAAGCGGCGTACCCCATGCATCCGAATGCGATCCTGCACGAAATTCGGCAGCTCTACAATGTGAGTGACCGCCTTGACTCGCTGGCGGAACAACATCCCCTCCTCTCAGACGCACTCATCGGCATCTCGGGAAGCGTTCCTAACACGGCCACGCTGCTGGAGGTGGTGGTCGCGATGAAAATGCCGCCGCTCTCCGGCTTAGATCCGGCAAATGCCTGACTTGCTCGTTGTCGGCGCGGAAGCTAGTCGTTGAGCACGAGGTTGAGAAGTGAGCTGTGGACTTGCGATCCGCCATTGTAGTGAATAAAGCCCAATTTCCTGAACCGGTTCATGAAAAAGCTGGCCCGCGTTTGCTGCGGGGAACCTCGCAGCTTTGTCGGCCCCGTCGACACTCAGACTAACGGGGATCGCTTCGTTCGCCACACCCCAACTATAACGGCGATGAGGAGTGTCTTCAGGAGCCAGTCACCGGAATGGATGGCGGCGATTTGCCATGGGGTCTTCTCCCACATAATGGCGCCCACCCACATCATGGCTGAGAATCCAAACCACAACCAAAGTGCAAGACGTACTGCTCCTTTCCAGTCACTGCCTCCCAGAAGCACTATTAGGCGCGCGAGCACATAAGTGATGACGAGGGTCCGAACAATCTCACCGACCACCTTCCCTATCGACGGTGTCGTACCCGCCGTGCGGCCGGGGTCCACAGCACGCCACACATTGCCCAACAACAACGGACTGTAGTACAGCGAACTCATTACAAACGCCGCCAGGGCCGCTACCACAACGGCCCAATAGTTTATTTTGAGCACAAAGTTTCTCCTCGCCCTTCCTTCCCGCTCGGAATCTCCGGGAGTCAACAACCTCCAACCAAAAACCCATGAAAGCCCATCCGTTCGCGTGTCTCGATGCGTCGGCTAGGGCTGGAGGTCAAAGGCGGGCCGCAAGCTACCATCCATGTAAAAGGGCACGGACGTGTGCTCGTGGACGATCCGCCAGACGCCCCCATCTCGATGCAGGCACACTGTTGCGCGCATCCAGAAACTGATCGGGCGGCCAGCCGCCTTGGGAGTTCCGCTGAGCCGGTAGAAGCCATGGCAGAAGGCAAAGTCGCCGCTCAAGGTAATCTCGAAATCGCGCGATTCACGATCTATTGGGCCTTCCCACGTGTCGAGCCACGCCTGCTTTGATTCGCGATCCTGTCCATGATGGGAAAGTGGCGGCGCGAGATCACATACGACTGCGTCTTGCGCATATGGCGAGACGATCGTTGCGGCATCCTTGTTGTGATGCGCCTTGTGAATGCCTTCGATGAGCGCCCGGATATCAGTTTCATCTTTCGGGGACTGGTTTTTCATTGTTGCGGCTGACATGATGTTTTCTCCTTTGCTTTGAGTTGGCTGTAAAAGCATCTACAGACATTGGTTGGAGATGACACACAGGGTCCCTCGTACCACTGCACTGCGTTCACTTGTCGCGGCCCTACGCCGTTACCTACGCGGGGCGCTCCATTAGCGGCCGGATTTCGACGCCGCCCGTGGGCCCACCTGGAATTCGCGCGGCTATAGCGATCGCCGCGTCAAGATCCTTGACCTCAATGATGTAGTAGCCCAGGAGTTGCTCGCGTGTCTCGGCGAACGGACCGTCGGTCACGAGGCGTTTGCCGCTGCGTGCCCTGACGCTTGTGGCTGCAGACGTTGGGTGCAACTGGGAGCTGCTTACATACTGTTCAGCCGACTGCAGTTGTTGCGTGAATTGCAGGTATTCCCCCATGGCTTGTTGGCGTTGGATCTCGCTGAGCTTGGCCCAGCCCTTTTCGTCGTCGTAAATGAGCAACATGTATTTCACAGTGATCCTCCAGAAGTGAATCGAACAGGGACTGCCCAAATCGACAGCTCGGCCCAGAAATCTTTATGATTGGGCATGCCCCAGGATGTTACCTCCGCTTTGGACGCGCTCTATCGCTCCGACTGGGGCCGGATCGTTGCCGCCCTGATTCGGCTCTTCGGCGACTTCGATGCGGCCGAAGAGGCAGCCCAGGAAGCCTTTGCGGCCGCCGTGGACCAATGGCCAGTTTCCGGGGTTCCCGAATTCCCACGAGCGTGGATCATTCAGACGGCCCGCCACAAGACCATCGACCGTCTGCGACGGCAAACCCGGTTTCAGGAAAACCAGGAGTCATACGTGTCCGGTTTGGGCGGGACCTCGGAGGAACCGGACTACGACACGGAGGAGATCCCCGACGATCGGCTTCGTCTGATCTTCACCTGCTGTCACCCAGCGCTTGCTCTGGATGCGCAGGTCGCGCTGACCCTGCGCACGTTGTGCGGCCTAGACACCGACGAGATCGCGCGGGCGTTTCTCGTTCCCGGCCCGACTATGGCACAGCGACTGGTGAGAGCGAAGCGCAAGATCCGCGATGCGGGCATCCCGTACATGGTGCCAGAGACGAGTGATCTACCCGAACGGCTCGATGCCGTGCTGACGGTAATCTATCTGGTTTTCAATGAAGGGTACGCGGCCACGCGGGGCGGGCCTCTCGTGCGGGCCGATCTCTGTGCCGAGGCGATCCGTCTCGGCGGTCTCGTGCGAACCCTGTTAGGACCGCGGCCGCCTTCGGAAGTGGTCGGGCTCGTCGCCCTCATGTTGCTCCATGATTCGCGGCGGGATGCCCGTTCAGACGATCGCGGCAATCTCATCGCCCTAGAAGACCAGGATCGCAGTCGATGGAATCGGCAGCAAATTGCCGAAGCGCTCCCCCTTGTGGAGCAAGCGCTGCGCGGCGGGGCAGGGCCGTTCGCGGTGGAAGCAGCGATCGCCGCGCTCCATTGTGAGGCGGCTCGGGCAGAAGACACGGACTGGCGTCAGATCGTGCGTCTATACGATGTACTCGAACGCCTGCAGCCATCGCCGATCGTGTCGCTCAATCGGGCTGTGGCTGTCGCGATGGTGGAGGGCCCGCGGCCGGCGCTCGCGCTGATCGACGCGCTGGCAGCAGCTGGAGACCTCGACAGTTACCACCTGCTGCACGCCACCCGCGCGGATCTTTTGCGGCGGCTGCGGATGTCAGCGGACGCCGCGGTCAGCTACCGGCGCGCACTCACGCTGGTGAGCAATGAAAGCGAGCGTCGTTTCCTTGAGCGACGACTGCGCGAAATGCAAGCTCTCGATCCGGTACAGAGCCACCATCATCCAGGGCGACAGGCGCCGCCTCACTAAATGTGTTTCTGGAGCATGCACAACAAACTGCTCTGCCACAGGAATCGCGCCTCAGGCTACTGCCGCTGCAGAGCAATTCATTCGCATGGAATCCTCACCGTCGATTCAGCATCAGCCGCAAATGGGAATACCCCAGTCCCCCGCAGCCGGACCAGGGATTTCCGGAAAGGAGGATGCGTCATGGTGAAACAAACAAGTTGCCTAATGTGCTCCGCCGGACACAATTTCGCACGAAAATGAAGGAAGTACAAAGTAACCATTTTCCCAATTTGCACAGTAAAGACCGACATTCTCGCGTTACGGCGGCTTATTTCGATGACTAGCTGGATAAATCGGACGGTGCTCCATTACCATACGCAGCCGAGGGTATTGAGTAGATGGGCCAGCGTCGTGAACCGCGAAAACCAATCGACGTGCCGCTTCGCATTTTTGGGACTGACTCCGGAGGCAAAATATTCTCCGAGAATGTGACCACGGTCGATGTCAGTCAGAACGGCGCGAAGCTGGGTGGCGTTCGAGCTCGCGTCAAGGTGGACGAAATCATCGGAGCGGCGTATGGAAAGAACAAGGTCCACTTTTCGGGTGAAGTGGGCGGGTGAGCCTGGATCGCCGAAGGACGGCCAAATTGGACTGCTCAATCTGACCCCGGAAAAGCCGTTCTGGGACTTTCCTTTGCCGTCCGGGGTGATTGACAACTTTCGCTTTGCAGACAAGGACCGGCGCCAATCCGCCCGGGCGAAGTGCTCCATCGCTGCGGAATTGCACCCGGTGGGACAGCCAGTGATATGGTGCAAGGTTTCGGATTTGAGCCTGGGCGGCTGCTTCGTAGAAATGCCCATTCCGCTGCGGGTGGACACCGAATTCGAAGTCGCATTGTGGTTGGGAGAAACCAAGTTGCGATTGAAGGGCGAGGTTGCGAGCACTTCGCCAGGATTCGGAATTGGCGTGCGCTTCAAGAATGTCTCGCCCGAGAACCAGGAATTTTTGCGCCGCCACATCCAGGTCATTGCCTGAAACCGTGCGCCCGAGCTCGGCGATGTGACCGAAGAGCGAGGGAGGAGTTTTGTTGTGACTCATTCACCGTGAATCAGATGCGCGCAACCGTCCGGCGAAAATCTAGGGGGGAAAGGTACACCTCAGGTTGTGAGCATGATGCCACTTCGCGATTGACGGCGCGCTTCGTGCGGCATGATTCGACGGAGGAGAATCTGGAACAGCTGCGACACTATGTGGAGCAGCATGGGAGGCCGGTAGCGGTATACACCGACAAGGCCGGCTTGTTTCAGATTACGCCCCGCGGCATCCATCACCGGGACGCTCCCGAGCAGCAGCTGAGCCAGATCGGACGGGCGCTCGCGGAGCTGAACATTGAGTGGATCGCGGCCCATTCGCCGCAAGCCAAGGGGTGCATTGAGCGCTCGTTCAAAACGGCCCAGGACCGGCTGGTGAAGGGATTACGACGAGTCGGAGCGAAGGACCTAGAAACGGCCAATGCGTATCTCCAGCAAGTATTTATGCCTCTGTGGAACGAACGCTTTCGTTGCCAGCCGCAACTAGCCGGCGACGCCCACCGTGCTCTGCCGCCAAGAACGAATCTGGATTCGGTGCTGAGCATACGGGAGAGCCGTACGGTGACGGCGGACTACACGGTTCGCTGGGAGGGCGTGATCTATCGGGTCGAACGTGAACAAATTATGGCGGGCATGCGCGGAGCGCGCGTGCAACTGGAGCGATGGCGCGATGGAAGCAGGTGGATGCGGTGGCGAAACCGAACCGTAGCCCTCGAACCCTGTGAAACCACACCACGCGTGCCTGCCGAGCGTCCTGTCAAGCGTGGGGTTACCGCGGTGAGATCGGCGGAGGAGAAAGCGCGAGCGAAACAGCGGCGTCTGGACGGCCAGCGAGATTGGAGAGAAAGCTACAACCAGCTTCGCAATCGACCAATCTGGGAGGCGGTGAGAGATTCTCCGCTGAGAGCGCCCGGGCTTCGATAGCGATGGCGAGAGGCAAGGGATTCAAACGCCATCCCTTGCCCCTCGTGCACCCCCATCCCGGCTTCAAAAAGCGGAACTTTCTATCTTGCGGAGAAGCAGAACTCTCTACTTTGCGTTGACAGTCGGTCGATTTGATCCGTTCTGCTGGGAAATGATTCGTCTTGAACATGGAACTACTACACTTTTACTACAGTCCGGCGAATAGGCAGTCAGGGTAGGAGTCGCTTTTGGAGTGGCGATTGGCATTTCATCTCACTGGTTAATGCGACAACGCGGTCAAAAGTTCACGGCCATCGAGGTGGTGTCCTGCCTCAGTTGAAAATGGAGAAAGCGTTCTCCCGTTAAGATAATCGGGAGAATGTATGAAAAACGAGCGCAAGCATTACACTGCGGAAGAGAAAGTCGCCATCCTGAGACGTCACCTTTTGGACAAGGTACCGGTTTCCGAACGTGCCCGATGCGCAGTGAACTGCATCAGCGCCAACTCAGCGTTGGAACTTTGCTGGGCTGCCGCCTTCTGCAGCCACTTCACGGCTTCATTTTCGTTCACCGGCACTCCGTCACCATCGCGATAGCGGACGCCAAGATTGTACTGAGCCGCAGCGTTGCCGTCACCAGCCGCTCTTGCGACCCACTGGGCGGCGGTTGTGCAGCTCTGTCGGACCCCGTGTCCGATCTCGTAAGCCATTCCCATCTGGAACGCCGCAGAATCATCTCCGTATACTGCCCGGCGACGTAATCCGGCAAGCTCGTAGCGGCTCAAAGTCCGTACCGCGTCCTCGGTCGTGCGGTCGGTTATTAGCATGTGGCTCTCTTGCAACGGAGCAGACTTGCCGAACTGCTCGGCCACGTGTGCCTCTGGAGTGCCCGCCATCGCGACGCCATTGCTTCGCGCAGTTTCGCGATCCCCTGTACTGTCGGCGCTGAGCGGAACGGTGTTCTCTTGCGCGGCTGTCCGCGAGCTGGACGCTGTGGTTTGCGCAGTATTGTGGAGACTCGCCTTCAGAATCAGGAGCGTGATTATGATTACCAGTATTGCCAGGACGGGAGCCGCTCTGCGGGGCGCACGCAGGCTCGACCGGGACTGGAGAAGCATCTGAAGCCAACTATTGGCGCTCTTCAAGGCATTCAGAAACGAATGCTGGGCGTGGCGCAGGCCTGGCTGCATAAGCACTTTGGGCGGGGCGGAAAGACTCCGCTTCGATTGGACTGTGGGCAAATTTGGTCTGTATTTCGTGGCGGCCCAAAGTCGATTTCTAGCGCTCTTCACTGTGCTCGAGATCGATGACTTCACCCGGCGCAAGCCGCGATACGCAGCTTTTGTTAGCAGTGGCAGAGAATCAGAGAGGTAACGAAGGGTGCGCCAAACCTGATGCCCAGCCCTTTCGGCGCGATTCAAGAGCCGGGCGCGCGAGGCGTACCTCCCCACAAAAGCGACCGTGCGCTCCCACTTCTGGCGAACCACAGGCCAAAGGGTTGAGGTCTCCACGACCAACCCCGCACGTACTCCAATCCCAGGTACATTTGTATCCTCGATCGCGGGAGAAGTCGCCGAATCCCCGGGCAGGGCAGGTGACGCCTGCTCATGTTCAGTCCAGGTTCCGCGCATCGCTTCTGTGGCGCGAGTTTCCTCACCCGATTCGTGCGACTCTTGCGGCGGTTTCGTATCCATGCCTGCAGCTGGAAGCTTGTGCTCGGGTTCACTCTGCAGAAGTCCGGGCATCGAGCGGGGCGCATCCTCGTCGTTCTCTAATATCCTTTGCAAAGCCGGAATGATCCGGTCGATCAACTGCAGCATTGCTGATGGTTCCAGCGCCACGCTCTGTCCCAGCCCCGCTTCCGCAGCCTTGCTGAGTGCCTGCTCCAGCACGTCGGCTAATAAGTGGATATTGGCCGCATCACGCTCCGTGAAGGCATTGAGGTCATCCGAAAACGCGGCTAACGCTCCCGCAACTTCATGTCCTTGATAAATCGGCTCGACTAGCATGGACTTGGCGCAGCCGGGATCATTGCTGGCGTCGTAGAAAGTACCTATTTCGGTTGGGTTGCCCAAGCGGGGTAACGAATCCTTGCTGAGCTGGCATGAGGTCGCTAGCTTCGAAATCACCGAAAGCCGCAATCGCTCATCATTCGATGCGTTTCCTGCTCCTGCGCAATAGAAGATCTCATCCTTTGTGAACAGCCACACGCCAGCACCGCCGGCGCCAACCAGTCCCTGGGTTAGCTTCACAAGCCGGTTTATGGCCGCATTCAGGTCTAGACTTCCGCTCCTTACCTCCTGCCGGATCTGGATCAGGTCCATTAGCGACTGAGGGTCAATCCTATCGCCCGCGCTCCCGCGAACTCCCTGCCTTAGCACGTGCCGGAATTGAGTGGATAGGAATTGCTTGAAGGATCGGCGATCGATGGACAATCGCTGGCTCATATCTTTTAGGGGTCCTTCGGACAGTCGCGATCCACGAAAGACCAAAGACTCTCGCAATGGACATAATAGAGTTTCTGATCCAAGCGTGGCAGGTATCGGAAGGACAAGGCAGTGACGGACGAGCGGCCACAACACCTAACCCCAACCAAAGGGCTATGCGCGATTATCTCCCTGACCGCGCGAGGGACCTCAACTCAATTGCGAGGGAACGGAGAAAACGGTCATGTTTCGATGGGTGATCAAGGGACAACTTCTCGCCGGGCCAAGACCCCGAAGAAAGAGATCGACGAGTCAGGTTCCTAAATCGATCGTGGATGCTTGGATAAAAAAAGCTAAGTCAAGCTTCGGTATCCGATCTATCATCTGCCTGCTTGACAAGCGACAGCTTCGACTGTACGAGAGTCTTCACGTGGATCTGATCTCTTACTATCTCGCTAGCGGATTCCACGTCGAGCATGTTCCAGTTCGCAACTACAAGCACAGTTCGCAACTACAAGCACCCCGCGCTCTCCGGCCAAGAACTTGAAAACGACCGTCTCCTGGCTCATGCGCGCCGCCGTCGCTTGCACACCGACAATCACACAACTCTGATTGTCGACTAAATAATTGTCGTAGTAACCGAGGCGGGCCGGAGTTCCTCCCTTCGTCGCATACGTCGAATCGGGATCGGTGGTCGAGACCTGGTCCTGTTTATGCACTGGCTCTTCGATAGGATTCTGTTGTTCGAGTTCCACCAGGTACTGACGAACGGTTTGTTTCACCTGCGCCGCTTCCGCCAGATGCTCGCGCGGAATGCGGCTCTCCTTGCTGGCATTGGCCTCGACGAAACTGACATCCACCGACAAATCGTCGCCTTGCACCAATCTGGCTTCCAGGCAACGGGCCACGATCTCTTCAAACAACTGCTGGAACAATTTCGTTTCCTGAAAACGACCGTGCCGATTCTTGGAGAACGTAGAGTGATGCGGTATTTCCTGATCGAACCCAAGGCCGGTAAACCAGCGCCACGCCAGATGCATGCGCAACTCCTCGCCCAACTTGCGCTCGCTGGTGATGCCATCCAAATATCCAATCAACAGGATGCGCAGCAGCAGCTCGGGATCAATCGACGGGCGGCCTGTATCGCTGTAACTCTCCTTCAACTTCTCGCGCACGAAGGCGAAGCTGATGTGTTTTTCGATGAGCCGCAGCAGATGAGTCTCTGGAACCTGATCTTCGAGCCGGAAGTAGTAGAACAGCGCTTCGGAACGGGAGTGTTGTCCCATCATGATTAGCACGCCTCCGAGAATGGTGATCCAGCAAAGCATGGCGAGGAAATTTCTCCTTCTTTTACCACGCTTTTGCTGCCATTCAAGCTGCTAATCGCAGTGACGTTTTCAACACCCACAGGCGTTTACACCAACTATGTCGCAGCTGGAGGGACATTGGGGACGGTCTCCCGAGAGAGCTGCCCCCTTTGTGATCTCAGTGCATATGCATTTCCTTGCGCAGAGGCAGTGCCGACTCTGTTACATGCCGCCTCTGGACTACGTAGCGTGGTGTTGGCACCCGCTCGGGATGCATCTCAACTTTGGCGACCGCCGCCGCAGCGCCTGAGACCTGTACCCAGGTTGCGAGTGATGGCGTGCCAGCCTTATTCACCAGGAAGAGCATGTAGTAGCCCGGAGGGGCGATATTCGAGTCTGGCGGGCCTGTCACCGTGAGGCTCCCGGAGGTCTGTCCCGCTGTCAACGACAACCCAACATACCGTTGATCCATGTCGAACGAGTGTGTCACTGAACCCGCCTTCATAAGCACCACGGAGGCGATGTCGGCCGCATCTGGAGTGGGCACGCTGAATGACTGGCTGTAAGTGATCGAGGCCGGCGCACCGGCAGCGATGCGGGGCCTCACGGCAGCACTTCCGTCCGAGTTGAAGAGGTATGACGGCTGGTAAATCTCGATGTGGTTCTCAAATACGCCCTGGTCAGGGTTGCCGCCAGTGAGCGCGACCGTCCCGTCGGGCAAGAGCAACTGAACATTGTGATAGAGCCTGGGGAAAGTGTTTGACCCGGCCGGCGAGAATGAGCTGGTCGCCGGGTCGTAAATCTCTGCCTTCAAGCTTGCTGTGGTCGCGTCCTCGTCTTTTGCAGAGCCGGCATCCACGAGCACTTTGCCATTGGGCAGGATCGTGGCTTCCATCTCAACCCGCGCCTGGGCCATCTTTGGCCCGGGTACCCAACATGGGGCATAGGTTGGGCAGGCGGCGGAAATTTGAGCGCCTGCCGGACTGAGATCAATAAGTTCAGTGGTGTCGGTCGCAGGATTGTCACCACCCATGATCATGACCTTGGGGCTGTAGTTGTTCTGTGGAGTCAGCGGGAGCAACACCGATGTGCCATAGGTGCGCTCTCCGTTCGGATCGTTTGGCCCGGGATAGCTCGTCCATGCAACCAGGGTCCAAGTTTGGCTGGAAGGATCAAAGTCTAACGTGGCGGATGAAGGGGCGGAGTAGAAGACGTGGCCAGTTGGAAGCAGGTGCATTCTGGGATACAACGGGAATTGGAATCCGGGAAAGTCCGCGATGTGGGGGGTTCCTTGAATCTCGGCACTCCAATGCTGCCCGTCCCAGATTTCGCTGGTGTTGTTGTTAGCGCCGTCCGTATCGTTCAATCCAGACGTGGTCATCATACGACCGTCATTAAGTTCAGTGACGGTTGGGTACCAGCGTCCATGGGACGTGGGGGTTATGTCAATGAAGGACTCAGTGGAAGGGTCGAAAATGGAAGTGTTTGCAAAGCCAGTGAACGGAGTGTCGCCTTGGGTTCCCACCACGGCGAGTGCTCCGTAGCTTTTGGTGCCGCCATTGATCAGAACTCTGCCATCCTGCATGATCGACATTCCGTTGCAGAACATGTCCCAAGTTGTGGGGATAGTCGTGATGTTATTGCTAGACAAATCCACGAGTGCCGCACCCTGAGAATATTGTGGCCCTTGAGGGCAACCAGCCTGCTGTGGAGGACAGTTGCCAGAG
>WNFE01001386.1_pt1 | contig 18824 bp, 16 predicted proteins | sample 5400451 | NCBI WGS metagenome assembly WNFE01 (sample SAMN13153344, study PRJNA577476) | soil metagenome | isolation source: 200 cm saprolite under Douglas fir tree site 2 hole 2 | place: USA:California | collected 2015-04-18
CCACGACGCGAACGATCCGCTTGCTCCAAATCGGGGATGAGATGCCAGCGCCGGGACTTAACATCAGTTCAAACGGTAACGACGGTCCTGCGACGTATCAGTCGATCGGATCACAAGCCCTTTCATATCCTGTAGATTGATCACGCTTAATCAACCCGATTGAGGGATCGACTGTGAGTAAACGTGCAAGTGGGGTATCGAGTGGGATACTTGTGCACCAGGATTATCATGCCGTGTTGCTTCGGAATGAACTCTCCACTTCAGATGGCCACCATCAGCAAATGTCGGTTCCAGTGGGGCGGTCTATTCTGATGCGTCTCTAACCTATTGATTTATCTGCGGCCAGAATCCGCTGTTTCGTCGGAAATTCTGTTGAAATCGTTGAGGATCGAGGCTGATTTTGATTCCACCAAACCTACGCGGCCAGGCGCGGGATCGTTGTTTGAACCAATCGCAAGAATCGGGTGTTGCGCCTCTCTGCAAGTAACCGAAAATCGAAAACCTAGATTAGACACTGCATGGAGCGCCAACCCCGGGATAACCCCGGCTACGTCAGGAACGAACGGAAATAACCGAGGTCGTATGAAGCCAAAACGCTAGACTTTTCAGCACTATGCGGCGCGATAACCGGGTTCGGGACGCAGGGGACAGTCCGCTTCAGACGGCCACCATCAGCGAATGTCGGTATCGGTGGTTGCGGAGTCCAGGATTTGAACCTACTGAGATTTTACTCATCATGATCTGGTTCAAGGTCCGAGAACCTGCCTCGCTAATCAATGAAATCGAGATTGGAAGAATGTCGTAACGAGGAGGGCGATTGGGCTGTTCTCCGCTACATCATTCTTTTTGAATAGAACCGCTGTCGCGCTGGCACGCCGTGGGAGACTCACGCTAAGGAATACGCACACGAGCGAGCCGACGATCAGGAGAAGGGCAGAATGGTTGCAGTGACCCGTGAACTGCCGACTACGGGCTATGCCCTCGAAGTAGATGGCCGTCTTAAGACCGAATTTGAAACGAAAGAGGGAGCTTGGACGGGCGCTGAGGAGCTAAAAAAACGCTTCCCGATGCTGCGGGTCAAAGTCTATGACGCGGAGACAAAGACGACAGAGGAATTCCAACTTCCATGAAGCAAAAATGCAACCGACAAGTAGAGCCGGAGCTCGTGCGGCCTGATTTGGCAGTCGATTTCTGACTAGCGATCTAAAGTTCTGGTCGTCCCTACATTGGATATCGACTGATAGACGCCTATTGGCTCTAGCGCTTTCGATAGAGGCTGTACGGGCGCAGTCTTCGCATTCTCTGGCATAGGCTTCAAGGATCGCAGCATCTCGCGGAGACAACATCCCAGCAACGCGGCGGGCCTGTCCCGCGCGAGCGCGCCACAGCAAAGTTTCCGACAAGCCCATTTTTGTCACCGTGAGAATCACCGTTTCTCAAGTGGTAAGATGCTGGCGGCGAGGCGGCGAAAGTTCAACGCTTGTAATTATTTTGGAATCGAGTCCGTCCGCTAGATTACCTTCTGATCCGTCGTGTGGGGTCGGGCTCTCACCACCGGCAAATGGCTTGGAAGAACGCCGGCAACCGCCATTCCGACAAAGAGAAATTCCGTAGTGATCTCAATCGCCCAGAAAGCTGCGAAATGTCGGAACCGCCCTTGAAAGCATTGCGGAAATCTGGAGACTTCCAAGCTGACTACGAGGGTTCGATTCCCTTCACCCGCTCCAAACAATTTCAATGGTTTAGCACGAACCTCCAGATTTCATTCCGACAACCATTCTGACAACACGGCTGAATACCGATCTAAATTCGTCAGTTTTTTCAGTCTAGCGAAATGACGTTATCACCACGGCAACTGATCGCACTCGCTCACGCGCGGAACGCGATCTCCTCGGAGCTTATTTGCTGAAGTTAGCTCAAACTTGCCCATGATGGACTGGAACGAGAGTTCAAGTTTTTCAATGTGTTAGAGGGCCGCGTGTGCACGATCTGTGCACCGGGAGATCTAGCGACAACCAACGTGAGCAGCCTCGAACTGAACATCTTTCAACATCAGCGTCGCCGGATTCAAACCTGTACGGTTACGATCAAAGTACGTCAGCAAGCGATTGACCGTGGAGATCGATGCTCAAGCCATCAAGCGCGAGGTCGTTGAGCTCGCCGCCCATGGCTTTTATGCTTTCCTCCCGGATCAGCGACATCAATCCACGGCGTAGTCCTAGAAACTCCGATGACATCATCATCGACTGGTGCCGCGGTCGCTCCAGCGGGATGGTGATCTCGGCCTTGATGGTGCCGGGCCGCGCCGTCATGCAATAGACCCGATCGGACAGAAAAATCGCTTCATCGATGTCGTGGGTGACGAACAGCACCGATATCTTCAAGCGCTGCCACATGTTGGTGAGGATCTGCTGCATGATGACGCGGGTCTGCGCGTCGAGCGCCCCGAAGGGTTCGTCCAGCAGCAGGACCTTGGGTCCGGTGGCGAGCGCACGGACGATGCCGACGCGCTGTTTCATTCCACCCGACAGGCTGTCCGGATATTTGTTCTCGAACGCGGTCAGGCCGGCCAGGCCCAGCAGTGTCCGCGCGGCGCGGTCGCGACTGGACTTGTCGACATGTTTCATCTTCAGGCCGAATTCGACGTTGCCCTTCACCGTTTTCCAGGGAAACAGCGAGTATTGCTGAAACACCATGCCGCGATCGGCCCCGGGGCCATCGACCACGTCATCGTCAACGGTAACCTCGCCCTCGGTCGGCTTGAGAAAGCCCGCGACCGCGTTGAGCAAGGTAGACTTCCCGCAGCCGGACGGCCCGACAATCGAGACGAATTCACCGGGATTGACGTGGATCGAGGTATCACAGACCGCTTCGACCGGACCGTCGAGCGTTGGATAGCTCAACGCAAAGTTCCGGACGTCGACGCGGCCCTTCGAGGGTGCGCTTGCTCTGAGTTCGCTCATGTTCGATTCCACGGCATCACGACGCGGCCCAGCCCCCGGATCAACGCACTCGATCCGAGGCCGAGCACGCCGATGCAAATCATTCCAAGCGCAATGTCGGGGTACTGCACCAGCGAATAGGCCTCCCAGGTGAAGTAGCCGATGCCATACTGGCCGGAAATCATCTCGGCGGCGATCAGCGACACCCAGGCGACACCCATTCCGACCGTCAGTCCAGTGAAGATGTGAGGCAGCGAGGCGGGAAAATACACCTCGCGGAAGATCGAGGCCTCGCGCGCGCCCAGGCATTGCGACGCGCGCACCAGCACTGGATCCACCAGCGACATGCCATGAAGCGTGTTGACGAGGATCGGAAAGAACGATCCGAGAAAGGTAATGAAGACGATACTCTGCTCGTTGGTCGGCCACAGCATGATGGCCATCGGAACCCAGGCGATGGCGGGGATCGGGCGCAGCACTTCCATGACCGGAAACAGGATCTCGTGCGCGAGCTTGAACCGTCCCATCACCAGCCCGAGCGGAACCGCGATGATCGCCGCCAGCGAAAAGCCAAGCAGGATGCGGCGGCAACTCAGCATCACATGCATGAAGAATCTGGAATCATGCAGCGCGCGCGTCAGGCTTTCATACACGGCCGCAGGCGAGGGAACGTTGGTGAAGCGGACGAAGAAGACGACGCGGTATTTTGTCAGTAGATGCCAGGCCAGAAGAAACAGCGCGAGCGAGACGGCGCCGACAAACGCCGCGCGCAATCCGCCGCGATTGAGCGACAGCCAGCGCCTGAGATAGGTCAAGAGCCGCGGCGACGGGCTGGTCGGCGGCGCAAGCGGCTGCAGCGGTGACGGTTGGACCGCAAGATTCGGCTCGACTGACGCTTGCTGTTCGCGCCGAACGGCAGTGCTCTCCACGCTCAACCCCCGCTCATGGCCGTCTTGAGCGCATCGTCGAAACTCTCTACCTTGCCGTGAATCTTCGTCGCGTAGGTCTCGGCATCCTTCTTCAACAGAAACGGCGCGATCTCGCTCTTGTCGGCGGCGACCGCGAAGAAGGCCTGATCGGCAAACAGTTTTATGCCGCGCGTGGTGTCGAACACATAGGCGACGTTGATCTTCTTGCCCTTGGCCTTCATGTCGGCGTAGGCACCGAGCGTGCAGGCGGCGCTGGAGAACGGTTCGATGTCGCCGCCGTCGACCCAGATCTCGCCTGATTTGCGCGGGTCGGTGATCGGCTTCTTGCAGAATTTATCGTCGCCCTTTACTTCGTAATTCTGCGTGCTCTTGAGCTGCGTCTCGTAATCCATGTTCAGTTCGGCATAGGCCTTGCGGAGGTAACCGTCATCGACCCATGTTTTGGGATCGAACTCTTTCATCCTGCCGAGGCTCTGCAGCACTTTGACGTCGGCGGAGGCTGCTTCGATCAGCGGAGGCTTGATGGTCGGGTCGGTCGTCATATTGCCGCTGGGCCCAAGGAAAATGTAGACCACTTCTTTGTTGATGCCAGTCCACTGTTGGATTTTCTCCGCCGCCAGTTTCGGGTCGGCGCGCAGCCAGGCGTTGGCGGCGATGATGGCCTTGAGATAGGCGACCACCACTTCCGGATATTTCTCGGCGAAGTCGGTGCGCACCACGACGCCGTGGAAAGTCGGAAGATTGGTCTCGACGCCGTCAAAGATCTTGCGGGCGAAGCCCCGGAACGGCAGCAATTCGGCGAACGGCACGAAGTCGGCGTGGGCGTCGATCTTCTTTTCCTGCAGGTTGGTCGAGCCGACCTCCGGACTCTGGCTTACCAACTGAAAGTAGTCGGCCGGCCAGCCCTTGTCCTGCATCGCCTTCAGCACCATGCCGTGTGCGGCGGAGCCGAAGGGAACGCTGACCAACTTGCCCTTGAGGTCCGAAAGCTCAAAGTAGGGCGAGTCCTTATGCACGACGATGCCGTTGCCGGAGCCTTCCAGACTGTAGGCCGAGACCGCGATCAGGCGGCTTTTGCTTTCCGGATTGTTCTCGAAGGTAAACCCGTTCACGATAAGCGGATAATCGCCCATCATGCCGAACTGAAGCTTGTTCGCCATCATCGCGTTGGTCACGGGCGGGCCAGATGTAAAATTCTGCCATTCGAACTCGAATTTGATGTTCGTGTATTTGCCGTCCTTGGGCAGGTATTTCTCCATGAGATGGAGTTCGCGAATGATCGTGCCTGTTGTTGCCGTGTTGGTGGTGGTGTCCTGGGTGCCGATGCCGATCGTTACCGTGGTCTGCGCGCCAGCCGTGCCGGCGAAAGCAAACGCCGCCGCGGCGATGACGATTGCAGGAAAGCTGCGATATCCGAAATTGCGACCCATTGCAGACCCTCTTCGGTGTTTGATTGCGCCTCGGATATGACTCCCTGCTTTTGGGTATCCTTTGTCGATCCGCCGCATGGAGCAAACGTCGTCTCATCCAAGCGGTCGATTAGTTGCCGCCAAACACTCGCTGCTTAACCCTTGAGCAATTTATGGGCTTGGCGCCAAATCTATAGGCACGTCTTCAGTCGCCGATTCCCTTCATCTCCTTGAGCAGGTCAGGTCGCCGCACAATGATTCTCGATTTACGCGAGACGACGATGTCCTTCTCCTGCATGCGCTTGAGGCTGATCGTGACCCATTGCCGGGTCGCGCCGACCATGTGAGCGAGGTCGGCATGGGTGAAGGCGGCGCCGATCAGCGTGCCTTCCGCGTCCTTCACGCCGTAGAGCTCGACGAGGTGGAGAAGAAGGTGGGCCAGCCGCTCGGTGATCGAGCGCGTGCCCAGCATCTGCGCCAGCGCGGAGTAGCACTTTCCCTTGAACGTCAGACCTTCGATTAAACCGATCGCAAGGTTAGGTACCTCCGTGACCAGCGCGCGCAGCTCCTTGCCGGGAAGCTGGACGACGCTGCTGTTGCTGGTCGCAACACCCGACCATTGGTGCACGCCGCCGCCGAATACTTCGGGGCCGCCGACAAAATTGCCGGGATGCCAGTACGCCAGTGTGATCTCGCGGCCGGAGGGAGCGGTGTAGAAGACCCTGATGCGGCCGGTCTCGATCAGATAAATTCCGTCATGCTTCGCGCCCTGATTGAACAGCGTCTGGCCGCGGTAAAGAACCTTGCGGCGACCGCGCTTGAGCACGGTTTCGCGCTCGGGCGGCGACAGCGTTTCGAACAGCGAGGGTGGCCCGCCGAGAGACTGCGCACTCTCTGTCAACAACAGGGATTGGTTGCTCGTCGGGGTCGCAGCTATTCTCGGCAAGTTGGTTCCGCGACCCGATGCGGCGTTGGTTGCTGCATAGACTTGCATCGCCTGCTCCAGACCTCAAAAATCGATCTGAAGTGCGCAGCAAGCCTTATGCCAACGCGGCTTTGAGTGCCTACTTACCGGCGTTTTGCGGACAGAACCGTGGCGAAACGCGATGATTGCTAACGACCCTGACCGGGCACCTCGGGCTCGTTCAGGGCGAGGAGATAACCCCACGGATAAATCCCGCGCGCATGTCCGTCGGAAAAGGCGAGGTTGATGGCGTAATCGCCGATCGGGGAAACCTGTACCAGCGCGATGCCGTCGAACCGCTCCGGGAACACACCATCGATCCGCGCCCTGACGCAGTGGGCGCATTTGCAGGCCGCGCGCAGGCGCCCGGCGGACAGACGGATCTCGCCCTGCGCTGTCGTGAGATCGAGAAAATCGAGATTGTCACTGATGGCGATGTGCGTCGGCGCAGGCGTAGGCATTGCTGTCAAGGCGGACGTCGCGGCAGCTTGTGGCATTGCGGTTCTCCCACGATTGGCATTCAAGCATCGCGCACTGAGCCTCGACAGCAATTAGTTGCCCGAACAGGTGGATTAAGTCAGGCGCACCTTTGGGTACGGCCCGTGGCCTGCATGCGGCGAGCAAAACTATTTTTGAAATTAATCGACCGCCGCTTGCAGTGTTCGATTGCGACTCTCGCTTGCTTGATGGAGTAACGCAAGCGCGTAGCGCCAAAACGATCTTCTTTCACAGACGCGGCAATCGGAAAAACCAAACCCATGAGCGCATTCCATCGAGAGAAAGTTGTTTCTGTCCGACACTGGACCGATACGCTGTTCAGCTTCAGAGCCACCCGCAATTCCGGCTTTCGCTTCGAGAGCGGCCAGTTCGCGATGATCGGGCTCGAGGTCGACGGCCGTCCGCTCTTGCGCGCCTACAGCATGGCGAGCGCCAATCACGAGGATGAACTGGAATTCTTCTCGATCAAGGTTGCCGACGGACCGCTGACCTCAAGACTGCAGAAGATTAGGGAAGGCGACACCATCCTGGTCGGGCGCAAGGCGACCGGAACGCTTGTCGCCGACAATCTGATCCCCGGAAAACGCCTGCTGCTGCTCTCGACCGGAACGGGGTTGGCGCCATTCGCGAGCCTGATCAAGGATCCGCAAGTCTATGAGCGGTTTGAAACCGTCGTGCTGGTGCACGGCTGCCGCCAGGTTTCTGAACTTGCCTATGGCGAAGAGCTGGTGGCAAAACTGCGGGACGACGAATTGTTCGGGCCGCTTTTGACCGAGAAGCTCGTCTATTACCCGACCGTCACCCGCGAGCCGTTCCGCAACCGCGGCCGCATCACCGATCTGATCACCTCAAAACAGTTGTTTGAAGATATCGGCCAGCCGCCGCTCGATCTCGAAACCGACCGCATCATGATGTGCGGCAGCCCGGCGATGCTGGAAGAACTGCGCGGGATGTTCGAAGCGCGCGGTTTTCTCGAAGGCAGCCACAGCGAGCCCGGCCATTTTGTCATCGAGAAGGCGTTCGTGGAGCGGTGAGTCCCCTGTCGTCCCGGCCTTGAGCCGGGACCCAACCATCGATGTTCATTGTTGTGCTGGATAGCGGCCACAGCTTTCGCAAACACACGCATCGGTGGTTATGGTCCCGGCGTTCGCCGGGACGACATCGAAGTGATTGGCAAAACTGTTTCATCCCGCTGACAACTAATTGCTATCACCGGCGGCCGGCGTGACTCATTCTACGCTCAGGACCATTCCCAAGCATGGCTGGAATGGAAATTGCTTCGACGAAGACGAGGATTGCGCGATGGCGATGGACGAAATTGTCGACGGCCTTTCAGAGGTATCTTGCGACGTTCTCGTGATTGGGGGCGGCACCGCCGGGCCGATGGCGGCGCTGAAGGCGAAACTCAGGAATCCAAAGGCCAACGTCGTCCTGCTTGAAAAGGCCAATGTGAAGCGGTCCGGCGCCATTTCGATGGGAATGGACGGGCTCAACAACGCGGTGATTCCCGGCTACGCCACGCCGGAGCAATACACCAAGGAAATCACCATCGCCAATGACGGCATCGTCGACCAGAAGGCGGTCTACAAATATGCAGAGCGTTGTTATTCGATCATCGAGGAACTCGACGGTTTTGGCATCCGCTTCCTGAAGAACGAAAACGGCGATTACGCCGTCAAGAAAGTGCATCATATCGGCACCTATGTTCTGCCGATGCCGAACGGCGAAACCGTCAAGAAGGCGATCTACCGGCAGTTGCGCCGCGCCCGAATCCTGATCTCGAACCGCTATATGGCGACCCGGCTTCTGACCGGCAGCGACGGCCGCGTGGCCGGCGCCATCAGCGTCAACACGCGGAGTGCGGAAATCCTGGTCATCAAGGCCAAGGCGGTGATCCTGTGCATGGGCGCGGCCGGTCGGCTCGGACTGCCGACGTCCGGCTACATGTTCGGCACCTACGAGAACGCTGCAAATTCCGGCGACGGCTACGCCATGGCCTATCATGCAGGTGCTGCGCTCGCGAACCTCGAATGCTTCCAGATCAATCCCCTGATCAAGGATTATAACGGTCCGGCTTGCGCCTATGTCGCCGGTCCGTACGGCGCGTATACCGCGAACAATGAGGGTTCGCGTTTCATCGAATGCGACTACTGGTCCGGCCAGATGATGCTCGAATTCTACAACGAGCTGCAGTCGGGCAAGGGCCCGGTGTTCCTGCAGCTCAACCATCTGCACGGCGATACCATCAGCGAAATCGAGACCACCCTTCACAAGGTCGAACGCCCGACGCGCGGGCTGTTTCACGAAGGCCGTGGCACCGACTACCGGCGAGAGCCGATCGAGATGCATATCTCCGAGATCGGATTTTGTTCGGGACACAGCGCGTCCGGCGTGTTCGTCGATGAATTCGCGCGAACCACGGTGCCCGGCCTCTATGCCGCCGGCGACATGGCCAGCGTCCCGCACAATTACATGCTCGGCGCCTTCACCAACGGATCGGTCGCCGGCGAGGACGCCATGGCATATGCCGACAATACCGATTTCGCAAAATTCGATTCCGCTGATATCGAGCAGGAGAGGCAACGCGTGCTTGCGCCGACCCGGCGCGAGGACGGGATCCCGCCGAACCAGATCGAGTACAAGGCGCGGCGCCTGGTGAACGATTATCTGCAGCCGCCGAAAGTCACGCGCAAATTCGAGCTCGGGCAAAGGCGGCTCGCGGAAGTGCGCGATGACATGGAAAACCGGATGGTCGCCCGCAATGCCCATGAATTATTGCGCGCGCTGGAGACGCAGTCGATCGTCGACTGCGCCGACATGGCGGCGCATGCGTCGCTGTATCGTACCGAAAGCCGCTGGGGCCTCTATCATCTGCGCACGGACTATCCCAACAAGGACAACGAGAACTGGTTCTGCCATACGCTCCTGAGCAAGAAGGACGGCCGGATGAGCAGCGAGAAACGCGCGGTTCAACCCTACGTCGTTCCGATCGCGGATGAGGAAAAGGACCTTTACGACAAGCAGCGCATTCGCGCCAGCGCCTGACATTTGTAACAACATTCTCTGGATAGGAGCTGATCGATGCCCCTCGCGAGTTACCAAACCTCCGTTCCCGTCGTCGTCGACGAGGCCAAGTGCATTGCCGACAAGGGCTGCACGGTCTGCGTCGATGTCTGCCCCCTGGATGTGCTGCGCATCAGCGACCTGACCGGCAAAGCCTTCATGGCCTACGACGAATGCTGGTACTGCATGCCGTGCGAAGCCGATTGTCCGACCGGCGCCGTCAAGGTCAATATCCCGTATCTGCTCAGGTGAGCCATGGCAGATCCGTTCGAATCCTATGACGATCTCGAGGACGTTGAAGATCGGCTGCAAGCTGCCGACCCCGGCGAGCGTCGCGTCGCGATCATCGCGCTCGGACATTCCGGCGATCCGGCAGCCATCGCGCATCTCGATCGCATGACCTCCGACCCGGATCCGGGGGTGCGGCACCAGGTGGCGCTGGCGCTCGGCGAATTCGACGGTCTCGATGCGGCGGCAGCACTTGTAAAAGTTGTGGTCGATCCGGAACAGGCGGTCGCGGGTGCGGCGGCCGACAGCATGGCCGAGTTGAAGGACCCGGCCTGCGCCGATGCGATCCTGCCGTTGATCAGCCATACTCACGCCTTCGTGCGGATGGCCAGCTTGCGGGCGCTGAAGGAATTGCGGCGCAAGGACACGCTAAAGCCGGCGCTGGACGCGCTGCGGGACGTCGACGCCTCGGTGCGCGTGCAGGCGATCGGCGTGATCGGCTTTCTCAAGCTGGAAGAATCCATCCCCGCTCTGACGTCGGTGACGACCGATGCCGATGCCCATGTTCGCCGGGCCGCGGTAAGCGCGCTGGCGTTTTCCCACATGAAGCCCGCGGCCGATTCGATTACGCGAGCGCTGGCCGACGCCGATTGGATGGTGCGCGAAATCGCAGCGGAGACGCTTGGAACGAATGTCAACGGGATCCACGCCGCGGACGCGCTGATCAGCGCGTTGACCGACGATTTTTGGCAGGTGCGGCTCAAGGCGGTGCGCAGCCTAGGCAAGACGAAGGTTGCGCGCGCGGTTCCATCGATCGGGCTGTGCATCAGCCACCCGCAAGCCAATCTGCGAAAGGAAAGTGCCGCCGCGTTGGGTGAGATCGCCGATCCCGCTGCGGAGAAGTTTCTCGAACCGATTCTGGACGATACGGATCCGGAAGTTCGCAAGAATGCGCGCTGGGCCATGCAACGCATTCGGTCCCGCAAAACTGCGGCTGGATCCTGATTACGGCGTCTGCGCGACCGGCGACGGTCGCAGCCTCTAGCGGACCGCCTGCTGGTCGAATGCCCGTAAGCTTTCGGCTCGAATAAGGTCCAGGCACTCTTTCTTAAGAGCAACATACGAGGGGTGCAGTACCACCTCGCTCGAACGAGGCCGAGGCAGGGCAATGCGCAGATCGCGCAGAATACGGCCCGGGCCGGCGCTCATGATCAAAACCCTGTCGGCCAGAAAGATCGCCTCGTCGATATCGTGGGTGACAAACACGATGGTGGTGCCGACCTGCGCCCAAAGGCTGAGGAGACTTTCCTGCATCACGACTCGCGTCTGAGCATCGAGAGCGCCAAATGGCTCATCCATCAAGAGAACGCCGGGCCGGTTGGCCAAGGCACGCGCGATCGCCACGCGCTGCTGCATGCCTCCCGACAGCGTGTGCGGATAAGCATCGGCGAATTTGGTAAGGCCGATCATGGCGATCAAATCGTCCGCGATCGCACGCGCCTCTTTGGCGGTTTTTCCAAGCATGCTCGGTCCGTGCGAAATATTGCTTCGGACCGACTTCCAGGGAAACAGATGGGGTTGTTGAAATACCATGCCTCGGTCAGGCCCGGGTCCGGTGACGGCCTTCCCGGCAATGCTCACCGTGCCGGCATAGAGTGTTTCGAACCCGGCGATGGTGTTCAGAACGGTTGATTTTCCGCATCCGGATGGACCGAGAAGGCAAACGAATTCGCCGCGCATGATCTGGAATGAAACGCGGTCGGCCGCGACGACTTGGCCTTTCGGGGAATCGAACACGATGCTGACGTCGGCGACATCGATCTCGACCACGGCCAATTCTTGGTCGCTTTCGACCTTCGCGCGATCGGCGACCAGCTGAACGGTCATCGCCACCATACCAGTCGTTGGGTGATGGCGGCGAAACCGCGATCGGCCATGAAAGAGAGGGCGCCCAGCGCGACGAGCCCACCCATCACCTGGCCGGTTTGCAGGTTTTGCTGAGCAATTTCGATGCGGTAGACGATACCGGCGAATGTTCCTGCAAGTTCCGCTGCCACGAGCGTGTAAAACGAAATGCTGACGGCGGTTCGAAGACCCACGACGATGTAAGGTAGAGCACCGAACAGAATAATCTCGGTCAGCATCCGGCGCCGGGGCGTACCAAGCATCAGGGCTGCGCGGATAAGACCACGATCGATTTTCTGTACGCCGATGTGGGTGGTCAGCCAGACCGTGAAGAAGACACCCCAGAACACCAGGAAGATCTTTCCGGTTTCCGACAGGCCGAACCAAAGGATGACGATCGGGACGAATGCGATCGGTGGAATCGGCCGCAGAATATGAAAGATCGGTGAGAAAAAGCTCGAGAACAGCTGGAACTGCCCGGTCAGCACGCCAAAGACGATACCCGCCGATGCGCCGAGGACGAAGCCGACGACAACGCGGTAGACGCTTACGGCGAGGTCAATGGCGAACTGGCCGCTTCTGATCCACTCGACCATCGCAACAGCGACCACCGAGGGCGGCGGAAACAATATGATGTTCACGATGTGCGATCTCGAAACCAGCTCCCACGCCAGGAAGAACAGCGGGATCGACAGGATCGAGATCGCGGTGTTGAGCCGCTGCGTTTGTCCGCTCGTCATTGTTGCAGTCTCTCAACCGCCCGACTGACTTGCATAAGTGACCCGCGTTGCATCGACGTTCTTCAACGACCCCGGCGACAGCACCTTCAGGAAATCGGGCATCGTCGCACCCGGCGGATGATTGCCACTTTCGAGGCGCCATGCGGCATGGGTTTTGAGAACGTCGAGTTGTTTGTCGTCGAGGCGCACCTGATAGACATAATCAGCCCATATCGGCGCCAGTTCCTCGCGCTTGATCCCGACCGTTTTAGCGACCACCGATATCGCCACCTCGGGGTTCGCCTTCATCCAGGCTTCCGCGTCGATCATGGCGGCAAGGAATTTCTCGACCAGCGGACCATTCTTTTCAAGATAGTCCCGCATCACGACGATGTTGAAGGTTTCCGAATAGATGCCCCTGGTGTCGATCTCGGCAACATCCGCTCCCATCGCCTTCTTGGCGTTGGCAATATGCGGCTCCCAGGTGTCGAAGGCATCGATGCTGCCGGTGACGAGGGCTGGCAGCATCTCCTGGGGTCGCAGGTTGATCAGGGTGACGTCTTCCTTCTTCAGCCCGGCGCTGTTCAGCAACGCCGCCGTATAGACCTCGCTTCCGGTGCCGGCGGTGAACGCGATCTTCTTGCCCTTGAGATCGGCCTTGTCCTTGATGCCCGACTTGCTTGCAACGATGGTCTTGAGGTCCGAATATTCCATGCGCGCGAGAAAGGCGATCGGCTGTCCTGCCATGGCCGCGGCGGTGACCGGCGCCTCCGCCGTCGTCGCGATGTCTGCGCCGCCGCCGACGACGGTGTCGAGGCATTGCTTTCCGGAGGTGAAATTGCTTACCGAGATATCGAGGCCGCGCTTTTCGAAAAATCCCTGATCTTTCGCTACGATCACAATCCCCGAAATCGGCCCGAGGTTCTGGGCGAGCCTGGCCTTGAGCAGTTCGGCATCAGCCTGGTCTGGCCGACAAACCGATGTGACGATCGTCGTAACGGCAAAAAGAGCAGTTCTTGCGTTCAACATGCGGAGCCCCCAGAATATTCGAGTTCGATGTCGGATGGTTCCTTTCGTCGGATGAACGCTCAAGCAATTAATCCACACCGCCCGTGATGGCTCCCGCATCAAGAAGCGTCAGGCGATGCCCAAACAGTGGGCAACTCGCCAACCAGACAGCGGGATTTATCCGACGGCCGTATGGTGGTTCAAATCACCGGCCGGCGCCACCGCGGCCGCAAGCTCGAATGAGCGTCCGAGTGTCCGTATCAATCCGTCGTCGCCGGCGCGCGACACAAAGCACAGAGAAGATCGCAACCCGTCCGAGCGAACCCGGCCAGGAATCGCGACCGCGCACATGTCGAGCGGATTGACGAAATAGGTGTAGGTCCCCATCGCGGTATTGAGCGCCATCGGGTCGGCCAACATCTGATCGATCGTGAAGATGGTCGGTACCGTGGGTACCACCATGGCGGCGCAGTCCTTCAACAATAGGCTTGCCTGCCGCTGCGCCGTCTTCATGGCATGAAGGGCCTGGAATGCATCCCGCGCGGTGTACTTGAAGCCGGGCTCGATCGAAGCCCAGACGGCCGGATGGATGGCTTCCGGATTGTTCTGGACGATGTCGGCATAGTCGATCAGTCGCTCCGCAACCATTGCGCTCTGGAACACCAGACGCCCGGCCTCCTCGAACACCGAGAAATCGACCGGCTTCAGCCGATGCGCAAGGCCTTCGAGTGTCGTCAGGTTGCTCTCGTATGTCCTGCGCGCCTCGTCATCGCCAAAGAATTTCAACTGGTCGGAGCGGGGTATAGCGAGCGTTACAGGTTCCGAGGGCCGCAGCCGGAGGTCGATGTTATCCGCATCGGTGCGGCTTAACGGGTCTTGAACGTCGAAGCCCGCGATTTGCTCGAGAATTTCGTACGCCTCGTCGGAAAGCTTGGCGAAAACGGGGATGCAGTCGAACGACCTGTTATTGTAGAGAAGACCGCGCGAACTCACGAGGCCTATCGTCGGCTTCAGACCAACGATGCCGTTGCATGCCGCGGGCACGCGTCCCGAACCGCCGGTATCGGTTCCCAGCGAAAATGCCACGATGCCGCGCGCGACCGCCACCGCCGAGCCCGAGCTCGAGCCGCCTGGGATGAAAGCCGGATTGATCGCATTCCGGCAAATCGGCTCTGGACTTCGCGTCCCGTTCAGCCCCGTCGCAAATTGATCCAGCGTGTTCTTGCCGATCAGAACGGCGCCTGCTTGCTCCAGCCTAGTCACGGCCGCCGCAGATTCCTTGGGTTGGATCCGCAAGGCCGGGCAATTGCTGGTCGTGAGCATGCCGGCAACATGCATACTGTCTTTGACAGCGAACGGCATCCCGAGCAGTGGTAGATCCGCTCCGGCATCCGCCCTGGCTTGCAGTTCCTTTGCCCGGTTCGTTGCGTCGCTTTGCGAAACGAGCGAGGTGAATATGCCTTCCCCCGCGCATGCCCGCGCGCGGCGGCACGCTTCCGAAATGACAGACTCGGCCGTCACGCCGTCGGCAAGGGCGCGACGAATTGAAGCGAAACTGAATTCAAGTGATGCGAGCTTCATGGGGGATTTTCCTTCGGCCGGCGGGTGGCGCTACGGGGCGGCTTTTTCTTACCAACCGCAAGACTCGCCGTGACGACGGCTACACTCGTCGCTCCGGCGAGAACAGGCAGGGAAACGGCTCGATAGGTGCGTCGTGGAACGTACGAAAAATATCAGCAGGCCAAGCATCTGCGCGAGCCTCGAAGATTTCTCCCGCACTGGGTAGCAATTAATTGTCATTTGCCCCAGGAGACTGTCGTTTTGCCGGATTTTGTGCCGTCGTCCTGGAGCTTGGGACCAGGCTAATCGACTCATGCGGAAGACCTTGTTGCCAAGGCACCGAACTTTGACCCTGCGCCCGTTCCGTGGTTGCTGGGTGTGGAATGGTGCGCGAACCAATCTGGTGAATCAGGGTATCGATTTTCAGTTCAAGTATACGAATGAGATCGCCTATAACGCGACGGGAGGAATCAGGAGCGAGGCAACCTACGCCGACCAGTACACCGCCGGAGTGACCCTCGACCTCGATCGACTATTCGGTGTCCACGACGCGCAATTCCAGGCCACCGTCACTGAGCGTACGCTTGACACCGCGCTTATCATGGCTGCGGACACGATCTCGGGCTACGTTCAAGGGCTCCTTGACGGCATCGAGTTTAAGCAAACCGCCTACGCGTTGGACCGCGATTCACGAAAGGCCGCCCTGGCCCGATTCCTGAAGAGGGTTTCGGGCGGTGATTCAGAGGAGGGCGAAGAGGAGCGCCGCTTGGCTGCCTAGGTAGCGCGCCAGGCCTCTCATGCAACCTCAGTAGCGACAAGCTCCCCGAACGCCGACGGGAGGATCATGGTTCCGGCATTTCGCGACAATCCAGCGACGGAATGCCAAAAATGAAATCGGCTGCATCGCCGCTTGATTTCACAAAGGAAAGAAAATGAGCAACCTGATCCAACAAAAGACCACATCTACAACGAGCGCTCAGCCTGCGGGTACACCGCATCAGCGGTCCTCCCAAGAGGAAATTGCCAAGGGACTAGCCCGCCTCCTCAGAACGACCGAAGCAGCCATCTACGTCGGCTTGTCACCGCGAACTATGGAGAAGCACCGTACATATGGGACGGGTCCCGTATATCGAAAGCTCGGCAATCGTGTGGTCTATGCAATCGAGGATCTCGATGCCTGGGCCGCGCAGGGAATTCGACGCTCAACGTCCGATCCTGGCGTGGGCACGGTCTATCCTGCTAAGCGAATAACTGCAGGGTCCTGACTATATCTCTTTGGTAATGGTTGACGAAAAGAGCGCGGTTGGAGGCGCTTGAGAAGCGGGAGTTGGCCGGTTTCATAGAGCCACTGGAGCGATAAGTCTGTGGCATAGAAGCCGGCCAATCTTTCGACGGGCTCTCGTCTGCTTTGGAACACGAGTTGTTAGCAATGCGCAATTGACCCATCACAGGGACGCTAGGATGCATGCTATCCGGAAGAGATACCTCCTTTGTGGTCAATACAGCAGGAACGAGCGATCGAGAAAAAACATGGAAAGAGCTGTGAAATTTTCAGGGTTTTGGCAATCTCGGACGCGTAAGTCCGGCCTCGGGACCCCCGCCGATTGAAGGGAGGCGGAGACTCGGCCAGCGTGGGTTGGTAGCGCTCCCCCGCTACCAAGGCTACGATTTTGTCCGCCAAACTACGATATTCTGCGATTTCGTACGGCTGATGGTAGCACCCTAAGCCGCGCACGGGCGACGTCACGAGCGGTCTTCGCCTAATGAGCGATTATGGAATGGCCGCTTTCGAGAGCAGAGACGGCGCTGATGGCGACTTTCGCGCCCACGTGTCACGGTTCGCGTTCGAGGTGCCCATCGCGCGCTCGATCCGCTTCATCGCCAGGGGCGCCAAGCGATGCCGCACGGCCCAGATCGTCTGCCGTCAGATAGCTTGCCGATATCCCGTCAACCTCGATGGTCTTTCGCTCGATTTGCGCCGGGGTGTTCCTTTAGGATTTTTCTGCCGTCCAGTATCCGGAGCATCGCGCGGCACCCGCGTGGCCGTTCCAGGTACCGCGTCCAGAGTTATTCGTAAGCTTGCCGGAGCCGGCGGCATACTTGTCCTGGACGGCGACGGATGCGCGTACCAACCCGCTTCGTGTGACCTTACCTCTGAATTTCACGAGATTTGGGTGACTTACGAGACCGTTGGAGATGTTGACGCTGAAATTGTAAGTTGGTTCGCAGGCGCCTTGCCGCGTCACAAAGGTCAGGCTCCACGCTCCATCGTAGTTCGGTGTTGCTGCCGCGGCGGACGTCGCCAACAGAACCGCTGCGGTCATGTAAATAAGGGAAAAGTGTTTCATGCTAAGTCCTCTCATAGCTGCAGCTAACGTCCTTCTAACTCACCCAAGCGAGCGTCGCGGATGTTGCGGACGCCGCGCGCCTGCTCGATTCATTTCAGTTCGAAATACTCCGGTGTGCCTTCCCCTTCGCGTGGGGATGGCCCGGGTAACTCAAGCGTTATTGGATTCTCGAAGCGGGTATATACCAGGGCTTTTTTGATATGATCGCCGCGGCCGATCTCATAGATTCCTCGCAAATCGCTCCGATTGCAATCAGTGGTGTTCGCGACACAGCGTTCTTCCTTGCGACTGCCTGAAGCTAAGTACAGGGAGCGCAATCGCTCAATCGCCCGTGCGTCGGAATCCCTTCAACAGAAGGAGCGAGGTTATTCGACCTTGGTCGAAGGCGCTTTCGATTTTTGGGTGAGAGAGCTTTAGCTTGTCGCTCACCAGCTCGGCCAGTGACCTTGCTCGCATCTTTCGCATCACCTGTCCGCGATGGGGCTTTCGCCGCCGCACGACGATGGTCCCTCTAGACACTCGCTCGGGGTAGCTGAGCTAGATTCGAGTATCGAACCGTCAGTTCGATCGCCAGCCGAACCGCGTGAGACGATGCTGCGGGTGGAATCGCTGGAGCTTGATCTCATGAATCGAACTGCGAAGCGCGGCGACCGGCCGATCGATCTGACGCCGAGCGGCCGGATTGCGGTGCTAGAACTGTTGGCCTCGCAGGCCGCTATCTCGCTGGAGAATGCCGCCCTCTATTCCGATCTGCAGCGCAGTGAGGCTTTCCTGGCCGACGGGCAGAGAATGAGCCGCACCGGCAGTTGGGGCTGGAATGTTTCCACCGGAAAACTCATCTGGTCAGAGGAACATTATCGGATCTTTCGCTGCAGCCCGGAGGAGGAGCCTGGACCAACTTTCCAATCTTTTTGGGAAAGGGTCCATTCGGAGGATCGACCGTTTGTTCAGCAAAGCCTCGAAGCGGCCATTCGCGATAGAACCGGGTTTACATTTGATTTTCGAATCGTCCTTCCGGATGGATCTATTAAATATCTCCACGGCCTTGGCCGGCCGATTGTCGAGGAATCTGGCGACATACACGAGTATGTCGGGACCACAATGGACGTCAGCGAGCGCAAGCAGAGCGAAGACGCGCTGCGCGACGCGCAGGCGGATCTCGCACGCACGGCGCGGCTGGCGACGATGGGCGAACTCGCGGCATCGATCGCCCACGAGATTAATCAGCCACTCGGCGCCATGGTCGCCAAT
>WNFE01001191.1_pt1 | contig 18803 bp, 14 predicted proteins | sample 5400451 | NCBI WGS metagenome assembly WNFE01 (sample SAMN13153344, study PRJNA577476) | soil metagenome | isolation source: 200 cm saprolite under Douglas fir tree site 2 hole 2 | place: USA:California | collected 2015-04-18
CCTCAGCCGTAGACTTATGATCCGCAAATCCCACCACCTCGATGTAATCCACCTTACCCAGCGCCACGTCAGCCGGTAACTCGTAACTAAGTGGATCATTCTTAGCCGGATCCGGCACACTCTCCAGCGGATGCACATACCCCACCAGCGCCCCCTGCGCATGCGCCATATCGGCGACGTTGGCATTCGCCGGAAACAAGCTCGCCGCCGCCGTATTGGGATACACCGCATACCCCGGCAGAATAATATTGTGCTTCAGCCCCAGCAGCCCGAGATGGCCCCAGTAACTAGTGTGAAATTCCTGACTGTGCAGCAGGAGGTGGTCGGCAGTCGAAGCCGCATCCGGCTTCGGAGTGAAATAAGCAATATCAGGAAAACGCTGTTCTTTATTAACGATGAGATTTTCAACAATCGCCAGGTTCTCCGCCTCAGCCTGCTCTACTAGGTGCTTTGGCGTATTGCGGTACGTCCCCGCATAGTTCATGTGGACATGCACATCCCCGCTCACCCAATGTGTTTTAGTCCGAGCCTCCGCGTCAAATGGGTGCATTCCAACCGTAAGTGAAACCCAGCTGTTTGGCTTAACCTCTAGCTTCTTGTGCTTGAACGGATACTCAAATCCCCGCATGATGCCGACTTCAATGCTTCCCCCGACCGGCACCATCATTTCTGAAACGCCTGCCGTATCGAAATAGTGCGCCTCAAACGGCCGTTCCGAGCGCGTAAAGCTGTCGTCCGCATACATCCAAGCGTCATCCGGCGCGTAAGAGCGTCCATCCGCCCCCGTCACGAAAACCCGCGCCGCAACCGGCTTTCCGCCGGGACCAAGCACCTTCAGCGAAAGCCGCGCCATCGGCTTCAAATACTTCCGCTCACGTGCCGCCACCTGCGTCTGCGCCCCGCCCGGAATCGTCTGCACCCAAAGCGAAGTATTCCCACCGCGATTCGAAATAAACGCAATCTTCGTCCCATCCGGCGACCATCGTGGATTCGTATTATCAAAGTCCCCGTATGAAATCGGAAACGCATCCCCACCGCCCGCTGGCATCACCCACAGCTGATGCCACTGCCCGCCCAGATACGACGCATATACCATTCGCGTCCCATCCGGCGAAAAGTCCGGACGCGCTCTCCACGTCGTCTCTTCGTAATGAATCTCGCGCGCCTCCGCGCCCGGCTCCGCCTTCATCCGCCAGAACCCGCCCGTCCCGTGAATGTGTCCGCGATTCGAGATGAACAAAATCTCCGACCCATCCCGCGACCACACCGGACTGATCTCATGATCCACTTTGCTGTAGTAATAACGAGGCAGGTCACTGACGCGCTCAGGAGTAAGTTGCTGAACATCGCTGAGCCGCCCTTCGTCGAAGCGTCCAACAAAGATGTGAAAGCGCCCCTTATAGGAAGTGGAGACAAACGCGAGCCTTTTCCCATCCGGCGAAAATCGAGGCTCCAGATTAACCGCCGCGCCCGACGTAAGCTGCGACGTCCGCCCATTCCGTAGGTCCATCACCCAGAGCTCAACCGCGTCATGATCGTAGCGATCGAAAACCACCCACCGCCCATCCGCCGACCAGTCCGGCTGATAGTCATACCCCGGCCCCGCGGTAAGCTGTTCAGCCTTCGTCGATTCCAGCTTCTGCCGCCACAGCGACCCCGCCATCGAATACACGAGACTCTTCGAATCCGGAGACCACGCCAGCGCACTCGGCCCCGTCGTTAGCTGCGGCAAGTACATTTCGCGAAAGTAATAAGGATGCGGCAGATCAATTTGCTTGAGCACCGGCTCACGCTGCCCAAAGGAGGAAACGCACACGCTGAGAAAGAAGAAGTAAACCAGACCAGACTTGGACAAGGCCCCTCCACAAAAACGGGAAACGGCGGCGATTATATCGTGAGCAACTGCCGGCCGCAGCGCGAGACAGCCGCGAAGCGGCGCAAGAATACAGCCTAAGGCGCAAGCCCTTGGTCAGACCGGAGAGAGCTGCAAAAACCCCTAAGGGGCGAAATAAGACCACTGCGAAGGCGCGCGGCTACCTTCATCCCCAGCAAGCGCGACAAGTCACGCCTTCGCCGGTTGCCGCCACCGCACCCACACCCAGTTGAGCAGGGCCGCACCTACCGTAACTGCCAGGATCCGAGACTGGCTCAGGTCCGCCTGCGTCGCCATCCCCACGCACATCAAGATGCCGATCACCGCCAGCACAGGCCCCCCCGGCACTCGGAACCGAACTGCCCCAGGACGGCTCCGACGCAACGCGATCAGCGCAGCACAAACGACTCCGTAATAAAACAGGCGAGCGATGGCCGACAGCGTCACATTCCAAGCAAAGTTTCCCGCCAGCGCCAGTCCCCAAACCGTGACCGCATACATCAGAATCGAAAGCCACGGAGTGTGAAATCGGCGGCTCACCCAAGCGAATGGACCGGGCAGGTCTCCGCCCTCGGCGAGAGCAAACGTAGTGCGAGGCATCGACAGCAGTTTTGCGCTTAAATATCCATAAACCGAAACCAGCGCGCCGATTGCCACCAGCGCAGCGCCACGATTACCCATCGTGAGCCGTGCCACCTCGGCCAGCGGACGATCAGTCGTAGCACCACTGCCTAGAACTCCAACCACCACCCACTGCACGAGCGTATAAATCGCGACGCAGGAGATCAGCGACATCAACAGCGCAAACCCGACATCGCGCCGCGGATTCTTCGCTTCCCCCAGTGGCACCAAAGCAGTTTCGAAGCCGCCGTAAGCGAACACCAGCAGCACCATTGCCTTCAGCCAGACGCTGCCTGCAATCGGCCCTGCCACGCCCATCGGCGTCGGACGGAAAATCGTGACCGCCGCCCCCGCAAGCACCACCATCAACAGTGGTAGAAGTTTGGCAATAGTAAAAACATTGCTGACGCGCGTGCCCTGCCGAACGCCAAGAATGTTAATGATCGCCAGCAGTCCCACCAGTATCGTGAGAATCTCAACTCGCGACGCCTTCGCGCCCGGCCAGAACTCCTGAAGATAAATGACAAACAGATTCGCATTCGCCGCCGGCGCTGCCGATTGCGCCAGATAGAACGTCCAACCCACTACAATGCCCATCAGCCGCCCGAACACCGACCGCGCATATAAATAAGGTCCGCCCGCTTCCGAGAACTGCGAAGCCACCTCCGCAAAGCACATCATGATGACGCCAATGGCCGCCCCGGCAACCAGCACGGCCAAAACGCTGCGCCTCCCGAGCAATCCCGCCACCGTCCCCGGCAGCCCGAAAACACCGCTCCCGATAACCGAATTCACGGTCAGCGCCACCAGACTCCAGCGCCCAATCGCCCGTACCAAGCCGGTTTTGGAAGTCGCCATCGCGACCGTTTGTATCACACCAAGCCGATTCCGGGTTAAACTTCTGAGTCGGTTTTTAACAATCTGTATAGAGCCGTCGGAGCGTACCCAGAAAGTGCCCGCCTCAATTTCTGACATCCGCCTTCTGCTGAAGGTCAAACAGCTTCCTCAGTGCGCCCACCCGCGCCGCGTCTTCATTACTGGAGGAACGGGCTACCTCGGCGGCAGCCTGATCCCCGTACTCCTGGAGCGCGGACACCATGTCCGCGGCCTGGTGCGCCCGACTTCGAAAGGCAACCTGCCCAGCGGCTGCGAAGTCGTTTCCGGTGACGCCCTCGACGCCAACACCTACAAGCAACTGGTCCGCCCCGCCGACACCTTCATCCACTTAGTAGGCGTCTCGCACCCTTCTCCCGCGAAAGCCGCTGAGTTCCGCGCCATTGACTTAGTCTCCGCCCGCGAAGCCATCAACGCCGCCGCTGAACTCGGCATCGCGCATTTCATCTACCTGAGCGTCGCTCACCCCGCTCCCGTGATGAAGGCCTACATCGCCGTGCGCGCCGAATGCGAGGATCTGATCCGAACCCGCCGCCTCAGCGCAACCATCCTCCGCCCCTGGTACGTCCTCGGCCCCGGACACAACTGGCCCTACGCGCTGCTGCCCGTTTACAAGGTAATGGAACTTCTCCCCTTCGTACGCCAAGGAGCAAAACGCCTGGGCCTGGTAACCCTCGGGCAGATGGTGATGGCGCTAGTCGAAGCCGTAGAATCGCCAGTTCAGGGCCTAAGGGTCGTAGGAGTACCCGAAATCCGAGCCGCCCAAGCCACTCTGGCCCGCGAAGTAACCCGCCAGACCGCCTGAAACGCCTGTCCCGTAAGGCTTTTAGAAACCAGGTAACTTCAATTACGGAAGCTCATGCACACGGGGAATCTTTGCGTCCGCTGCCCGAGGTGCGATGGTAGTCAGAACACGCGCAGTATGTCAGCCGCGAACCGGCGATACGTGAGAGCCCGGCACCTGAGTGCCGGGTAGAGCAGCAAAGGCGAACCAACCCCGTAGGGACGGCACAAGTTCGCACCGATTTGAAAGGACCCCATGGACCGCGAGAACCGGGAAAGCATGGAGGAGATTCACCTCCGCATTTTGCGCGTCACCGAAGACCTGCGCGCCATCCAGCGGGAACTCAACTGCGTCGCCATGCAGGCGCCCAACAACCCCGAACTGATGGAAGCCCTTTCCGGTCCGCCCGAGATGGAAGCCCTCCACGTCCTGAAATCCGCGCTCGACCAGATGCGCCACTTCCTCTGGTTCTACATACAAGTAATGACCAGCGGCTCCGAGATGGGCGAGAAACTCCGCCAAAGCCTGCGCCAGGATCCCTCTCCCCGCGCCCCCGAAACCGAGCAACAACAGCACATGCAAAATGCCTCCGACTCCATCATGCTCCGCTACCTCGCCGACAGTAAGTTTAGGAAACCAAACTAAATCACTTTCAAGTTTGTCATCCCGAGCGGAGCGAAGGACCTGCTTTCTCCGTCGGCCTTTTCGAGGCGTCCGGGCTTTTTTCTTGACAACAAGTTGTAATCTGCCTAGTCTCGCCTCAACCCAGCAGGAAGATTTTGAGCTCCGCCTTCTCCGAGACCTCCCTAGCTGGATTTCTTCCCTCGACCCAACGCACCTCAAGAATCTGGAGCAGTCCCATGGCCCGCTTTATCACACGGTTGTTCCTTCTTCGAACCTTGGTTCTAAGCCTGATGGTCTTTGTTCTCGTCCGACCAGCTTATTCCCAAGTGTTGAGCATCGATGACACAACCAGCCCCCAAACTCCTGGAGTGGGTCACGACTACATCAAGATGCTTGGGGAGTCAGTGAACCCGGCCAACGGTTCTGTGAGCCTGCGGATTGACCTTCCGACACCGAAGGGCAGAGGGTTGGACATTCCTTTCGCGATCTTATACAGCTCAAGCGGCATCGCGCATGTCTTAGGAAACATAAACGGGGGCGGCGTTTGGGGTACGGACACTGGCCTAGGAGGCGGTTCGGGCTGGAGCTACTCGGTACCGACGCTCACCGCAGTACAAGGAATATCGTCAGATTATCATCCTGGCCCTCCGCCAGTTACATATAAGTGTTATTATTACTACAGTTACATCCTGCACGATTGGACTGGCGCAGCGCATCTGCTTAATGCCATGCAGGCTGCGCAAAATCCAAGCGACGGCACCGAAGGTTGCTCTCTGTCTTCGAATCAGCCGTCCAGTTCTCTGACTGGTAGTGACGATTTCTTCAAAGGGATAACCACTGTACCCACTAATCTTTATCTCCCCAATCCCGTAACCGCAGCTGGCCCGGACGGCACAGTCTATCAGTTTTCTCCGGCCGACAACATCCTCGGCGGGGGCGCTGGTACTACATCATACTGGGGCTCGGCCCATTCCATCGAGGATCGCAATGGAAATGTGGCCACCACGTCATTCCACAGTGGGACCAACGGCGTTCTTTATGGCAGTGTTGGAGACACATTGGGTCGTCAAGCCGTCAGCGTGTCTGCGCTCGCTTCGAATACGAACACAGTCTCCGTATCAGGCCAGAGCGCACCATACACTCAGCACTGGACGTCTGTCCCTGTAAACTTCAGCGTGACATTCACCGGAACCGACAGCCCTCCCTGCACCATTACCATCGCGCCCGACCAATCCTCGAATTACGTAGTTCAAACCCTCACGCTTACGAACGGAAAGTCCTTTCAGTTTACCTACGATTCCACGTATGGACTCCTCAATAAAATTGTTTACCCGGGCGGCGGTTACATTAAATACACTTGGGGACTGAACCTTCAATCAGAGCACATCGTGCTGCCTGGCCCTCCCAATCCCACTGGTTGGTTATGTAATGGAATTTATGACTATCCCGCAATAACTCAAAGAACCGTAAGCTACGACGGTGTCAACATTGCAGAGCAACAGACCTTTAGTTACTCGACAACTTGGGCACAAAACCAGTCTGGCTGGACGAGCAAGCAAACTACCGTCACGACGTACGATAACGTTCGCGGCACAAACCATCAAACAGTCTACGCCTACGGTCTTGTTGGGTGGCCGGCTGTTCCGATGGAACGCAGCATTGTGTATAAAGATTTTAGCGGGGCAGTACTGAAGACGGTGACAAAGGCTTGGATAGATCCATTGCTTCTCGGATGTCAGCTTGAAACCTTGGACAACGGCTCAACTTCTGGGGCGTGGTATTTCTACGGTCCTGGCGGTCAAATGACGGACAAGAAGGAGTACGACTACGGTTTGATCGGGTCAACACCTTGCCAGCCAGGCAGCACAGGGACTGTCTCTCCTCCGCCGAGTGGCGTTACGCCCACGCGTGAGACAGTGACGACCTATAAAAACTTCGTAAGCACACCTATTTTTCCCAGTGCTCCCTCCATATTTGACAAGCCAGCCAGTGTGATCACGTACGACAAGGGCAGCCGCCTGGCCGAGACCGACTACGGCTACGATCAAACCGCAGTCTTACCTGTCTCACCCACTGCCACAGGGCACGATGGAACGAACTACAGTGCGAGCTACAACAACCGTGGAAATCTCGCCACTCGGACGGTGAAGTGCCTTCAGATCGGTTGTGTGGACGCCGTGACGACCTATATACACGACGAGACTGGGCAGGTCACATCGATAATCGATCCGTGTGGGAATAGCCCCTGCAGTGACATGGCCGGCACGAACCACACAACTACATTCTCTTATACCGACAACTACTCCAGCGGCACTCCACCGGGCAATACCAACGCCTACCTGACCAGGAAGACGGATCCTCTGGGACACGCGGAGCGCTTCGCGTATAACTATAATGACGGGCATCTCACGAGCGCAACCGATGTCAACGGTAAGGTCACGAGCTACATCTACAATACTCCACCATCGGGCTGCAGTTTTGCGGACGGACTGGGCCGTTTGAGTGAAGTTGACTACCCGGACGGCGGGAAGACGACTTATTGCTACAACGATACTGCTCCGTCTCCGAGCGTCACGAAGACAACGCTGATCGACAATACGGTCTCGCCGAACCTTCAAGCCAGCACGACGACGGTCACGGATGGCGTCGGCCACGTGGTTCGTACGCAACTCACTACCGATCCCGAGGGCACTGACACAGCCGACACAACCTTTGATGGCTTGGGCCGGGCCATGACTCAGTCGAACCCCTACCGCAACCTCAGCGATCCGACTTATGGGATTACAGCCCACACTTACGACTCTTTGGGACGCGTAAACTTGGTCGTTCAGGCCGACGGATCCGCCGGGACAACTAGCTATTCGGGAAACTGCACGACGGTGACTGACGAAACAGGGAAGCTGCGGAAGTCATGTTCCGATGGGCTCGGACGACTGGTGGAGGTGGACGAACCAGGGGCGGGAGCCGCTGGTGCGACAAGCAGCACCGGCGCGATCACATTGAGCGGTTCGGAACAGAGCATGACGGGCAGCGCAAAGGCAGGCAGCGGAACCGTGGCGATCAATGGCTCGGAACAGTCTGTATGGTATTACCCGTGCGGCGTTTCTTCTTGTCCAACCCAGGTCTGGGATAATGGTGGCATTTCGATCACCGTAAACGGATTTACAGCTAATGCGAGCTACGGTCAGTCGTCTACTACAAGTTCGCTGGCGAGCCTTTTGGTGTCGGGCCTTAATTTAGGCTCGTCGCCCGTCACCGCAACGCTCAGTGGCACGGTGATCACGATAACTGCCAAAACGACGGGAGGGGCAACGAACTATTCGCTTTCGGCAACCTCCTCAACCAACAACTCGCAGTTCTTCTCCGGCCCTTCCTTCTGGGGCTCGCCTTCTGGCTCTACGCTAACCGGTGGCAAGGATGCAGGTACGGTCTACGACACTGGGACAGTTTCCGTTACGGTCAATGGATTCACGGCAAATGTTCCCTATTCCCAAACCGTGAATAATACGTCGGCCCTGATAGCAAGCAGTCTGGCGTCCATTTTCAACGGCAGCGAGTCGCCGGTTGTAGCCTCGGTCAGCGGAAGCGTGATTACGCTTAACACAAGGGAACTCGGATCAAGCTCGAATTATGCTGTCTCGACCGCCGATACCTGGAGCCAAACTTTCAGCAACCCGTCGTTTGTTTTCCAGGCCCCAGTTATTTCCAGCCTCACGGGAGGCACGGACGGTAGTCTGGGCAGCGCTCCGCTTGTTACCCTGTACCTTTACGATGCTCTAAACAACGTCACCTGTGCCGTGCAAAAGGGAGGCGACACTGCGGCGTTCACAACGTGCGCCGCGGCGCCAGTTACGTGGCGTCCCCGGAGTTTCCAATACGATTCTCTTTCTCGTATCATTAGCGCTACCAACCCCGAATCAGGGACCATTCTGTACAGTTACGATGCGAACGGCAGCCTAGCGCAGAAGACCTCGCCCAAGCCGAACCAGGGCAATCGAGCTACCACGACCAACATCAATTTCTGTTACGACCCGCTGAATCGGGGCACGAGCAAAGCTTACAACACGACCGCCTGCCCACCGACTTCCCCGGTAGCCGCCTACATCTACGACCAGGGTATAAACGGCATCGGCCACCGCACGGGCATGACTGACTCGCCTGGCTCGACCAGCTGGACATACGACGTAATGGGGCGAGTGGCGTCCGAAACCCGCGTGACCTCTAGTGTCACGAAGAGCACAAGCTACGTCTACAATCAAGCTGGTTCCGTAAAAACCATCATCTACCCAAGCTCGCGAAGGGTGAACTACATCTACAGCGGCACTGGACGTATCCTGTCAGCAGTTGATCCGACAGGCCCGATCAACTATGTTACCGCCGCTACCTACGCTCCTTCAGGGGAACTGGCAACGGCCACAAACGGATTTGTGCAGGGGGTATTCACCGGCATAAACACGGCGAACGTCTACAACAGTCGCCTGCAGCCCGTACTTCTTTCTGCCACCAGCCCCACGGCCACCGTTCTCAGCCTCTGCTACGACTTCCACTCGCACGTCACTATTAACCTCCCACCTTGTGTGCTTTCCCCCAGCGCGCTGGGAGACAACGGCAATGTGTATCAGATTGTGAACAACCGCGACGGAAACCGCACGCAGAACTTCAGCTACGACAATATAAACCGGATCAGCCAGGCCTACACCACCGGATCGAACTGGGGCGAGACGTTCACTATCGACCCGTGGGGAAACTTGACGAACCGAGGTCCGGTCGCTGGCAAGACCAACTACGAGCCGCTCAACGCGCCGGCTCTGACCAACAACCAACTCACCGGTTTCGGTTACGACGCCGCCGGCAATCTGACCAGCAATGTCGCGATTGGCTACAACTACGATACCGAAAACCGATTGACGAAATTCATCGGCGGCACGACCGACATCTACGTTTACGACGGCGATGGCCAGCGGGTGAAGAAAAACGCGTCCAGTGTTACGTTGTACTGGTACGGGGCAACCGGCAATGTGCTCGACGAGACCAGCGCCAGTGGGACGCTGGTCTCTGAATACATCTTCTTCAATGGCAAGCGAGTGGCCCGGCGCGATGCGGACAATAGCGTGAAGTACTATTTTTCCGACAATCTCGGCTCAGCCAGCGTGATCACCAACTCGACCGGCGCCATGCCGCCGCTGGAAGAGTCGGATTACTATCCCTACGGCGGTGAGATACCGATCACGAACGGCGACCCGAATCATTACAAATTCACCGGCAAAGAACGGGACACAGAGTCAGGGCTGGACAACTTCGGAGCGCGATTCTTTACCAGTAATCTTGGCCGTTTCATGACGCCGGACTGGGCAGCGCGGCCGACCGCCGTGCCCTACGCCGTGTTCGGCGATCCGCAGTCACTGAATCTCTATACCTACGTAGAGAACGCGCCGGTGAACCGCGTCGATGCTGACGGGCACTACTGCGTGATGGCGGGTCTTGCCTTCTGGTGTTCAGCCGATAACCCGCCAGCGGAAACGACCAAAGAAGCCAACAAGACCAACAAGACAAATCAGGCGCAAAATCACGTTGGAATATGGGGGCATTTGAAAAATGCCTTCGCTCAGACAACTGTGAAGGTTACGATTGGAGTCGGGATAGGAGGCAAGGTTAAGGCGGGACCAGGACAAGTTAAGTTGGAGGCTGCTGCCAAAGCTAACGTTGCATTCTCTGCTGGAAAAGTGTCAGTTTCCAAGTCAGTGGACATCGGCGCGACTGCAGGAAAGTGGCACAAGGAGTTCGGCTTAGGAGCGTCGGCGGAACAAGTCGTCGGCTCTGTGAACGTTGACACCGGAGAGAGGGGTGGTGTGGAACCAGCCACTGGTGAAACGGTAGTGGGGGGCACCACCAGGACTTTCGGTGGAAATGCCAATCAAGAAGGTGTTGAGTTTGGAGGAGAAGAGGGCGAGGGTCCCCTCGGCGGTGGCTCGATATTCATTACGAAGGAGGGCTTGGGCGAACTACGGGAGGCATGGGGCGAAGTAAGAGATGCGGCGGGAAGCGCGCTCGAAACCGTTCTAACATCGCCAATAAGTAATTGATGAGGTTTTCTCGTGAACTGCGGCTGGTGAGTTGAACTTTTTTCGCGATTGGAAAGGGAAGAAGGGAGCTAACTGTGTACCCAGGATCATTTATCTGGAGAAGGATTGATGACGAATGGCTTGTGAGCAGGAGCGCCTCCGCGTTCTTTGCTCTGTCGGCCCTCATCATCGTGGGAATGACGGTCGTAGTTTTCGCCAACATTGAATCCCGAACCTTGGGTTCCGTGGGTAATACCTTATTGGGTATTGGCGGGGTATTTGCTGCTGTGAGTGTCTTTTTCCTCTGGGGAGGCATGTGGCGCTACTGGATAAGATGCGATTCCTCTTCCCTTGCCGCGCGACGGGTTTGGTTTCTCGCGCTTGCTGTCGGACTCTGGTATGGAGCAATCCTCTACTATGCGCTTGTTTATCTGCCGCGTGCGCGAGGACGCCAGGTGATGCAAACAAGGACTCTTGAAAAATGAAAGCTGCCGGACGAATGCTGCTCCTGGGGTGGATCTTACTCGCTCTGGGAGTTGTGTTGATTTTTGCGTCGCCCAAACTCGCTTCCACCGTTCTCCATCCTATAGCTTCTTATTTTCAACTGATCCCCCTGATCTTGCTTGTTGCAACAGTCGGCTATTTCCTGCTTCGTGTCTACGGAATGGGCAGCGCGAGGAAGTGATCAGGGCGGGTGGCCCACTTCTCCGGCATCATAAATACTCGGGGTGCCCCATTTCTCGCGTTCTTTGCGAGAAGTGGGGCCTTTCCAGCGCGTGGCAAGTATCTCCGCCTGACCATCCGAAACGCTTGTAACCCGTTTCTATTGTTTCAGGTGATAATCAACATACGTATATAACTGTAAGTACAGTAGCGCAAGTACAACGTTCCACGTGGAACATATCGCCAATTTGCAGAACGCACCCCACCGCGCAAGAAAAAGGGCGCGCCGCAGCGCGCCCCATTGAAAAGAAAGACACTTACCGTCCGAAGCCAGCGGACTGCATGGATTGCCGCGACAGGTCGGAGGTCGAGGCGATACCCTGCATGCGCAGCTTGAACTCGTCGGCATTCGACGCGTTCTCGAGAGCCGTCTCGTAGCCCACCAGCCCTGCCTGAAACAAATCCCAGAGCGACTGGTCGAAAGTCTGCATGCCGTACTGCGACGTGCCTGACGAGATCGCGTCGCGGATGGCCCGCGTCTTCTCCGGCACTAGAATGCATTCCCGGATGTAGGCCGTCGTCACCATCACTTCAACCGCGGGCACGCGCCCTTCGGAGTCGGAACGCCTCACCAGGCGCTGGCTGACGATCGCCCGCAACACTGCCGCGAGCTGCAACCGGATCTGTTTCTGTTCCGGCGGCGGGAAGATGGCGATGATGCGGTTGATACTTTCAACCGCATCCAGCGTGTGCAATGTAGAGAAAACCATGTGGCCGGTTTCAGCCGCGTGCAGCGCGGTGCCGATGGTTTCCAGGTCGCGCATTTCGCCGACCAGGATCACGTCCGGATCCTGACGCAAACTGGCGCGCAGCGCTGCCGAAAACGACGGCGTATCCACTTCAATTTCGCGCTGGTTGACGTAACCCTTTTTGTCGCGATGCAGAAATTCGATCGGGTCTTCAATGGTGATGATGTGTTCGGCGCGGGTGGAGTTGATGCGGTCGACCATGGCGGCGAGCGTCGTGGACTTACCGGAGCCGGTTACTCCGGTCACCAGCACCAGGCCGCGCGGCATGTCGCAGATCTGCTCCACCACTTTGGGCAGGAACAGTTCATCGAGGGCGCGAATCTTGGTCGGGATGACGCGGAGCACCAGTCCGACGTTGCCGCGCTGCTGAAACACGTTGACACGGAAGCGTCCCAAACCAGCGACGCCATACGCCATATCGATTTCAGTGGTCTCTTTGAATTTCTGTTTCTGGCGCGCGGACATCATGCTGAACGCCATGTTCAACATGTCTTCGGCGGAGACGCGCGTCTGGTCGGTGAGCGGGATGAGATCGCCATCGATGCGCAGATGAGGATAGTTTCCGACCTTCAGATGCAAGTCGGAGGCGCGGCGCTCCATAGCGATCCGCAACAGGTCGTCAATATTCATGCGGGAATGACTCCGAGCAACCCATCTATGATGGCGCGAAGGGAGGGCAGGTACGAGATGACGAAAGTAATGGGACTTCTGCGCCCAGTACGCGGCCCAAGTTGTTGAATCTTCGTCCGACCAAACGTCCGAATCAGCGCGGCTTTGATTGTTTCGGCAGCACCTAGTGCAGGGCGCGAGCGGTCAGGAAGAGCGCGGCCAATCCGAGCAGAAATATGCCCTGCTCGACCTTTTCCGACCAGAGGTGAAGGCGATTGAACTCCATGCGAAGGGGGCTGTCCAGCGGGACGTTGTCGATTTCGCCGGCTTGGGCGCGAAGGGCGTGCATCTTTGGCGAAATGGCGAACTGCGAAATTACAGTTAATAACAGCATCAGCGCGATCAGCAAGTGACGAGTGGCGAACGGCCGGGCGCTCCCCACGGTTACCCGGTTGTAAATCGCCGAGGTAATCAAGAAGACGATTCCAGAAACAATTCCCATCCAGTGCAGCGCGCCGAGCGAGCGCCCGACGATCTCACCGGCCAGATGCCGCGTCGGGAGCAGTCCCGGAGAAAATACCGTGGGGGCCACGACTAACGCAAAAAAGATCAGGCCGCCGAGCCAGACGACGAGCGCGAGCAGCATCAGGAATCGCAGAAATGCCATAGGCCAAGATTATAGAACCCGGTGAGATTGGCGCCCTTGCCTCGCGTTCCCAGTGCTGTACTTTGCGTTCTTTGCGAGTGGGCGTAAAGCTTTTGACCGCTAAGGTCGCGAAGAAGGGCCGCAAAGAACGCAAAGAAATTCTTCCAGGCATTTTCCCGACAGTGTTGGAAAATGATAGTTAACGAGAACGAGTGAGCGATGCCTACACCGGTACTGGCACGCCCTCGACAATCTCGCGCAGCACCTGCTCGGCCTGCTCTGACTTCTTCAATGTGGAAGCGTAGAGGGAGCTGACCACCACGCGGTGGGCAAAGACTGCAACGGCCAGCGGCTTGAAATCTTCCGGAGTGCAATAATCGCGGCCATCGAGAAAAGCCATCGCCTGAGCGGCGTGGTAGAACATCTGCGAGCCGCGCGGCGAGACGCCCAGAGAGAGATGGTCGGATTCGCGGGTCTTGCGGACGATCGACAGCGCGTAGGTGATGAGCGCTTCGTCCACATGCACCTGCGTGACGGCGTGCTGGATGTCGAGCACGTCGGCGGCGTTGAGCACCGGCCGCAACTGTTCAAGTTGCACCGTGCCAGCCTCGGCGCGAAGGATCTCCCGCTCGGCGTCGCCGTCCGGATACCCCATGCGCACCCGCATCAGGAAGCGGTCAAGTTGCGACTCCGGCAGAGGGTACGTGCCGTGATGCTCAATCGGATTCTGGGTGGCGATCACCAGGAAGGGCTGCGGGAGCGGATAGGAATGGGCGTCCATCGTGACCTGCCCTTCGTTCATGGCTTCGAGCAGCGCAGACTGTGTCTTGGGCGTGGTGCGATTGATTTCGTCTGCGAGCAGGACGTTGGCGAAGACGGGGCCGCGTTTGAATTCGAATTTCTGCTCGATGGCGGAATAAATCGAAATGCCGAGCACGTCGGAAGGCAGCATGTCGCTGGTGAACTGAACCCGCTGGAAGCTGCAATCGATGGCGCGGGCGAGCGCCTGGCCGAGCGTGGTCTTTCCGACTCCCGGAGCCCCTTCAATCAGCAGGTGGCCTTTCGCGAAGATGGAAACCAGGGCCAGCCGGAGCACGTCATCCTGGCCGCGAATGACAGTGCGTAGAGCACGTTCCAGTTCCGACGCGCGGCGGGAGGTCGCTACCATCGTTTGGGGAGTCATTGAGGGCGATTTTACTATGCGGCTGCGGGAGACGGTGGTTACTGATGTCATGCGGGCATTCAGCAATCAGCACTCAGCCTTCAGCTAAACCAATATTCCTTAAAGACCGAATGCTGATTTCTGAATGCCGAGTGCTTCTTTACTGCGTGAATTCCGCCGGCCTTCCCGTCAACCGTTCGATCCTCTTGGCGGTCGGCGGATGGGTGGAGAACAGGTTGCCAAAGCTCATCCCGCCTAGAAATGGCGCAATGATGAAGAGATGCGCGGTCGAGGGAGTGGCTACGAGCGGCATCCGGCGGGAATAGGCGTCGATTTTTGCGAGCGCACTGGCTAGCGCATACGGATTGCCGGTCCAGTGGGCGCCGGTGTCATCGGCGGAATACTCGCGCGAGCGCGAGACTGCTAGCTGAATCAACATGGCTGCAAACGGCGCCAGGAATATCATCAGCAACGCAGCCAGACCTCCGCCCCCCTCGCGACGCTCGTTACGGTCGCCGCCGTAGCCGCCGAAAATCATGCCCCACTGGGCTAAATGCGCGAGATAAGTGATGGCGCCGGCGATGGTCGCAGCCACCGAACTGATCAGGATGTCGCGGTTGCGTACGTGTCCCAGTTCGTGCGCCAGGACGCCCTCGAGTTCTTCGTCATTGAGCAAGCCGAGGATGCCCTGGGTCACGGCGACGGAGGCGTGGTTCGGATTACGTCCAGTGGCAAATGCGTTGGGCGAGTCGTTCGGAATCAAGTACACCTTCGGCATCGGCAAACCGACTTTTTGCGAAAGCCGCTCGACGATGTTGTAAACCCGCGGCAGATCTTCCCGCGAGACGGGCTGAGCGCGGTACATGGCGAGCGCGATCTTGTCGGAAAAGAAGTAAGAAACGAAGTTCATGACGGCGGCAAAGATAAGCGCCATCAGCATGCCGCGTTCGCCGCCAAAAGCGCGGCCCGCGAGCATGAGCAGCAAGGTCATCGCCGTCAGGAGAAATGCGGTTTTGAAGGTATTACTCATATTAAAAACCTCTTGTCAGATTAGATGCTGAGAGCGGACTTTGGGCTCTGGCCACCTCTCGCGGCGGGCGGGACGCCCGCCGGACGGCCGGCGAGACGCCGGCGCTACGCTCGCCGCTTTAACGCCCGATCCAGCGTCTGATCCAGCGCGGCCTTGGCCTTCTCGTATTCGGCGGGCGCGATCTTGCCTTGCCGACGCTCCAGTTCCAGTTGGAACATTTCTTCTTTCAGCGCTTCGAGAAGCATGGCTGACTTCGCGGCCGGCGTACTGGTGGCGGACACAGCGGAGGAATGCAGAGCCACGCGTGGATCGGCAATGGACGCTGTCGGCGCCGCGACTGTCGCGGGCTGGCGCTTCATTACCACCCATGCGCCGACCGCGAGTATCAAGGCAAATCCGATCAGAATAGGCCAACGGTATTGCTGTAGGGGATCGGGAGCATCAATCGGCGCGCCCAGCCCGCCGCCGGGACGGTTGTCTCGGCCCTGGCCCTGCTGGGCTGCGCCGGATGCAACCTGCGCCGGCGACTCGGAAATCGTTCCCGTGCCGCTGATGGTGAAAGGTAGCGATTGACCTGCCTGCGTCTGCTGCGCAACCTGCACGATCGTGTCGCTTTGCCCGGGGTCCTGCATGGACTGGAACTGCGACGAATTCGCGGCGCTGAATTGCATCGTTTTGGGGATCACCACCACCACGTGCTGCGCCGGATAGAGCGGCTTGGGATCGATCTTGATCGATCCGGAGTAGGGCAGAGTGAACTCGACCTGAAATTGCGTCTCACCGGGACGAAGCGGGAAAGCAATCGCGTAGCGATTCTTTTCAGATTGCGGGGTTGCCTCGGCGACGATGGGCTGGCCGTTGGGGGCTCTGGCCTGCGCCGATTCGAGCTTCGCGCCATCGGGCAGGTAGAACTCGAAGTTGTGGTCGTTCATCTGTGTCTTCGCTGGAGCCGACGTGTTGTTGACTGCGAACAGGCGCTTGCCGTGCAGCTGCCCGCCGTCGGCTTCGAAGCGGAGTACGTCGGCGGTCATGCTGAGGTCGGCGATTTTCTTCGCGACGTCATACACCTGTACCTCGACTGAGTTCGTGCCGGGCGGGGCCATCTGGTGATAGGTGACGCCCTGGTGAATGGCGCGGATCAGGTGCGGTCCGGCGCCAGCGCCATCGCTGAGCTTGAAACTGAATTTTCCGGCGCTGTCAGCTTTGGTCTTCGCGGCTACTTCCATGCCGCTGGACAAATTGATCAGGATTATTTCATCGCCCGCGGCGGGCTTACCGCTGGTGCCGTTGGTGACGGAACCGGTGAGAGTCTGGGCGGCGGCCGAGGCGAGGGCCAGCGAGAAAATGGCGGCCAGCGATATGGATTGTGCTCGTTTCCTCAAGTCAACTCCTTGACCAAAACCTTGGACTTCTCTGCAAGTCTCGACGATGGGGCGATTTCAGGGACGAGACGCGTCGGATTCGTCGTCATCTTTTTTCTGCGACCACCAGAAGAGAAGCAAATAGCATCCCGTGCCAAGTAGACCGCCAGCTACGCTAATCACTCCTGCGGGGATCGAACGTCCATGGATGTATCCCAAGACGAAATCGGCCACTGTGCATAGTAAGAAAATGAGCAGGATAGCTTTGGCGGTGCTACCGCGATTGGTCATGCAACAGCCTCACATGCATTATGCTCCAACCGTACACGCGACTTGAACTGCAGTTGACCTGAACCGGCGATCACGCCGTCTGAACAGATCCTTGTTCCAGGCGCTCGATCTCGGCCAGAATGGCGGCCGCTTCTTCTTCGAGTGAGGCGCGCATGGATTGATAATCGGCGTCGGGCACTTTGCCAGCCTTTAACTCAAAATTCAAGTCGCGCAGATTCTCGTAGACGGCTTCCTTGCGCTCACGAAGATAGATGAGCCGTGTCTTTTCCGGTCCGGCGTAAACTTCGCCCGGGTAGAAAAACACGTAATAGAGCGCGGCGACCGTGACGGCGGCGCAGACGTAGAGAATCATTGGTCCGTCTCCCTGCGGGCCTTGCGTTTGTAGTCGTCGAGTTCCCCGCCATGGGGAATAGCGATGCCGTCCGCCAGCGCGGGCGTGGGTTTGTTTCTCCAGGAACGGACGACGACGACTACGAAGGCCATGCCGAGCGCGAGAGCTACAAATGGCATGATCCAGGCAACGCGGTTGAAGCCGCTGGCGGTCGGGGCGGCGATTACGGTCGGGCCGTAGTTCTGCACGAAGCCCTGCATGATGAGGTCGTTATTGTCGCCGCGATCCAGTGCGGCCAGCAACTGATTGCGCATCTTGTCAGACGACTGGCACCCGACGTGATTGCATTCGAGCAGGATCTGTCCGCATCCGCAAATGCACATCATGCTATGACCGAGCTTGTTGAAGCGGGCATCGTCTCCGGCACCCATGAAAAGAAAAATTGCCAGGATAACGACGGCGAGTTGGACGCTGCGTTTTGAGAATTGGCAGTTCACCTAGTCACCTGCTCCGACCGGCTGCGGCTCGACTCGGGCTAGTACTGCGACTCGAACCGGGGCCGCGTTTGGAATCAGCGCTGTGATCGTGCCAAAGACCATCACGATCAGTCCTGTCCAGATCCAGGGCACCATCGGGTTAAGATGTGCTTTGATGATGGGCCGGCCGGTGGTCTCGTTGATGCCTTCGTAAACCAGATACAAATCGGTCACCAGCAGGAAGTCTTCCTTGAAGCTGGGATAAATGCGGGGCAGGGTCTGAGGCTGTCCGCTGGACTTGTAGAAGCGGCGCTCGGGATACATGGTCGTAACTTGCTTGCCGCCCCGGAATACGTTGATGATCGCCCATTCGTTACCGTAGTTGGGATTGTCTTCCTGGGTGTAGGACTGGCAGACCAGCGTGTATGGGCCGATGTAGATCTTGTCGCCGAAGCCCATCTCCTTCTCGACTTCTTTGTTGAAGGGAGTGCCGAGAATTCCGATGACAACCAGCGCCACGCCGAAATGCACGACGTATCCACCGTAGCGTCTCGTGTTGCGATGCCA
>WNFE01001193.1_pt1 | contig 18800 bp, 11 predicted proteins | sample 5400451 | NCBI WGS metagenome assembly WNFE01 (sample SAMN13153344, study PRJNA577476) | soil metagenome | isolation source: 200 cm saprolite under Douglas fir tree site 2 hole 2 | place: USA:California | collected 2015-04-18
AATATTGTTTGCCGGTGCGGGGATGGGCTTTGCACCCGGTTCCGTCAGTACGTTTGTGGCAGCAACGGGGTTGCTGGCTGGGGTTGGTTTTTACTCCAAAAAACTGTGCAATTTTCATAAACCTCCTTCTGTATCCCTTTTAGGGACACCTGAGGACCATGATGGCGCACAATTGGTGGAAATCATCTTTTTGATATCAGAATGGTATCATTGTGAATCTTTTTGCCACGGATGAACACGGATTTAAAGACAAAAGACCCAGCATGGGACGAATGTTTTCGGCTGGGCCACCCGTCAAGGAGTATTGATATGCGCGTTTTTTAGCTGCTACACACCTAATTTCGCAGTCTTAGTCAGTATAAGCAGTCCTACTTCAATCACCACATTGCGCAATAGTCGTGCATATTCTTTTTCTCCAATGAGCGAGTGCACACCTTTGTCACTAATCAGAGTGTATAAGGTTCTGACGAAGTTCTCTTCCTTCTCGGAAAACAAATTGACCTGCCTCAGGTAACTTGGCACTTCCCCCCACTTTGCCGGCTTCGCACTACCTCCCTTCTTTGCATAGATGCGTTGAGCCGATTGCAGTCCAAGTGCCTCCAAGAAACTCCGCAGGTGATCCAGACAGCTCTTCAGATCAAATTGTGAGTTAGAACGATACAGTTGCTCGGCATGGTTCAAACTCCCTACCAAGGCGGGATCAAATCCTAACTTCTGAAGATAACCCTCTACGCTGGTCTTGTCTTGATTAATCTCTAAGTTCACGCCTGTTAGAAGACTGCCCTTTAGATAGAGATATCGTGCTTTTTGGCACTGCTTGATAATTCCCTCACATAGTTGTTCCATCGCAAAAGCGAATTGAGCAAGGTCTATGTTGCCCTGTCTGGTCCAAGGCGGCCTCAAGGGTTGATGTTTGCCGGACATCTCTCCGATTGCTCTTTGGATGTTGGAGAATGTTACAGGAAGCTGCTTAAACTCCTCATCTGTAAAAAGATTAAAATTTAAGGAAATCATTTCTTCTAGTTGCATCAATAGCAGTAAGAGCCCGGGTGTGGGGTGTGATTCACCGACGGTTCTAAGCAAACTCTGCTTCTCACCCCTTCGTACACAGAACTCGGCTATCAGCGGAAGTTCTGAAACCAACAAATTCCACGTCGGAAAGGCGCAGTTTGTTGTTCTTAGGAAAGAGCTGCCGTCAAGAATGCGGGAAAGCATGCGTCCCAATAAACTATAGCTCGTATTGCTGTCCACTTGTGAAAATAGTGCCGATAACAACTGATAATTAACGCTGTCGAAAACATAGCGTCCCGGATTCTCGTGTACCCTCCTGGGCCGCGTATTGCGTTCATTTGTGAGCCCAATGAAAGACAGTGCCTCACCAACCGGCGACTTCGCGGCCTCGGCTCCGGCCCGGTAGTCGACGGTCGGGTTCGCCCTCTCTTCATCAAGAATTTGGTCGAGTTTTTCAATTGCTTCCAGCGGTTCCACGATGACTAGTGTCGCAATTACATTAGCCGCTTGCAAGCTACGTTAGACCTCGTGCTCGTAAAGCAGGACGGATCACTCGGCCAGCAGCAAAGCTGGACATTATTGCTTCTAGGCGAACTTTAGTTAAGACTTGACTGTGCCCAGCATTACCGAAATAGCTAAGAGTAGTGAACTAATCAGTTTGGTAGAGAGCCTGGACAGGGATCAAGCGGCGGCTCGGATTGGCGGCCTGATGCTGCTACCTCGATATCAAGCCAATGTCTTGCGGTTTGAAATGCTAGCTCACCTGGTTGCGGGTTTTTCTCAGGGGACCGAAAAGCTCAGTCGGGAGACTCTCGACCGTATTCTGAACGGATGGTTACGAGACCTTGTTGGCCCGGATGAGAAGCCACCGCGAGATGTGTTTGTTGCTAATCTCGTTGCCTCGGAGGGCAACCGTCGGCTGCTTGTTGGCGAGTGGGAAACGATGGACTATTGGCTTCAGGACATCCTCTCTATTGTCGAGTCAATGCCGGAAGAACCATCACTCTTGAGAATCAAGTCTAGCTGCTCCTGTCTTCTCTCCGGCAGTGAAGCGATTCTTCATCGCGCCAATTTGTCACGAAATGCGGCGGGCACTGGTAATCCCGGTGGCGAAATGTCTATTCCATCGGAAGACGAGATTGCGAGCGTTGCGAATACGATAGCATTATCGCCAACCGATCTAGAATCCCTTGGAATCTCATCTGAATCCTTAAAGCCTTTCATACTACAAGAAGAAGACCGGGCGAGGTTACGCGGAGAGCGTCTAGGTAATAGTAGTTTTGAGCGCCACCCGTTAGTACAAACAAACGATCATGCTTATCTGCTTGCCCTGCCGACTGCGGCATGTGTGTCTCTCATCTACTTTTTGCTTGAAAATCTTCAACGATTGAACCTGCTCGCCGAGTTTGATCGGCGGCTACGCCTAAGACAAGAGGGGACCTTTTTTGATGACGCACTTCGCACGGCAACTCGAACCCGCCAAGCCGGTCTATCTCTACCTTCTCCTTTAACAGGCGGTCTCGATTGGATTACGCAACACGCGGTCCTGTTTGACGAAAACAAGGCTGCTCTCTTTGTTCTGCTGCACGATAACCCCGAAACAATCCTCAACGTGAGTGTGACTGAGCCGAATTGCACAGCAGTTGATAGCGAACACTTATTCGGTGCCCACGTGGCGCGTCTAACGCAAGTCTTGGTCAGGCAAGGATACCAGCATGGACTCGTCTTATTTATTTTGTGTGGCCTTGGGAGGGGCTTCATCTTACCCAGAAGTTTAGTACCGCCAAATTGGAGTGCCTTGGGAATTCGCCTTTCAGATTTGATTGGCGTGAGTTGGACGGAGGACTCATGGTTAACATCCTTTTGGAAACTGCATTTGCAAATGAAAGAAATCTTGGACAAGGGGGGTGTTTCAATTTCAGGGGTGAGTGAATATGTCGATCTATTTGCCTATCTAAAAAACCAGGGCCGCTTAGTACCAGTGGAAGCACCATATCGGCAGAAAAATCTAGAGATTGCGTTGGAGGATGTTTACTTAGAGAAGTTTAGACGTTCTGCCCGGCTCGCTTTTGATCGACATGCGATCTTCCATCCACCGACAAGCCGCTGGCGAGCAGTCCAAAAGCTATATCCAGAAACTTATTTTGCTGAGCTTTCGCTACTTCCTCTCTATGCCAGCATAGATGATGCAAAAGCCCAACTGCTGAACGGAGTTGTTGAAAGCAGCAGAAACGCATTTTGGATACATGTTTGGCCCACACCCGAACCTCGATGGCAGTTGGATCTTGTATACCTAGTGTGGGAAGGATGCGTGATTTGGCTTGGAAAGACTGCTTCTGTCTTAGAAACTCGGTTTCCACATCTCAAATCCTCGACAGTTGTACGAATCGATGTGGCAGCACTCCGCAATTGGAAGGAACCGAATTGGAACGAGTTGCCAAAGGACGGAGAAGCTACAACCGTTCTAGTCGATCATAACTACCGGATTATCATAGCTCTCAATCTCGTCTTCTTCCGACTTTTGGCTCGTGTGGACAATAGGGCCGAGCGGACACTGCTGCACGCACTGATCTTAGGATTTTCACAGCTGCATGGCGAACATTTAACGCAGACTGAAATAGACAAGCTGGTCGCCCAGATTATGCCGTCAAATGATGCTAAATTCATCCACGTATTTCAAGCACAGGATATTCATGATCAGCTAGCAGACCTTGACCGCCCGGAATTGCGCGTACCCGACAAACCTGACATCTTGGCGGCTAACCTTGGTATTGCTTGGGATGTAATTGCACCCGGTTCAACAAACAAGATAAGTGGAAAAAAGAAATCTCAAAAGTTCCTACATGATGTGGTAGATGTCGCATGGCGTCGTATTCGTGCGCAGCTGCAGATACTCAACAAGGAAGCCGCCATCAATACGTTTGTACGGAATGTGGAAGCGGCCAGTTTGGAGCGAACTTGGTGGAGACGTACATCACGGGCCCTTTTGGCGGTTTACCGAGACCGAGAGGACGTAATGAGAGCTGCTCGGGAGGCCGAAAGCCGTTTTAGCAAAGCAGGACTCTGCTCTCGTGTGGCAGTTGAGATGGCCAACTGCGAATGTAGGATGGTGGGTGGCGTGCCACCCGCAACGTCGAGTATCGACGCGCTACTCGCTGATATCTCGCTACTCATTGTCACAGCATTCGATTCGGATGCCATTCATAGTGACGTCGTGGATCCTCAGGTAGAGATTGCCCCCAACGGCGAATTTCGATTGCATGGGGATTTTTTCGAAGACATTGTTCAACCTTACCAGACTGGCTACTTCGCCGATCAATTTGAAAAAGCGGCTGAACAATATCGTCGGTTGTTTGATAGACGTAGTTCAAGTGGCCGTCCCGTTGAACAACTATTTCATGCCGATTACCTTAGCGCGTTTGAGGCAGAATATGGATTTGCGCTACCGGTCCTCGTACATATCGAACAGCTATTGTCCCAGGAATCGATTAAGCAGAGCAGAATAGTAACCAACACTACTCTGGATCGACTTATTGTTCTGCTTTTACAGGCTGGGTTGAAAAAGGATCAAGTCCCCGGATTTCTCGAGTCATTTATACTGACGGCTCGCCCAAGGTGGGACCAAACACCTAATGGATTCTGTAATCACGATTGGGAGCCTTGGCGCTTCCGACGCCGACTTTCTCTTCTTACACGACCACTCGTCAGGCTGGATGATGCTACATGTGCGCCTGTAATCTATGGAGCCGGTGTACTACACCAAAGCTTCGGCTCAGTTGTAGATGGTGCGTACACGGGGCGTTTTGACACAGAGTTCTTCAGAAGTAATGCAATGAAGACATGGGTTGGTAGGGTAAACAATGAGGCTGGTCATGACTTTAATCGAAAGGTCGCAGGAATTTTTCGTGAGGAGGGATTTCAAGCCCGTGATTCTGTGATGATTTCTGAACTAGATGGGCCCGCTGAGTTAGGCGATTGTGATGTTCTTGCGTGGTGTTCCACGCAGCGCGTCATCTATGCGGTAGAGTGCAAGAAACTCCGCTCAGCGTTGACCATCGGAGAAATATGCGACCAGCTTGTCCGGTTTAAAGGCGAAGAGCAAGACGACTTGCATAGACATTTACAACGCCTGAAATGGCTCGAAACCAACCGACAAAGCCTAGTACGGTTCTTGAAATTGCCGTCAGATGAGTTTGAGATTAGACCGTTACTTGTCACGAATACGACAGTGCCCGCGGCATTCCAAAAGAATCTGCCAATTCGGCAAGATCAAATTGTCACAATTCGAGAATTGAAAAATGTCGTCAAAAAATCTAGCGCTTAAAGGCGAAAGCAGCTCAAGCAGAGTATGCGTAACGCTGGCAAGCCTCTGAAAGCCCCGCCCCTTCACTTGCGCGAAAGGCGGGCCACCCAGCCAAGGGCTACCCTATCTTCATCCGGGCGTGACGTTTTTCCTGTTTTTGCCACTTAAATATATGCACAGCAGCGTTGCTGTAGAACATTGATCTTTGGGGGATCTTTGGGGGGGTGGTACGCAAAAAGCGCGGGCCTTCCCGCGAAAGTATCTTTTATAGAGAGTTGTTTGTCCCACCCGGTTAGAGTATTATTTGTCTCAACCCTCCCTAAAATTGCTAAGAGCAAGTTTTCAGAGATCCACGAAGAGACCAAACTATTTCTAAAATCCCACGGTGGTTTTTGCACTTAACCTTCTATAACTATCTTCAGGTACAACCGCATCGGCTGGTGTGTCGCCTGCTTGCATTGGCTGTTCTGGTGACCGCAGCCCTTCCTTTATCTGGACAGAAGGGCCCGATGCGGTTGCGGATTCGACCTTCTGATCAACTGGTTGGGTTCAACAGTCAGTTGCCATACGCCGCGACACTCGCGTCTTTTCGAGGTACAGGACAACCGGGCGGTGAACGGGTGGTTACCACAGATACCATCTGGTTCTCCTCTAACCCGAGTGTGGTTACGATCAATCCACGTACCGGAATGGCAGCCAGCGGCGGCACGCCAGGGACGGTCACCATCACAGCTTTGAGCGGTCCTTTCAGAGCTTCTGCCCGGTTGACGGTAAGTTCGGCGACCCTAAGCTCAATCGCGGTAGGACCTAACAATCCTTCCGTTCCGCTGGGCAGTTTGCTCCAGTTCAGTGCGATTGGAACCTACAGTGACAGCAGTCAACATGACCTTACTGATTCTGTAACATGGAGCTCTGGGAAACCCGCGGTTGCCACGATCAGCAGCCTGGGATTAGCGGCCACGCGGACCTCGGGCAATGCTATTGTTAGCGCCAGTCTTAATCTTGGTCTGGGCTTGGTCACGGGGACCAGCACGCTCACGGTTGACAACGTCAGTGTCACCATAGCGCCGGCCAGTACGCCGGTTGTCATCAATGCAGCTTATCCGTTCGCCGCAACCGTCACCGGAGCCCTGAACACGGCGGTGACCTGGCAAGTGAATGGATTGACAGGCGGGAACGCGACGATTGGTACCGTCTCCACATCGGGCTTGTACATAGCGCCTGCGGCTGTGCCCAATCCCGCCAGCGTAACCGTGACGGCGGTGTCGCAGGCGGACGCGAACCAATCGGCCTCGGCCAGTGTCACGGTGACGCTTCCCACACAGGTAACCGGCCATCCACGTATTTGGATCACGGCAAGCGATTTGCCGCGTCTGCGAGCATGGGCCGTTGCCAGCAATCCGATGTATGCCCAAGGGCTGCAAAAGATCGCTATTCGAGCAAAATCGGATATGGACAGCAACCAGATCGTTTGCACGACTACCATCTCTGAGACCATCAATTTTTGCGAGACTACGGCAGAGCTTTTTGCGTTCATGTCGTTGGTAGACCCGGTATCCGCGGAAAGGGCTGACTATGCGCAAAGGGCCAGAACAATTTTGATGGATCGGTTAATTACACCTCTTTTGCAGGGCCCGCATGATCCCGCTTTCATTGCCGACAACCGGAGCCGCTGGACCGGTGAGGCATACTTCACCACGGCAGACTGGATTTATCCTTCTTTGACAGCAAGCGATAAGGGCAAGCTTCTTCAGCTCTACACAATATGGGCCAACGACCTTATCAATGCCAATACCACCACCGATGGGCATCCTGACCCGTTGGGCAATGGGCCTGGTTTTATCTATACCTATGATCTCTTGAAGCCCTACGAAAACTCTCCAACTCTGGTGAGCGATCGCAATGTTGTACGCTTTTCAGGAAATAACTACTACACATCGGAGCTGAGGCTTCTGACTTTACTTTCCCTCGTGCTCGATCCGCAGGATGATCCCAACAACGACGTCCGAAAATTTATTTCCACCGCGACCGGTACGCGCGGCTATGTCCTCGATAATCTGATGACGAACGACTGTAAAGGAGGGTTGTTTGCCGAGGGTTTTGAATATTCACCGCAAACGACTGCCTATCTTGCCCAGTACTTTCTGGCCTTGCGGACCGCCGGCGTGGATGACCCGGCTAAATACGGACCCCAGGTTGTGCTGAGCAATAATCCCTTTTGGCCGGATTTGCTTGCCAGCCGATTCCATACGCTCAGTCCATCTACTTTGGATGACCCGGCGACTTACAATGCCATGGGATTCGATTCGCCGGTCTATCTGCCTTCCAACTACGGCGATATGCAGCGCTATCTTTTTCGAGATGAAGTTGCATTGTCAGGCCCTCTTGCTCTTTACGCTCAATCCCGAGGTGACAGCTCGACGCTGAATTTGATCCGCTGGGCGGTTGCTTATCTGCCGCCCGGTGGAATCGATAAAGTAGTCAGTCGAGGTGGAGACTATAGCGATTTTCCCGGCAAGCTTCAGTCGATCTTTTATTTTCTGCTTTTTGACCCAAGTGTTGATCCTAAGGCACTGCCCGATCCACGTTTGTCCATGGCCGTGAACCAATACGTTCCAGGGATTGGCCATCTCTACTCGCGAACCGGTTGGGATACACAGGCTGCCTGGTTTCATTTCCGCTCTGGTTGGAACGCCGTAGACCATCAACACCGGGATGCTCTCAGTTTTAATTTGTACCGAAAAGGGGAATGGCTCACGAAAGGCCTTTCCAGTTACAGTCTGGGATTAACCAATACCTATAATTCCATGACCATACAAAACGCGCCCGTATCGCGCACCGACTATCGCCTGCAGATTTCTAACACCGGTTCTCAGTGGAGCATGGTGGAAGACACTCCGGCGGCCAGGGCGGCAGCGCAGAATTTTATCAAGGCTTACGCCTTCGCCAATGGATATACCTATGCGCTGGGCGACGCTACTTACCTCTACAATTCCGAGCATGAGAGTTTGAGCGATGTCAGTCACGCCAGCCGGTCCATCGTCTGGATCAAACCTGACTTTGTTATCACCTATGACCGGGCGGAAACAGCGAATACAAATCAAAACCGTTTCAAACAAGTCTGGGTGCAAACGGTAAACCAGGCAACCGTCACCGGGAACCGCGCCATCGCAGTCAATAACAGCGGCCAGCAACTCATCATCACTTCTCTTCTGCCGGCCAATGCAGCGGTCACCACCGAACAAACCGATACAGCCGACGCAGCGCAAGCGGAACCGATTAAGTTCCGGGTAAAAATCGATGCTGCAGGTGAACCTCAAACTGTACGGTTCTTAACGCTATTGCAAGGTGCAGATTCTGGAGCTCCACCTGAGAATCCTACTTACATTCAAAGTACTGGTGGAACTTCCTTTGAAGGAGTTGCCATTCATGGGATAGCAGTTCTTTTTCCCCATAACATGAATGACGGGATTTCCATGTCGAGCCTTAGCTATAGCGTTCCTGCGAGCGTGAAGATCCACATGATAACCGGGCTGGCTGCAAATACGTCCTATAGTGTTTCCATGGGACCTACGATCACGATTAGTCCAGGACCAGGAATAACTTCCAATGCGGGCGGGGTGCTTATCCTGGGAGATTCCAACGGCTCGTTCGGTGGAAATAGTTCTGGAAGCTCACATTAGAGATTGAGTCATTGGGTCATCGGATCATCGGGTCATTAAAGAACTAAGAACCAATCCGCACAAATCCGCGTTGATCCGCGGCGAGCTTTTGTTCTTGGCTAAGAGCTAAGAGCTTTCTTGCTTTAGTACAGGTATCTTTAGGACGATGCACTTAAGGTTTTCTACGGATGCCAAAATACGGCAAAACCCCTTTCTTTTCGCCCCCGGTCGTTGTATAGTCCGAACACTTTTCAAAGCCCTCTAACTGAACGTACAAAGGATTGCGCCGTAGCTAACTACGCCCCATCCCGAAGGCATGAGCGCCGTGCCTGGCATTCTGAAATCCGCGTGGTCGAAGGCGGTAATGTTCTGGCCGGTCATGCCAAAGACATCTGCGAGGCAGGTTTGGGGGTCGTGTTGTCTCGTCCGCTGGGCAAAGGCCAAACCGTGAAGGTTGAACTGCCCAAGATCTACAAGAGCGCTACCATGGTGCTGAATGCAGTCGTGCGCTATCAAAAAGACCAATCCCACGGCCTGGAGTTTGTTTCCATTACCGATGCCCAACAGCACATCATTCGCCAGCTTCTTAAAGATAAAAAATCACAGGCGTAAATCTCCGGCGAATGTCATTCAAGGCACAGAAAATTTTGCAATGCATAGCGCATCGGCCCTGGCCGCTGCCGTCGCGTCCGTGGCTGATGCGGCAGACATGGAGGAACTTATTGTTTGCGCACTGGCCGCTTGAACCCAGCATCGTGCGCCCGCTTATTCCAGAGATGCTGCAACTTGATCTTCGTGATGGCCAGGCGTGGATTGCAGTGACTCCATTTCGTATTACCGGGCTGCGCTTGCGTGGGGCGCCTCCCATTCTGGGAACGTCAAACTTTCTGGAGCTGAATGTCAGGACCTATGTGCGCTATCAAGAGCGTCCCGGTGTTTTCTTTTTCAGCCTGGATGCGGCCAGCCTGATGGCGGTCATGAGTGCAAGAGCCAGCTATCATTTGCCGTATTACCACGCCAAGATGATCCAGAAGCAGATCGCGGCCGGTTTTGAGTATGCATCACACCGGCGTGAGAGAGGGAAGAAAGCGGAGCTGGTGGCCCACTACGTTCCTGTGACTGACGTACAGCAACCGCGGCCGGGATCACTTGAGCAATGGCTGGTCGAGCGCTATTGCCTGTATGCGCCCCACCAGGGCAGGCTGTACCGGGCGGACATCCATCATGTGCCCTGGCCTTTGCAGGAAGCCCGAGCCGAGTTTGAAGTGAACACCATGGCCGAGGCGGCGGGAATCGAGCTGCCCAAGCTCAATCCCGTGTGCCATTTTGCGAGAGAAATAGATGTGTTGGTGTGGGCCCCGGAGCGGCTGCTTTAGCGCAGTAGAAATCCAACCACGATCGCGGCGATGCCGGCAATCGTGGTGATGAAAGAAACCTTCCAGAAGACCTTCATCTCCGTCAGCAATGCAATGGAGCAGAAGATGATGGAAATCTCCAGAAACAGTTCCGACAAATCGAAATAATTGGCGCGCCGGGTCACGAGCTTCTGTTCGCCATCAAGCTTGTTGGCTTCGTTCTGGATCTCTTCCGCATCTTTGTCGTATTTGGCGCTCTTCTTGGCCATCTCGGCGGCAACGTCTTTGGCCGCGTCGGCGGAGGAGAGCTTGGCCAACTGCGCGTCCGCCTCATAGACATGCGCGCGGATTTTCTTGGCCTGGTAATAAGCCCACTGGTCATTCGCCTCGGTGCGCAAAATCACCTCTTCGGTGTGGCTGCGATGGCCCAGCAAAGTTGCAACCGCCAGCAGGACGGCCACGATGGAGGTGGTAAGTCCTATGCCTTTTTGGCCAGAATGATGCGCGTGCTCTGCTTGTTCCTGAATTTCCTGCGGTTCCATGGATATCGCTCCCTAGTCGTTAAGAATGATTTTATTGAAATGGTAGAAGTCGCCGTAAATGTAACATGCCAACTCCCATAAACTGAAGTTGATTTTGTTGTGGGCGCACCGCTACCACTCCGAGCCGTCGAGCTTATAATCAAAGGTTTATTGATGGCGTTAAATCCCGTTTTGCAGCGGAGATGACATGGCTGATGCCAGCAAGGGGAAAATCAAACCCAAAGTCCTGGTAGTTGATGATGAGCAGATGATTGCCGATACGCTGGCGATCATCCTGAATCAATCTGGCTATGATGCGGTGGCCGTTTATACCGGCGCGGCGGCAGTGGAGAGCGCCCGCGCCAACAAACCGGACCTCATCATCAGCGACGTCATTATGCCCGACATGAATGGCATTGAAGCCGTAATCAAGATTCGGGAATTCCTGCCGGGCTGCAAAGTACTTCTTTTCTCAGGGCAGGCAGCCACGGCTGATTTGCTGGAGATGGCCCGCAACCAAGGGCACGAGTTTGAAATCCTGGCTAAGCCTGTTCATCCACAAGATTTGTTGGCAAAGCTGCGGGAGTGAAAGATAGTAGCCGGTAGAAAGTACTCAGAAGGTAGAAACCTCTTTACCTCAAGGGCTAAAACGGCTGAAACGGCTGAAGAGATTGCAGAAAAATATCTATTTTTGGCGCTCCGCTTCGCTACGCGCTGGCCTTCGGCAGAGTGGAATTGTTCATTTTCAAGCGCTTAACGGCACAGCTAAAGCTGTGCCCCTCCGAAAGAAAATGCTCAGTCGTCCCTCAGGGCTTGCGCAGCCAAAGCGCAAGACCTCGGCGTTCTTGAAGTAACGCGAGGTCTTGCGCCTTTTCTTCAGAGCGCGATTTGTTTACTCCGGATCATGCGGGTCGTTAAATAGAACCGTGAGCTTGATGCTGCCATGGCCGAACTGTGGGAAATTCGGGGCTGCCAGATTTCCCGGATCGAGGTTAGACGCGGTATCGTCGGGCGGAAAGAGCACGAGCGAATTCAGGAACTTCAGTAGCGCGTCAGAATCGTGTGGATGTAGCACAACGTAGAGATCGTGGGACTCCTGGGATTCGCCGCCGTGACGTAGGATCACGTCGTCAAGCGTGATGCTGCGCCCGTCGTGGCCGTACGGTCCGGTTGACCCAACTCCCCACAATGGCCGGGTGAGGAACTCTTTCTGCAGCGAGCCATCGTAGTTGCGTTCGTAGAAGTTCGGGCCCAGGTCGTGGCGCTTGAAATCGGTAAAGATGTTCTTCACCAAAAACTCACCGCCCTGCGGCAACTGCAGCAAAGGCAATCCGCTGCCGTCGTTTACCTTGTTTACCAGCGGCGTCGCCGTGGCGAACAGGCCGTTGAAAATGCCGTGCACCGGGTCGTCGGCGGTTTCTACATCTGCCACGCGCCGGTCATGTTCAATCTCCAGGTTCTGGATGTGGCAGGAGCTGCAGCCGATGCGATTGAACACCCGCAACCCCCGCTCCGTGGTCTCATCCTGCTTGTGGAGCGCCGGCTTGAAGTAGTTCAGCAGATAGAACTCCAGGTGGTCGACCACCGCAGTATCAAGCTCGAAGTCTCCGCTTTGCGCGTCTGGCGATGGCGGTGGACTGATCTTGTCCTGGGCGCCATCCAGCACCATTCCCGACGGAGTCGTAACTTTGGAGCCTTGACTGGCTTTGGCCAGGTCGGGATCGTTGATCTCCAGACCCATCTCCTTATGCATTGCGCCCACGACAAACTCGCGGATGGAAATCGTGCTGCCCTCGGCGAAGAAGGGCTTCACTCTGAGGTCAGCGTCTACTCCCTCCATGCTTGAGGTATCCACGGAGCCATCCGGGTGGGCGGTGATCTTTCCGTACGAGATGTCTTTGCTGACCAGGGGCAGGGTGACGCTGTGGCCCCAACGATGCGCGGCCGCGATCGCCTGATGGCGGATCTTGCGCAGGTCGGTGGTAATCTCGTCGGCCAGCATCTCTTTCAGACCCAGTCCGAAAAGATGAGGAGCGTCGCGGCTGTCAGGACGCGTTACCACGTCGCCGCCCGCGCCGGCTGAACCGCGCGGACGTCCATGGCAAAGAGCGCAGCTATCTGCCAGGCCCGCGCCAATGGCAAGGTTGGTGTTGATATCGCCAACGCCATCGCCTTCATTGGCGCCTTGCCCTTGGGCGCGCGTGAACTTGCGCTGAAAGAGCTGGCGGCCCCGGCGGATCGCCCGGAACGGGTCGCGCTTGATGATGAAGATCGAAGAGCCGGGGGTCATAATATCGCCGCGACCGGCGCCGATCTCATCTGCTAGTGATTTGTTGATGCCACCCTTGGCTACATTGGGCGCTTGGGTATTATCCACAAGTTGAGCGTGGGCAGTGTATGCAAAAAGCAAAAATGCCCAGAGAGCCATGCCCCTTAAAAACGAGAAACAATTCTTCATCCACATGGGAGTCCCCTCATTTCTACGAAATTGTCTACCAATTGCTGAATAGCAAGCCCTTTGACCTGAGAATGGTTCTTGCGATTCGGAGGATAGTGCGCCCCGTTCAGCTTTCATGACAATAGCGACACCTTAAGATTGTCTTAAGCAATATGAATTTGTAACTGATAGGAAACAATGTATTTGTTGATGGCCAGCAGAAGTAGAATGTTAAGATAACGAATCCGCCTTGAACAGCACTATTACCTTGGGGATGCACTTGAGGTGATCTGTATGGTTTCCGCGCCGGTTAGGGCTTCAGATCGAGTCACCTTTGGCGATGATTTCGAACTCGACGTACGTGTGGGTGAGCTGCGCCGTTCGGGCCGTCCGCTAAAACTGGAGCGGATTCCAACGGAGCTGCTGCTCCTCTTCATTGAGCATAGAGGGCAACTGGTCACGCGCGACGAAATCATACAAAGAATCTGGGGGAAGGACGTATTCCTGGATACGGACAACAGCATCAATGCTGCGATCCGCAAAGTTCGACAAGTCCTCAAAGACGATCCAGCCCGGCCGCTCTTCATACAAACCATCACAGGAAGGGGTTACCGTTTTATCGCGCCTGTGGCTGACGCCGATGTTCCACCGGCCGCCGAGGGCGACGTTTCTCAGCAGACTCATGCCGCGGAAAATCTGGCCGAAAAGAGTTCCAATTTCCGCCACATGCCGACGCTAAGGCGATGGCTGGTCCTTGTTGGGATCGCCACCATCCTAACCGCGGGGCTGGGTGCCTACTTCCGGTGGTCCCCTTCACGGACTCGCCCTCAACCATCAAGCGGAAGATTGATGTTGGCGGTTCTGCCCTTCGAGAACCTCACGGGAGATACCGGACAAGACTACTTCAGCGACGGCATGACGGAGGAAATGATCGCCCAGCTCGGACGTCTCGATCCCAAGCACCTCGGGGTCATCGCGCGTACTTCGGTCATGCACTATAAGCACAGCCAGGAGAACCTGGAACAGATTGGCCGTGAACTGGGAGTGCAATACGTGCTGGAGGGCAGCATCCGGCGCGACCCGGGCAAGGTGCGAATTACCGCGCAACTCATCCAGATGAGAGACCAGACCCACCTCTGGTCGCGACAGTACGATCGCGAACTGAACAGCTTGCTGGCCCTTCAAGGGGAGATCGCGCAGGAAATTGCGGATGAAATTCAGCTCACCCTTGGGACCGATAAATCAGCCAATCCCGTCAGCCAGCCTTCCCGGTCGCCGCAGACATTTGAGGTCTATGATCTCTACCTCAAGGGCCAATACTTCTGGAACAAGAGAACTCCTCGAGATTTGCGGCAGGCGATCGAGTATTTTCAGCAGGCCACAGATAAAGACCCCAACTATGCCCGCGCCTATGCCGGCCTGGCGGATTCCTACGCCCTGATCGGGGGATACACGGGAGCTCCGCAAACGGAGTTCGTGGCGAGAGCGCGCGCGGCGGCATTGCGGGCTCTGGAGCTTGACGAGAGCCTGCCCGAGGCCCACACCGCCCTGGCATTGATTGTCCAGAATTACGATTGGGACTGGCAGACTGCGGAGAAAGAATACCGGCGAGCCATCGAGTTGAACCCTAACTATGCCACCGCCCACCACTGGTATGCCGAGCATCTGACTTGGCAGGGCCGTTTCGATGAGGCCCTGCAAGAGAGCGAGCGCGCGCGCCAGCTTGATCCGCTTTCGCTCATCATTGCAGCCGACAACGGCGCGACTCTTTACTTCTCGCGCCAATATGACCGCTCCATCGAACAGTTTCGCTACGTGCTCGACATGGAACCGAATTTCCCACGCGCCGGGCTTATCATGGCACCCTATGTACAGAAAGGAATGTTCGCGGAGGCCAGGGCCTTCATCGAAAAGCAACCCCCGAGTGATGATGTCCCCTGGCATTGGGCGTGGCTGGCCTATATTGATGGCCGCTCCGGCCGACAGGCCGAAGCACAAAGTGCGCTGGATAAACTGCTGCAGTTGAACCGGCGGCGACCAGTGGATGCGGCGGCCCTGGTTTGGGCATACATTGGTTTGGGTAACAAAGACCAAGCCGTGGCTTGGCTGGAAAAGGCATGTACACAACGGTCCAATGCCATGGTCACACTCAAGGTAGACCCCACCTTCGACCCGCTGCGCAGCGACCCGCGCTTTCAGGACTTGCTGCGCCGGGTTAGATTGGCACAATAAGAATTTGGTTGTCTCATGTCAGCAAAGCTCTTGGACATGGTTTAAGAGTGCAGAGCTTAAAAATTTTCGGCACAATAGGGATTCCTCCGCTCCGCGTCGGAATGACAAGAAACCGAGTTTTTCCGCAAGCTCTAAACTCGTGCACTGATACAAAGCAAAAGATTGTTGAACAGCGCGGCCAAACTTGTGTCTTGTGATTCACATCCTTACAAACACGAGGACTTTTTCGGCAACCTGTGAGTCGTGCCCTTACACGTGATCCCGCCGAAAAGGTATAGCCATGCTGGAAACACTCTAGACACGTTCCAGCATGAACCACCTCCCGTTTGTGCTTGTCCTCCAGGTCTAAGACCTTTGATACTTACCAACAAGCGAAGTTCCGTTGACTGGTTGCACTCCGGGCTTTAGATTGGTTTCTCCCTCCCTTTACGTGGTCGCCCACCGTATTTGCTTCCTCATGTTTAGGAGAGTTTCTTGCATTCAGCCACGCGAAAGAGGTGTATCTGCATCGTCCAGCGCATTGCCTGGATCTTAACGATCCTAATAATAATGACCAGCGCAACCGTAATCCCCGCGGGAAGTTCACAATCGGGGGCGGGAACATTCATCTTTGTGCCGGCGGCGGGTTCGGTGGCAGTGGGGAAGACACTGCAGTTCACCGCGTACAGGGCATTTACTCCCAGCGCGGGGAAGAATGGGGTGGCGATTACCAGCCATGTGCGATGGTCTTCTTCGGATGCCAACGTCGCAACCATTACCAACACCGGGCTTGTTACGGCAGTCGGTTTGGGAACGGTGACCATTACGGCGATTTCAGGGCCATTTCACGCCACGACCCAGTTGACGGTAACGTCAGCGGCAATTACGTTGAATTCTGTGGCGGTCACACCGGCGAGTCCGTCCGTTGCCAAAGGACGCATACAGCAGTTCATCGCGACCGGGACTTACAGTGACAGCAGCACGGCCAACATCACGAATTCCGTGATCTGGAGCTCTTCCAGCGCCGGTGTCGGGCCGATCAACAATATCGGGCTGGCAAGCGGGAGGGCGGTTGGAGGGCCGGTCACCATCACGGCACAAGATCCATCCACTGGGGTCAGCGGCACAGCTCAGTTCACGGTGACGCCTGCGGTGCTGGCCTCAATTGTCGTCTCGCCTAATAGCATGGCGATGGTGCAGGGAGAAAGCCGGCAATTCACTGCCACTGGGGTTTACACCGACAACACCACTGCAGACTTTACCAACTCCGTAAACTGGACCTCTTCCAACACCACGGTTGCGACGATCGGGTTGAACACGGGCGTGGCGACAGGACTGAGCCTGGGCGGTCCAGCGACGATTACAGCGACCGATCCGGTCAGTTCGATATCGGGCGCGGCGCAGCTCAGCGTGCAATACGCCGTCCTGACCTATCACAATGACATCGCGCGGACCGGCCAGAACATCAACGAGACCATGCTTACGCCAGCCAAGGTCAACAAGACCCAATTTGGCAGGCTATTCTCGCAGGCTGTTGATGGATACATTTACGCCCAGCCTCTCTACATGCCGGGTAGAAATATTCCCGGCAAAGGGGCCCACAACGTGGTTTATGTCGCCACCGAGCACGATAGCGTCTATGCCTTCGATGCCGACGACGGCAATGCCGCCCCTTTGTGGAAGACCAGCCTGATTCCGCTGGGTGGCAGCACGGTAAATAGTGGGAGCGACACCGGCTGCGGAGACCTGGTGCCAGAGATCGGAATCACAAGCACCCCGGTGATCGATCCCATTACGGGAACCCTGTATGTGGTGTCAAAAACCAAGGAGAGCGGCAAGTTCTTCCAGCGCCTGCACGCGCTCGATGTTTCGACTGGGGCAGAAAAGTTTGGCGGACCGATGGTGATTCAGGCATCGGTGAGCGGAACCGGAGACGGTTCCTCGGGCGGTGTTCTCACCTTCAACCCTTTGCGGGAATTTAGCCGCACCAGCTTGCTGCTGCAGAACGGATTGGTCTATATCGGCTGGGCATCGCATTGCGATAGCGGGCCGTATCATGGCTGGGTGATGGCCTATAATCCCGCAACCCTGGCCCAGGTTGCGGTTTTCAATACCTCTCCTAATGCGGGACTGGCTGGAATCTGGATGGGCGGCGGAGGCTTGGGTGGCGATGGCACCAACGTGTTCTTTGCCACGGGCAACGGCAATTTCGATGTCAACAGCGGCGGCAAAGATTACGGAGACAGCATCATGAACCTTGGAGCGCCGGCCAGCGGAACATTCCCGGTGGCAAGCTATTTCACTCCCTTCAACCAAGGCAGCTTGAATAATGGTGATGTAGATGTGGGTTCCGGCGGGGTACTGCTGCTGCCTACGGTGACCGGGGCGCATCCGCATCTGCTGGTGCAAGTCGGCAAGGAAGGTAAGATCTATCTTGTTGACCGCGACAGCATGGGCGGGTACTGCTCAACGTGCAGCAGCAGCGATACGCAAATCGTGCAGGAGCTTGGCGGCGCCGTGGGCGGCACATGGGGCATGCCGGCCTTCTGGAACAACAATGTCTATTTCGGAGGATCGGGTGACCGAGTCAAAGCCTACGCGTTCAATGTTGCGGGAAGCGGCCTTCTTTCCTCCAGCCCAACTTCGCGCAGCACAGTCGGAGTCGGATTCCCTGGTCCCACGCCTTCGGTCTCAGCAAACGGCAACACCAACGGAATTCTTTGGGTCACTCAAGCAGATGCCTACGGCGGACCCGGGTCCGCAGTGCTGCGCGCCTTCGATGCCACCAACCTGGCTACAGAACTGTATAACTCCAACGCCAACATCAACGACCATCCCGGCGGCGCGGTGAAGTTTACCGTGCCCACCATCGTCAACGGGAAGGTCTACGTCGGGACCTCGTCGCAGTTGTCGGTGTTTGGATTGCATTAAGAACAGCTCCAAGTTGCAAGCTCTAAGCTCCAAGGGTTCGATTCCAAGCTGTAATTCCCGGGCCCTTTTAATACCACGCCTAATCAAAGCACTCGAAATGCAGCTTTGCGTGACCGATGAGCTTGACTGCCTCAAGCGTAGTTATGTCAAACTCGTGGCAAACCAAGTCTAAGACTTCCCGCAGGGTGAGTAGGTCCTCGGCATGTGCGAGCTGGTTCATCTTGCTTTTCACGAATTGCTCGACGCTGCCTTGCGTTTTTCGCGGCCTGCGCATCGTCGGTCTCTTTTCGGTTCTCATGCGGTATGAGCCAGTGTGCTCACATCTCCCTTCTGCCTTCCATGGCTTTCAACATGGTGACTTCATCGGTG
>WNFE01001194.1_pt1 | contig 18788 bp, 41 predicted proteins | sample 5400451 | NCBI WGS metagenome assembly WNFE01 (sample SAMN13153344, study PRJNA577476) | soil metagenome | isolation source: 200 cm saprolite under Douglas fir tree site 2 hole 2 | place: USA:California | collected 2015-04-18
CTTTAGGGTTTTTGATAAAGGAAATCCCTTTCATCTTAATTGAGGAGAGGCAATCAACATTAAGGGAATTCCCGAGCTGAACACGTCTGTTCTGCTCTATTTGTTGCTTAATTGTAGTTTATAGGAACCTCCGCCCATAACAATGAGATTTTTAATGATGTATTTGCTCCATCATAAAATATTATGTTGTGTCCATTTGGGATTTCAGACCAAAATCCTTTAGGTGGTACAACTGTATATTCTGTCTGTGCTACCGGACATTGCTGTACTTTAATTAAGTTTCCTGGGGTACTAGGTGGTAAATTATCTTGTGTTAATGTAGCTACTGATGCGGGCCCACCTATTAATAAATTAGTATGTATAGGTCCGGCAACGCCTAACACAATTGCTCCGTCGCCTGCAATTGAAACAGGAGTTACTGCTGTGTCTGAAACTATTCCTATGTAGTAAATAAGGATTCTTATTTTTGGTTGATTTACTAAAGCCAATTTAGCGAATGAATCTTTTGCGGCTACCGGTGGAATACTAAAAGATGTTCCAAAACAAAATCCTGCTCTAACAAGCGTGAACCATTCATCGCGGGAAAAAGTTGTTGATGTGCCGTAAGTTCCTACTGGAGGATTTGGAGTTGTTGCTCCTGGGAATGGTTCATTTTTGTTATGACAAGCCAAAACTTTGATGGGTCCGCCGATAAATCTAACTCGCTTCCAAGGTTTACATTTATCTGGAGCACTTCGTCCACCAATGACTGGCATTGACATTCCATTATCAAATGACCAGTTCGTACCAATGGCGGCTTCTACCACGACAACCCAATAGGTTTCTTGGTCGATTATTCCGCCATCGATGTCGAATTGGTAGAGCTGCATTAAATGCCTGGATATCCAGAATAGGAACTGTCAAAACTTTCAGCTGTTGGTGTCTGCTTTGGTATATTTTGTGTCGGCCTTTTGTAAATTAAATATAAGACCAGAGCAATACCAGCGACTAGAGCCACTAAGATTTCGCTGCTTGATTCAAATGCTTTTGGTGTAAACATTTTACTTTTTCCCTATGGAGTTGAGAGCTTTGACGATATCATTTCCAAGACTGGCAAAAGCGAATCCGACTTGAGATAAAATATTTCCTTTGTTCGTTGGACTCGAAATAGTTTTTACGTCATTGGGGGTTGCGAGTTGCAGTTTACTGTCTGGATTGCTGAAGACTGGGTCATTTGGATTATCACAGTCCGACATTTTTTGCTTTCTCCTCGAGTCGTTTGATAATGATTCGAATTACGAAGATAAGAATGAGGACACCAATAATGAAAATTCCGATTCCACCCAATTGACATCCAAACGCTGGTTTGGTTGTCTGGTTTAAGGTTTCTTTCTTTCTTTCTGAGAATCCTGCGTCAATGGCTTCGTCGAATGTAGTGCCCACATAAAAACTGGAGATAGTATCTCGTTTTGTATCTTGATGACTTGGTTTAATGTTTCGATGAGTATGCTCTTCAAAGATTGTTCCTGCATCGGGAATGATTGTTCTCCTTGTAATGTCTTCGATGATTTCTCCTGTCGTGAGGTTTTCGATTGTTGTGGCTTTTGCCTCTCCTGTGCCGACTGATGTTTTGTGTTTTGTGATTTGTAGAGTTTTGTTGATTTCATCGTTTTTTTCTGTTTTCTTAGTTGTGGCGCAAGATGCAAGTAGGATTAGCAATGTGTATTTTGCAAAATACACCTTCATCGGGCTTCCCGGTAAGCATCGATAGCTTTAGAAATTCCAAAGATTCCAATTACAAAACTTGCTTGGGCTACAAGAGTGCCAGGATTTTGTACTTTGTAAATCCAATCGAAGACTAGAAAATTGATTAGACTAAGCGTGGCTCCACTTCTTCCGAGCGAGAATTTTCCTTCTCTGTCTTGAAAAATATCTAGAAAGTAATTTTTCACAGTTTTCTCCTTTTTGGTTGAAGGACAAGGTAGCGTTTATTTATCAGGTCCGAACCTTCTCCATGAGTTTTCTTTTCAAGCATGAAACATCCAAAGCAATGTGCTAGGTGTTCGTGTTTCTTTGCTTTCGCTTTTGATTTAAAACTACCATGGAAGAAAAACTTTTTTCCTTTGCCGGCCATTCAAATCATTCCTTTCTTGATTTCTCTTCTTTGTCAGTGAGCGGGCTTCCATCTCGTGGTTTCTTGAAATGCAAGATGTCGTCTTCTCGAATGTGGGCATCAATTCTTATATTAACAGCAAAAATGGCTCCCCTAATTTCACCAATCGAAAGATTGATTCTATAAAGAGTCAAAAGAATCCATCCACAGACACCTAAGATGACGGTTTGAAGCGGAACTATCCAATCATGATTTGTCATAAGTCAAAGGCACCTTGACTTGTAGTCGCTCTTTCTTCCCAGGCAATGGTCATTGCTTCTGCGTTTTGGTTTTGATTAACTTGTACAACTGTAAATTTTGTATTGTTAAGAACAGCAAAAATGTCTCCAGTTTGCACTAAGTCAACTGGTGTATTTGCAGGGACAAAGAATCTTGCAGATGGAGTGCCTGGGAATCCAGCCGCATCACTTCCGAATCTTAAAGCGCATATGCTAGATGGATTAATTGGATTGGTTGCCCCGTCTTTGACGTTTATTCCATTTACTGGGGTTGGGAAACGATTTGGAGCTTCAAAGAAAGCAAGCCAAACCGTTGCTACACTATTCATCAAAAGAATGCGCCGAAGTCTTGCTGATACAGAGCTTGAACCAGTGAGTTGAAATCCTGATGATTGTGCGGCAATTGCTCCAGGAGTTATGCCGGCTGAAAACATATCTCCTTCGATGGCTGCTTGGCCAGGATGCCATAATTTAGGAGCAGTCGGACCTGGATATTTTTCGCGCGGATTTGAACTATATTCAACAATGATTGGTCCTTGTATGTCTATTCTCCTCCAAGCTTTTACTTTTTCTCCCATGACTGGTACTTGTGCCGATGTTTGAAGAGTTTGTAAATCAAGCAATGCTCGAGATACATAACCAGTGAATCCAAAAACTGGCCAAACAATGCCTCCGTCAAATTGTAGAGACGCGCCAGACTTAAAATTAAGAACGCGAAGCCAGTAAATTTCTTCCCCATCAATTCTATCTGTGAGTCCAGCGGTTCCATATCCAATAGATGCGGTTTGAATTACTTTTTTAAGGATAGACATTTAGGCAGCTCCGTATGAATTAGCATTCGATTGAACGATGCTTGCGTAAGCTTGTCCTCTTGCAGACTTTGAGTTTTTCGCATTGTAGAGAGCGATAGCATCAGTTAGATTTTGTGCTCTAGCGTAGTCAACTTGTAAGAATTCGGCAGTCTTATTAATATTTTTTTCTGGGTCTGCCCAATTTCCACTTTCAATCCACGCGCGAGTACCAGGAATGGTTTCATCACCAGTTTCCCAATCAATCTGACCAAGACCATGACCCCAGCCCGCACGAGTTGCGGGAGCAATCAAAGGAGGAGAAATTTCAAATTGTGTTTGTCCATTTTGTCCCATGCGTGTTGCGCCAGTCCATGTGGCTCCATTTGGTACTGAATCACGCCAACGTGTTCCAAAATCTCCAGTACCAGCCGGACCAGGAGGCTTTAGGTATTCACCTCCTTTAGATTCTGCGTCAATAATGCCGGCGATAGTTTTGAACCAAGTTTCTATGTCTATTGTGTTTGGTTTGGTTCTAATTGCAGCATTTGAAATGAAGTCAAACCATTGTTGAAGACGTGGAGGCAAGTTTATCATTTTGATTATTCCTTTTGAGGTTTGTTGTTGAGCAAAGTAGACTGCGATAACAAGGAGAATGCCTCCTCCGGCAATGAGTAGAATTTCCATGTTAGCGCCGTTTAATTGCAACAACACCAACAACAATTACAACGCCAGCAATACCAACTAAAATGTACCAAGGAATTCCTCCTAGGGCTCCTTCAAGTAAACTGCCTGCCCCTTTGCCGATTGCGGCTGGAATAGCTGCAATTTGTCCGGGGAGGGCGTTTACTTCTTTTTTGATAGCAGCGGCGGCGTTGGTGGCGACGTCTGTGACCGAGTGAGTGAATTGTTTAACTCCTGTCGCGGCATTGGTTAGAGGAGTTGGATTGTTGATTGCTGCTTGGTCTACAGAGACGGTAAGCCCACCTCCTCGTCCTAAAATCATATCAACGCTTGGGATTCCTCCTATGTTCCAAGTGCTAGTGATTTCTTGTTCGGTTGATTTGGCATAGGCATACCATTGGTCGCCAAAGGCTGAGTCACTTGCCGGGAAATATTGATTTTTGCGAAGCCAAACAATTTTCTCTCCTTGGAGTTGTACTAATTTATTGGTTAGCCAGGTTTTCATGAAATCAAATGTGTTATCGTTTGCGATGGCTGTAATATCTTGATTGATATAATCATCGAGGGTGTTTACGACTTGCGCTGTTTTTTGTGGGTCAATATTCATGTTATCTCCTTTTCCAGAAATAGAAAGCAGCTCCTGTGGCTATGGCAGCTAGAACGATTCCAATTCCACTTTTCATTGAAATTCCGAAAGGGTTTTTGATGTTTGGATTCAGAGCTTGGACGTTTTGTTTTGGAATGTTTTGTTGTTGTTGACTTCCAGGAGCTGGTCGAACATTTCCGAATGCTGTGATGGTATCCAGGATGTTCGTGAATCCTGACATCAAATTTCCAGTTGGAGCAGGATTGTTTGGGCTTGCGGGATATGGAAGTCCATTTGCTGGGCCGGCATTTGCAAATGGAAAATCGGCTCCAGTCTGAAGATAAGCTGTCGATGGGTCATCGCTTAAAGGAATATCTGGATTGGCGAGATAGTAAGGAGGGTTTGGGTCTAGTGGTGTTGCTGATGGGTCAGTGCTAACGAAATCACCATAAGTTGTTGGCGATGTTCCTGCCAAGACATCATCAAAAGGTTCCATGTTGTTCCTTGAGTGTATTTTGCAAAATACACTCTAAAATGTAGAAATTGGTCCGCCAGCGTTTTCGGTTGGCACTCTAATTCGCAAACCGATAAGAGCGGCCTGTTTGATATTTGTTGAAACAGCATTTCTTGTATTAGCTAATAAAAGGGTGGTGTTTGTTTCATCTTGTTTTTGAAATCTAGCGTTTCTTGCAGCTACAAACTGAGCCGACAATTTTGTGCCATCGAGTAATATTTCTCCCCCCGCTTCTAATTCTTTTACTTCGGGTTTCCAACCAGGAGGGCAAGGAATGCCAGACAACCAAAAATAAAGGCTAGCACTCTTTTGGACGTAGTAAACAGGATTGCCTTTATTTGTGTCAGATGACCAAAATGTTCGACTACCAGCATTTTTTCCTGCCCAATCGATTTGATTGTCGTCTGTGACAACAAAGACGTGTTCTATATCTTGGTCCCACTTAATCCATTCCGGCAAATCCATATGGGGTGGATATCCATGGGCAAAATTGAGTCCCGTTTGTTCACCAGGAGAGCCAGGCGCAGCATAGGCGCTTTGTCCAGTTGCTCCACAAGTAAGTTTGACCTTTCCTGCTTTGCTAAATGCGTCCACTACAGTTGCGAGTAGTGGTCCAAAAACTGGTACTTGTCTGAGTCCAGTTTCGGCAGCTTGTATTCCTTCTGAGCCAGGAGGAGAGCCAGCAGCTGGATGAGTAGGAATGGGAGGGCTTGCCAATTGAGTATGGTCAGATTGAGATAGTTGTGCGGGCGTTGGCGGGATTTTTTGTGCTGATGTTTGTTTATTTGTTGATAGTGCGACTTTTGGTTTTTTCTTGACAACCAATAACAAACCCACACCACCGAGCAAGAGAGGAATTACCATTTGATTGTTCTTAATGTGCTGTTTATGTTGTCAAAAACATTAAAACCATTCACAAATGCTCTTTGGACAGGAGCCATATCTTGAGGCGGAACGACTCCAGCATCTGTGATTGTTTGTAAAATTCCATTCACGCTTTTTGCAATTTGTGCTCCACTGCCTTGAAAAGTGAATATAGGGTTAGAGGTTTGTTTGCTTCTATCTTGAACTGGAATGTCTCTATTTTTGGTAGAGAGCCAAAGAAAGATTAAACCACCAATTGCTGAATAAATAATAATGTTCATTTTAGGCCAGTTGCCAAAAGGCAGGATTGGGAGTTGAGCCAGAAATTGAGTCAGGATTGCTAGCAACTACTGTATCTGCATTATTTGGAAATGTTGGTTGAGCGGCAGCTACATCGATTTTTCCACCTGCCCCTGTTCTTCCAAAAAGACCAGTCAAGTTATTATAGATATCGCCAAGGGGTTTTGCAACTGTCTCTACACCTGCTTGAATTTGACTTAATCCTTGACTGACTTGTCCTGCGCCTTTGAGTCCCCCAATGGTAGCAAGTTTTGGAGCAAAATATTGTTTGTAAAAAATGAAACCAATTATGCCGAGGACACCGACTACAACCAGTGCCGTGACCACGGCATTTTCAGGGTTTACTTTCACAATGAACTCTTTTCTGCTGGATATGGCATGACGGATGAATCACTTGCATAGAGTTGTCTAACGTTGACTTGTGGAGAAGGTAAACCATAAGAGAGTGGAGCGGTTGGAGCTACTGCGCTGTATGGTCCTACTCCTTTCATTGAGCCGAGCAATGCGGTTGAAGGAGAAGAAGGAGGGGCAATTCCGGTACGTCCAACAATTGCGCCAGCTGCCAGAAGATTATCAGAGGCCCGTGGCATTTGTGGTTTGACTGTGCTGGGTTGAACGCCTTGAGAATTCGGAGCAATGTTTCCTCCCATCGCAAGAATGGGATGAGGATAAGATGCAGGAACGGGAATGATACCGCCATCTAGTTTACTTCCCAACGCAGGCTTAGGCAATGGTGGAATAGGTTGCCAACCGCCGAGTGGATGAAAGGCAGGAATTGGAAATCCATTTCTGTCTATCATTGCATTATATTTTTTTGGGGTCGGGATTATTGTTTGATTCGGGTTTCCATCAGTATCAATGTTTTGAGGGCGAAATTTTATCCACTTCCATAGGTCAAATTTCATGACGGCGTGATATCTCCTTTGATTGGAAATGGCATTCCATCGCGAAGTGTGTCTGGAGTGCGGTTAACTAAAACTGGAGCTTGTTCTGTTCCTAAAGTGGTGGCACCGATAGCAAGGATTGACGCGGCGTTACCTGGGTTTCCGATAAGCGCCGCTGTCCCTCCAGTTGGTGCCGCCACAGAATTATCGCTCGCGGGCTGTTTCTGATTGACCGGAGCACCTTTTGTCCTTCTTTGTAATACGACTAGACTAATGAAACCTCCGACAATCAGATACCAGAACACGATTTATTCCTTTCTTGAAAGTGTATTTTGCAAAATATAGTTAAGCTGCTTTTTGGAGGAAACGTCCCTTGAAAAGTTTGTTGATGTCATTATCAGAGGCGCCACCGCCTCGGACTGCTAATTGGTCAAGGCTACTCAATCCAATTTGGAACTGATTGACTAGCTGCACAACGTTTGCTTGTACTTCTGGAAACGGTCTGACTTGCCAGAAGAGGAGTGTTGCATTCGGAGAGCCACCCGATGCAAGGTTTTGATAGTAAATCCTCTGTACAACCCAGACAGGCCATTGCCACTCGGTCGCACGAATATCTCCAGCAATCCATATACTCGGTGTGATTTGAAAACCGATACCATTGGTTGTTAAATCGACCGGTAAAACTCCATCATAGGGAAATTGAGTTTCCCCAAAATGTTGAGCTAGGTGCGTCGGAGATACATTTCTGGGACTCATTCGATTGTCTCGAATGACAGAAATTTGTGACACTTGTACTTCAACGGTCGATGAGACTCGTTCGTCCGCGACTAGCAGGTCGAGTGCCATTCCAGTCTCAACATCTTGAACAGCAACAATTGTCTTAGAGCGCCATAGCATTAGCGGTCCAACATGAGACACTTGAACAGGCGCAAGAATGGCAAAAACTTTTACGTCTGTTACTACGATATTGACTACAACACCACCGACGGTCAATGTTGCTGTTAATTGAGTTCCTGTCGTATCAATGTCAATTTTGCTGTTCGGAAGATTGCCTTGGTCAGTGCTTGGCGCAAACATTTCTGGCATTTCTAGTCCGCGCTGAGTAAAAGGAATAATAAACTTCGATTTGGTTGGAAGAACAGCACTACCGCTGCCTGGAATGGTGGCTCCAACCCTGAGAAATTCTGGAGCAGGGTCTCTTCCTTTCGCGTAAATTGCGATTGCTCTTGCTTCGTCTGGTGTGAGATTATAAACGTCGTTCTGTCCATAGAAAGACATTCTCAGTTTAGCAAGGAAAGCATTTTGGAGCGTTTGATGGTCGAGGGCTACAACTGTACCAGCGCCAACAACGTTTGACCTAATCGTGTATTCAACAACGACTTGCAGTTCTCTCAGTTCATGCCCGGGAGGCAGAGCACCAACCAAAGGGAATGTTTTTGTCGATGTCTGAGAAAAGGCTGGAAATGAGCCAACGAAAACAGGTTCTGACATTTTCTTCTTCCTTTCTGCTTGGTCTAAAGCAAACCAAGCTGTTTAAGAACGTTGACAGTGAATTGATGTAATTCGTTGTTAGTGGTCGGGAATGATTCTTCCATGAAGTTTTTGTTAAGTTCAATTGCGGCTGCCGATGGAAGGCTTTGCGATTTGATTGCGGCTGCTACAGCATCGGTAATCATTTTTTGCACCATGTCTGGTGTAAAAGTTGCTGGTGCTTGATTATCTGTCATTTTCTAGTCGCCTTTCTCTTTGCGAGTGTATTTTGCAAAATACACACTTTACGGCATTGTGGGAGCGATTAATTTTTTGGTGAAATCGATGCGGAAAAGGATTGCCATTGTCAAACCAGTGACAAGGACAGTTACAAGGATTGCTTTTGCTGTGTGCATTTGTTTCTACCTTTCTTTATGCTGCTTGGGTTTTGAGCGGTAATGGTTCACAATACTGGACGCCCCGCTCAGGAGTCCAATGGAGGAAATGGTGGTCTGGCAATTGATTGATAGGAATAGGACTTGAATAGGGAAGAATTCTTTTTTCAAAGTCGTCTACGTCGTCTGGGTCCACTTGTCGGAAAGCAATAATTTCACTTGCTGTCCCGCGTGTAATAAGTGGGAATTGGTGAAACCGTTGACCATAAGTGGACATAGAAACGCCTCGATGTCGTCCAGTAACACAGAGACGAGAGAATTGGGGAGGGACTTTGTTTGGAGTTGAGACAAGGGCAATTTCTTCGGTTGCAATGTGTTGGGCTCCCACTTCCCAAACACAAGCACAAAGCTCGTCGAATTCTTCAGCCATGGCTTCAGTATCATAGGTTGTTGGAGCTACAGTTACACGCAAAGCTCCACTCCTCATTTTTGGAATTTCTTTTCTGTATTGTTTAACAGAAATTACTTTTCCATATTGAAAATCTCCTAGAGGATTCCAACACGTGCATCGGTATATATTACCTAAGTACCAATCACGCCAAACAGATTTGCCTTGTCCAATGTTGCCGACAATACAAATCCTAGTCGCGATATGCGGCTGACAGATTTCTGACATGTTAAAGAGTTCCCCACCAATCAGTAAAAGAATCAAAGAAACCTTTAGATTTCGGTCTTTCTTCTGGTTCTCCATTATTTTCTGGTTCAGGAGGTGGTGGCTCTTCATTTTGTTTATTTCTTTTAGGATGCCATCCAAGATGTTCCTTTAGCTCTGTAAATTCTGAAAGCATGGTGGGGACTGCATCTTCAGAGTGTGGACGCTCTGCTGCGTGTTTTTTCTTTTTTTCCTCTTCTTCTGCGAGTCTTGTTTTTTCTTCTGCTTCTTCTTTTGCTTTACGTTCTGCTTTTGCTTTGTCGTCTTCTTCACTCATGATTTGATTTCTCCTTGTGTGGAAGGAACTAGCTCCATGATTTTTGCTGGCGCATTGTAGATATCGGTTGGGTCGTCAATTGTTTTTCCATCTTCTCTTATAATTTTTCGTCTAAGCAATCTTGGCTTGCGTTGTCCTGAGATAATTTCAAGTGTTGGTGAGAGCGCGGGTCCGATTAATACAGCACAACCCGCGACAAGACCAAACCAAGGAGAAATCTTTACCAATGCCGCCCCATAGATTTTTGCCCATGGAAGCATCTGTTGACAGGCTAAATCAACATGTGGCAATGGATGCATTTTCTCATTGAGTGTATTGAATGATTCATCCAAGACACTCGATAGAATTTGCATGCAAGGAATTACGACGGCCTGTAATTCTTCAACTGTAATTTCAGGATGCTCGCTTACTGGTTTTTTCTCTTCTTCTGTCTTACGTGGTCGTCCTCTTTTCCTTCGAGGCAATTCAGCATAGAGCGGCGGCTCTTCATCAAAATTTTGATTTGTTGCTGGCACTTCAAAAAGATTTGTGTCTGACACTTTCTCTCCTTGGGAAATCGGAGAGTGTACTTTACAAAATACACTCTCCACTGAGACTTCAAACGTAGAGTGGAAATTTAGGGGATTTGTGCTATTCTCACCTCCTTTTTCAAAGAACTGTATTTTGCAAAATACACATGAAATATAACATAGGGCTTGACAAGGGTCAAGGATTATTGTATAATGGGGTCAAAATAAGCAAACAATAAGTACAACAATAAGTACAACAATTAGTGTCTGTTTTGTGAGTGTATTTTGCAAAATACAGAGAGGAGAGGAAATGAATTGGATAACTGTTTGGTGTGCTTTGTTTTTTGCGATGGGTTTTTTCTTGTTGATTGTAATGGGAGGGAATGGTCCGAGGATTCACATTGGGGATTGCCCTGATTGCGGAGAAAAATTCTTCGTATTGTGTTGGCATTGGCTAGGTAAACATCGTGTTCTGTTCGAGTTTACTTTATGATGAAATATTGTTGTTTTTGTCAGTATCGATTAACTCATAAAGAATTTGAAACATATTACGAACAAATGAAAGCAATTTGGTCTTTATACAAATTGCATGGAGAAATTCAGTGTTATCGAGGAAACGAGAGGGTAGATGAGTGCTATGTAACGCATCGGACACACGGCCGCGGTCTTGTATCTCCTGATAATTCTGATTGTCCATGTCGAAATACTGTTTTAGAGCATGAATGTTCGGGTGAGGGTTGTGGCTTCTGTCTAGCTTCGGAATTTACAAAAGAAGGAGGAAAAGATGACTCAAACAAAAAAGTCGTGGCTGCAAGAACGAGAAGGTAAAACATATTTACTTGAACAGTTGTGTTGTCGTTGTGAAAACCCACTTAGGGATAATGACTATGACAAACATCATGAGTTGAATGGTCGATATCTTTGTGCAGATTGTCGAAGTCAGATTTTAAATAATCAAAGTAATATGATAAAGGAAAAGTCCAAGACGTTTAAATTTGGCTTGTCTCAAGATGTTCGAGCACAGAAAGAGGAAGTACAGCGCCATGTGAAAGAGGAAGTACAGCATCATGGGTATTCATGTCAAGCATGTGGCAAGGCTGGTTTGTATCGTCTTATTTATGGAGGGCATGGTTCAGTTTTTTGTGGCTTCTGTGCAAACAAGCTCGCATGACTTACCATTATCTTCCAGAAAATGGAGTTTGGTGTTGTTTTTGTCGTTGGCAAATTCTATGGCTTCAAAAGCCAGGAGAAGCAGAAAGGAGAATAAGAGAGACAGTAGTGATAGGAGCGGGCCAACGTTGTGCTTGGCAATATCAACAATCAGTCAAACGATGGTCGCAAGGCCAATTCACGGAAGAGGAACAAAAATGGTTGAAGGAAAGAGAAGAGAAGAGCAGTGGGAAGAGGTAGAGGCACCTAGTTTACCATCTCTAAAGATTTTTGAAGAGAATGAATCGATTGTGGCAATCTATGTGCAGACAAGACATGGGACAACTAACTTTGGAAAACAAAAGTTTCATGAAATGAAAGGACAAGATGGAAGTTTGTTTACTCTACCAGGAAGTTTTGATATCAATGTCAAGCTCAAAACTGTTGAGCCAGGTACGAGGGTGCGAATTACCTATCTAGGACAAGAAGAAATGAAAGGTTCGAATGGGAAAACTTTGTTCACTGAAGAAGGCACAGCAAAGACAGTGAAAAGGTTTCGAATTTTGATTCCCAAAGGAGTATCCAGGAGAGAGCCAGAAGAGACTGAGGATTCAGACATTCCTTTTTAAGGAGTGTATTTTGCAAAATACATAGGAAGTCGGAGGAATTATTTTCATGGCAAGAAAACCAAAGTTGCGCGCCAGTTACACTTCCGATGCGCGGTCACTTTTGCGTATTTTGGAAGCGGTTGAAAATGATTCCTCCGCTTCCGCTAGTTGGAAAGCAAAAGTTGTTGAGCTGTGTACCGAATTGAATAATCTTTTGCTTCAGAAAGGAATGAAATGGACAGTCGGGACAAGCTCGAAGAGTTTGTAGACAGGATTGCGACTTATTTTTATCCAGCCGCTAAATCAAGCACAGTGCGAAATGTGGATGATTCAGTAGACGCTCAAGTGATAGTTAATGTTGGCCAGTATTCTGATTCAGAAAGAACATTGACTGCGATTATGGATGTTATTCGGAGCGAACATTTGAGAGCATTGCTTCCAAAAGGCGCAATGATTGGGTCTGGAGTCATTTACAATCGAACAGTAGAAGAGGTTAATCAGTATTTGGCTAGACAAAAGAAAAAAGGGGAAGTAGATCCAACTCCCGTGGGAGAGCAAATCGGTAGAGGATTGGCACAAGCAAATTCTTCTTATTTTTTCAAACAAGACCTTGCCGAGTCAGAAGAAGTAACCAAGGTTTGGATTATCGATAAAATTCGAGAAGCAGGCTATGAAGAGCCCCACCAAGTTTTCATTCGAGTCTATTGGCATCCAGAGAAGAAACATCCAGCACGAAAAAGACGAACAAGGAGATTAGCAAGATGATTGTATATGCTGTAATTGGTAGTTGGAGTTACCAAGGAGGCTGTTTACGAGGGATTTTTTCCACTGAAGAATTAGCTAATACATTCGCGAAAAGAATGGAGTCTGAATATTATGATTATGTTTTGGTAACTACATTTACCGTAGATGATGAAAATGCTGAGGGGGCTTCTATATGATAGAAATTTGGGTCCCAATTTCTAGACTGGTAAAACATCGTTTAGATTTGGAAAAAGAAGCTGCATATCCACATTGGACTGATGCGGAACGGTATGTTTTGAAAAAGGCTTTGAAATGGTTCCTTGAGGCATTTCCGGAGGCAAAATAAAAATGGGAGAACGCGAAAGACAATTAGTTAAAAAACTTTTGGATGATTGTGAAAAGGAAATCCGAGAAGATGAAAGACAAAGATTTTTGAGTTCTATTAAGGTTAAGGTACATAATGCAACTTCGTTTAAGTTACAAGTTCATACAACAATTGCAGCAAGTATTAAGGACATTGAAGTGCATTTAAATATAAGTGAAGTAAGTGAAATAAGGAGTTAATATGGGAGAAACATTTGCAACACTAAGAATGAAGCTCGCAGTTGCACAGCAATCAAAGATATCCATCTATCAGGGATTGGTGAGACAGTTTGAAGAAGATAAACGTCAAATCCTTTTAGGAGAGGGATTGACTTGGTTTACTAAATTATTTATTCGGATGCGACTAAAACAAGGATTAGAAGTTGCAGCTGGATTGCTAAAGCTATATGCACAAAAGGAGATAGACCAATTACAAGAACAATCTTGGGCGAATGAAATGCACAAGAAGTTAACACGTCCATGAGTCATCGAAAAGTTGGACAGTACAAGTGTGAATACTGTGAGTATCCGACAGATTGTAATTGTTTCTGTGATACTTGCACGAAATACAAAATGGGAATTATGTCATCAGTTGGTAGAGGAATAGGTCAAAGAGACATGAAAGAAAAAGCTGTGCTTGCAAAAGCATTGTTTGTTTTCTTAATGGAAGACGATGGGAAAGAAGTTGTTACGACGGTAGTAGACAAAAATCATAATCGTTTGACTCTGATTTACACAGATTTCGGTCAAGCAGAAAAATTTTGTCCGGTCGCCATTCAATTGGCAAAACAAATGAAGAAGAAAATTAAACTCGTAAAATTTTCTGAGAGAGACGAGTTAGGAGTCTTTGATTGTCGTTAGTGTATTTTGCAAAATACACTGAGGGAAAATGCTTAAGAGAATTGAGAAGTCGCCACAGATTCGAGAATTTTGTACGTATGACTTAGAATGGGTTCCAAAGACATATCGTCTGCGAGTGATTGGTGTATATGATTCTCAAAGAGGTTATCGCAATTATTCGACAGTAGCAGAATTTTTAGATAATGAATTGACATCTAAGAATTCTGGTATTTGGTTCTATGCTCATGCAGGCGGTTTGGCAGATATTCAATTTATCATTGAAGAAATTTTGAAAAAGGGGTCTGGTTACAAAATCAGAGGGAGTCTTTCAGGTTCTGCGATAATTGCGGCAAGTATTAGTCGCGGGAAACATTCATGGATGTTTGTTGATTCCTATTGGCTTTTGAGAGAGAAACTCAAAAATATTGCAGAATGGATAGGAGAGAAAAAGACTGGACCTACTGATGACATGACCGATGAGGAGATACAGGAATGGTATGCAAATATCGCAATCGAAATATTAAGAGAATATAATCAAAACGATTGTGAGATACTTTGGAGAGCGATTCAACAAATGCAATTGTTACTTTTAGAACATGGAGGACAACTCCAAAGAACGCAAGCGTCAAGCGCGATGAATTTGTTTAGACGCAAATATCTTTCACAAGACATTAAGACATCGTCAATAGTAAACAATTTTGCGAGTCTTAGCTATTTCGCGTCTAGAGTTGAAGTTATACAAACCACAGTGCCTTATTTGGCGACGTACTATGACGTCAATTCATCATTTTCATATGCAATGACTTTTCCTTTGCCTGGGAAGTTTCATCGAGCGATTAAGGGTCTGCCTGATTGGGCATGGAGACGCCTATTCATTTCAAAATGTGTGGTTAATGTTCCTGAGTCTACGTTGCCACCGATTCCAAAACGAACAGAAGATGGAAGAATTTTTTTCCCGTGGGGAATATGGGAGGGAACCTATACAAGTATCGATTTGGAATTATTACTTAAACAAGGAGGACACATTGAAAGTGTATCGAAAACATATCTCTTCGATGAATTTTACGACCTGGGAGAATATGCTACAGACCTATATGAAAAAAAGAAGAAAGCACAAACTGACTTTGAACGGGCTTTCTACAAACTCTTGCTTAATAGCTTATACGGCAAGTTTGCTGAGAAACAACAAAAACGTGTCTTATATATCAATCCACCGTTACACATTCTCAAACATATTGAGAGAGATAGAGAAATGCTATGTCCAGGGGCTTTTGTCAAAACCATCGATGTCCCAGTGCCACATCAACATTTACCTACCGCGTCGTTTATCACAGCCATCGCCCGACGCACTCTATATCAATATGCAGAGCCATGTTCGGAAGTCCATTACATGGACACTGATGGTTTTTCCACTACCGACCAACTACAGACAGGAAAAGAATTAGGAGAACTAAAAGTTGAAAAAGTTTTTTCTTCAGCAATTTTTCTTCTTCCAAAGTTGTATGCCTGGCAATCGGAAAAGGAAATTTTTATTAAAGCTAAAGGCTTTCCAAAATTGAAAGTAGAAGAATTTACTGATTTGGCAGAGGGAAAAGCAATTAGTTTTTATCGAATGGCGAGAGTGAGAGAAAATCTCAGAAAGGATGAGACACATCCAAGAGACACAAAAATTAAGAAGAGGTTAAATCAAAACAATCAACCCAAACGTTTTGTTTTTCCCAATGGTCAAACCAGACCTTGGCACGTATCGGAGATACAATAATGCCAACCAAGATAAGAGTTGAAATCAAAAATGATGAGTTGAAAAAAATTGTTCAAGATTATATTTTCGACAGATTTGATAAAGGACAAATAAAGCCGAGAGGAAATTAAAGTTGAAGTGGCCATTTCAGCACTTGGCAACATATGTAATTGGCAGGTTGGTGAAGTCCGTATAGTTTGGGAAGGAGAAATTTGAAAATGAATGAATATACAGAAGGAATCAAAATCAATTTAGTGGTACATGATAAAGTCTTATCTGCAATCACAGACGAAAGAGTCAGACAAGAACAGCTGCGAATGTCTGAAAAATTCACATGGACATGTCTGGATAACCTTGTCTCAAATTCAGAAAAATTGGCTGTCTTAGCTGAAGAATTTGGAGAAGTATCAAAAGAAATAGTTGAACAGTTAATCGCTAACTCTCAAGGTTGTACTGTAAAGGTATTTGAATCATTTAATGATAAGATTGAGAAGGAGTTAGTTCAAGTTGCAGCGGTTTGCGTGGCTTGGCTTGAGTATTTTTATGGGAGGAGCAAATGAATCCGCCACCAATTGGAGTCATCATCGAAGAAATCGAACAAGAGTTATACAAGATGTTTCCTTTTCTTCGAACTTGGAGGACGGCTAAAATTTACGAAGGGGTCAAGGAAGTTCTTGAAAAAGTTTTATTAAAACATTTCTGGGCCTATCGGGATTATGTTACACAAAAAGTTATTGAAGACCTTAACCGTGATAGGAAAGAAAACCTAGAAAGGAAACAGGAGAAAACACTTAGTCTAATAGGAGAGAAGGCGGATATGAAGAAAAATCAAGATTGGGTCGCTGGATTAGTCAAGCCGCAGAAAGACAACGACAAGTAGTTACATGAAAGAGAATGTAGGTTGTCAAGAGGTGGGTGAAAACCTACCCAGGTCAAAAATGACCTAAAAAGTGTATTTTGCAAAATACAGCTTGACAAGCGACTCCATTCTGGATATATTTAGCGTGTAGTGAAAGGAGAGTAAGACAATGAGTCAGGCAAGGTTCTACAATCTTATCGGTGAAAGGCTAGATGAGGTAGTAGTTAAGTCAGGAGAATCAATTGTCGATATCAAGCGATTGCTCGACCACATGGAAAAAATAAATCAGAGCGCTAGACAAGCGGTCGATTTGTATTGTAAGTTAATGACCGCTTATCCAGCATGGAGAAAGGAATAAAAGTTATGAGGAAAATTCTATTCGCTGCAATGCTATTTCTTTCAGCATGTGGAGGACACATCAACTATGCGACGACGCAAAGACCGTCATGCACTCCGGCGGTTGCTCAAAAGTATTCTCATTATTGCGAGTGAAGCCATTGAAAAATTCTTCAATTGTGAGGATTTACAGCCAATTTAGAATCCTCAATATCTTGCTGGACGCTCTCGCGTCTTTACAAAATAAAAAGTGTATTTTGCAAAATACACTCGCATTCAAGACTGATGCAGAAAGGAGAGTCGAACAACATCAAACGTACTTGGAATGGTGTGGTAAATTAAAAGCAGGTCCACTTAGAAGCACAAAGGAGTAACACAATGTCAAAGAAAAAAAATGAAAAACCGGCAATCGAGCCGGGTGAAGCCGGAAGAATCACGATTGAGCTTGACCGCATCAAAGCAGATTGGACAGAGAACAGGTCACGCCAATTCTATAATGATGTCCAACGAAAGGAGTGGTTAGATAAGAACCAAGGCGAGCTAGTCAATTCGATTCGTACTCAAGGGTTGATTAGTCCTCTGATTGTCGTGGAAGAGCCGAAAGGAGGAAAATTTGATTATCGTTTGATTGGTGGCTTCAGACGATTCGATGCATTGAAGACGATTGGCAAGAAGTCGGCTCCTTGCGTGATTTGGAATGACAGTGAGAAAGGTTTCGCGCTGGTCAATGGAGTTGAGAACATGCAGAGGCAGAACTGTACGCCGTATCAGACTGCCAAGTATTTTTTTGACTTCATGAAAGACTTTAAGGAGAGCGAAAGAGAAATGGCGAAGCATCTTGGGAAGAGTCATGGATACGTGCATAACTTGGTTAAGTGCATCAAAGACCTTCATCCCAAAATTGTTGAAGAGTGGGCAAACTCAATCAACCGACCTGAAGAGTTGCGAGGAGTAGTCTCGACAGATCGATTGATTGCACTCTGCCAATTGCCGAAAGATGCACAGCTTGAAACCTTCGAGCTTAAAAAGATACAAGTTGTGCGTGGAGTGGATGCAGATGTGGCAAGGGAAATTTATGCAGCCGAGCATGGCGGAAAAGGTCCCAAGGCACAACTGCCTGAACCGCCAAAAAAGAAGAAGAGTAAAAAACTGGTTAAGCTCCGTAAGACTATCATGTCACAAGAGTATGAGGACGGAGAAGACAGTCTGTATGCCGCAAGGTCTGGTGCGGTTGCGATGCTGGATTATCTCATCGCGGGCAAAGCGGAGCGAAAAATCCAGGCGATGGTGGATAAGCAGTTGCTTGTGATATGGGACCCAGCAGCGCTTGAAGACGATGAGGAGGTGACACCCGACGAGGAATAAAGGAGAGAGTGACTTCCGCAAATGGTGTGAACTAATTTAGGAGAAACGACAATGACAAGAAGCGAGCTGAAGGAGTTAGAACGGTTGAGAGAAGAAAATGCGGCTTTGAAGAGAAAGAAAAATTCTCAAACTGCTATCAAGATGCGAGTCTCTCAGAAAGGAGGAGTCTCGGTATACGGCCTTCAACGTTTTCCAGTGACTCTCTACAAGGAGCAATGGGAGTCAGTGCTTGCAATGGCGGCTGATATTCGGTCATTTATTCAAGAGCACTCAGATGAGTTGAAGTCGAAAGGAGAATAGGACCATGGTTGATGTACTAGACCATCAATAAAAAAGACGCGCTTTCACCGGAGCGCTCTTCTAAGGGCCTCGACCTCCCCCGGGTCGAGGCCCTTAGTTTTTGTGATACTCTCTGTATCACAATGAATCA
>WNFE01001216.1_pt1 | contig 18782 bp, 18 predicted proteins | sample 5400451 | NCBI WGS metagenome assembly WNFE01 (sample SAMN13153344, study PRJNA577476) | soil metagenome | isolation source: 200 cm saprolite under Douglas fir tree site 2 hole 2 | place: USA:California | collected 2015-04-18
TCCGGTGCATCTTCATCCAACTGTACAGACACCGCACGGTATTCCATGCTTACTACTTCGCCACCCGTTATGCGCTCCGCTGCTGCTGGGTCGGCCGAGGCGCGGAAATCAGCATGCCGATGGCCCAGCCCACGAATGCTGCGACACCCAAGACCACAGCCACAGGAGTGGGAAGCGCAGTCCCGAACACCGCGTCCAGTGAATAGGCCCCTGGCCCCGTCGCGGCCACCACCAGGGCAACCACGAGATACGTGAGCGGAAGCTCGAATCCGTGGTCAGTGTTCCAGATTTTCGGCCAGTGGGCACGGGCGATCGCTGTCAGCATGGACGAAGCAATCGCAATCGCAAGGCACCCATCCACGACCACAACACAACAGGACGAAAGCCCATGGAATGCAGCCATCCGCTGAAGCCAGCCATGCCGTGTCCGCCGAACCAGCCAAACACTTTCTGGGCTCCGTGCCCTGCGACCAGTAAACCGATAACAACCCGCAAAACCAAGAGTGGGCCGTCCATCGTCTGCTTGCCTCCTCTAGGAAGCGCCGCCCTTCTCCTTACATCCAAGCGGCTACTTCTCTTTCGTAAGTATTATACGCGTCATCACTTCCTCTTGTCAAGTTCCTTACTATTTGTTAGTATCTGGGGGGAGGACGTCAGATGGGAAATGCAACGAGTAAGAATCACATCCTCGATGGCCATGTGTGTCCTCGTTTCCATGCCGCGATTGAACTGGTGGGACGGCGGTGGACGGGGGCCGTGATACTCACATTGATGGACAAGCCGCGCCGGTTCGGAGAAATTCTGGAAGCCGTCCCCGACCTGCATGACCGTTTGTTGTCTGAGCGGCTCAAGCAGTTGGAATCCGCAGGACTGGTAGAGCGGCGAGTCTATCCAGAAACCCCGGTCCGCATCGAGTACGCGCTCACGCAGAAAGGACGCGATCTCGAGCGCGCGCTGTCTGAAGTGGAGCGGTGGGCACACCGGTGGATCCCAGCCCACGCACGTCGCGAGGACACCTAGTCACCCCGGAATGGGCGAGCTAGCGGTCGTCCGGAACGGCCCGCCCGTCATGAAATCTGCGTAAACGGTCTTGGGGGCTAGTGTAGCAAGAGGTCGAGCAGGCGCTGCAGATCTTCCTCTGAGTAGTAGGCGAACCCGAGGGTCCCTCGACGGCGTGTCCCCACCGCAGTCACTTTGGTCCCATACCGCCTGGACAGGTCCTGCTCCGCACCGCGCAGGTGGGGATCTTTGGCCTTCGCGCGCGGGCGGGTTATTTCACGTGAAATACCGGCTCCGACGAGAGCCTCGGTCTCGCGAACAGACAGTCCACGGCGCTCGACCTGCTCCCAGATCTTAAGCATCGCTGCCTGACTACCAGCCCCCAGCAGTGCCCGCGCATGCCCTTCGGCAATTCGGCCCGCTTGCAGGCTGGTCAGAATTTGCTGAGGCAACTGCAGCAAACGCACCGAGTTGGCGATTGAGGGCTGGCTCTTGCCCACCCGCTGGGCCACCTGCTCCTGCGTGATCCCGAACTCGCTCATCAGCCGGCGGTAAGCGCGGGCCCGCTCCAGCGGACCCAGATCTTCCCGTTGGAGGTTCTCGACCAGCGCCAGCTCGAGGGCTTCTTGGTCCGACAGTGGGCGGATAACTGCTGGAACGGAGGCAAGTCCGGCCGCCTCCGCTGCTCGCCAGCGCCGTTCGCCGGCCACCACCTCAAATCCGTCCCCCGCGGGCCTCGCCACGATCGGTTGGAGAACGCCATGCCTGCGCACGGATTCCACGAGGCCAGAGAACTCCTGGGGATCCATGGCCTGGCGAGGCTGAAACGGATTCGCCCGCAGCCGGGATAAGGCCACCTCTGTCGGCCGCTCAGTGACCGCCTCGGCCCCCGGGATGAGAGCGCCCAAGCCCCGACCCAATCCCCGGCGGCGCGAGCCCCCGTTGGGGGGAGGGGGACGATCAGCTGACGGCCGCTGGCTGTCTGGCACGATCGGCAACCTCCCGGGCGAGGTCATTGTAGGCCTCGACTCCCTTGGCAGTCGGATCGAACGTCACGGCAGGCTGGCCGAACGACGGTGCTTCCGCAAGCCGAACGCTGCGCGGAATGATGGTCCGAAACACCTGGTGAGCAAAGTGTTTGCGTACTTCCGCGGCGACCTGCTCGGAGAGGTTCGTGCGGCTGTCGTACATGGTCAGCAGGACCCCGCCGACACTCAGGTGAGGATTCAACTGGCGACGGACCAGCGCAAGGGAATCAAGCAGTTGCGACAGCCCTTCGAGCGCATAGTACTCGCATTGCATGGGAATGAGGACCTCATCCGCCGCGGTCAGGGCATTGAGAGTGAGCAGACCCAGCGATGGCGGGCAATCGAGGAAGATGAAATCGTACCATTCGCGCACTGGCCGCAGAGCGTCGCGGAGTCGTCCCTCCCGTGATGCCATCGGGACTAATTCCACCTCGGCGCCCGCGAGATGGATGCTCGAGGGCGCCAGATCCAACCCTTTCACCTGCGTAGGGATGAGGACGGCGGCCATCGCGACGCCGTTGATCAACACGTCGTATAGGGAAACGGAAACCGAGCCGCGGGTGACACCGACCCCACTCGTCGCATGTCCTTGAGGGTCACAGTCCACAAGCAGTGTATGCAGCCCGGACACTGCGAGCGCGGCGGACAGGTTGACGGCAGTCGTGGACTTGCCGACCCCGCCTTTCTGGTTCGCAACAGCAACAACCCTTCCCATGAGCCAAACTTTCATTCGGTAGCGGCCGCAGGCCTCCCTCTGCACTGTCGAGTGCGGGGTGGGCACCTTCGGCCGCGGTCTATCCTAGGGGCCGCTTGGCCGGAACTCCCGGTCTGCGGGGGTAATCCGGAGGGGTTTCGGCCACCTTCTCGATCGTCACAATGACCCGATGCGCCCCGCCGGGGAGCTGGGACATCATCTGTTCGGGGGGACTCCCTCCAAGAATCGCGGACGCCCGCGCACCGGCGCTGAGCTCGCTTGCGACGCTCGGCCCCTTCAGCAAGACGGCCTTTCCCCCCCGGCGCAGGAACGGCAAAACCAACTCACACAAGGCCGGAAGAGGGGCAACCGCACGCGCAACCGCCACATCGAACCGCTCGCGCCATGTCGGATCGTGCGCAGCCAACTCGGCGCGCGCCTCCACCACCGAGAGGGCAGCACCGATCTCCGCCGCCGCGAGTTCAAGGAATGCGGCCTTCCGCGACGCTGCTTCCAGCAACGTGACTGCCAGATCAGGCCGTGCGATCTTCAGGGGAATTCCGGGGAACCCGGCGCCACTGCCAACATCAATGAGGGCCGCGCCCGCCGGTAGCCCAGCGCGCAAGCACAGCAGCGAGTCGACGACATGCACGCGGGCCGCCTTGGCCGGCTCGGTGATGGAAGTGAGGTGTGCCTTACGATTCCACGCCGCGATGAGATCGAGGTGTTGGGCGACTTGCCGAACCTGAGCGGTATTCAGCGCCTGTCCGATGAGTCCGGCCGAGCCCTCCAGCTCGCGACGGACCTCAGACTCCGTCGTCACTCTCTGCAACGTCTGAGGATTCGGCCGTCTTGGGGGCGACGACGACATATCGGTCCGGACCCTCTCCGCGACTGAACGTCACCACCGCAGGCGTTTGGGCGAGCGTCGTGTGGACAATGCGGCGATCAGATGCATCCATGGGCTCCAGGGCTATCTCGCGACCTTCTCGCTCCGCCCGCTCCGCCGCGCGACGGGCGAGATCCTCGACGACCACCCGACGCCGCTCGCGATACCCTTCCACATCGACCATAACCCGTGCCCTCACATGCGTCTGCCGCGCCACCATCAGACTGAGCAGAAACTGCAGGGCATCCAGAGTGGCGCCGCGCCGGCCGATCAACGCCCCCAGGTGGTCTCCCGTGACCTGGACGGCCACGATGCCATCCTGCTCCCGAACACGCACCGCCCCGGCAAAACCCATCAGGCGCAGAAGCCGGGCCATCAAGGTGTGCGCAACGGAGGCAGGGCTGTCGCGCAACGTGACACGCACGCGGGTCTCGCGCGCCCCCAGGCCGAGCATCCCCCGGGCGCCGGGATCCAGGACTTCCACATCCACGTCCTCGCGGGCGACCCCCAGTTCCTCCAGGGCTCGGAGGACGGCCTCCTCCACTGTGCGCCCGTTCGTTTCGACGTGCGTCATTTCTTCTTGCTGCCCTTGGGCCGCTGGGACAACACGACCTCCGGCGGGGGCGGCGGAAGAACGGTGGGCAGGCGCTGCACGAGGTAGTATTCGAGCGTGCCGACCACGCTGTACACGATCCAGTAAATGGACAGACCGAAGGGGAACGAAAGGGCGAAGAACGCGAAAATGATCGGCATGAGGATGAACATTCGCGCCTGCTGCGGATCGGTCATCGAGACTCGCTGTTGAATGTACGTCGTCAAGCCTACCAGCACGATGATCGCCAGCAAGACGGGCTCGTGGATCAACGTGAGAGCACAGTCTGCCGAGAACGCTCCTGGCGGGGACGGGCAGGGCCAGCGGTGCAACGCCACCCCCAACACGCTCGCGTCTTGGAAAATCCCGGGGCGGCGGAAGACCTGGAACAGTCCCCAGAGAATCGGCAGTTGCAGCAGGAGCGGCAGACACCCGCCGAACGGGTTGACGCCGTGCGCACGGTAGAGATCCATCATCTCTCTGTTCAGTTGCTGCGGGTTGTCACGAAACTTCTCGCGCAGGGCCGTCATCTGCGGAGCCAGCGCCTGCATGGCCCGCATCGATTGGAGCTGCTTGCGCGTCAGCGGGTGTAGGACCGCTTTAACCGCGATGGTCAAGAGGATGATCGCGACAACATAACTCCCGGTCAGCCCCTTCAGCAACTGCAAGAACTGCGCGAGGACATTTGCTACCGCATCAATCGGATTAATCACACACGACCTCCTAAGCCGCCAACGTCACGGGACTGGATCATATCCACCGGAGTGGAACGGGTGGCACCTCAATAGCCGGCGGACGGCCAAGCGCGTCCCCCGCCACGGGCCGTACCGAGTCAGCGCCTCGGCCGCGTACGCGGAACATGAGGGATAAAACCGACAGGTGGGAGGGGTGAAGCGCGAAATCCCGCGCTGGTAGACGCGAATCAAGAACACGAGCAAGCGGCCCATCTGTGTCTCAGACCTCTTCTGCGACCGCGGGCATCACACCCGCCTGTTGTAGCAGGCCGCGTACGGTGTCTTTGAGGGTTGTAAAGGGGACCTCAACAGTTGCGGGTCGCGGGACCAGTACGAGATCGAACCCGCCACGAACGTCGCTCTGTGCAGCGCGCAGCGCTTCCCGAAGGCGGCGACGCCACCGGTTCCGGCGGACCGCACCCCCGACCCCGCGCGGCGTCGTCACTCCCGCACGCGACACGGTAAGCCCATTCGGCCGCACGTACAAGACCACGGCCTCCCCGGGGAGGCGCCGGCCTTCCCGGTACACTAGGCGGAATTCGCTAGGGGAACGGAGTCTCTGAACTGCCACGAGAAATTTGGCAGGGCACTTACACAGTCAGCCGCCAGCGCCCTTTCGCACGACGCCGACGCAGGACGTTGCGGCCCCCCGCCGCGCGCATGCGCTGCAAAAATCCGTGCGTCTTTTTGCGCCGGTGCGCTTTGGGTTGGTATGTCCGTTTCGTCACGCAGATCCCCTTCCAACTAAAAGACAGGCTTCACTATAACACACCGTATCGAGGCCGTTGGCAGCCGTATTCACAGCCACGGGCTGCCGCGACGGGCTTGTGGACAACCTGGGGACAACCCGCCCTCTTATCCCCAAATTCTCCCGATCACAGGACGCGCTACCTGAACGACGGCCCGCACCACCCGGTCGGCAGCACACCGTCAGGGGTTCCACCAGGACCCTTCTGCGAAGTTATCAACAGTGATCTTCACTCCTGTGGACAGACGTGAATCTATGGCATCCTGTGCCCAAACCGCAGCGGATGCCGGGGGGCCGCGCACTTCTGTTCGGCAGGAACGCCTCGCACGGTGCGAGAACCACCGGACACTCCCCCAGGAGCTATCCACACTCATGATCATCGTCTGTTCACTCGCGGACCGCGGTGAAATGTGCCCGCCTTGCCCGGACCCCAGTAGGAGTTCGTGTCCCGACGGCCAATCTCGCCTTCCGTTCCACACAACACGACAACGAACGGCGTATGCGCATTGCCGCCTTGCTGCCCTGGAGACATCCGGGGTTGTGCGGCGGTGATGCCCGACTTCCTTCGCCTCACCCAAGAGCCGCAGTCGGGTGAACTCGAGGAGGCGGAGGTTCGGTTGGCTGTCTATGACTCGCCCCTCGCCGCTCCGCGGGTGGTGTCATTACGCGGCCAGGAGTTTCACGAATTCGTCGGCGACCTGGCCGCACGCACGTACAATTCCGCGCGCGAGCGTGGCGGGCGCATCCCGTTTATCGTCATCCGGGAGATTATCGAGAACCTCATCCACGCGTTCTTCCAGGGGGCCGTCATCAGCATTCTGAACGATGGCAACACCATCCGCATCTCCGACCATGGACCGGGGATCGCGAACAAAGCGCTCGCGCTGGAGCCTGGTTTCACCACGGCCACACCAGCAATGCGCCGGTTCATCAAGGCGGTCGGCTCCGGCCTTCCGGTGGCCCGCGAACAGCTGGCCTTCCTGGGCGGGGCCATCACCCTTGAGGACAACCTCAGCCGAGGAACGGTCGTGACTTTAAGCGTCGGGGCCGGACCGACGAAACCGGTTGCGAACACTGCCCACCCTCCGGGGCGACCAGCCCTGACTGCGCGGCAGAAAAAAGTGCTGCTCCTCATTGCCGAACTGGGCTCCGCCGGTCCCTCGGTGCTGGCCAAAGAACTCGGCGTGAGCCAGAGCACGGCTTACCGAGAGTTGGAGCTACTGGAACGCGGACATCTCATCTCCAGCAAGACGGCGGGGAAACGCACATTGACCGAAGACGGGATCACAGTACTGGGGGACGTGTTCGAGCCTTAAACCACCACGGTAGGTCTCCAGGAGGGCGCGCGCATGGCAGTCGACACGGCCGCGGCGGCCGGGATTTGGCAAGAAGCTTTGCGCCGCATTGAAGGTCATCTCAGCAAGCCCACGTTCGAGCTCTATCTGAAAAACATGTCGCCGGTGGCCCTCGAGGGCGACACGTTTGTTTTCGCGGTGCCTAGCCGCCACGCGAAAGAGTGGATCGAGTCGCGCCATGCCGCGCTCATCCACGGGGCGTTGCAAGAGGTCTTAGCGCGCGCCATCCACATCCACCTCACGGTGACCGACGACGGCCCCCTTCCCCAGGCGCCCGCGGCCGTCGCGCGCACCGCCGATGGCGTGCCCTTGTCTACCAAATACACCTTCGACACGTTCGTGATCGGCTCGGGCAACCGGTTCGCCCACGCCGCTGCGATGGCCGTGGCTGAAGCCCCCGCGCGCGCCTACAATCCCCTGTTCATCTATGGGGGTGTGGGGTTGGGCAAAACCCACCTGCTGCAAGCGATCGGCCACTATGTTATTCACAGCAAACAGCTGCCCCGCGTTGCCTATATCAGCAGCGAGAAATTTACGAACGAACTGATCAACAGCATCCGCGACGACCGCACGTTGGAATTCCGGACCAAGTACCGCAACGTCGATGTGCTCCTCATTGACGACATCCAGTTCCTGGCCGGCAAGGAGCGCACCCAGGAGGAATTCTTCCACACCTTCAACACGCTGCACGAAGCCAGCCGGCAAATTATCATCACCAGCGACCGCCCGCCCAAGGAGATCCCCACGCTGGAAGATCGCCTGCGCTCGCGGTTTGAGTGGGGCCTCATCGCCGACATCCAACCGCCGGATGTGGAGACGCGCATCGCGATCCTTCGGAAGAAAGCAGAGCTCGATGGGATGAGCGTCCCCGACGAGGTCGCGGAGTTTATTGCCCAACGGATCCATTCCAACATCCGCGAGCTGGAAGGCGCGCTCGTGCGGGTCGTCGCTTACGCGAATTTAACCCGTACCCACATGACTGTCGACCTGGCCGCGGAGGTGTTGAAGGAACTGCTTCCGGCGTCCTCCGAACGACTTCTCACGATTCCGATGATTCAAAAGGCGGTCGCAGAACATTTTGGCCTGCGCGTGGAAGAGATGCGTGCCAAGCGGCGCACCAAGGGGATCGCGTTCCCCCGCCAAGTCGCGATGTACCTTTCCCGCGAACTCACCGACGCTTCGCTCCCCCGTATCGGCGAGGAGTTTGGGGGGCGTGACCACACGACCGTGATGCACGCCTGCGATCGCGTTAAGGCGGCGCTCGCGAAAGACACCTTCTTCGCCGCCGGTATTAAGAAGCTGGTCGACGCGCTTCGGACGGCGAACTGACCGCCCCTACTGGTGCACACCCTGGGGATCCTGGTGTTCTCTCATCCCAAGGCTATACACATGCGAATCGCCTTGGTATTGTTAGCTAAGTTCGGCTTATCCACACTATCCACAGCCTTACTAGTACTACGAGTAGTTTAATAATGATTACTTACCGGAGAGAGATATGTGGGTGACCTGTGCGCAACCCGCTCTTCTAAAAGCCGTTCAGCTCGTTGGTCGTGCTATCTCCACACGGACCACGATGCCGATTCTTGGTTACATCCTGCTGGAAACCAAAAAGGATGGCGTGAAGCTCACGGCAACGGATTTGGAATTGGCGATTCAAACGGAAGTGGAAGCGGAAGTCAAACAAGGCGGGCAGATGACGCTCCCAGCCCGCATCTTTACTGAAATTGTAGGGAACTTAGGTCCTGCCACAGTTGAAATCAAAGGACAAGAAGGGGCTGCCCCTGCGGAGATCACGTGCGAAACTAGCCACTTCGAAATTCTCGGTCTTCCGGCGGGAGACTTTCCCACATTGCCGCGGACGAACGGGGAGCCGGTTGCGTCTATCGAGGCTGATGTGGCGCGAATGATGGTGAACCAGACCATTTTCGCTGTTTCGGCAGACGAAACGCGACCCTTTTTGACGGGGATCTATGTGGTGATGGAAGGGGCAGAAGCACGATTCGTCGCCACCGATGGTGGGCGTTTGGCGCTCCGAAAGGTCACGCTGCCCCAAGCCGCGCGGCAGAAGGTTGGCGTTATCGTTCCTGCGAAAGCGATGGGCGAGCTGGGGCGGGCGCTTGCAGGCGCATCGGGCCCCGTTCAACTCGAGACGGCGGATAACCAGCTGGTCTTTTCTGTGCCCGGGCTCCGTGTCTTTTCCCGGCTCATCAGTGGGCAGTTTCCGAATTACCAGCAAGTCATTCCCCAAGAGTTTAAGCAACGGCTGCGGATCCAGACGGACCGCTTATTAAAAGCCGTCCGCCGCGCCTCGATCACCGCGCGCGACTCCGCAAATGTCGTGCGATTGTCGGCGACGGGGAAGAAGCTGACGATTACCTCCAACACGCCGGAAGTGGGGAAGGCGCGCGAGGAAGTAGAGGTAACGACGGAGGGGGATATGATCGAAGCCGCGTTCAATGCGCGGTACCTCATCGACTGCCTCAACAGCATCGATGCCGGCGAGTTATTCTTCGAACTCACCGGTCCGTTGAGTCCCGGAGCAATTCGGCCAGCGCACCATAGCGACTACGTGTATGTGTTGGCCCCAGTCCGCGTCTACAGCTGACACGGCGAGGGAGCCGCTTGGCACCACATGGCCACAGAACGCGTGCCAATTGTCACGGCGAGGATTGAGCTCGGGGCATTTCTCAAGTGGGCACAAGTCGTACAGTCCGGTGGCCAGGCCAAAGCCCTGATCCAATCTGGGCGAGTTCGGGTCAACAGTGTTCCCGAACGGCGCCGCAGCCGGACGCTTGTACCAGGCGACCGAGTCGATGTCGGCGCCCGCACGTTGGAGATTGTCCTTCCCCCGAATGCAGCTGACCCTGCTCCGCCTGCTAAACTTCCGCAATCACCGCCGCACCGAGATCACCCCCGGGCCCGGCCTTAATATCATTGCCGGCAGTAACGCGCAGGGGAAGACCTCGCTCTTAGAGGCCGTGGAACTGGCGGCGACGGGCCGGTCCTCCCGCGCCTTGCGCGAAGTGGAGATGGTGACGTTCGGCGAAGATTGGGCGCGTGTCCACGTCACGACCCAACGCGTGGAGCGGCGCGAAGACATCGACCTCGTTTTGCGCCAGGATCTCGCCGCACCCACGCCGGGGCGCTTGTGGCGCGAAATTCGCATTAACGGTGTGCCCGGGCGTCCCGCCGAACTGTATGGTCGATTGCTCTGCGTGTCGAGCAGTCCCCAGGACATGGACGTCGTGAGCGGGAGCCCGCAGTTTCGGCGGCGTTTGGCGGACGTGCTGCAGGCCCAGCTTAGCCCCGCTTACTACTACACGGCACAGCGGTACGCGCGCGCGCTGCAGCAGCGGAACCGCCTGCTGCGGGGAGGGCACGCGACGTCGGCGGCGTTGGAACCGTGGGATGAGCAGGTTGCATCCCTGGGCGCCGCGATTACGCGCCGACGTCACGATCTCATCGCGCGCCTGTCCACCCCAGCGCGGGAAGCGTACCGCGAGATCAGTGGCGGCCAGGAGACATTAGCTGTGGCCTATGCGCCCAATCTCATCGGATCCGATGAGAGCGATCTAGCTCGCGCCGCCCGGGATGCGTTCGGGATGCAGCGGCGTGCGGAGTTAGCGCGCGGCCTGACGCTGGTGGGGCCACACCGCGACGACGTGGTTTTGACCGTCGATGAGAAACCCCTGCGGTCCTACGGATCGCGGGGGCAGCAACTGGCCGCTGCGTTGGCGGTGCGGCTGGCGGAGCGTCACGTGCTGCGGGAAGAGACCGGAGAAGAACCCGTGTTGCTCTTGGATGACGTCATCATGGCACTCGATGAACGCCGTCAAGTGCAGCTGCTCGCGTGTGCGCGCGGGGCGCAAGTTCTGTTGACCGTGACGACCCTCGCCACTCTCCCGGCGATGCCGCCAGGGTCAGCGATGTTTCGCGTCCGTGGAGGAACCGTTGAGGCAGAGCGCGCTCACCTCTCTTAGAGCGATTCTTCGCTCGGCGGCCGCCGCATGGGGGGTGGAGCGAGCGGCGCATGAGGCGATGATTGTCGAGATGTGGGCGGACGTGGCGGGCGCGGAATCGGCGGCACACTCAACACCCGCGGGGTTGCGCGGGACGACGCTCTTGGTGAACACAGATCCGGGACTGTGGGTCCAAGAACTCTCCGCGCGCCGCGGACGGTTCGCCGATGAGATCAATCGACGGCTAGGCGCGCGGGTGGTGACCGATATCCGCATCCGTCCGCAGGCGAATGTCTCTTCTCCGTCTCCTGCCATCTCAGCGCCCACGGTGCGCATAGAGGCCGAGCTGTCCGCAGAGGAGCGAGGGATGATCGAGCAGACGGTTGCAGAGATTAGCGATCCGGCCTTGCGTGAGACGGCGCGTAAGGTCATGGCAGATCAGATGCGATGGAGGAAGCGGCAGGCCGCTGGGTCGCCCGCCGATCGATAGCCAATCGGGACGCAGATCGGGTGAGCTCAGACAGGCAGGATGGAAAGATGGCCTCGGGGGCGGGACGCAACTAGATGTATGTCCACTTGGGCGGGGAGCTGGTCGTGCCAGTGATGGATGTCGTGGCCGTGATCGATACGCGTCTCGTGGAGTCCTCCGACATCAACAGGGAATTCGTCGACCGGGCCCAAAAGGCCCAGCGTCTGCGGGGCGGTGGGCTGAGCGCAGACGCCAAGGCACTCGTGGTGACGCGAACGGGGGTTATTGCCTCCGGGGTGTCCCCCCCAACGCTCGCCCGACGCCTCAGGCGGCTGCGGCAATCTGCGGGGGCGTGGGAACGAGAAAAGTGAGGCTAGATGCGGAAATGCGCGCGTTGACGGGTGTAGAGGGCCCATGTTAGGATAAATTGTGCTCGTAACGAGCTGCTGGACCAGGAGGGGCGCCGGGTACGGAAAGCCCCTCCTAGTTTATTGAAGGGACCCCTGAAGTTCTATGGCCAAAAACGCAAGCACGGCAACTAATCAGACCACCTACACCGCCAAGCAGATCCAGGTCCTCGAGGGCGTCGAAGGTGTCCGCAAGCGTCCGGCCATGTACATCGGCAGCACCGGCCCAGACGGGCTGCACCACCTGTTATATGAGGTCGTCGACAACTCCGTCGATGAGGCCCTCGCCGGGCGGGCGACACAGATCGAGGTCATTCTTCACAAGGATGGCGGCGCGACCGTGACGGATAACGGCGCCGGCATCCCCGTTGACCCCATTCCGAAGATCGGCAAGCCCGCGGTGGAGGTGGTGCTGACCACACTCCACGCCGGCGGCAAATTTGGGGGCGGCGGGTACCGCATCTCTGGCGGCCTGCACGGTGTGGGTGTGTCGGTGGTCAACGCGCTGTCCGAGTCGTTGGAGGTCGAGGTCTGGCGCGACGGCAAGGCGTGGAAGCAGCGCTTCGCGCGTGGCAAGAAAACGACCCCGTTGCAAGCCACGGGGGCCTCCAAGAAGACCGGGACCCGCGTCACCTTCATGCCAGACGACCAGGTCATGACCGCCACGGAGTTCGACGCCGAGACGGTAGCCAAGCGGCTGGACGACATCGCCTATCTCACGAAGGGGTTGCAGATCACGCTCCGGGATGAGCGCAGCGGGCAGGAGAAGGTATTTAAGCACGCCGGCGGCATCGCTGAGCTCGTCCAAAACCTCACCCGCACGAAAGAGAAACTCACGGCGGTCATGCACATCGTCAAGGAAAAGGACGGCACCGAAGTCGAGTGCGCTCTCCAGTACAACACCTCCTACATCGAGCACATGCTCACCTACGTCAACACCATCCCCACGACCGAGGGCGGAACACACTTGGCCGGGTTCCGGACCGCCCTGACCCGCGCCATCAACGATTACGCCCGCCGAGCGGGGCTGCTCAAGGGCGATGACCCCGCCCTGTCCGGTGACGATGTCCGCGAGGGTCTCACCGCGGTACTGAGCCTCAAACTGCCCGAGCCGCAGTTTGAAGGGCAGACCAAGACCAAGCTGGGCAACACCGAGGTCAAGGGACTGGTCGAATCCGTAGTGGGCGACTGGTTGCAGGAGTGGTTTGAAACGCATCCCGGGGATGCCAAGCGCCTGGTGGCCAAGGGGCTGACGGCCGCCCGGGCACGCGAGGCTGCCAAGCAAGCGCGCGATCTCGTGCGCCGGAAGAACGCGCTCGATGTCTCCCCGCTGCCGGGGAAACTGGCCGATTGCGTCGAGCGCGACGCGGACCTGTGCGAGATCTTCATCGTCGAAGGTGAGAGTGCCGGCGGCTCGGCCAAACAGGGCCGGGACCGCCAGTTCCAGGCGATCCTGCCGATCCAGGGCAAGATTCTGAACGTGGAGAAGGCGCGCGAAGACAAGATGGTGCAGCACGAGGAGATCCGCGCCATCATTACGGCCTTGGGCACGGGGTTTGGCGCCGCCTTCAAACTCGATGACCGGCGATACGACCGGATCATCATCATGTGTGATGCGGACGTAGACGGGAACCACATTCGTACGCTGCTGTTGACGTTCTTCTACCGGTACATGCGGGAGCTCGTCGAACATGGCAAGGTGTATATTGCTCAGCCGCCGCTGTATCTGGTGAAGGGCGGAAAGGATCGCCAATACGCCTACTCCGACGAGGAGCGGCAGGTCGCCATCAAAGAGTTTGAACGCAAAGGCCTTAAATCCGAGGTCCAGCGCTACAAAGGTCTGGGCGAGATGAACCCCAGCCAACTCTGGGAGACAACGATGAACCCGGCCACGCGCACGTTGCTGCGGGTCGAGGTGGACGACGCGGCCGCCGCAGACGAAATCTTCACCAAACTGATGGGCGAGGAAGTGGAACCCCGGCGCGAGTTCATTGTGAAGTACGCCCGCGAAGTGAGAAACCTGGACATCTAGTCGGATCTCCGCGCTCTACCGTGATGGCGCATACGACTCGGCAGCCCATTCCTAAGTGGTACCCATTGAGGTGATCTGAATGGCGCTCGCGGACGAATCCCGCATCCGCCCCCAGCCGATTGAGAAGGAGATGAAGACCTCCTATCTCGACTATGCCATGTCGGTTATTGTCAGCCGTGCGCTCCCGGATGTCCGCGACGGGCTGAAGCCGGTGCAGCGCCGGATCCTCTTCGGCATGCTCGAGGCGGGTCTGCGCCCCGATCGTCCGTTCCGCAAATCCGCCGCGGTCGTTGGCGATGTGATGAAAAAGTATCACCCCCACGGGGACGTGCCGATATACGAGTCGTTGGTGCGCATGGCGCAGCCGTGGGCGTTTCGGTATCCGTTAGTCGACGGGCAGGGCAACTGGGGCAGTGTGGATGGGGACGCCCCTGCGGCCATGCGGTATACCGAGGCGCGCTTGACGCCCATCGCGATGGAGTTGCTGGCCGATATCGATAAAGACACCGTGGACTTCGTTCCCAACTACGACGAGTACGAAAAGGAACCGGTGGTTTTGCCGGCCAAGGTGCCGGACCTCCTGATGAATGGGGCATCCGGGATCGCGGTCGGCATGGCCAGCAACATTCCCCCCCACAACCTGGGCGAGCTCGTGGACGGTCTGGTCGCCATGATCGACGAGCCGGGGACCAGCGAAGAGCAGGTGATGAAACTGATAAAAGGGCCCGACTTCCCCACAGGAGGGGTGATTTTGGGGCGCGACGGGATCAAAGCCGCCTATACGACCGGACGGGGCAGCATCACGATGCGGGCCAAGACGGAGATCGAGGAGCTCAAGGGCGGACGCACCGCAATTATCGCCACCGAGATTCCGTTTTTGGTGAATAAGGCGGCGCTCATCGAGCGCATCGCCGAGCTCGTCCGCACGAAGAAACTCGCCGGCATCAGCGATTTGCGCGATGAGTCCGACCGCAGCGGCATGCGCATCGTCATTGAACTGCGGCGGGACGCGAACCCGCAAATCGTCCGCAATCAGCTGTTCAAGCACACCCAATTCCAGGCCACGTTTGGGGCCAACATGCTCGCGCTGGTGGACGGCGTGCCCAAAACGTTGAAGCTCAAGGACATGCTGGACCACTACCTCAAGCACCGGCGCGTCGTGGTGATCCGGCGCACGAAGTTTGAACTGGCCCGGGCGGAAGAACGGGCGCACATCCTGGAAGGGTACAAGATCGCGCTCAAGCACCTGGACGAGGTTATTGAACTCATCAAGAAGTCCAAGGACGTGCCGTCCGCGCGCGCGGGGCTCATCAAGCGCTTTAAGCTCAGCGAGCGCCAGGCCGATGCCATCTTGGACATGCGGCTGCAACGCTTGACCGCATTGGAGCGCGAGAAGATCGAGGACGAGTACAAGCTGCTGGTCAAGGACATCGCCCGCTACAAAGAGATGCTGCGCGATGCGACCTCCGCCCGCCCCAAGCTGATCATGGCGGCGGTGCGCGCTGAGCTATTGGAGATGAAGGAGAAGTACGGCGACCCGCGGCGCACCAAGATTACCAGCCGGGAGGCCGAGGAGTTTGAGGACGAGGACCTGATCCCCGACTTGGATGTCGTCATCAGCCTCACACACAACAACTACATCAAACGACAGCCGCTGGAGACCTACCGGATCCAGCGCCGCGGGACCCGAGGCGTGGTGGGCATGGCCACGAAAGAGGAGGACTTCATCGAGCAGGTCCTCACCACGACCACCCATGCGTTTTTGCTCATCTTCTCGGATCGCGGCAAGGTGTACCGCATGAAGGCCTATGAGGTGCCCGAGGCGAGCCGCACCGCGCGCGGGACCGCGATTGTAAACTTGCTGGCCCTGGCGCAGGGGGAGCGCATCAACGCGATCATCGCGCTGCGTTCCTTCGAAGATGAGGGAAGCATCTTCATGGTGACCCGCCGTGGCGTGGTCAAACGCACAGGATTGATGGAGTTCATCAACGCTAAGCGGGCGGGGATCTTCGCCATCAGTCTGCGCCGGGACGACAGTTTGGTGGGCGTGAAACTCATCGCGAAGAACGCTGAGATTATCCTGGCGACCAAGGAAGGGAAGGCTATTCGGTTCAAAGCGGGCCAAGTGCGGGAGATGGGCCGGTCGGCCCGAGGTGTCACCGGGATCCGGCTGCGCGCGGGGGACGAGGTCGTCGGCGTGGCCGACGCGAAGGAAGGCCGCACGTTGCTGACTGTCACGGAGCTCGGGCTGGGCAAGCGCACCCCGTTAGGCCAGTATCCTGCCAAGAGCCGCGGCGGCATGGGCGTGATCAACTTGAAGATCACGAAGAAGACGGGGGCGGCCGTCAGCGTCCGGGTTGTCGATGACGACGATGAGATCTTGCTGGGGACGACTGGTGGGGTCTTTAACCGCATGCCAGTCTCGCAGATCCCGGTGATGAGCCGTCAAGCCCAAGGTGTGCGGGTGATGAAGCTGGGCGAGGGAGAGAAACTGGCCGCCGTTGCCCGCATTCCCGCAAAGGAAGAATGACATGCGCGTCGCTCCCAACGGCCATAGATCCCGATCCGGCCCTGCGCCCTGGCAGCACGTCCTGACAGCTCTCGGCGTCATCGGCGCAACGGTGGCAGTGCATGAGGCCGCTCACGCGATCGCCGCGACGCGGGTGGGCGGGAAAGTGAAAGAGATCGGGGTCGGTTTCGGTCCTCCCCTGCTGCGTTTGCGTTTCCGCGGCGTGCCTGTCGTGCTGCGCGCATTCCCGCTGGGAGGTTACGCGTCTGTTGATACGGAGACGCTGCCTCCCCTTCGACGGATTCCGCTGCTCCTCGCGGGCCCGCTGGCGAATATCGCGGCGGGTATTCCGTTTCTGCTGGCCTTCCGTCGCCATCCGGTGGATGTGCCCGCAGGCGCGCGGGGGGTTAGCCTCTCGGGTTTTGCTGGTACGCTGAAGGCGCTCATCCAGGCGGCCGAGAGAGGGCCGGGGTCAGTCGCCCGGCTGGCCGGGGCTGTCAATGTCGGACTCGGGCTGATGAATCTGCTGCCGGTCTATCCACTCGATGGGGGACACGTCGCTCTCAGCGTCATGGAGGCTACCGGTGTTCCCCAGACGACGCGCACCGCCTTTGCGCGTCTCACCACGGCTGTTTTTGTCTTCCTCGCCCAGGCGGCGGTAGTGAGCGACCTGCGCCGTGCCTCAAGCGGCACACGGGTCCGTTAGCGCGCGTCCGGCAGCAAGGACCGTTGTTGTTTTTACCCGTGCGTTTCCAATGAGCGTCCTTGTCCGCCCTGCCACTCGCGAGAGTGTCCAATTGCCGCGCGAGGTCGGCGGCCGGGCCTCCGCGCCTGCTGAGTGGGAGGCGTGGGCTGAGGAGCCCGGACTAGATCTCGTAGCCTATGAGGATGACCGCGTCGTTGGCGGCGTCCACATGAGCATGGTCAGCCGCAGCGAGGCATGGCTCGAGAGCTTGCGCGTGCATCCGGAGGCGCGAGGCCGCGGGATTGCTGCCCAGCTGGTCAAAGGCGCCGAAGACGTCGCGCGGCACTATGGCGCGAGCGTGGCGCGGACGGCGGTCCCCGCCCACGAATACGCCGCGCAGGCGGTGGCCGAGCGTGTCGGGTACCGATCGGTCCTCCGATGCAGTGTCGTTCGTGCCCCCCTCCCCTCTGGCCCAGCCCGCATCCCGTACGACGCGCCGGTCGAAGTCCCCCTGATTGCGCACAGTGCGGAACTTGTACGATTTTTGGAGGCCGCGCCGGCGTTAACCGCGTGGCAGCACTTGATTCCCCTGGGGTGGCGATTCCGGAGGTTGGTGCCGGAGCTCGTGACAGGACTCGTGAAGGACCGGCGCGCACTCACCGCGTTGCAGCCGGGTGCGAGGGCGAGCGTGGTGCAGGCGGCGGCACTCTATGCGTGGCACGATGAGGACGCCGTCATCTCCCTGTCGTGGGGCAGTCCGTCTGGACTGCAGGCTGTGTTCGGTGCCCTGACAGAGGAGGCGCGTGCGCGAGGGACCTCTCGCGTGGTCATTTTCACCCCCGACGCGCGCAGTCTGGAATCCCTCGATGTGCGCGACTGGACCCCCCACGCGTGGTGTCCGGAAGGACTCCTCGTGGTCGAGAAAAATCTCGCCATCTGAAAGACCCCCGACCCCCGGCGGCGGGCGCGAACAGGAAGCTCACTGCGATGCGCCGAAATCCCCAGCATATCCGCAACGCTGAATCGCATCCCTCGCAGTAGGTCCTTGGGAGGAGGTGTCGTGTGAGCAACGGGAAGTCATCCAGTTCTCAGGTTTGGATTGCGGTCATTCTCGTCGCCGTAATTGCCGGCGGGATCGGGTACTGGGCGGGTGGCCAGGGCAAAGGTGCGCAGCCGACGGAGGCGCGCAAGCTTGAAATCTTCCACTGGTGGACCGCCGGTGGCGAACGCGAAGCCGCCGACGCCATGTTCAAGGCGTTGAAGGCCAAGTACCCGGACATCGAGCTCGTGGAGAACCCGGTCGCGGGCGGCGGCGGGGTCAGCCATCGCGTCGTCTTGCAGGCCCGACTCTCCGCGGGTATCCCGCCGGACACGTGGCAGACGCTGGGCGGAGCGGAACTGAAGTCCTACGTCGACGGCGGCTACTTGACGCCGCTCGATACTCTGTACAGCGAGTTGAAATATGGCGATGCGATCCCCAAGCCGCTGGCGAGTGCGGTGACCATCGGCGGGCATCCGTACGTCGTCCCGCTCAACATGCATATCCAAAACATCCTGTACTACAACAAGAAGCTGTTCACCGAGTTGAATCTGCAACCGCCGACTACCTATGACGAGTTGCTCGCCGCGGCCAAGGCGATCAAGGCCGCCCGGCCGAAGATGTCGCCGTTGGGACTGGGGAC
>WNFE01001195.1_pt1 | contig 18770 bp, 17 predicted proteins | sample 5400451 | NCBI WGS metagenome assembly WNFE01 (sample SAMN13153344, study PRJNA577476) | soil metagenome | isolation source: 200 cm saprolite under Douglas fir tree site 2 hole 2 | place: USA:California | collected 2015-04-18
GCCTTGCGTCGCTTGCCAGCCATCGGTATTGACGGTCTGCGGTGCATAATCGGCATCCACGACCTGCGCTTCGCTGGCAAAAACGCCATACGCTTTTTCCAAGTCTCCCTGGGAGGCTGACGGGGCAACGGATGCCCCCAGGATACAGTCTTGCGCCGCAGTGGTGGCGATGTACACCCGCTCACCTTTCAACCAGCTATGCTTTGCATCGGCCACCAGGTCCTTGGGTCATTGCTCGGGGCTCTTGACGGTCGTGCCGACGAGACTGAAGCGACCCAGACCTTGTTCCAGACGATACCAGTACATCGCCTCGCGGCCAAACACGTGAGCAATGGCCCAGCAGGGCACATGAAATCGCCTCAAGAACAACGCATGGTCGACATCTTGGGTACGCCCAGTCATGTAAGGCATGACAAAGGCGGGGGCGATCGTAAAGACCGTACGGCCTTGATCCAGACGAATGCGGCGACACAGCAGTTGCTGTTTCATTGAGGGCTCTGTATAGCCGCAGAAGGCATAGCCCCATGGAAACGCGTCAGGAAACAATTCGGCACCTTCCTCGTAGAGTTCCTCAAGCCGGTCTTTGGCATAGGAGCGATCCGTGAGAAAACGGTCATACTCGGACTCGGCCAAGGGCAAACGGATCGTCCGGTACCCTTTTTTGGGCGGATGCGCTACAGTGGTCATGCCTTCCTCGATGTGCGAAGATGTGGTTCGTGATTCAAGCCTAACATCTCGCAATCGGGGGCGGCATTCAACCCCACTTCAGACCATCAACAGAATCCGTTACAACCAGCGGACAAAAACCTCTTGCTGGTCAACGAGCACACCGGGAAAGTGGTCTATCTCGGCCCGACCATCGCGGGCAAAACCCATGACAAGAAAGCGGCTGATGAGGACCAGATGGCGTACCCGGTCAATGCCGCCCTAGATAAGGATACGGGCTTTCAGGGCTATGAGCCTGCGGGCGTCTTGACGCAGCAGCCCAAAAAAAACCGAAAGGCCAGGCCTTGAGCGTGGGCGATCACCTCCTGAATCACCTCTTCTCCAGTGCGCGTGTGGTGGTGGAAAACGTGATTGCCGGGGTCAAACGGTGTCGGATTGTCAAAGATGTCTTGCGTCTGACGACTGACGGCATTTCGGATCTGGTCATGGAGATTGCGTGTGGCTTGCACAATCTCCGCGTCAGTTGTCGTCATCCGCTGCTCACATTCGATGTCCTGAGCTTACTCAGCTCTGGTTAAATCCGATAATGTCTAATGTATTAAGGACTTCACGCATGTCGACCTTCCGCGGGCGTCCACCTCGTGGGTTTTGCTTGGCGGGTGGGATCATCGATCCCACGATGGCCCATTGCTCGTCCGTCAGATCTGAGGGATATTTCTTCCGAGACCGATCTTCATGTACCATGCATGCGCACTCCTCTACTGATGGGATATGCGCTAACTTTCTAAGAAATCTACTTTTTTGCTTTTTTGCCAAGTCATATTTCCGGATAGCCTCTCAGTCCACCGCAACGAGCCATGGGCTAGACCAGAAGGATATAGGGTGGCCGACGCCGTGATCGAGGCCTGCGCATTCATGCTGATCAAGCCGCTTCTCGCAATATGATCCGTCAGAAACATACCCAGCTAAGTTGGGACGGGCTGGAGGCCAGCCCCAGACCGCATACCTTCCGATGGTCCCCCCATCGCTGGTGTGTCGTCTCCAATCCTGCGAGCAAGATCGCAGACCTTGCAGCGGCCTAGCCGCTGCGGGAATCCTCGGCATTCATGCCGAGGAGGAGGTCACCGCCATTCGCCTTCGCGGTCGATATGGCGCAGCACCGCCTCCTCGATCGCCGTTGCCTGGCTTCGTGGTAACTGCCCCTCATCGACCAACACCTCGAGCACCTCGATGACGGCTTGCGGAGCGCACACGCCGTAGATCAGGTGATACGCCTCGGCTACTGGTGCGGCATCAAAGAGTAACACCGCCTGGCGTACGGCCAGGGCACGTGCATGATGTGAGCGACCGAGAGCCCGCCACCAGGTCATGGCCAGGGAAGCTGGCACTTGCCAGTAGTCCATGAGCATGCCCCAGACGCGGGGTGGGGCTGGGGCCGGGGAGCGACGCGCGAATACGCTTGCCATAGGCAGTCTCCTCCTGCGTGTGGGGGCTGGCATTGGGGTGACATGAAGGCCCCATATCTCCAGTTGACATCCTCCCCGCCCTAAAAGGCGAGGATTCCTGTCGCCCCTAGCGGGGCGAGCGAGCGTTTAGCCTCTCCCTGTGCCCCAGGGCGAGGATATTCTTCGCAGCAACGACATCCGCGTGGTACGTATAGCCACACGCGACACAGGAGAACAAGGCTTGTTGGACGCGATTCGCTTTGGCCACATGCCCGCATTCTGGACACATCTGCGAAGTATAGCGGGGGTTGACTGCGATCATCTCGCCACCTTGCCAGACTTGTTTGTACTCCAGCATGCGGCGAAACATCCCCCAGCCTTGATCCAGAATCGCCTTGTTCAGCCCCGCCTTTTGCGCCACCTGCTTCCCTGGCTCGTCCACCGTCCCCTTGGCCGACCGCGACATGTTCTGCACCTGCAAATCTTCAATCACGATGACCGCGTGGTTTTTGCTGGTCTCGGTACTGAGCTTGTGCAGGAAGTCATGCCGGCAATGGGCAATCCGGATCTCGAGTTGCGCGATGCGACGTTGTTGCTTCTTCCAGTTGCACGAGTACTTCACCATCCCAGCCAACCGCCGTTGCATGCGGGCTTTCTTCTTTTCGACACGGCGGTAGGCATTGAGCGGTGGATGCAGATCACCATCAGACGTGGCGGCAAAGGTGGCGATGCCGAGGTCAATACCCACGGCGGCGGTGGCAGGATGCACCGGATCTGGCAGCTCCAGCTCGACTTGGAACGCCACAAACCAATGCCTCCCCTGTCTGGAGACGGTCACGTTCTTGATGGTGCCATCGAGCGGACGACTCTCCCAGAACTCGACCCAGCCGACCATGGGCAAGTACACCATGCGGCCATCGAGCTTGAAGCCTTGCGGATAGCGGAAGCTGTCGGAGAGAAACTTCTTGCGGTACTGTGGTGGGGCTGTTCGACCCGCGAAACAGTTAGCATAGGCACGATCCAGATCCTTCAAGCATTGTTGAAGAACCTGGCTGTGCACCTGCGACAGCCAGCCGTATTCCTCGCTCTGCTTCCACCAGGCCAGCAGTTCACAGGCTTGTGCGTAGGAGAGACGCGGAACGCCCGCGACATAGCGATGCTCATTGATCGACAGGAGTTTGTTCCAAACGAAGCGACAGGCCCCGGCAAAGCGGATGAACTGTGCTCCAGTAGAACGATTGGTCTTCAGTCGGTATTTGTAGCCCTTGCGTATCTGCATAGATATATTATACAATTGGTCTATGACAAATACAAACGATTTTCGCACAGGCAGGCATTGTATTTTTGCGTTACACGTCCACTTGGTCTTTGTGACCAAGTATCGTAGGAAAGTCTTGTCGGAAGCCGCCCATGAGACACTTCGTACTCTCTTTGAGCGCATCTGCCAGGACTTTGAGGCGCGACTTGTCGAAGCCAATGGAGAGGATGACCACGTCCATCTGCTCGTGGAATATCCGCCGAAAGTGGCGCTCTCCAAATTGGTCAATAGTCTCAAGGGCGTCTCCTCTCGCCGTCTCAGGCAGTTCCATCCTGAGATCACTCAGCGGTACTACCAGGGTGTCTTATGGTCATCAAGCTACTGTGCTGCCTCATGCGGTGGGGCACCATTATCTAGCATTCGCCAGTACGTTGCAGATCAAAGAAAAAACCTGTGAGCGCTGTGCGCTCAGTGCCTTATATCTCCGCCCTCAAACGGCGGAGCTTTACGACACCTTTGGTAAGCAAGATAGAGAGCAAGAGGCATGCCACATATCCTGGTACTTGCCACCTTTGTGCCCTGTGGAGCTGGTGTTCCCTCTCCCACTACGGAGTTCATCTGCGGGCGAGACGGTCTCTCTCATTTTGAGAGGGAGGCTCTCATGTTGACGGTGTACTTACCCCATGCCTCCTGCCAGCCGTGAGGCTACGCCTCCGCAACCATAGCCCAGATGGTATCAAATTTGCACCCTAGGAAGAGAACGTCTCCCACAAAGACGGGGCTGCTACGGCCCACTGCTGGCGGAGGCGAGGGGGGGGCTACGGCCATTCACTTATGTATTGGCAATTTTATGATCTCAAGCAGAACCCCTTCTCCCTCACACCAGACCCCGCTTGTTTCTTTCCGAATCCACACCATGAAGAGGCTTTAGCCACCCTCATTGATAGCCTTCATAAGCACCAGGGCATGGCAGCGCTTCTTGGCGCTGCTGGCCTCGGAAAAACGCTGCTCCTGCATGTGTACTTGACGCTCGCCCAGCAGCGGCAGTACAAAAGTATTTATGTCGCGTATACTGATCCGACTTTTCGAACGCTGTTGCAGGTGCTCTATCAAGCCCTGGGACTCGATTTCGCCACAGCCACGCTGGACATGTTGCTCGCCGCATGTCAGCAGCACTCAGTCATTCTCGGCATTGATGACGCCCACCTGATGCCGACGTTGACCCTCAAAAAGCTCTGGACTCTCGCTGAGTATGCAGCCTCTGTGGGGGCCATATTCCACATCGTACTGGCAGGTCACCCAGAGCTCGACGCCAATTTAGACGCATTGGCCTTGCACCACCTGACGTCGGCTCCCGTGGTACGTTATACCCTCTCGCCTTTCACGCCAAAGGAGAGCAGAGCCTACATTGACCACCGCTTGGCCCAGGCCACCACCCAGGTCGAAACCGTCTTCACCTCCAGGGCACTGACACGCATTATCAAGGCAGCCCAAGGCGTCCCTGGGATCTTGAACGTTCTGTGTACGAATGCACTTACCGCCGGCTTCTGGGCTCGACAGAGACCCGTGTCTGCCAGAGTCGCGCGGGAAGCGATCGCACAGGTGCAGGGCTCTAGCTCATGCCAGCGGAGGCGCTGGTGGTCATGGGTGTGACAGATGCGCCGGCCATCGCTCTCCACCGTTCTCTATGTCGCACTTGGCACGGCGTTTGCTTAGAGGGTACAAGGAGAGGAGGCTGTATGCACCCTGACGTGGGACGGAGACGAGTGATTATTGAGGGGATACAGCCAGCCATCGACGCTGGCCGTTTTCCCATTAAGCGCACCATCGGCGAGCAGGTCGTGGTTGAGGCTGACATCTTTACCGATGGTCACGACCTGCTGAGCGCCGTGCTGTGCTATCGCTGGACACGCGACCCGGTCTGCACGGAAGTCGCCATGGCTCCCCTGGGCAATGACCGCTGGCAGGGGCGCTTTAGCGTGTCCCAGCTTGGACGTTACCTCTACAGTATCCAGACTTGGGTGGACCATTTTGCCACCTGGTATGAGGCACTGCGCAAGCGGGTGGAGGTAGAACAAGAGGTGCAGGTCGAGTTACTGATTGGCGCCGAGCTCATCGAAGCCGCCAGCCAGCGGGCTACTGGCGCAGATGTTGCGGAGCTCCAAGAACGCGCGCGCCGGCTGCGGATGCCGCTGGAGTCAGGCAGCCTTGCCCAGGCTCGCCTGGTCCTGGAGGATGAGACCTTACGCCGGCTCATGGCCCTGTATCCTGACCGCCGTTTTGCCACCACCTCCCCAGGCGAGTTCGCGGTGGTGGTGGACCGTGACAAGGCCCGCTTTAGCACCTGGTATGAGATGTTTCCACGCTCCTGCGCGGCGGTGCCAGGCCAGCACGGTACCTTCAAGGCTTGCGAGGCACGTCTGCCCTACCTGGCGCGTATGGGTTTTGACGTTCTCTATCTTCCTCCCATTCATCCTATTGGCCAGGTGCACCGCAAGGGCAAGAACAATGCCACCGTGGCCACCCCCGATGATCCAGGCAGTCCCTGGGCCATTGGGTCGGCCGCCGGCGGGCATACGGCCATCCATCCACAGCTCGGGACCCTGGACGATTTCCGGAGCTTGATCGCCACAGCCCAGGAGTATGGGATAGAGATAGCTCTCGACATCGCCTTCCAATGCGCCCCCGATCATCCCTATGTGCAGGAGCACCCGGAGTGGTTCCGGTGGCGCCCTGATGGCACCGTGCAATACGCCGAAAATCCTCCCAAGAAATATGAGGACATCTACCCCTTTGACTTTGACACGGCGCATTGGCAGGCACTCTGGGAGGAACTCAAGCGCGTTGTCTGCTTCTGGATCGAGCAGGGTGTGCGCATCTTGCGCGTGGACAACCCCCACACCAAACCACTGTGTTTCTGGGAATGGTTGATTGACGAGATCAAAGCCTCGCACCCTGAGGTCATTTTTTTGTCGGAGGCCTTCACCCGGCCTAAGGTCCAATATCAGCTCGCCAAGCGCGGCTTTACACAGTCTTACACCTATTTTGCCTGGCGCCATACCAAGGAGGAGATCACACGCTACTTCACCGAGCTGACCCAGACGGACGTCCGTGAGTATTTCCGCCCGCACCTGTGGCCTAACACCCCGGATATACTCACGGAGTATCTGCAGCACGGTGGCCGACCGGCCTTTCTCATACGCCTGGTGCTGGCCGCCACGCTCGGTGCCTCCTATGGCATCTATGGTCCAGCCTTCGAACTCTGCGAGCATCGCCCGCGCTCCGAAGGCAGTGAGGAATATCTCGATTCTGAAAAATACGAGCTCCGCTATTGGGACCTGGAGCAGCGTCATAGCTTGCAGGAGTTTATGGCGCGGGTGAATCGGATCCGGCACGAGAATCCAGCCCTCCAGAGCAATCAGAGCCTGCACTTCCATACGGTGGATAATCCTGAACTCCTCTGCTACAGCAAGAGTACTGCAGACCGGTCCAACGTTGTGCTCGTGGTGGTGAACCTGAGTCCCTATCACGTGCATAGCGGCTGGGTCGAGTTACAGCTCGACACCCTGGGACTTGATCCAATACAACCCGCACAGATGCATGATGAGCTCAGTGACGCGCGCTATATATGGCATGGTGCGCGGCACTATGTCGAGTTGCATCCCCAGGTGGTGCCAGCCCACATTTTCCGCCTGCGACGTCGCATCCGCACGGAGCAGGATTTTGAATACTACCTGTAGCATCTCGACCGACGAAAGGGATTAGCCATGGCTAACAACAGACGCACGAGACAGCCCGCACACCCTTCACAGGCCTTGGCACAACAGCCGTCAGTCACCTCCGGGAGCACGTTTTTGAGTGAGAGTGATCTGCACTACTTCAACGAGGGCACGCATTCCCGTCTGTATGAAAAGCTCGGGGCGCATCCACTGACTGTCGATGCGACGCGCGGGACGTATTTTGCTATCTGGGCTCCCAATGCGGCGCAGGTCTACGTGATGGGGGATTTTAATGGCTGGTGCAAGGACAGCCATCCGTTGCAGCCCCGCGGCCAATCGGGCATCTGGGAAGGCTTTATGGCCGAGGTCGAGGCAGGAGCCGTGTATAAGTACCATATCCGCTCTCGACACGGGGGCTATAGCGTGGACAAAGCCGACCCGTATGGCTTTTGCCATGAAACACCACCCAAGACCGCCTCAGTGGTGTGGGAGTTATGGTACAACTGGGGTGACCAGGCGTGGATGGCCGAGCGCGCTCGGCGCCACGCGCTCACAGCCCCCATGGCGATTTACGAGGTGCACCTGGGCTCCTGGCGACGGGTGCCTGAGGACAACAACCGTTTCCTCAGCTACCGCGAGTTGGCCCCCAGGTTGGCCGAGTACGTACAGCGCCTGGGATTTACGCACGTCGAATTCTTGCCTATCATGGAGCACCCCTTCTATGGGTCCTGGGGCTACCAGGTCACGGGGTTCTTTGCCCCCACACGTCGCTACGGTACGCCGCAAGACTTTATGTATCTCATTGACACCTTGCACCAGCATGGTATTGGCGTGATCCTCGATTGGGTGCCGTCGCACTTTCCCAACGACGCGCATGCGTTAGGCTTCTTCGACGGCACGCATCTCTATGAGCATGCGGATCCGCGCCAGGGCATCCATCCGGATTGGCACACCTATGTGTTTAACTATGGACGCAATGAGGTGCAGAGCTTCCTGCTCAGCAGTGCGCTGTTTTGGCTGGACGTCTATCATGCCGATGGCTTGCGCGTCGATGCGGTGGCCTCCATGCTCTATCTCGATTACTCTCGGCAGCCAGGCACCTGGATCCCCAATGTACAGGGCGGGCGGGAGAACCTCGAAGCGATGGCCTTTCTGCGCCGCTTCAATCAGACAGTCTACCAGCAGTATCCGGACGTACACACCATCGCCGAGGAATCGACCGCCTGGCCTATGGTGTCGCGGCCGACGTCTGTAGGCGGTCTCGGATTCGGGCTGAAATGGGATATGGGCTGGATGCACGATATGCTGGACTACATGCACTACGATCCCATCTATCGTCAGTTCCACCATAATGCGCTCACGTTTCGCCTCCTCTACGCCTTCAACGAAAATTTTATCCTGCCCCTGTCGCATGATGAGGTCGTCTATGGCAAGGGGGCGCTGCTCAGCAAAATGCCAGGGAACGATAGGCAGCAATATGCCAACCTCCGACTCCTGCTGGGCTATATGTATGCCCAGCCCGGCAAAAAACTCCTCTTCATGGGCGGGGAGTTTGGCCAGTGGCGGGAGTGGAACCACGAGGCGAGCCTCGACTGGCATCTGCTCGAGAGTGCCCCGCATGCTGGTCTCCAGCAGTGGGTCATGGACTTGAACGAGCTCTATCGCCAGACCCCCTCACTCTACGAAGGGGATTGTGAGCCAGGGGGCTTTGCCTGGATCGAGTGCAATGATGCTGAGAGCAGTGTGGTGAGCTTCCTACGCCAGGGTCAGACTTCCCAAGCGCCTATGCTGGTGGTCTGCAACTTCACGCCGGTACCGCGTCCGAACTATCGGGTGGGCGCACCATGTGGGGGCGTGTGGTGCGAAGTGCTCAACAGCGATGCCAGGACTTATGGGGGAAACGGCTACGGGAACCTGGGAGCGGTAGACGCCACCCCGGTGCCGTACCATGGCCGGCCCTACTCCCTGACGCTGATGGTGCCACCGCTGGCGGTGGTCTTCTTCACTCGCCCTCCAGGAGAGAGTATGCATAACACTGACTCTGTAAGCATTGTGGCATGAAGTTTGCCGTACAAAATGGCAAGAGCCATAGATCGCTTGTGTGTTGGCCATAAGATGGTCACCGTGTGATCTTGGCTCACGCTAGCAGGCTTTTGCAAACCACTTACAATATGCCATAGGAGAATACTATGCGGACAATCTATGTATTAATGGCTGTAGTGGCGTTTAGTGTCGTACTACTGGGTGCTTCCCCAGTCTACGCCAGTATGCAGGGGGATGTCGATCAAGCGGCCACGATTATTGAGCGCTTCCAGGCCGTGCCTGAGAAGGCGATTCCGCAGGCCGTGCTCAAAGATGCCAGAGGCCTGGCCGTCATGACGGTGATTAAAGCCGGGTTCGGCATTAGCGGCCGTGGCGGGACAGGGGTCGTTGTGTCCCGCACCAGGAATGGTTGGAGTGGGCCGTCAGCCATTGGCACTGGTGGGGCCGGCTTTGGCCTCCAGATTGGTGCTGAGGTGACGGAATTCGTGATGATCCTGAACACGGACGCCGCTGTGCAAGCCTTCTCGCGCGATGTGAACGTCACGCTAGGAGGTGACATTAGTGTGGCCGCCGGGCCCATAGGTCGGAATGCGGAGATCGGGGTCACGCCCGTAGCCGCCATCTACACCTACAGCCGGAGCCAGGGCTTGTTTGCCGGTGTCTCGCTGGAAGGGACGATCATTGGCACACGCAATGATACGAATGCCAAGTATTACGGTCGACGCGTGACCCCGGAGGAGATTCTCTCTGGAAAGGTCCCCGCTCCGCCTGGGGCCATGCGGTTGGTCCAGGTACTCACACGCCAGAAGTTCGCCAAACGCTGAGGCCACCCGGTACGGGAGGCCACGTGACACTGTGGCCTCCCGTGCCATACTCATCCATATGGCCGTGTCGGCCAGGTAAGTCCACGCAACATGGCCAGGAATTGCATCGTCTGCTCAACGGACTCGACATAATAGTGCGCGGCAGAGGACAGACGATCACACCCGACAAGAATCCCGAGTCCTGCAGTACCAAGCGCCTGGAAGGCATCCTCATCCGTCTCATCGTCGCCAATGTAGACGGGGCACATGTGAGACGCTGACCGACTCAGACACATGTGTTCCACAATCCAACGCAGCGCACCCCCTTTATCCCATTTGATGGCTGGACGTACCTCCAACACGGCCTTGCCCGTTCTGAGGGCGAGGGTTCTGGCCTCGAGGGCAGAGCGTAGCAGGCGCAACACCAGACGCTGCACCAGCGGCACGTACGCTGTCGACACCTCGCGTATATGTACCGTGAGGGTCAGGCCCTTATCTTCCACCCATGCACCTGGAATCGTCTCCAGCTCCTGCTGGAGATCCTGTGCCAGTGTCCGCAACAGGGGCTGCAGCTGCACTGCTTCCGGATGACAGTACTCTATCTCTGGGCCGGCAATCTCCAAGCCATGGTTCCCCGCCATATACAGTGCCAGACCCGCAGCGCGCCCCTGCAGATCGGCCAGAGCGCGGCCACTCACCATGGCCACCTGATAGCGCGGGTGGTGCACCAGCGCTGTCAATATCTGCCGCATCGCCGGACTCAGGTACGCTGTCGCTGGGTCGGTCACGAGAGGCGTCAGTGTCCCATCATAATCGAGGAGCAACGCACACCACGCCGACGCTCTAAGGCGTTGGAGTACGACCTGGAGGTGCTGCCAGAGCGGTAAGGGCTGTGCCATCGTTTTCCCCTGATGCCTCAGGCGTATGCACTATGGATCTCGAGCAGTCGCAGGGCGCTTTGGAGCGGAATCCGCACCCAATCGAGGCGATTGTTGAGCTCATAGTGAAGTTCGTACAAGGCCTTGTCCAGCACGAACGCTTCCAGCAGGGTGGCGAGATCACGGCGCTCGGACGGCACAAAGCTCGCGCCAGCAGCCGTCGTGAGATAGCTCTGCACAAAGCGCACTGAAATCCAATGCTGCCAAAAGGCCGCCCATGGCTCGAGCCGGCCCAGATCCTCTGGGCGTGTCCGTGTAAACGCAAACAGGGCGGCATAGGCAGCGTAGCTTAACGACCGCAACATGCCGGCAACGTCTTTGAGGGGCGACTGCTTGCGCCGACGTTCGGCCAGAGGGCGCATAGGCTCGCCTTCAAAATCAATAATGACAAAGTTGTGTTCGTACCACAGAAGCTGGCCCAGATGATAGTCACCATGACACCGGATGCGCGTCATGCCGGGGGTCAGTGTCGCCACCGCTTGCAGGCGCTCCACGATAGCAGCACGCTGGGCCACCAGCTGATGCGCCTGGGCACTCAGCGGCTCGGGAAGCACGTCGGCCTGCGATGTGAGCACCTCCAGGATCTGTTCGGCTTGGCGGCACAGGTCAGCGGCAAGTGTGGCAAGATCAGCGGCGGTCATGCGGTCAGGAGCAAAGGCAGCGTCCGATGTGCCTTGCGCCAGTGCCAGATGCAGAGTAGCTGTACGCTGACCTAGATTTTCAGCAGGTACCAGATAGGTCCCCACAGCGATGCTGGCCTCCTCTGGGAGGTCTGCATCGGTCAGCGCCAGCAGGCGCTGGATGGTCATATCGAGGGCCAAGGGGACCTGCGTGTATCCGAGGGCCTGTTCATAATATCTGCCTAACAGGTCCATGGTGTAGTCCCAGCCGCTGCCGGCACTGCGTATATAGCGATGGAGTAGGGCTACCGTCATGGGCGCAGCGCCTGGGCGGCGATAGGTGAGGCCACCAGCCAAGGGCGGGACAAAGGGCAAGGCAGCTTTTTCCGTGAGATAGCGGCCCATGTCGAGTTCGGGATGGATGCCCTCCTCAACGCGGCGCACGACTTTGAGAATGAGGCGACTTCCATAAATCATGGAACTATTGCTCTGCTCCCCCTGCACTCGGCGTACCATGAGGGGCTCCTCGACTGGACCGCGCACTTCGGGATAGGCCCTGGTAACAAAGGCGCGAAACTCTCCGGCGGCGCTGGTGAGGTGGTGTTGTTCATGGATCAGGGCGAGCAGGAGGGTGGCCGCGGCCTCGGTGCCCGCGGCATCGTGCAGTAGCCCCTCCCCCTGCCGGCTGCGGACGCTGGCCAGCACACAGGTTGGATCGGTCTGGAGCAAGGTCTTGGCCGCCTCATCAGTACTGATGCCCAGGAGGAGCGTATAAGTCTCTGCCCCGCCTTGCGTATAGGCGACCTCGATGAACGCCAGGTAGATCGGCGGCGCCGCTGCTTGCAGCACGCCATAGTCCAGCAGGCGCACGCGCTCGATGGTGCGTGCCTTCCCGCCAAACCAGCGCTGGTGCGACAGATATACCGGTAACAGGTCGGTTTCCAGACGGCGTCGGACCCCCGGGGCAAACAGGCTGTCCCACCTGCCAGAGAGCACCAGGACCGGCAGCGTCGCCTCCAGCTCTTCCAGGGCGCCTGGCGTCACTTCGGTCCACATGATCACAGGCTCAGGGGCTTGCAGAATGAACCAATAGGACGCATAGGGCCCCAGGGACAGAAAATACGGCGTCGTACCAATGGTGGGGAACCCTGTGCCCCCAAACATCTCCTGGGGCATCAGGCCTTCGTAGGCCGTGAGGTCCAACTCCACCGGCTGGACCTGGTTCGACAGGTTGGCCAGCACCAGAATCGTGTCGATCTCGTCATGGCGCACATAGGCCAGGATTCTGCGATTGTCCGGGCTCAAGAAAGTCGTCCGACCGCGGCCAAACACTTTGTGCTGCTTGCGTAGGGCAATGGTGCGCTTCATCCACCACAAGAGCGAGGCACTATTACGCTCCTGGCTCTCGACGTTGACGGTCTGGTAGCCATACAGCGGATCCATAATCACCGGCAGGTACAGCCGTTGTGGGTCGGCGCGCGAAAACCCGGCGTTGCGGTCTCCCGACCACTGCATGGGCGTGCGCACTCCATTACGGTCGCCCAGAAAAATATTCTCGCCCATGCCAATCTCGTCCCCATAGTACAGCACCGGCGTGCCCGGCAAGGAAAAGAGGAGGCTGTACAGCAGGCGTACCCGGTTCAGGTCATCCTCCATCATCGGCGCCAGGCGTCGGCGGATACCCAGATTGAGCCGCATGCGTGCGTCGACGGCATACTCCCGATACATGTAGTCACGTTCCTCGTCCGTGACCATTTCCAGGGTCAATTCGTCGTGATTGCGTAAAAAGAGGGCCCACTGGCAGGTGTCCGGAATCTCGGGTGTCTGGCGCAGAATCTCCGTAATGGGATGGCGGTCGGCCTGGCGCAGTGCCATGAAGATACGGGGCATGAGAGGAAAATGAAAGGCCATATGGCATTCGTCTTCGTCGCCGAAATACGGCAGTACGTCCGCTGGCCACTGGTTCGCCTCGGCCAGAAACATGCGTGCCTCGTAAGACTGGTCGAGGAGGCGCCGCATTTCTTTCAGCACGACGTGGGTCTCGGGGAGGTTCTCATTGATGCTACCCTCACGCTCGCACAGGTAGGGTATGGCGTCCAGGCGGAGGCCATCCACGCCGATATCAAGCCAGAAACGCATCGTCCGGAATATGGCCTTCAAGACCTGCGGGTTGGCGTAATTCAGGTCGGGTTGATGCGAGAAAAAACGATGCCAATAATACGCCCCTGCCACCGGATCCCAGGTCCAGTTCGACTTTTCCGTATCCACGAAGATGACCCGTGTCCCGGCATATTTCGTGTCTGCATCGCTCCAAACGTAGTAGTTCCGTTTGCGAGAATCAAGCCTGGCACGCCGTGCGGCCTGGAACCAGGGATGCTGGTCGGACGTATGATTCACGACCAGCTCAGTGATGACCTTCAGACCATACGCGTGCGCCTTTTGGACGAACACCTTGAAGTCGTGCAGAGTACCGTAGTCAGGGTGCACAGTGCGGTAGTCCGCAATATCGTAGCCATCATCACGCAGGGGTGAGGGATAGAACGGCAGGAGCCAGAGGGCCGTCACGCCGAGATCACGCAAATAGGGCAGCTTTTGGATAAGCCCTTGAAAATCACCGATGCCATCGCCATTGCTGTCATAAAAGGTCCGCACGTGGAGTTCGTAAATGATAGCGTCCTTGTACCAGAGGGGATCTGACTGCGTCTGAGAAAGCCGTCGGTGTCTCATGAGTCTTTGTACTCCTTTCCCGCCTGGTGTGGTTGTGTGCCTGGTTCTGCCTCAGCGACCACAGCACAACATTATGTGGCCGCTCCTTCTTGAGGAAAGTGTACCCCTATCCAGAGCGCAAATGTAATGTCATAGGTGCGAGGACTATCTGGGCACACATCTCTATGGACAGCAACAGAGACTGACATGCACAATGGAGGACTGTTCTCTCAAAATGAGAGGATAGGCTGGCTGACTTTTGCACTGTCAGGGAATATCCGCAGCGTTATGTGATACATTATTATGCCTGCGCTGCCTGTGACCTGTGCAGGGCAGACGTGACGGGCTAAGGCTTGGACGGAGGCTATGGGCCCCGTTCCGGGTCTGAGCTCAGAAGCACATAGAAGGCGTGCACCACGCCCGGCACATACCCCAACAGGGTAAACACGAGATTGAGCCAAAATTGGCTTCGCAAACCGACGGCACAAAACACACCGAGCGGTGGCAATACAGTGGCAAAGATCACTTGCGTGGGACTCGAAATCGTGGCAGCCATGGAGCACTTCTTTCTGAGGGCAGATGTCGCACGAGCAGACTGGTTCCTGGACAGTCCGCTGGCTTTCCCCTCATATGGAGTGCAAATTCTATACCACAGCGCCCGGCCGCCCCAGACACTGTACCTATGGAAAGCATAGAATCAGTGTCCTTGACATGGCCACAGTCCACCGCCGGTGAGCGCCGTCTGCACAGTACGCAAGGAGCAGGTATCCTATGCCAAAGGTCTGGCTGACTGCCAAGCGTTCTTCCCTGACTGCGAAGCTCGACTTCGTCGTGCTCGCCGCCGGGGAGTTCGCCGTCGCGTTGGGGAGTGTGGTCCTGTTCGGATGGTACACACACAGCCCCTGGTTAGTTCAACTGCGGCCTACATTCGCCCCGATGCAATACAACGCCGCCCTGAGTATGCTGCTATGTGGCCTTGGGCTGCTCGCGCTGTCTTGGGAACGGGTACGACTCGAGGTGGTGTGCGGCATTGTGGTGGCGGCCATCGGGCTCTTGACGCTGTATGAATATCTCTTTGGGCTCAGTTTAGGTCTGGACCAGTTCTTCCTGCATCCGTTTACCACGGTTCGTACCTCGCACCCCGGACGGATGGCCCCGCAAATGGCGCTGAGTTGCTTCCTGACTGGGACTGTTCTCGTCGTCCTGCGCCTGCCGGCCCGCCATGGGCTTGTCCGGCTCCTCCCCGCACTGCTGGGTTTGCTGGTGGGCGGCCTGGGGCTCGTGGGCGGCCTCGGGTACCTGACGGGCGTCCCGACGATGTATCAGTGGCAGCCGTTCACGGACATGGCCGTGCTGTCTGCGGTGGGGTGTGTCGTCCTAGGGGTGGGCGTGACGGCGGCGGCCTGGCGCCACTATACAGCCGACGCCAGCGGGCCCTCACCGTGGGCCTCAGTACTCGTGGGGGGGATCGTCACCGTGGTCACCTTAGCCCTCTGGCAGGCCCTGCTGGCCCACGAGTCCGTGCTCGTCAGGCGCACAGTGGCGCTGGCCGCGACGAGTGTCCAGGATGCTATTACCGAGCAAACCGTGTCACGTCTTCGGTCCCTGGAGCGGATGGCGCAGCATTGGGAAGGCGCGGGAGTGTTCTCCCCAGAAGTCCGGGAGCAAGACGTGGCGCTCTTACGCCGCTATGACCCCTACCTGCAGGGCGTCGTGTGGGTCGATGCCTCCTTCTGGACCCATGGACTCGGCCCCCTGGCAGACGAGGGGGCGTTGGGCGACCCCTATAGCGACGTGCCGATACGCCAGCAGCGGCTCCTGACCCTGGCCCGGACGACGCAGGAAGCGCAGGTGATACGGGTCGCAGACACCGGAGGCGCCACCCCAGAACTCTGGATGGTGGTACCCCGCTTCACCGGGACCACGTTTCAGGGGTGTCTCATCGGGATGCTCCGCTTGCAACCCTTCCTCACTTACATCGCGACCACGGTAGTCGAGGACTTCGCCGTCGTTGTGCTCGAAGGCGAGGAACCCATCTATGCCCGTCATCAGACCACCCCACAATATAGGGACACTCTACGTCAGGAGGTCGCTATCACCCTGCCCGGGCTCACCTGGCGGGTGTGGATTTGGCCAACGGTCGGGGCCATCCTGGCCGATAAGCTCTCGGCGCTCCCCTTTGCAGTGTTCCTCATGGGCCTCGTAACCACGGTTTTGCTGGCCTCCCTGGCCTATTTTGCCCAAACAGCCCAAGTCCGCGCCACCCAACTGGCGTTCACCAATGACGCCCTCACCAAAGAAATCAGCGAGCGACAGCGCACGGAAGTGGCGCTCCGGGACTCCTACCAGTTTCTCCAATCGACGCTCGAGGCCCTCTCTGCCAGTATCGTCATCCTGGAGGAGACGGGGACGATTGTCGCGGTCAATGCCGCCTGGCGTCGTTATGTGCTGGCCCATGACCTCGCTGCCTCGGCCCATGGCATAGGGACGAATTACCTGGAGTTCTGCCGCGCCGTCAGCGGACGGGTAGGGACCGACATCCAGGAGTTCCTCACTGGTCTCCGGGCGGTGATGGCACGCCAGTGTCCGACCTTCTCCTGGGAGTATGCCTGCCACGGTCCGTCCGAGGCGTCCTGGTTCCTCCTACGGGTGACGCGCTTTGACGAGACTGAAGACGGACGGGTCGTCATCGCCCATGAGGATATTTCGGAGATCAAACGGGCTGAGGATGCGCTGCGGCGCCAACAGGAAGCGCTGCATCAGAGTGAGAAGCTGGCGGCCCTCAGCGGGCTCCTGGCCAGCGTGGCGCATGAACTCAACAACCCCTTGGCCGCGCTCATGGTGCAATCGGACTTGCTCCGGGAGCAGGCCATGGACAGTAACCTGACCGAGATGGTGACGGAGATTCATCAAGCAGCTGTACGCTGTGAGCGCATTGTGCGGAATTTTCTCACCCTGGCGCGTCCCAACACACCAGAGCGCACACGTGTGCAGCTCAACGACGTGGTCCAGGAGGCCCTGCAACTGCTGCGGTATACGCTGCAGCTCGATGAGATTGACGTGGTCCAGCAGCTCGCAGACGACCTGCCTGTACTCTGGGGAGACCCGCATCAATTGCATCAGGTCGTGGTGAACCTTCTTAGCAATGCTCACCAGGCCTTACATGAGACCCCGCCGCCGCACCAGATCGTCCTCACGACTCAGTACAACGCGGCACAGCAGGAGGTGCGGCTTGAGGTGCTGGACACCGGGCCAGGGATCCCGCCGGAACTCCAGGCTCGCATCTTTGAGCCGTTCTTTACGACAAAACCAGCCGGGGTCGGCACCGGACTGGGGCTGTCGCTGTGCCAGAGTATTATTGCTGGCCATGAGGGCACCCTGCGTATGGAGAGTTCCCCCGGCTACGGGGCGCGCTTCGTGGTCACATTGCCCGTGGCAGTCGAACCGAGCCCAGAGCCCCCAGTGCCTGAGCCCCTCCCGTCGACCCTCGTGACCGGGAAGGCGATCCTTGTCATCGACGACGAAGTGGGCACGGCAAAGGCGCTGGTGCGTTTATTCCACCGCGATGGCCATAGCGTCGACACCGCAGCCAACGGGCACTTGGCGTTGGCCCAGCTACGGAAACGGCTCTATGACCTTATCTTATGCGATTTACGTATGCCGAAGCTCGATGGCCCGGGGCTCTATCGCTCCCTGGCGCAGGATCAGCCGCAGCTCCTCCCCCGCTTCATCTTCGTGACTGGCGATACCTTAAGTCCCGCGGCGAAAACATTTCTCGAAGACAGTCAGGCGCCGTACCTGGTGAAGCCATTTCATGCCGAAGAGGTACGGCGGGTTGTGCAGCAGACCCTGCACCGCCTCGAGGGCCTGTAACAGGTGCCTCAGCGCAGGGGGCGCTGAAAGCTGCGCGCCGCTCGGCCTTATTCCTGGAGACGTGCCAGGGCACACAGGGTGGTGCCCAAGAGGTGCTCGTCCTTCGGCACAGCGTGCATATCCAGGGTGATTGGCCCCAGCGTCACCTCTTGGCTGAGCGGCTCCAGGAAGATCGGCTCGACATCCAGCACCAGGGTAGTACAGGTGCCGCGCAGATCAAGTAAAGACGCTGGCGTGATCACCGTGCGCGGCGGGATCGGGGTAGCACTGCCAGCTTCGGGGGTTGCTGTCCCGGCGAGCACGCCAGTGGCGGCGAGCTGGCCAAGCTCATTGACGGTCAACTTCTCAACGGTCAGCCGGCCGGCGAATGTGCCACCATGCCTCAGACGCCCCGTGACCGGCATCTGCGTCAGCACACGCTTCACCCCCACAACCTCGCTATGCCCCAGCGGGACCGCACACCCCACCGCAATCACCACAAGCAGTAAGAACATCAAATGTCGTGGCATGGCAATATCTCCTTCTGCGAGGTACATAGCTATAAGGGGATTATACAATGCTCGGTCGGATTAAACAAAGGTACGTAAACCGCCATAGCGGAGTGATAAGTTGATTTAGCACTAGCGTGCCAGGAGCACCCCATCCTCCCACTGTCCGAGCACATTTTCGGCCAAAATGGTCGATGCGTGGAGCCCGATA
>WNFE01001437.1_pt1 | contig 18770 bp, 15 predicted proteins | sample 5400451 | NCBI WGS metagenome assembly WNFE01 (sample SAMN13153344, study PRJNA577476) | soil metagenome | isolation source: 200 cm saprolite under Douglas fir tree site 2 hole 2 | place: USA:California | collected 2015-04-18
AGTTCGAGCGCGGCAGCCCCAACGCGCGCCATTCCGGCCCAGGCCTCGGCCTGTCGCTCGTCAAGAGCTTCATCGAGCTGCATGGCGGAACGGTCGAGATGGACTCGCGCCCCGGCAGCGGCACCACCGTGACCTGCTACTTGAACATCCCGGCCGCCGAAGCCGAGATCCGCCGCTCGGCGGGCGAATAGCGACTCATCCGCGTCCGGGCACGCCTTTCGTCGTCGAGTACTCGAAATGCAGGGCTTCGCCAGGATGGACCAAGGGGAAGATGGCGTGCGCGGCCATCGCCGCCTCGGCGAACCCCGACAGGATGAGCTTGAGCTTGCCGGGATATGTGGCGATGTCGCCGATGGCGAAGATGCCCGGGGCCGACGTGCTGCTCGTCGCCGGATCGATGACGATATGGTTGCGCTCGAGGTTGAGGCTCCATTGCGCGATCGGTCCCAAATTCATCGACAGGCCGAAGAACGGCAGCAGCACGTCCGCCGGCAGCCGGCGCGTGCGCCCGTCGAGGTCGGCGACGACAACGGCGTCAAGCGCGCCGCCGCTGCCTTCGAGCGCGGCGAGCTGATAGGGAATGACCATCTCGATCTGCCCGGAAGCGGCGAGCCTCTCCATGCGCGCGGCGGATTCGGGCGCGGCGCGGAATTTGGCGCGGCGGTGGACGACCATGACCTGCGCCGCCACCTCGGCCAGCGACAGCGCCCAGTCGACCGCGGAATCGCCGCCGCCGGCGATCACCACGCGCTTGCCGCGCAGATCGTCGCGCCGCTTGACGAAGTAGAACACGCTCTTGCCCTCATAGCCCTCGATGCCCGCGAGCGGCGGCCGGTTGGGGCCGAACGCGCCGACCCCGGCGGCGATGACGACCGCCTTCGCCTCGATCACGGTGCCGAGCGATGTCTCGAGCCGGAATCCGCCGGCCGGCAGCGCCGCGACGCGCTCCACCTGCTGCGCCAAGTGGTACACGGGATGGAAGGGCGCGGCCTGCTCGGCCAGCTTGTCGATGAGCGCAGCGGCATCGATCACGGGGTGTCCGGGGATGTCGTAGATCGGCTTCTCCGGGTAGAGCGCGGCGCATTGCCCGCCCAGCGTGTCGAGCGCGTCAAGCACATGGCAGCGCATCTTGAGCATGCCGCATTCGAACACGGCAAAGAGCCCCACCGGCCCGGCGCCGATGATCGCCACATCCGTGCGGTTGACTTCGCCTGCCATCGCCTCTCCCATGTCGCCGCCGCGTCCGGCGCTACCTTGGTCGGCCCCGCCTGGCAGCGCAACGGCCATGTGCGTGATATGTTCGGGACATCGGGTTCTTGTCGGGTTGCCATCGGGTGATCGTCGGGGAGGCGTCGATGTTGCAGGCGGCGGTGATCGGCTTGGGCTGGTGGGGAAAGATCATCGTCCGGACGCTCGAGGAGAGCGCCAAGCTGCGCGTCGTCAGTGCCGTCGACCGCGACCCGAAGGCAGCCGATTGGGCGGCGCAGCGGGGCTTGCGCGCGTCGACGGAATTTGCCGACGTGCTCACCGACGCCGGCGTCGATGCCGTCATCCTGTGCACGCCGCACACCCTGCACACCGCGCAGATCGCCCAGGCCGCGGCGGCGCGGAAGCACGTGTTCTGCGAGAAGCCGCTGGCGCTGCGCCGCGCCGATGTCGAGGAATCGATCCGGCTGTGCAACGCCAATCGCGTCGTCCTCGCGGTCGGCCACGAGCGGCGCTTCGAGCCGCCGATGCTGGAGATGAAGCGCCTCGCCGCCGCGGGCGAGCTCGGCACGCTTTTGCAAATCGAAGCCAATTTCAGCCAGGACAAGTTCCTGAGCCTGCCGGCCGACAACTGGCGCCTCTCCAGCACCGAGGCGCCGGCCGGGCCGATGACGGCGACCGGCATCCACATGCTCGACCTCGCGGTCGGTCTGCTCGGGCCGGCCGAGCGCGCCTTCGCCCTGGCGCGGCGGCTCGGCAGCAACCTCGCCAACGGCGACACGCTGGGCGCGCTGGTCGGCTTCAAGAACGGCGCCAATCTGCTGCTGAGCGCGATCCTGGCGACGCCCTTCGACGGGCGCTTCGCCGTCTATGGCAACAAGGGCTGGGCCGAGGTGCGCGACAAGGCGCACCCGGAAGCGCCGGAGGGCTGGGTTCTCACCAAATGCCTGAGCGGCGGGCGTCGATCGCGCCTGGAATACCCGCCGTCCGCGGCCGTCCGCGCCAATCTCGAGGCCTTCGCCGATGCGGCGGAAGGTCGCGCGCCCTACCCGGTGCCGCAAAGCGACATGATCGCCACCATAGCCGCGCTCGAAGCGGTGTTCCGCTCGGCCGCCAGCGGCAAGGTGGAAGCGGTCTAGCCTTGTGTGACGGTTGCGGCGCAGCACCCTTAAGGAATAAAAGTGGGCGCGTGAGCGCCGCCACCGCCTTTGCCCTGGACCTGCCGGACGAAGCCGCCACCGCCGGCCTCGCCGGGCGCTTGGCGGCCCGCGCGCGGCCGGGCGACGTCATCGGCTTGGTGGGCGATCTCGGCAGCGGCAAGACCACCTTCGCCCGCGCCTTCATCCGGGCATTGGGCTCGGGCGACGAGGAAGTGCCGAGCCCGACCTTCACGCTGGTCGAGGTCTATGCCTTCGCCGGCCGTCCGCCGGTCTGGCATTTCGATTTGTATCGCCTGACCGCGCCGGAACAGTCCTGGGAACTCGGCATCGAGGACGCGCTGGCGGAAGGCGTCAGCCTGATCGAATGGCCGGAGCGGCTCGGCCCGCTGCTCCCGCCCGAGCATCTTCTGCTGGCGCTGGACCAGGGCCCGCGGCCGACGGCGCGCGTCGCCCGGCTGACCGCGACCTCCGGCTGGGCCACGCGCCTCGAAGGCATCGGCCGTGACTGAGCGCGCCGAGCGTATCGCCGCCTTTCTTACCGCTTCCGGCTGGGGCGGGGTAGCGCGCCGCCCGCTTGCCGGCGACGCCTCCTTCCGCCGCTACGAGCGGCTCGAGGAGGCGGGCCGCCGCGCCGTGCTGATGGACGCGCCACCGCCCAAGGAGGATGTGCGCTCGTTCATCGCCGTCGCGCGCGTATTGCGCGGGCTGGGCCTCAGCGCGCCCAAGATTCTTGCCGAGGATGTCGCCGCCGGCCTGCTGCTGCTCGAGGATTTCGGCGACAGCACCTATACGCGATTGCTCGCCGCGGGAGCGGCGGAGGCGCCGCTTTATGCGCTCGCCGTCGATCTGCTGATCGCGCTCCATCGCAGCTTCGCGCCGGCTGCGGCGTCGCTGCTGCCGCCTTATGACGACCAGCGGCTGCTGACCGAGGCGTCGCTCCTCGTCGACTGGTATCTGCCGGCGATCGTCGGACGTCCAACCGACGCCGGCCTGCGCGAGGAATTTCTCGCGCTATGGCGCGCGCTGCTGCCCGTCGCGCGCGGCGTCCCGGACAGCCTGGTGCTGCGCGACTACCACGTCGACAATCTGATGCTGCTCGACGGCCGCGCGGGAATCGCCGGTTGCGGCTTGCTCGATTTCCAGGACGCGGTCATCGGCCCGCGCAGCTACGATCTCGTCTCGCTGCTCGAGGATGCGCGGCGCGACGTGCCGGCCGATCTCGCGCGCGCCATGCTGCGCCGCTATGTCGACGCGTTTCCCGAGCTCGATCGCGCCGCCTTCGGAGCGTCCTATGCCGTGCTCGGCGCACAGCGCAACTGCAAGATCGTCGGCATCTTCACGCGGCTCTGCGTGCGCGACGGCAAGCCCATCTATCTCGGGCATATCCCGCGCGTGTGGCGGCTGATCGAGCAGGATCTTCGTCATCCCGCGCTGGCGCCGGTCGCGCGCTGGCTCGACCAGCACATCCCGCCACCCTTGCGGCGCATCCCGCCCGGCCGGTCGGCCGCATGAGCGCGCCGCAGAGCGCGATGGTGCTCGCCGCCGGGCTCGGCACGCGGATGCGGCCGATCACCGACCGCATCCCCAAGCCGCTGGTCTCGCTCGGCGGCAAGGCGCTGCTCGACCACGCCATCGATCGCCTCGCCGAGGCGGGCGTGCCGCGCCTCGTCGTCAACCTCCATTACAAGGCGGAGATGATCGCGCGCCACCTCGAGGGGCGGCGGCATCCGGCGATCGCGCTCTCGGTCGAGGACGAATTGCTCGAGACCGGCGGCGGCATCCTCAAGGCGCTGCCGCTGCTCGATGAGGTATTCTATGTCGTGAACAGCGACGTCTTCTGGCTCGATGGCAAGGTGCCCGCCCTGCAGCGCCTTGCTGCCGCCTGGGATGTGAAGCGGCTCGACGCGCTCTTGCTGCTGCAGCGCACGACCACGGCGCTCGGCTATGAGGGCGCTGGGGACTTCATCGTCGATCCGCTGGGTGGCGTGCGCCGGCGGCGCGAGCGCGAAGTCGCGCCGCATCTGTTCGCGGGCGTGCAGATCGTGCATCGCCGCCTGTTCGACGGCGAGAAGCCCGGCAAGTTCTCGCTCAACCGCTTGTGGGACCGCGCGCTCGCTGCCGGCCGGCTCGCCGCCATCGTGCATGACGGCGAGTGGTACCACGTCGGCACGCCCGCGGCGCTGGCGCTCGCCGAGGCGCGACTCGTCAGCCATCGCACCGAGCGCTAGCGCGGAGGGCGCGATGCGTCCCACCGTCTTCACGATTGCTTCGGATGTGCCGTTTCTCGACGCGCTGGTGGCGGGGCTGCTCGCCCAAACCGGCGATGATCCGCTGGCGCTGGCGCGCCAGACCGTCCTGCTGCCGACGCGCCGCGCGTCGCGCGCCTTGCGCGAGGCCTTCCTGCGCGCCAGCGGCGGCAAGGCGCTGCTGCTGCCGCGCCTCGTGCCTGTCGGCGATGTCGATGCCGAGGAGCTCGTCTTCTTCGGCGAGGACGTGGACGGCGAGGCCGGCTTCGACATCCCGCCCGCGGTGCCGGAGCTGCGCCGCCAGCTCCTGCTCACCCGTCTCGTGCTCGGCTGGGGACGCGCGCGCGGCAGCGGGCCGCTGACCGCGGGTCAAGCGGCGCCGCTTGCGCGCGAGCTGGCGCGCTTCCTCGACGAAGTGCAGAGCGAAGGCTGCGACCTGGCGCGGCTTGCATCGCTGGTGCCCGCGAACTACGCCGAGCATTGGCAGGAGAGCCTCGCCTTCCTTGCCATCCTCACCGAGCATTGGCCGCGGCTGCTCGCGGAGATCGGCTGCCTCGATCCGGCGGATCGGCGCAACCGCGTGCTGGCGGCGCAAGCCGAGGCATGGCGCCGCCAGCCGCCGCGCCACCCGATCATCGCCGCCGGGATCACCGGCGGCGTGGCGGCGGTCGCCGATCTCCTCGCCGTCGTCGCCGGTTTGCCCAATGGCGCCGTGGTGCTGCCCGACATCGATCGCGCGATCGACGCCGAGAGCTGGAGCGAGATCGCCGCCGATCCGGCGCACCCGCAGCATGTCCCGGCGCGGCTGCTGCGCCGGCTCGAAATCGGGCCGGCCGATCTCCACCCCTGGCCGGCGCCAAGCTTTCCGGGCGGCCGCGGCGTGCGACGGCGCCTCGTTGCCGAGGCATTGCGGCCGGCCGCCGAGAGCCATCGTTGGCTCGCTCTCGCCGGCCTCGACCCGACGGCGCTCGACGGGCTGATGCGGCTCGACTGCCCGGGTCCGCAGGAAGAAGCGGCGGTCATCGCGCTGCTGCTGCGCCAGCACCTGGAGCATCCCGGCGAGACCGCGGCGCTGGTCACGCCCGATCGCGGGCTCGCGCGGCGTGTCGCCGCGGAGCTGCGGCGCTGGGACATCGAGATCGACGATTCCGCCGGCGTGCCGCTGAACAAGACGCCGCCCGGCACATTCCTGCGCCTGGTGCTCGATCTCGTGTGCGATGGCTGCGCTCCGCTGCCGCTGCTCGCCGCGCTGAAGCATCCGCTGGCCGCCGGCGGAATGGCGCCGGAGGCATTCCGCGCGTCGGTGCGGCGGCTCGAGATCGCCACGCTGCGCGGGCCGCGCCCGGCGCCGGGCACCGCCGGGCTGCGCGCCGCGTTGGGGTCGAAGGAGCGCGAGCTCGGCGCGTTCATCGACCGGCTCGAGGCGGCGCTGGCGCCGCTCGTCGCGGCATTGACGCAGGCGGAGGCGCCGGTGCGCGCGCTCGTCGCCGCGCATATCGCCGCCGCGGAAGCGTTGGCGGCGAGTGCCGAGGAGCGCGGCGCGGAACGGCTGTGGTGCGAGGCGGCGGGCGAGGCCGCGGCGGAATTCCTCGCCGAGCTGCTGCAGGCCGCCGACAGCCTGCCGCCGCTCGACGGCGCGGGATACCAGGCGTTGTTCGAAGCGCTGCTGGCCGGGCCGGTGGTGCGGCCGCGCTTCGGGCGCCATCCGCGGCTCTCTATCTGGGGCCTCCTGGAGGCGCGGCTGCAGCATGCCGATCTGCTGATCCTCGGCGGTCTCAACGAAGGCGTCTGGCCGCCGCAGGCGGAGAGCGATCCCTGGCTGTCGCGGCCGATGCGAGAGGAGTTCGGCCTGCCGCCGCCGGAGCGGCGCGTCGGCGTCGCCGCGCACGACTTCGCCCAGGCGCTCGGCGCACGCTCGGTGGTTCTGACGCGTGCCACGCGCGTCGAGGGCGCGCCGACCGTGCCGTCGCGCTGGCTGCTGCGGCTCGACACCGTGCTGCGCGCCGCCGGTCTCGAGGGCCGCCTTGGCGCGGCGGTCGAGCCGCTGGGCTGGCAAGCGCGCCTCGACGAGGCGGCGGAGCATATCGCCGTGCCGCCACCCGAGCCGCGCCCGCCCGTCGCGGCGCGCCCGCGCAAGCTGTCGGTGACGCAGGTCGAGACCTGGATGCGCGATCCCTACGCCATCTATGCGCGCGCGATCTTGCGACTTGAAGCCCTCGAGCCGATCGACGCCGATCCCGGCGCCGCCGAGCGCGGCAATTTCATCCATGCGGCACTCGACCAGTTCGTGCGCGCCTTTCCCGACGCACTGCCGGCCGACGCCGAATGGCAGCTTCTCACCATCGGCGCCGCGGCGTTCGGCGCGGCGCTCGATCGTCCCGGCGTGCGCGCCTTCTGGTGGCCGCGCTTCGAGCGCATCGCGCGATGGTTCGTCGCGCGCGAGGGTCAGCGCCGCGGGCTCCTCGGCGAAATACGGAGCGAGGTCAAGGGCCGCTTGATCCTCGACGGCCCCGCCGGCCCGTTCGAGCTTACCGCCAAGGCCGACCGTCTCGACCGCCAACGCGGTGGCGGGCTCGTGCTGATCGACTACAAGACCGGGCTCGTGCCCTCCGCCAAGGATGTCGAGCTCGGCTTCTCGCCGCAATTGCCGCTCGAAGCGGCCATCGCCGCCGCCGGCGGCTTTGCCGGTGTTGCCGCCGCCTCCGTGGCGGCGCTCGAATATTGGCGCCTCACCGGCGGCGATCCGCCCGGCGAGGTCATCGCGCTGGCCAAGGATAGCGGCGGGTCGCGCGCGCTGGTTGCCGAGGCGCTGCAGGGCCTCGCCGATCTCGTCGCGCGCTTCGACGACGCGCGCACCCCGTACCGAGCCGTGCCGCGGCCGGAGAAGGCGCCACGCTATTCCGACTACGCCCATCTCGCCCGCGTGAAGGAATGGTCGGTCGCCGGGGAAGGCGGCGAATGACCGCGCCCGATCCTAACCGGCGTCAGCGCGCGGCGGCCGATGTCGAGGCCTCGATCTGGGTCGCCGCCTCGGCCGGCACCGGCAAGACCAAGGTGCTGACCGATCGCGTGCTGGCGCTGATGCTGGCCGGCAGCGCGCCGTCGCGCATTCTCTGCCTCACTTTCACCAAGGCCGCCGCCGCCGAGATGGCGAACCGGCTCAACGCGCGGCTGAGCAATTGGGCGACGGCCAAAGACGGATCGCTCGCGCAGGATCTCCAAGGACTCACCGGCGCGATGCCGGATGCGGCGATGCTCGACCACGCACGCCGGCTCCTCGCGCGCGTGCTCGACACGCCCGGCGGCATGCGTATCGAGACGATCCACGCTTTCTGCCAGTCGCTGCTGCGCCGCTTTCCCATCGAGGCCGGCGTCGCGCCGCATTTCGACGTCATGGACGAGCGCAGCGCCGGCGAGGCGCTCGCCGCGGCGCGCGAAGAAGTGCTCGCCGCCGCGCGGGGCGGCGGTGCGCTTGCCGGCGCGCTCGCCGACGTAACGCGGCTCGTGACCGAGAACGGGTTCGACGAGATCATGAGCCAGCTCACGCTCGAGCGCGGCCGTCTGCGCCACGCCATCGCCGGCGGTCATGCGCGTTTCGGCGCCGAGCTCGGCCGGGTCCTCGAGGTGCCGCCGGGCACGACCGAGGGCGATGTCGTCGCCGGCGCTTGCGCCATCGGCGCGGGCGACGAAGCGGCGTTGCGCGTCGCCGCGCGGGCGATGCTGGCGAGCTGCGGCGTCCGCGACCAGGAGCGCGGTGCACGCATGGCGGCGTGGCTGGCCGATCCGCCGGCGCGCGTCACCACTTTCGCCGATTACCTGTGCGCCTTCTTCACGCAGGAGGGCAAGCCTTTCCAGGACATCGTGTCGAAAGGGCTTGCGACGAAGGAGCCGAGCGTCGCGGCGGCAGTGGCCGCCGAGGCCGATCGCCTCGCCGCCGTGAAGCGCCGGCGCAGCGCCGTGGCGCTGCACACGGCGACCGCGGCGCTGGTCCGCCTCGGCGATGCGCTGCTCGCCGCCTATGATCGGCACAAGGAGGCGCGGGCGCGGCTCGATTACGACGACCTCGTGCTCAAGGCACGCGACCTGTTGCGGCGGCCGGGCGTGGCGCCGTGGGTCCTGTTCAAGCTCGATGGCGGGCTCGACCATATCCTCATCGACGAGGCGCAGGACACCAATCCCGATCAGTGGGAAGTCGTGCAGGCGCTGGCCGACGAATTCTTTGCCGGCGAAGGCGCGCGCGCTGCGCGGCGCACGGTCTTCGCCGTCGGCGACGCCAAGCAATCCATCTACAGCTTCCAGCGCGCCGATCCCCAGGGGTTCCTGCGCATGCGCGACCATTTCGCGGCGCGCGTCAACGCGGCCCGAGAGCGTTGGGGCATGGTCGATCTCGACATCTCCTTCCGCTCGACCGCGCCGGTGCTGCGCACCGTCGACGCCGTCTTCACGCGCGCCGAGGCGAGCGCGGGCGTCGCGCTCGACGGTGCTCCGATCCACCACACCGCGTTCCGCGCCGGGCATGCCGGGCTGGTCGAGCTGTGGCCGCCGGTCGAGCCCGAGGAGGCAGCGGAAGCGCGACCCTGGGAGCCGCCGCTCGAGCAGCATCATGCCCGTGCGCCGCAGGCGCGACTGGCGCTCGCCATTGCCCGGACCGTGCGCCATTGGCTCGACACCGGCGAACGGCTCGCGGCGCGCGATCGCCGTGTGCAGGCCGGCGACGTCATGGTGCTGGTGCGGCGCCGCGGCCCCTTCGTCGTCGAACTCGTGCGCGCGCTGAAGCAGGCGGATGTCCCGGTTGCGGGCGTCGACCGCATGCTGCTGGCCGACCAGCTCGCCGTCGAGGACATGCTGGCGCTCGGCGGTTTCCTGTTGCTGCCCGAGGACGACCTCACCCTCGCCACGGTGCTCAAGGGGCCGCTGTTGGGCTTCGACGAGGAGATGCTGTTCGCCCTGGCGCACCGGCGGCAGGGCTCGCTGTGGAGCGAGCTGCGGCGCCGCGCCGGGGAGCAGGCGGATTTCGCGCGAGCGGCGCAGATGCTCGGCTCCTTGCTGGCGCGCGCCGACTTCGTGCCGCCCTACGAGCTGTTCGCCGAGGTCCTGGGCGGTGGCGGCGCGAGGCGCGCGGTGCTGGCGCGGCTCGGGCCCGAGGCGGCCGACCCGCTCGACGAGTTCTTGTCCATGGCGCTCGCCTACGAACGCATGCATGGTCCGTCGCTCCAGGGCTTCCTGCATTGGCTGGTCACTGGCGAGGCCGAGGTCAAGCGCGACCTCGACCAGCGCGGCCACGACCAAGTGCGCGTGCTCACCGTGCATGGCGCCAAGGGGCTACAGGCGCCGATCGTCTTCCTGCCCGATACCATGCAAATGCCGATGCAGCCGGTGCGGCTGCTGTGGACGGAAGCGGACCTGCCGCTGTGGCGCGCGCATAAGAGCTGGGACGCGCCGCCCGCCGAGCGGGCGCTGGCGGAAGCGCTGAGCCGACGCGAGGCGGAATACCGCCGCCTGCTCTACGTGGCGCTGACGCGCGCGGAGGACAGGCTCTATGTCTGCGGCTGGCGTGGCAAGCCGACGCCGCCGGAGGGCTGCTGGTACAACCTCGTGGCGCGCGGCCTCGCCGGGGCGGCGGGCGCCCGCTCGGTCGAGATCGACCTGACCGTCGCCGCCGGCGGCGACGGCTGGCGCGGGCCGGGATGGCGCCTCGAATCGCCGCAACAGACGGCGCCGCGGTTCGACCCGGCGCCGACGTCACTCGATCTCGCGACCCCGCTGCCGGATTGGGCGCGCCATCCGCCGCCGCCGGAGCCGACGCCGACCCGCCCGCTCGCGCCGTCGCGGCCGCGCCAAGCCGATCCTGCCGCCCGCTCTCCCCTCGGCGACGGTGACGGCGCCGGCTTGCTGCGCGGCCGGCTGGTCCATCGCCTGCTGCAGAGCCTGCCGGAGCTTGCTCCCGCGGCGCGCCGCGCCGCCGCCCGGCGCTTCCTGGCGCTGCCGCTGCATGGCCTCGACACCCAGCACCAGGAGGCGCTGCTGGCGGAGACGCTGGCGGTGCTCGACCATCCGGATTTCGCGCCGCTCTTCGTGCCGGGCTCGCTGGCGGAGGTGCCGGTGGTGGCGTTGCTGGGCGACCGGGCGCTGGCGGGGCAGATCGACCGGCTGGTGGTGACCGAAGATGCGGTGCTGATCGTCGACTATAAGACGTTGCGCCCGCCGCCACGCGACGAGGCGGAGACGCCCGACGCCTATCTCGAGCAGCTGGCCGGCTACCGGGCGGCGATCGCCGCGATCTATCCCGGGCGCACGGTGCGCTGCGCCTTGCTGTGGACGGAGGGGCCGCGGCTCATGCCGATCAGCGCCGCCCGCCTCGACGCCCATGCGCCGTGAGCACCGGCGGTGCGGCGTTCAAGGGCGGTCGCCTGCGGCGGCGGCCGGTCAGCCCTGCGCGCGCCACGGGCCGCGCTCCTTGACGCTCCTTCGGGCCATCCCATAATGTCTGCCGCCCAATTCAGGAGAAGCTCATGAGCACCAGCAAGGTGACCGATACATCCTTCGACGCCGACGTCCTCCGCGCCACGGGTCCGGTGCTGGTCGATTTCTGGGCGGAATGGTGCGGTCCGTGCAAGGCGATTGCGCCTTTCCTCGAGGAATTGGCGAGCGACATGAAGGGCAAGGTCACCATCGCCAAGATCAACATCGACGAGAACCCGCAGACGCCGATGAAATACGGCGTACGCGGCATCCCGACGCTGATCCTGTTCAAGAACGGCCAGGTCGCCGCCACCAAGATCGGGGCGCTGCCCAAGACCAAGCTCGCGGAGTGGGTCGAATCGGTGCTGTGAGGCGGCACAGCGCCATCGGCCAGCGCTCCTGCTCCGGTCTGACGTGACAGCTCGCCCACTAGTCTAGGGGCGACCGCTAACCATTTTTCAATGTACCCGGCTTAACGTCGGCGCGTCCTATCCCGCAGGGGCCGGGCGCGCATCGGCCGCGCTTTCAATTGATTGCTCTTCATTTGTGCCGCGGCGGCGGTTTCCGGCGGGCCTGTCCTGCCTTGAGGAGGAAAGTGGCGGCATGACGAAGATTCTGGTCATCGACGATGACGTCATCGTCCGCGAGACCCTCATCCAGATCCTCGAGGATCACGGCTACCAAGTGGTAAGCGCCGAGGACGGCAAACGTGGGGTCGCTTCTTTCCGCAGCGAGAAACCCGACCTGGTGATCACCGACATCATCATGCCGGAAAAGGAAGGCATCCAGACGATCACCGAAATTCGGCGCGAGCGGCCCGACGCCAAGGTCATCGCCATTTCCGGCGGCGGGCGCATCGGCAACACCGACTTCCTCAAGATCGCGCAGAAGCTCGGCGCGTCTGACGTGATCGCCAAACCGTTCGATCCCGATGACTTCTTGAACCGGGTCAGCCGCTGCCTCAACGGAGGCTGACGCCGAGCCGAGAGGGCGCGGACCACGATGGCGAAGCGGATGAACCGCTTCGCGCGCTCTGCCGCGGACCAGACGGGATTGCCGAGCTATCTACACGGCGCCAGCTCGCTGAGCCTGATGACGGCGGCGCTCGGCGCCGGCTTCGCTTATACGGTGATGCGGTGGCGAAGCTCGTCGATCACCCGCGCGGACTGGTCGATTTCCGCCTCGCCGATCTCTATCGCCCGCTCACCGGCAGCTGAAGGCTCAGCCATTCTCGGCCAGCACGCGGCCGGCAAGATAGAGCGAGCCGCAAATCAACACGCGTCCCTCGGGCGCGCTTGCGGTCGCGGCGGTGATTGCCTCGGCGACGCCGGCGCGCGCCGCGGCGGCGATGCCGACATCGCGCGCGGCGGCGACGGCTTCCTCGACCGAGAGGCTATTCGCCTCGCCTTCGATGGCGACGCCGCCGAGACCGGCGACATGGGGCGCGAGCGGCCGCAGGAAGCCGCGCGCGTCATGCGTGTTGAGCATGCCGAAGACGAGCTGCAGCGGGCGGTCGCGCCAGGCGGCGGCGACCGCGGCGAGCGCCGCGCCGCCGGCGGCGTTGTGGCCGCCGTCGAGCCACAGCTCCCAGCCGTGCGGCAGGCGCGCCGCGAGCGCGCCGCGCGTCAGATGCTGCAGCCGCGCCGGCCATTCCACCTCCGCCATGCCGCGCGCCAGCGCCGCGGGGGCGAGCGCAAAGCCCTCCAGGCAGTCCAGGCAGGCGAGTGCCGTGCCGGCGTTGTCGAATTGGTGCGGGCCCAGCAGCCCGGGCGGCGGCAGGTCGAGCAGCGACCAGCGCCGCCCGCGATAGCGCAGGCCCGTCGCGGTCTGCTCGACATGCCACTCGCGGCCATGCCGAAACAGCGGCGCGTCGAGCGCGGCGGCGCGCGCCTGGATCACGGCGGCGCCCTCGGCCAGCTGCGGGCCGAGCACGGCAGGCCTGCCCGGCTTCAGGATGCCCGCCTTCTCGCCGGCGATGGCGGCGACGGTGTCGCCGAGGAAGTGCTGATGGTCGAGCGACACCGGCGTGATCGCCGCCACCGCCGGCGCCGCGACGACGTTGGTGGCGTCGAAGCGGCCGCCTAGCCCGGTTTCCAGCAGAACGACGTCGGCCGGCGTGCGCGCGAAGGCGAGAAAGGCGGCGGCGGTGGTGATCTCGAAATAGGTGATGGGTTGCCCGGCATTGGCGCGCTCGCATTCCTCGAGCAGGACCGCGAGCGGCTCCTCGTCGATGAGCCGCCCGTTGAGCCGGATGCGCTCGTTGAAGTGCACCAGATGCGGCTTGGTGAAGACGTTGACGCGGTAACCCGCCGCCTCGAGCGCGGCGCGCAGGAAAGCGATGGTCGAGCCCTTGCCGTTGGTGCCGGCGACATGCACGACCGGCGGCAGATGCTCGTGCGGATCGCCGAGCGCCGCGAGCAACCGCCGCACGCGGTCGAGCGACAGGTCGATAAGCTTGGGATGGAGCCGCAGCAGCCGCTGCAGGATCCGGTCGATGGTCAAGGTCAGGCCCGGTCGGAGCGCGCCGCCGCCGGCAGGGTGACGATGTGCGTCGGCGGCTCGCGGCGGCGCAGCAGGTCTATGATGCGGGCGATCGTGTCGCGCAGCTCGCGGCGCGGCACCACCATGTCGATCATGCCGTGCTCGAGCAGATACTCGGCGCGCTGGAAGCCCTCCGGCAGCTTCTCGCGGATGGTTTCCTCGATGACGCGCGCGCCAGCGAAGCCGATGACGGCGCCCGGCTCGGCCAAGGTGACGTCGCCGAGCATGGCGAAAGAGGCGGAGACGCCGCCGGTGGTGGGATCGCTGAGCAGCACGAGGTAAGGCAGGCCGGCTTCCTTCACCATCTCCACGGCCAGCGTGGTGCGCGACATCTGCATGAGCGACAGAATGCCCTCCTGCATGCGGGCACCGCCGGACGCCGGCACGACGATGAGCGCCGCCTCCTGCAGGACGGCGAGGCGTGCCGCGGCGAGCAGCCCGTCGCCGACCGCGACACCCATCGAGCCGCCCATGAAATCGAAATCGAAGGCCGCGACGACGGCAGCGACGCCGCCGATCGTGCCGTGCGCCACGATGAGGGCATCGCGCGCCGCGCCGTTCTTCGCTTGTGCCTCCTTGAGGCGCTCGGCATAGCGCCTGCGGTCGCGGAATTTCAGCGGATCGACGATCGGTTTCGGCAGTTCGATGTGGTGGTAGCGCGCCTCGTCGAACAGCAGCGCCAGCCGCTGCTCGGGCGAGAGACGCAGATGATGGCCGCAACTGCCGCAGACGAAGAGGTTCGACTCGAGCTCGCGGTGGAACAGCATTTGCCCGCAATTCGGGCATTTGTGCCAGAGATTGTCGGGCACGTCCTTCTTGGCGACGACGGCGCGGATCTTCGGCAGCACGAAATTGGTGAGCCAGTTCATCGCGCCTCAGCCTTTTGCCGCTTGCGCCGCGGCCCGGCGAGCGCCGCGCACGCCGGCGGCGAGCGCCTTGACGTCATCGAGCACCGCGGCGACCAGACCGGGCGTGGCTTTGCCGGCGCCGTCGAGATGCGCCGCGACGCGCTCGACCAGTGCCGAGCCGACCACCGCGGCATCGGCGACGCGCGCCACGGCGGCGGCCTGCTGCGGCGTGCGGATGCCGAAGCCCACCGCCACGGGCAGCGGCGAATGACGCCGCAGCCGCGCCACCGCGCTTGCGACCGCATCGGCGTCGGCCGATTTGGTCCCGGTGATCCCGGCGATCGAGACGTAGTAGATGAAGCCCGCGGTGTGGGCGAGCACGGCGGGCAGGCGCTTGTCGTCGGTCGTCGGCGTCGCCAGCCGGACGAAGTCGAGCCCGGCTGCGAGCGCCGGCAGGCAGAGCTCGTCGTCATGCTCGGGCGGGAGGTCGACGACGATCAGCCCGTCGACGCCCGCCGCCCTGGCGTCGGCGAGGAAACGGTCGACGCCATAGCGATAGATCGGGTTGTAATAGCCCATGAGCACGATCGGCGTCGCCTGCTCGCGCGCGCGGAAGTCGCGGATGATGCCCAGCGTCCGCGCCAGGGTCATGCCGGCTTTGAGCGCGCGCAGTCCGGCGGCCTGGATGGCCGGCCCGTCAGCCATCGGATCGGAGAAGGGCATGCCGACCTCGATGAGATCGGCACCGGCCGCGGGCAGCGCCGCGAGAAGCCGCGCGAAGGTCGCGCCGTCGGGATCGCCGCAGGTGAGGTAGGTGACAAGCCCGGCACGCTCCGCCGAGGCGAGGGCGGCGAAGCGGCGGGCAATGCGGCCTTGCGGACCGGCGCCCATCGCTTTGCTCACAACTCGACCCCGAGCACCTTGGCGACGGTGTCGACGTCCTTGTCGCCGCGGCCGGAGAGATTGACCACCAGCAGATTGTCCTTGGGCAAGCGCGGCGCGAGCTCCGCGACATGCGCCAGCGCGTGCGCCGATTCGAGCGCGGGGATGATGCCTTCGAGCTTGGTGCAGAGCTGGAACGCGGCAAGCGCGGCGTCGTCGGTGACCGGCACGTATTCGACGCGCTTGGCATCGTAGAGCCAGGCATGCTCCGGCCCGATGCCGGGATAGTCGAGACCGGCGGAGATCGAATGCGCGTCGACGATCTGCCCATCCTCGGTCTGCAGCAGATAGGTGCGGTTGCCGTGCAGCACGCCGGGCGAGCCGCCGGTGAGCGAGGCGGCATGCTTGCCGGTCTCGATGCCGTACCCTGCCGCTTCGACGCCGATCATCCGTACGCCGGGATCGTCGAGGAAAGGATGGAACAGCCCCATGGCGTTGGAGCCGCCGCCGACGCAAGCGACGAGCGTGTCGGGGAGCCGGCCCTCCGCCGCCTGCATCTGCGTCCGCACTTCCTCGCCGATGATGCATTGGAAGTCGCGCACCATCGCCGGGTAGGGATGAGGGCCCGCCACCGTGCCGATGATGTAGAAGGTGTCGTCGACATGCGCGACCCAGTCGCGCAGCGCCTCGTTCATGGCGTCCTTGAGCGTCGCTGTGCCGGAGTGCACCGCGCGCACCTCGGCGCCGAGGAGGCGCATGCGGAAGACATTGGGCTTCTGCCGCTCGATGTCGGTCGCGCCCATATAGACGACGCAGGGCAGGTTGAAGAGCGCGCACACGGTGGCCGTTGCCACGCCGTGCTGGCCGGCGCCGGTCTCGGCGATGATGCGGCGTTTGTCCATGCGGCGCGCGAGCAGGATCTGCCCCACGGTGTTGTTGATCTTGTGCGCCCCGGTGTGGTTCAGGTCCTCGCGCTTGAGGTAGATCTTGGCGCCGCCCAGGTGCCGCGTCAGGCGCTCGGCCAGGAAGAGCGGGCTCGGGCGGCCGACGTAGTGTTCGAGGTAATAGCCGAGCTCAGCGGCGAAGGCGGGGTCGCGGCGCGCCTCGGCGTAGGCGCGCTCGAGCTCGAGGATCAGCGGCATCAACGTCTCGGCGACGTAGCGGCCGCCAAAGAGCCCGAACTGCCCACGCTCGTCGGGCCCGCTGCGATAGGTGTTGGGCGAGGCCATCCAGGGACTGCGCTGCTAGACCTTGTAAACGAGCCGGTCTTTTACCCCTAAATAGCCGGGCACTCAAACTCTGCTTTTTTCGCGGGACCGCTCCTTTTCTAGAGCGCGCGCGCCCGGCCGAGAAAGGCGGCGATCTTCTCGGGATCCTTGATTCCCGGCTCGCGTTCGACGCCGGAGGACACATCGAGCATGCTCGCATGCGTGAGGCGCACGGCCTCGCCGAGGTTATCGGCGGTGAGCCCGCCCGACAGCATCCAGGGCAGCGGCCAGCGCCGCCCGCCGAGCAGCTCCCAGTCGAAAATCAATCCGTTGCCGCCGGGCAGTGCCGCGTCCTTGGGCGGCTTGGCGTCGAACAGCAGCCGGTCGGCGATGCCGAAATAGCGCTGCGCCGCGGCCAGATCCGCTTCCGCCGCCACCGGGATCGCTTTCATCACCGGCTTGCCGAAGCGGCGCTTCACCGCGGCGACGCGCTGCGGGCTTTCATCGCCGTGGAATTGCAGCAGGTCGAGCGGTGCCCCGGCCAGCGCCGCCGCGAGCGTGTCGTCATCGGCATCGACGAACAGGCCGACCTTGGTGATGCCGCTGGGCGTCAGCGCGCTGAGCGCGCCCGCCAGCGCCGGCGTCACATCTTGACCGCGACGCTCATCGCAACTCGGCAGCGATGGCGCGCGGCAACGCAGCCGAGTGAAGCGACCCCGCGCCAGACTGGTACGCATTATGCGAAGCGCCAAACACCCAGAATCTCCCAACGCAGAAGGACGGGAACCAAGCTAGTGCTGCCATTTCGAACTGCACTGTAGTATGTCGCATGCCTTTTAGCTCGCTTGCTATCCGGAGCGGACCTAGGGCGGGCACACCTAACGATTTGGTTTGCTGCGACTCGACCGCGAAAAATCGAAACGGGCGCTTGAAATGGCAGCCTTATTGCCCTATCAAGTATATGATTGGATTCGCGATCACTTACAACTACGTTCGTCCTGAAGCCTTCAGGGTGCATCGTGCAAGATCAGCTTGACGCGGGAGTCGCCGCGGTGGTACCGCATTTTTTCTATATCCTGTGTGGTTACGGGCGGCAACACACAAGGCATACCGGTCTGCGTGGCGTCATCTGATGGGGAGAGGGATGGCAGACGGCAATGGTGTTGTGCCCGGCAAGGCGGCCCACCGGGTATCTGAAAAAATTGAGGAACGCTTGATCGTGGCTCTAGACGTGCCGGCGATCGATCAGGCGCGAACGCTCGTCGCACAATTGGACGGAGTGGTTTCGTTTTTTAAAATTGGAATGTGGCTCCAATACGCATCTGGTGTGGACAGCCTTATTGATGACCTGCTTAAGAACGGCAAGAGGGTCTTTCTAGATGCCAAGATGTTCGACATCGGCGAGACCGTTAAGCAGGGCGTTAAACGTGCCGCGGAAAGGGGTGTGACCTTTGTCACGGTTCATGGTGACGAAAACATCATCAGGTCTGCGGTCGAAGGACGTGGCAATTCGAAGCTGAAGATCTTCACGATCACAGTCTTGACCAGTTTGGACGAGGATGGGCTTAGGCAACTGGGATACTTGTGCAGCGTTGAGGACCTCATCCGGATACGAGTCCAGAAATCCATCGAGTATGGGGTGGACGGAATTATTGCTTCGCCTTCGGACCGACCCGATGAGATACGCGCACTCGCAGGTGTCGACAGCCTGCTCATCGCTACTCCCGGGGTCAGGCTGCCGGGAGAGTCTACCGATGATCACAAACGATCGGGCACGCCAGCGGACGCAATACGGGACGGTGCCGACTATCTGGTCGTTGGGCGTCCTATCATTCAGTGGGGAGACCCGGCGGCTCGCGCGTTAAAAGTCATCGAGGAAATGCGTCGAGGTGAACGCGAGCGCCGTCGCTAGTCTGCTCGACGAAAATCGAACTCTAAGAATGCTGCCGAGCGCCGCTTAAAGCTGTATCGCGTGAGCGGTCGCGCCAGTGTGCCACGGTGCAAGAGGTTGCGGTTCATGCTCGATGCCTCAGAGCGTCGAATGCGCGCTTGAATGCGTGACATTATCGAGCGCGAGGCGCGCCGCCGCGAGATCCTCGATCGCCGTGCCGACCGATTTGAACAGGGTGATCTGGTCGTGATAGCGCCGGCCGGCGCGAGTGCCGCGCGCCAGATCGAATAGATCGCCGGCGATATCATCCTCGCGCAGCACGCCCG
>WNFE01001196.1_pt1 | contig 18769 bp, 13 predicted proteins | sample 5400451 | NCBI WGS metagenome assembly WNFE01 (sample SAMN13153344, study PRJNA577476) | soil metagenome | isolation source: 200 cm saprolite under Douglas fir tree site 2 hole 2 | place: USA:California | collected 2015-04-18
GATCGCTCCCGACAGCAGTGCGCCGACCAAACACACGCGCAGTAACCGCGCACCGTTGACGCCGAGCGCAGCCCCGAACGGCACAAACAGGATGACGTTGATTATGACGGCGGCAACGCCGCGCTCTCCGCATACGACGCAGCGCAGCATCGGTTCGAGCTTCTCGTCCCCGCTCGGGAAGAGCGTGACGGCGAGGGTCGCAGCCATAGTGGCTGCGACCGCTAGGCGCGGAAGGAACCGACGGCTCAGCTGATCCCGAACAGGGCCTCGATCAGGCGGAGATAAGACGCGCGGCCGTTTTGGGGGCGCCCGTCGAGCCGGACTCGCCCTCCTCTCGATCGGGCGCGGTTGTCGGCCGATCAAGTCGCGCCCACTCTCCCGTCATCACAAGCCTCCGTCGGGTGTGCGAGTCACCCGCGAGCCCCGGCCGCGAGTGCTCCGCAACGGGGAGCGCAAACCCCATACCACCCTCACCAGGCCGGTGCAGCGTCTCAGACAGGGACGTTGCTGCAAACCGAAGTCTCCTATTGTTGCGCTGACGCGACAAAGCAACCGGCGACTCAGCGAGAGAAGGACATTCCGATCCAGATAGCGGCCTTTGAAATCGTTGCAGGGTGACGTGATACCCTCGCGGCACCCGATCCGCTTGGCCTCGACGAGGTCTTCACCTTCTGGGCCGGGCGGCCTCCGCGAATGATGTTCCGCAGCGTGCGGTCGCTCGAGCCGGGGTGCTACGCCGTGTGGCGCAATGAGGACTGCGTCATGGCGCTACTACCAGTTGGATCCCGAGGCGGGAACTTGAGCGGCGGTGTCGACTCGAGTGTCGCATGCGCGCTCACTGCCGGCCTGGCCGGCGACCTGTACGCTCGTCCAGACGTGCAGCTCGACGACGACGAGCGCCTCATGGACGGAGGCAACTCGAGTTGATTCTCGGCCAAGGAGGCGTGCCGCAAGGTCCTCGGGTTCGCACTGCTCTCGGGGGTCGATTGTTGCACGAATGCCGCAGTTTGGTGCGGCCAAGGTGTTCACGGCTCGGCCCGGCTCAAGCTTGCCAACGTCCTCTCAAACAACGAGATAACCGCACCGGATGAGGTCGGGGCCATCAGTCCGGCTCTTGCACACTGAGCGTGTTGGACACCGTATCGCCGAGGCTCGGGTCGCGACCGGGGCGGGACCACCCGAGCAGCGACCACTCGTGGAGTTCCTCGCTGTTGAAAGGCCACACGGTGAGGGTCAGGACCGCGAGCAGGGCGAACGCCAGGAACAGGCCGACGGGAGGAAGTGAATCGCGCGATGCGTAAGGTAGCATCCCCTGGGCGCACGGGTTCGCCCGAGTCCGGCGTCGCGTCGTCGGCTGTCGCGGCTCCTAGAGCTCGACGCGACGCATCGAGCACGCCGTAGGTCGAGCATCACTTCACGGTCGACGTGGAAGAGTACTTCCAGGTTTCGGCCTTCGAGCCGTACGTGTCACGGGCTGATTGGGATCAGCTCCAGAGTCGCGTCGCGATCGGCGTACACTTGCTGCTGGCCTTGCTGCAGCGGCATGGGGCGCGAGCGACGTTCTTCGTCCTCGGGTGGGTGGCGGAACGGCATCCCGACCTGATCAAGACGATCGCGGACGCGGGTCACGAAGTCGCTTCGCACGGATGGGATCATCGCCGAGTCACGGACCAGACACCGGATCAGTTTCGGGCGTCCGTTCGAGAGACCAAGCGTGTGCTGGAAGAGGTGGTTGGTGATCCCGTGATCGGGTTCAGGGCTCCCAGCTTCTCCATCGTGCCTGGCTACGAGTGGGCGTTCGACGTGCTGATGGAGGAGGGCTACTCCTACGACTCGAGCCTGTTCCCCATCCGACGTCCGGGCTATGGCTATCCCACCGGCCACGCTGCGGCGTTGGGGGGTCAACCTGCCAGCTGCGGGCGGCGCGTACTTCCGGTTGCTGCCCTACGCCCTCGCACGCGCCGCGCTGCGGGACTCGGCTCGGCGTGGCGTTCCAGGGACCTTCTACGTGCATCCGTGGGAGGTCGATCTGGACCAACCGCGACTTCCCGTCTCCTGGTCCGCGCGGGCCCGCCACTACGGAGGTTTGACACGCACCATGGAGCGGCTGGAGCGCCTCGTGGCGGAATTCCCATTCAACTCGGTGCGCGGAGCCGGGACCGTTGCTCGACTCCTGCCGGAGCGGTGCTTCGCACCGCGGGGGGGCGGGCGGTGACCCTGTCCGTCGAGCGATTCAGCGGCTCGCCCGCGGAGTGGGATGCATTCGTGCAGGTCGCGATTGGACGAACCCATTTCCATCTCTGGGGATGGAAATCCGTATTCGAGCGAGTGCTCGGGCACGAGTGCGTCTACCTCGCGGCCCGTTCTCCAGACGGTCGCCTTGTCGGGGTATTGCCACTCGTGTGGGTGTCCAGCCGACTGTTCGGCTCGTACCTCGTCTCGATGCCGTTCGTGAATTATGGCGGGCCGCTCGGTAGCGACCCGGCGGTGCAGGGGTTGGTCGCGCGCGCCTCGGCTTTCGCTGACGGCAACGGGATCGACCTTCTGGAACTGCGAAGCCGTGCGCACCTGCCGATCGACTTGCCCGTGTCCCATCGCAAGATCACGGTCGTGCTGCATCTCACCCCGGGGGACCCCGGCCGGGTGTGGCGCACCCTCGGAGCGAAGCTGCGCAGCCAGATCCGCCGCCCTCAAAAAGAGGGGATCACCGTCCGGTTTGGCCTCGATCAGGTTGGCGCGTTCTTCCGAGTGTTTTCGGAGCACATGCGAGACCTCGGCACGCCGACTCAGCCAGAACGGCTGTTCGAAGCGCTCGCCGAGACGTTCCCGGCCGACGTGTGGTTCGGGTGTGCGTACTACGGCGGACGCGCCGTCGCCGCTGGGTGTGGGCTGCGCTGGGACAGCGAGTTCGAGATGACCTGGGCCTCGGCACTCAAGGCGTACAACTCCGTCGCTCCGAACATGCTGCTCTATTGGTCCTTCATCGAGCGAGCGGCAGAACAAGGTCTCGCCTTCTTCAATTTCGGCCGCTGCACGCCGGGCAGTGGCACCCATCGTTTCAAACAGCAATGGGGGTCAGTGGACGCGCCGCTCTGGTGGTATCACCATGCGGTGGGGCGTCGGGTGGCGACCCCCTCGCCCGATGATGGGGCGTTCGCCTGGGGTCCGCGCGTGTGGAGGCGGCTGCCGCTCGCCCTCGCCAACATCCTGGGGCCTCGCGTCGTCCGGCTCATCCCGTGATGCTCAGGCGCCAGCTGCCGGCCTATTCGCCGGTGAGCGCCGCGGCGCTCGGGCGAGCGGTCGCTTACGGACTCGGGTCCGGTCTGAACGGCCACGTCGACTTGAGCGGGACGCTGGAACGCGAGTACTCGGCTGAGCGGGTCGTCCTGTTCGCGAGCGGCACACAGGCGTTGCAGGTCGCTCTTCTGCTGGCTATGCGTCAGGTCGCAGACGCCTGCGTTGCCCTCCCCGCCTTCAGCTGCTTCGACGTCGCGTCGGCGGCCGTCGGTGCGAGGGCGCGTATCCGGTTCTACGATCTGGAGCCGAGCACCCTGACTCCCGACCTGAACTCACTGCGCGGCGTGCTCGAGCGAGGCACCCGCATCGCCGTCATCACGCCGCTGTACGGATTCCCGGTCGATTGGGACGCTGTCAACGATTTGCTCGCTCAGTACGGAGCCATCGCCGTCGAGGACGCGGCCCAGGGGGACCACGCCGAGTGGCGCGGGCGGCCCTTGGGGAGTTTGGGCCCGATCAGTGTGTTGAGTTTTGGTCGCGGGAAGGGCTGGACCGGCGGGCGGGGGGGCGCAGTGCTCGTCCGACACGAGGCGTCGTGGCGCGGCTTGCGGGAGGCGTTGACCGAGATGTCAGAGGGGCGCCGGCAACGAGGGGCCGAGTTGCGAGTGCTGGGTGTGCTGCTGGCTCAGTGGCTGTTGGGCCGGCCGGCATGGTATGCGATCCCGCGGGCGATCCCATGGCTTCGGCTGGGCGAAACGATCTATCGGGAGCCGACGTCGCCGCGGCCGATGACGCAGGCCGCGTCCGCCTGTCTGGCGACGTCGCAAGCGGCGACCGCGCGCGAGGCCGCAGTTCGCCGCGCCACGGCGCGGGCGATCCTCGAGGGAATCGGTTCGGGGTCGCGGGCACGGCCGGTCCAACCGCTCCTCGGCGCGACGCCCGGGTACTTGCGCCTCCCGTTGCGGCTGGTGCGTGGCCTCGCGGGCTTCGGCAAGCCGGCCGCGGCGACTCGGCTCGGCCTCGCTCCGAGCTACCCATCGGTGCTCGCCGCGATCCCCCAGGTGCGTGCCTGGACGGACGACGCGGCCACTGGCTGGCCAGGTGGCGCGGAGCTCGCGCGGACGTTGTTCACGGCGCCCACGCACTCCCTCGTGACCGTAGCGGACCGTGCCGAGCTGATCCGACTCTTGCGGACTTACGAGCGAGGGACATGAGAGCGCTCACCTGGCTCCTGGGCCGCGCGTGGGATGCCCGCGCCTGGCGGCACCAGCACGCGCGTCTCCTCTGGTCCCACGTCGCACACCGCAGTCGTAATCGCGAAGCCGGTTTCACGGACGACGACCACCTGAGGGCGGCAGCGCAGTTGCAACTCCACAACACCAAGGGTTCGGGCGGATCGAAGCGGTTGGACATCCTTGACCTTCCGCCAAGCCCCGGTGGCTTCAAGCTTGCTCTGTCCTAACCCATGATGCTCACGACGGCCGGGCCGACCTTGGCACTCGAGATCGAACACTGTCGCAGCGCGATGTACGGCGGCGAAGTCAAGGCGCTCTTTCGTGGTAGTCGCGGAGGGTGCAGGAAATGACGCAGCCCACCACGTTGATCGTGTCGATCGACACCGAGGAGGACAACTGGCGGCCCGCGCGCACGGGAATTACCGTCGAAAACATTCGCGAGCTGCCGCGCCTCCATCGCGTGCTGGAGCGCCTCGGCGTCCGGCCGACGTACTTCGTGACCTACCAGGTAGCGATCCGCCCATGGGCGGCCGAGATCCTGCGGGAGATTCAGGCTCGTGGGACCGGGGAGATCGGGGGACACCTCCACGCGTGGAACACGCCGCCGCTCGACGAGGAGTTGGCTCCGGGCAACACCATGGCTCTGAACCTCCCGCAGTCGCTGCAGGCGGCCAAGATCGCCACGGTGACGGATGCGCTCACGACGGCTTTCGGCGAGCGCCCGCGATCGTTCCGGATGGGGCGGTGGGCCTTGGGACCGAGCACGGCGGCGGCATTGCTCGAATGCGGGTACCGGGTCGACAGCAGCGTTACGCCGTTCCACAGCTGGGCGAGAGACGACCATGGCCCCTCGCATGTCGGAGCGCCGCTCGACGTGTATCGCCTCGATGGGCGGGGTGATGTGCGCGTTCCCGTACCTGACGGGCCGCTCGTGGAGGTACCCGTGACCTGGGGCTACAGTCGCGGCTCCGTTCGTCATTGGACTCGTCTGCACGCGCTGCTCGACCAACCGGTCGTGCGACGACTGAAACTGCCGGCGATCGCTTCGCGGCTGGGCCTAGTCAAGCATATCGGCCTGAACCTGGAGCTCGAGCCGGTCGAGAACATGCTGACGCTGTCGCGGCACCTGATCGCCCAAGGGGTGCGTCATTTGCATGTTTCGTGGCACAGCTCCAGTCTTTGTCCCGCGCTGAACCCGTTCGTGACGACTGCGGCGGACGTCGAGCGTTTCTACGCAGGTCTCGAGGCGTACTTCGAGGGGTTATCGACCATGGTGCCCTTAGAGTGTGCCACGGTAAGAGAGGCGGCTGAGAAGTTGGCGCCGCGGCCGCAACGTATCGTCGCCGGCAGGGACTCCGACGCGGTCCGTCCGCGCGAGCGGCGTCTCATGGTAATCAGCTATCATCACCCGCCGGACGGCGCAATCGGCGGCATGCGGTGGGCGGGGCTGACGAAATACCTCGGCCCACTCGGATGGAAGAGCTGGATCGTGACGGCCGCGCCGCCGGCGGCTGCTGCGGACGACCACGGCGCCACCGTCAGTTCTTGTCCCCGTCGGCGCACGCTGAACGATCTCTATCGAGCCCTTCGCCTGCGAGGCAGCCCATCCGGGACGGCATCCCCTTCCGACGATGTCAGGGCGGCCGCGTGGGCAGGCAGCGGGAGCGTGTTGGCGCAGCTTCGGCTGGAAGCCGCCATGCTGCTATCCCTCCCCGATCAGGGGCGCGGTTGGGTTCTGCGTGCCGCGGTCCATGCTCGGAGGTTGATCGCCCGGTACAGGCCTGATGCGGTGGTGAGCACGGGCCCGCCGCACTCAGCGCACCTGGCCGCCTGGCTGGCCACGCGCGGAGTGCGAACGAGATGGGTCGCGGACTTTCGCGATCCGTGGGCGGGCCCGACTGCCGACGCGTGGCGCGGTTCGGCCGAGTATCGCAGTCTCCTGTCACGCTTTCTGACCGCGGGGCTGGAGCGCCTCGTGGTGGGGACCGCAAGTGGCGTGATCTGTAACACCTGGGAGTTCGCTGCCGCGATGCGCGTCCGTCATCCGGATACAGTTGTGCACTGGCTGCCGAACGGGGTGGATCGCGATCTCCTCCCGCACCGTGACCAATGCCCGTTTCCCGGCCTCGCCATCGCGCACGTCGGCACCCTGTATGGCGGGCGCGATGTCGGCCCCATCCTTCGCGCAATGCGAGTCTTCTTGCGCCGCGGCGCCGGCCTGGCTCAAGACGGGTGCACGCTTCGAATTGCCGGGCATATTGAAGGCGATCAGCTGCGCCGCCTGCGGGAGCAGATGGCCGGCCTCGACCTTCAGGATCGGGTCGAGGTAGTCGGTGTATTGCCGCGTGACGCAGCGCTCCAACTCGCGGCTCGATCACGACTGGCGGTCGTGCTCGCGCAGCAGCAGTACCTCCAGGTACCGGCCAAGCTTTACGAGCTCATTGGCATGGGGGTTCCAGTGGTGGTGATCGCATCGCCGGGTAGCGCCGCCTACTCGGAGGCCCAGCGATTGGGCGCGATGGCGGTGGAGCCACAGGATATCGAGGGACTTGTGCGCGTGATGGACGATGTCTGGAACAACCGAGTGTCAGCGGGTCCAACGGCTCGGGCGGCGGTTGACTACCGTGAGCTTGTGCACCAGCTGAGCGCTTTACTGTCAGGGGAGAGCGTTGGCCTGCCGGTGGGTACGGTGCAGACATGATGGAGACGCTGCACCGCAACGGAGTTCTGGCGCAATTAAAGTGATGTCCAGGAGGACCGTGGCTGTCAGGACAATTCGCGCGTACGTGGCCCCAGTGAGCCGGAACCGGCGGGGCGTCAGACGGCTAGACACGAGGGTGCTCCCGGTGACGCCCCACGGGAGCGAGGCGCTTCTCACACCCCACGTTCACCCCGGGAAGAGCGGGGGGCTCGCGTCTTGCGGATGCGTCCCGGGGTACGGCTCTAGACGCGACTCGGGCATGAGAGAGGATCGGCGAGGTTACACGAAGGGGCGCGTGCTGTTGACTGGCGCGGGCGTGTCGATTCTCGTCCTGGCATTCAGGCTGGCGGCCGGCGAAGCCTTTGTGCGGCATCGTGAACGTAGCCGGTCTACCGTGCCGGGAACGATGCCGCTGCTCTACTATCGACACGTGCGACTTCGGCACGCGCTCGTGCAGGACTACTCGTATTTTGGATGGGTCCACACGGACACGGCCGGATTCCGTCGGACGGATGATGGTCATCGAGGACTCGATGGACGCCCGCTCGTGCTGGTCTTGGGGAGCTCAACGACTTTCGATCCACGGGTGTCCGGGGATCTCCAAGCCTGGCCTGCCCGATTGGAGGCGTGGCTTCGGGAGAAGGGCACGTTTCAGGGAAGGATCCTCAATGGAGGCGTGCCCGGCTACATGCTGGTCGACGACCTGGTACGATTGGAGACCGTACTCGCCGACTTTCAGCCCGACGTCATTCTCCTGTACGAGGCCCACAACGATCTCTTCTCGACAGTCGCCGGCTCGGGGACCGCGGGGGCGGGCGACCGCCACCGTCCGTGGCAGGCGCCCGTCATCGCGCCGTGGACCGCGTGGCTCGAGCAGCATTCGCTGCTGTACGGGAAGCTGATCGGTCGGTTCGAGGCGGTCCGCTTCCAGGGCACCGGGAGAGACCGTGCTGTCCGCGGCGTCGCCGACTGGAACGCGTTGCTCGAAGCAGGGGCGGCGCGGTTTCAGCGTGGTTTGGAGAGCCTCGCAGCAGTTGGGGGGGCGCGACACATTCCGATGGTATGGATGACCGTAACCCATGTCTCCGCAGGGGACAGCCTTCCTGCGTCCCCGGCAGTCGGACGCAACTGGATGAATGCGCTTCCCGGTGTCCCGCCGGCGGTGGCGCTGGATGGGTACCGCCGGTTCAATTCCCGAATCGTGTCCGTGGCCCAACGTTATGGGATTGCGGTGATTGACGGCACGGCTTCTGGAGTCGCCGGGCCTGACTTCTATGCTGAGACCCGATATACTTCAACCATCGCGGCGCGGATCGCTTTGCGCGCTTTGTCGCCGATACGCTGGTACGCTTGCTGCCCGCAGCCACACGTCGGCCACGCTAGGGAATTCTTCCGTGTCAACAAGGAATCCAATTGACGCCACGGGACGGGTCGGGCTTGGTTCAAGGATGGACATGCGCCGGCTCGTTGGGGCTTTGGCGCCCGGCAGTCCCAGCCAAGGAGGCTGGGTCCCGAGGGATCCGCTCCGTTGGCTGCTCTTCTTGCTTCTGGTTTTGTCAGTCAGCCGGGTCCATAGTCACCTTCCGTTCCTGAACGGCCTCCGTCCCCTCTTAGTGATTTCGGTCGGCGCGCTTGCGTGGGCCGTGATAGAGCCGCGGCTTCTGAGCCGGTTGCCGTGGTCGCGCACATGGCCGGCACGCGCCTGCATTGGACTCGGCGTGACCGCCTGTCTTTCCGCTGTTTTTGGGATATCGCTTGGCAGTGCGGCAAGGTTCATTCTGGAGGACTACAGTAAGGTACTGGTGTTTGCTTTCCTCCTGATGGCCACGATAGCCTCGGCGCGCGACCTGCATATGTACATCTGGGCCTACGTGATCGCGTGCAGCGTGCTTGTCGTTGACGCGTTGCTCGGCGGACAAATGCGGCAAGCGTCCTTTGGCAGCAGCCTACAACGACTCAGTGGCTTCAACACCATGTACGACGCCAACGACGTCGGCGTTGTTCTGCTCACCGGGTTGGCGCTCGCGCTCTATACGTTTCAGATGTCGCGCCTAACGGGCAAGGTAGTGAGTCTGGCGACGATCCTCGGGATCGGCGCGGTCCTGGCAAAGACGGGCTCTCGCGGCTCCTTCTTGGGGCTGGTCGCGCTCGGCCTCGCAGCGTTGCTGCTGTTAGATACTGTGACGCTCCCGAAACGCGTGGGGTTCATCGTGGCTACCGGCGCTGCATTGTTCTTCGCGAGCCCCGAGGGGTACTGGGACCAGATGAAGACCATCCTGTCGCCCCAAGAGGACTACAACTGGAACGCTACGACTGGCCGGCGGATGATCACCCAACGCGGACTTAACTACCTCCAGTCGTACCCGGTTTTTGGGGTGGGTATCAACAACTTTCCGATGGCCGAGGGCACTCTCGCCGAACGCGCTCGAAATTGGCTGCCGGGCGAGGCTGGCATCGCTTGGACAGCACCTCACAACTCGTTTCTTCAGGTGGCATCCGAGATGGGACTGGTCGGGGTCATCCTTTGGAGTTCGCTGGTCTTCGGCATGATCTGGTCACTCTCTCGGCTTCGGAGACGTTTACCGCGCGGGTGGAGAACCGGCGGGTTCGAGCAGCTGGTTTTGGGTAACGCGACACACTGCATTCCTGTGGCCACCGTTGGGTTCGCCGTGTCGGCCTCGTTTGTTTCCTTTGCGTATCTGGAAGTCGTCTATACCCTCGCCGCCCTCGCGGTTGGCGTGCACGTTCTAATGAGGGGTGCTGTACCCCAAACCGAATCATCGTGGAGGCGGGTGAGACGGATTGCTTCCATGCCGCGCGGTAGAGCGTAAGATTCGTGTTGGCCATCTGCTGATGCCATAGGGGCCCGCCGCCGTGCGCTCCGCACGCGCGGTGATCCATCGAGCACGCCGCTCAAACAGTAGGAAGGGACCGATGGGGATGTTCCCACCAGCAGCGCGACTTCGACCGCTCTTCTGGATCGGGCTCGTGGGGATCGTGGCGCTGGGCGTGGAATCTGGAGCTTATGTTCTAGAACTCCTGTCTGCTGGCACCTTCGATGAACCGATCCGACGCCGCTCCACCATTCTGCGAGAACAGACTGCGCGAATCGCTTTCCTAATAGACTCGACTCCCAAGCGCGAGATGCTCGATCCTCTCCTCGGATGGCGCTATCGAGCTGGTTACGCGTCTCCTTCAGACCACCTTAGTGCACAAGGACTGCGGGCCCGCCGACAGTACAGCGCAGTCCCATCGTCCGGGACTCTGCGTGTCGCTGCCTTCGGAGACTCGTTCGTGTACGGGAACGAAGTCAGCGATGATGACGCTTGGTGCGCTGTCCTCGAGGCGGGCTCAGACGCCCTCGAGGTTCTGAACTATGGAGTCGGCGGCTACGGTCTCGATCAGGCGCTCCTGCGCTTTCAGCGCGAGGGCATGGCGTTGCACCCGGGCGTTGTGCTGATCGGCTTTACGCCTGACGACCTCGGCCGTGTCGTTAACGTGTACCGCCGTTTCATCTCGTCACGCGAATTGCCGCTCGCGAAGCCGCGCTTCGTACTCATCGGTGACTCACTAGCGCTTCAGCCCAATCCTCTTCCCAGCCGCGAGGACTACCGCAACCTGATGCTGCATCCCGATGCTGTGCGGGTCCTTGGCAGGCTGGACGACTGGTACTCCCGAACGATCTACGAGCATCCATTGTATGACGCGGTCGCAACGTTGCGGGTCGGGCATGCGCTCTGGCAGCGGCTGCAACGCCGTGCTCTGAACCCCAACCGCCTCTTGCACCATGGCGTGTTCAATGAACACTCGGCCGCGTTCCTGTTGCAGGTCGCAGTGTTGCGCGCGTTCGTCGAAACTGCGCGCGAGCGCGGTGCGATCGCAGTCGTGATTCTGCTGCCCGATCGCGCCTCCGTTGCGAGCGTCCGCCAGGGTGCCTCCGCGGTGTACGCGCCGCTCAAGGCCGCCCTGTCGAAGGTCGGGATCGATGCGTGGGACGCCGCTGACGGGTTCCGTTCGGCTTCTGGAACGGTGGACGACCTGTTCGCACGCGGCGGGCATTATTCGCCGACGGGGAATCGCGTGGTGGCGGAGTGGCTCCGCGGCAAGCTCACCCTCCACGGACACCCAACAGTGCCTGGGGCAGGTCCGGGCTGGCGATCACCGCGACTGACCGTGCGACATCGGTGAGGAGCGGCGACCTATCGATAGTGTCGCTACGCGACCTCCTCACCGAGCGCTAGGTACGGGCTCGGCCACTCGATCGATGTCGTAGCGCTCGGCGGGGGACCACGCGCGCTGGGCCGGCGCCTCCACCGCCCGCGGATTGCGGCAACGCCCCGACTCGTCGCAGCACGCTCCCCGGCCGAGCCAGCAGCCCTGCTTCGCCGAGCAGTGATTGGTGAGCGAACGGTTCTCAATCGCTTGCCGATGACCATCAAACAGGAGTGCGGGAGAGAAGCGTTGTGCTGGTCGTGGTCTATGATCTTCACGCCCGCGGGACTCGATGGCTGCCCGGCAGGCTCGAAATGCCGGCCTCCCGGTGTGCAGACGTGGACTACGTGCGGGCGCGTCTGGCCCAGCAGCGTCTCCAATGACTCGAAGGATTGGCCGCCGGACTCCCGAGCGAACTCAGTGGCCGCGGCCACATTGCAGTCTTGGGCCGCGACGATCCCATGCCGCACAGCTATACGCTACAGGCCGCGGGCATGTGTAACCTGGCCATCGTTCCGCAGCCGATGAAGGCGACGCGCAGGCGTTGGGCAGGCATGGGCCTTTCGACCTAAGCCGTTGTCGGTGCAGCACTTGGCATCAGTGCAAGAGCGACGCCATGCCTCGCCGGAGCGGGTTGGGTGTCAACTGTGGTGCTCCTGCAACACGTCTGACATTCTAGCCCCAACTCCTGCTACCGTGCTGTGACGGTACCGCAAGCGTCGTAAGGGGAAAAGGGTTGGGAGGCCTGTGAGAGCCTAGTGCCGGTCGTTTCTAGTGACAGCTGACACACACACACTCGCTGTGCGTCGATCTTTGAGCGGGCTGGTCACAAGGTCGACGTTGTTTGATCCGGCCCTCGTCCACAACGACTTGCGAGTAATGAATGCGGTGAGCATGCGGCTGCGGAGCCCGATAGAAACACTTGGCCAGGAACTTGCGCCGTGCAGCAGGCCGATACGTGTTATCTGACCTAAAGAGGGAGAGAATCGCAACTACCTGTTATGAACCGACGCGTGGTAGGTCCAACTAGCCCCGAGGGTCCGGCGACTGGCGTTGATCCAACGCCTATCTGGGTCCGGGTTCGGTCATTCATCGCAGTCGTCGGCGCCGCGCCCGCGGCTTTCCTGCGCCGGAGCTCGCGGGTCACGTCTCTTTGCACAGAGATCGCAGCGGACGGACGACTGGGAGTCGGTATTGTCCCTGAGTCGACTGCTCCTCAAGTCAAACTCCTCCACGATCACCGTGCCATTACTGTGGTTGTTGGCGACGACGCCGAGCTAAGCACGCTCCGGCCAGGCGAGTGCTTGGCTTACGCTGTGTCTGTCAAGCTTGATTTCGTGCGAGCCCGCCTGGAGGCTTTCACCAGCATAGTTGGTCTGCCGCCATTGTTCACGTGCCGATTCCGCGACAACGTCGTCGTGACTTCCGACCTCACTCTTCTGACTGAATTCCCGGAGTCATTGAGCATCGATCTAACAAGCGCCGTAGACCTCATCCAGGTGGGGTATCCGACCTCAAATCGCACGTTGTTCAGGGATGTGTCCCTGGTGCCTGGCGGACACTTCCTGGACGTCGACGCAAATGGCAAGGTCTCCCTCACTCGGTCCTGGAGCCTACCGCTCTCAGACACGCATCTAGACTGGCCGTCCTACTTGGACCTTCAAGGTCAAGCGTTCATATCGGCTGTAAGTAACCTCGATCTATCCAGCAGCTTCTTGGCGCTGACCGGCGGACTCGACACCAGAACAATTCTCGCCGCCCTTGTAAGCGATGGACGCGCTCTGCCCGCAGCCACGCTCACGGGCCCAACGCTTTCCCTCGACGCGCGGCTTGCGGGCGGGCTATGTAAGGCCTATGGGCTTTCCCACCACATTGTACGCCTGGACGGTGATTTCTTACGAGATCTCCCCCACTATGTGGTCGAAGCATCGCGCCTTACGGGCGGTTTGGCGAGTGTTGAGAAGGCAGGGGAGATCTACTTCTACCAACAAGTCGCGGGCGTCGCGAGGCGAGAACTCTCTGGTAACCTCGGAAATCAGGTTGGACGACAGGCGTTCGAAAGCGTGTCTGCGAGAGGCGCCGAGACGTCGATTCTCGCAGACAGATTGGTGGCGGAATGGCAGGTCGCACAGCCGACGAAACCCATCTTCCGCAGCACCCAGACTTGGCATTCGGCCTATCAGTGGTTCCTCCAAGAGGAAGCGACGCTTGGAGCGGTGGGGGACTTCAGCCTCGGCCAACATTTTGCCACGCAGCAGACTCCGTATGCAAGTCCTGCAATGATTGAAACCCTCGGTTGCTCGCCCATCGCCTCAGAGCCGGTAGGTTCCTTTTCGACCGGACGTGCGCGGTGGCGGGACATGTATCACCGATTTGTGGGAGAAAGCAAGGACCGTTCGTTCCAGCGCAAGCTGATTTCGGAGGTCGGCGGTTACGTAGCTTCCTGCCCGATCAACTTGGGATGGCGCCCACGCGGCGGGGTTTCGCTGAGGGGGCTCGGGATGGGGTTGCTAACCTTCGCGGACATGACCGCATCTTCACACCTTCCCGCTTCGAGGCTGACCGGCGCGATCCTCGAAATGACCGGAGTCCGGGGCTTACACGAGACCAAGATGTACAAGCATTGGCTAAAGGATCAGCTCAAGGATTTCGTGCATGATACACTTCGCTCGCAGAGGACGCGGCAAAGCGGACTGTTCAATGTTGCCCGGCTCGACAGCTTGCTTCTTGAGCACTTTTCCTTGGGGAGAGACCGCCACCGGACGATTATTGCCGCGCTTGACTTAGCTCTTGCTCACAGTGTCTTCTGCACGATCTGACGATGGGGTTTGTACGGGTAGAACCGACCGCAGTATCGCGGGTGACTTCTTTACACCGAGCGAACGTTCTCTTGCCGAGCGAACCGCCAGGGCAATGCGATAAAGGAATAGCTTCGCGTACTCTGCGCTCAAGGGATCGTCTTCATGGCGCGTGCCGGTGGATTGGACTGCCGATCCCGACGCAGCATCCGGAGGTGCCTCCACTAGCAAGAATTTTACGTCCTCCGGCAGGAGAGCGCGGCAGCACATGCGGATTCGTCGCAAATGGAGTCCGGCGCTAACGATTAGTGCAGAGCGCACTCTCGGGTGCTCCCGCAGCCAGTTTGCGAAGTGCCAGATTTCGTTCAACGTTCCAAGGGGCCGCACGGGGAGGCATTGGGCCTGCCAGGAGGCACCGTCGTAGTGCAGGAAGAAGAGTCTTCCCTCCGATGGGATTCGGCCTTGCAACTCCAACAGGCGGGGCCATGCAGGGAGTTGGAGCTCGGCGAAGCGCGACAGATCGAGTGAGTCCGCGCTAAGGGTACTGAGCAGGATCCCCTGCGCCCAGCCTCGTCGCAAGAGCTCTACACCATAGGCTTTGCGGTTACGACGCCCGGCAAGAACGAAAATCAGTTCAGCCGGTTGGAGTGGATCGGAGCAGATCAACCAGTTGCGCAAGGCTTTCGTGAGACGTTCGAGAAGACTCACGCTTGGCTCCGAGCGAACTTGCATGGCAACAAAGCCCTTGGCCGCGGCGCCGGAGGTGGTCTGGCCCATCACATGCTTCGTCAGTCACCGGATAGGGCGTGGTGCGGTCAGGACCAGCGGCTTGGTCATGCAAGTTGCAGGCCGCCTTCGAGCATTGCCAGGGGAGGCAGCTGGCCGACCGACCGGTGACCGGGAACACGGACGCTTGCCAGGCGATCTAGTTTTGTTAGCCCCGGAAAGGTGTTGAGCTAACGCTGCTCAGAGCAAAACCGCCGAAAGGCGGTGACGCAGAGCTACGGGGCTACCGCGAGGCACTCTCGCCACGCCCGCCGGGCCGCCAGCGAATCGACTCACGTCGAGGCTGACGGCCCGGCTTCGTTTTCAGATGAGGAGCGAGGTACATGGCGTATCGACATAAGCTCTCCTGCCGACTGGCGTTGCTGAGGGACCTGCTGGTGCTGCTGGTGCCCGTGACCGTGGGCGTCACGTGCGAGCGCCCGGTCGCCGCTCCGATCAACCCGCCGCCCTCCGCCACACAGATTGTCGTCGTCCCCGAGAGCCTCACCGTCGATCCCGCCCAGCAGGTCGCGTTCGTTGCCTACGGCCGCACTGCAGTCGGCGACAGCATCGGCGTTGCCGTGGGCTGGAGCACAACGGGCGGCAAGGTGACCTCTGACGGCATGTTCACCGCGGACACGCTGGCAGGCGATTTCCTCGTGACCGCCACGAGCTCACAGCCGAAGCTGTCTGGCTCTTCCCGCGTGCACAACCGGGGTCGGGCGCCAGTGGCGTCGGTGATAGTGAGTCCAGCGGCGGCGAGCGTGACCATCGGTCAGACCGTCCAATTGGGTGCCGTCGCGAAGGATTCGAACGGCAGTCCGTTGAGCGGTCGGACGATCACGTGGTCGAGCGGCACCCCGGCCGTGGCGTCGGTGAATGGCAGCGGACTCGTGACAGGCGTGGCGGCGGGCGCTGCGACGATTACGGCGACCAGCGGCGGCAAGAACGGCACAGCGGCCATCACCGTGATGGTGGTGCCAGTGGCCTCAGTGACGGTGAGCCCGGCGACGGCGAGTATCATGGTGGGGAAGACCGCCCAGCTGACGGCGACGCCAAAGGACGCGAACGGGAACGTCTTGACGGGCCGTGCGGTCACGTGGGCGAGTAACAATGGAGGAGTAGCTACCGTGAGCGGAACCGGACTAGTGGCGGCACTGGCGGCGGGCACGGCGATCATCTCGGCCGCGTGCGAGGGGAAGAGCGGCGCGGCGACCGTCACGGCGACGAACGTGCCAGTGGCGTCGGTAACGGTCAGCCCCGCGACCGCCAGCGTCCAGGTGGGGCAGACGGTGCAGTTGACGGCCACGCCCAAGGACGCCAACGGCACCCCGCTGAGCGGGCGTCTGATCTCCTGGGCGACGAGCAACGGCGCCATCGCGACGGTGAGCGGGAGTGGCTTGGTGAGCGGCGGCGCCGCGGGCTCGGCGACCATGACCGCCACCAGCGAGGGACAGAGCGGTACGGCGGCGGTCACGGTCACCCCAGTGTCGGGTGGCGGGACGATTCTGTTCCAGGAGACCTTCGAGGACCAGGCCTTCGCCTCCCGCGGGTGGTACGACAACACCAGCGTCACGATCACTGCCAGCCAATTCCATTCGGGGGCGCACGCAATGGAAGCGCACTTCCTGCTCGGGGCGGCCACGCCCACGTGGGGGGGCTCCATACGGCACCTATTCCAGGCGACCCCGACTCTGTATGTCAGCTACTGGGTGAAATACAGCGACAACTGGGTCGGCTCGGGGCAGACCTATCATCCCCACGAGTTCTTTATGCTGAGCGACCTGGACGGGGATTTCGACGGGCCGTCAGTCACTTATCTGACTGTGTATGTCGAACACAACTATCAGAACGGCGGGATTCCGCGGCTGGTGATGCAAGACAGCAAGAGCATCAACACGAGCTACGGCACACCGCCGATCAATCTGATTGGTGTTACCGAGAACCGCTCTACCGCCGGCTGCAACGGGGTCGTGGAACAGAAGGTCGCGACCAACTGTTACAACGCCCCGCCCTGGTCCAACTTCAAGACCCTGGATGCCAGCCAGGTCGCGTTCCAGCCGACTCCCGGTCCGGGCTACAAGGGTAACTGGAACCACGTCGAGGCGTACTATCAGATCAACTCGATCGTGAATGGCGTCGGCCAGGCCGACGGCATAATGCAGTACTGGTTCAACGGAACCTTGCTGATCGACCGCCACGACATCCTGTATCGGACCGGTGCTCATCCAAGCATCAATTTTCACCAGTTCATGATCGCGCCCTACATCGGCGACGGCTCGCCCGTCGATCAATACATGTGGGTGGACGATCTCACGGTGGCCACGAGCAAGCCGTAGCGGCTAGGGAGTCTGGATGTCGTAGGGTAACGCGAAAAGTTGGGAGCGCTGCTCAGAGCAAAGCCGTCGAAAGGCGGTGACGCAGAGCTACGGGGCTACCGCGAGTTCGTTCGCCACGCCCGCCGGGCCGCCAGCGAATCAATGCCTGATGCTGGCGGCCCGTTTCTATTTGGAGCCAACCAGATCACAAGGCGCTAAACGAGACGACGGGAGAGGCTGACACCAATGACCTTCAAGCACAAGCTGGCTCATCGACTGGCACTGCTCAGGGGCAGTATCGCCGCGGCCATCCTCCTGGCCGCGTGCGAAAAACCGATTAGCCTCACAAATCCGGGATCACCTGTAGCTCAGCTCCTCGTATCTCCCAAGAACATCACCATGTATCCCGCTCAGACGACGGACGTAATGGCCGTCGGATTCACCGCCACCGGCGACACGGCGACGGCGATCGCCGTAAGCTGGAGCGTAACGGGGGGGACATTGGTCGGCACGAGCACCAACGGGGGGAAACACTACGGGCAATACAAGTCCGGCAATCAGACGGGCAAGTACAAGGTCGTCGCTTCGGCGGGCGGCGTTTCGGACTCGGCGAGCATCACGGTTGCCCAGGTTCCCGTCGCGGCAGTGCAGGTGAATCCGGCGTCCGCGACCGTGAACTTGGGCCAGACGGTGCAGTTGACCGCCACGCCTCAGGATTCGACGGGGGCCCCGTTGACGGGGCGATCGGTGACGTGGGCCAGTAACAACGGCTCCGTGGCGACCGTGAACGCGAATGGCCTGGTCACCACCTCGGCGGTGGGGTCCGCCACGGTTACGGCGACGAGCGAGGGGAAGAGCGGCACGGCGGCTATCACGGGCACGCTCGTGCCGGTGGCGTCGGTGTCGGTCAGTCCAGCGTCGGCGAGCGTCCAGCCGGGTGGGACCGTGCAGCTCAGCGCGACGCCCAGGGACGCGAGCGGTAACCCCTTGACCGGCCGGGCGATCGCCTGGTCGAGCAGCGCTTCTGGAATCGCGACAGTGAACGGCGGCGGGCTGGTCACGGGCGTGGCGGCCGGGGCGGCGACGATTACGGCGAGCAGCGAGGGCAAGAGCGGCACGGCGGCCGTCACGGTGAACAGTGTGCCCGTGGCCTCGGTCACAGTGAGCCCGGCGACTGCGACTATAATGGTGGGGCAGAACGTGCAGTTCACCGCGACTCCGAAGGACGCGAATGGCAACGTCTTGACAGGCCGACCGGTCACGTGGGCGACTAACAATGGGGGTGTAGCTACTGTGAATGGATCCGGACTGGTGACGGCACTGGCGGCGGGCACGGTGATCGTCACGGCGGCGTGCGAGAGCGCGACCGGTACGGCGGGCATCACCGTCACGAACGTCCCCGTGGCGTCGGTGACGGTGAGCCCCGCGACCGCGAGCATCCCGGTGGGGCAGACGGTGCAGCTGACGGCCACGCCCAAGGACGCCAATGGCAACCCGCTCTCC
>WNFE01001197.1_pt1 | contig 18750 bp, 18 predicted proteins | sample 5400451 | NCBI WGS metagenome assembly WNFE01 (sample SAMN13153344, study PRJNA577476) | soil metagenome | isolation source: 200 cm saprolite under Douglas fir tree site 2 hole 2 | place: USA:California | collected 2015-04-18
TCCCATAAATCGAGCGCTGAACAATAATTTGCAGATTTTCGAACTCAATATCTCTCCACTTCAGCGCAAGGAGTTCGCTGCGTCTTAGCCCAGTGGCTGCGTCGAGGAAAACCATTACGCGAAAACATCGATCGAGCTGTGAAAGAAGTGCGCTCAATTCTTCAGGTTCCAGCCACTCGGGGATTCTTTGTCGCTTGGCACTCTGGCGAACGAGAAGGATGGGGTTCTTTCCTTGTTCCAACCACTCATGACGGATGGCATGATTAAAAAGCACACTCATTAAGTTGCGGATCTTCGCCTTTGTGGAGTTTGCCAAAGGTCTGCCGTCTACACGCAGCAATCGACGAAGCCACTGTTCGACGGTGATTGTGCGTACATCACGGATGTTAAGCCCCCCCAAGTAGGCTTCACCCATCTCGCGAGGAAATCTCTGTAAACGGTCTTTGTAGCGTGGGATTTTCCTCCGGCTCCTTGATCACCTGCGAGCTCCGTCCTGATGTAGTGATCTACAAGGTCAACAACTGTTATGGTCTGTTCGCGCTGACGATTGCGAGTCTCATTGATTGATACGCGGAGACCATTACTCGCTTGCCAGGCGTTTTCCAAATTTGGATACTGGAGGACGGTACCAATGACTGCTTTGCGCCGGACGCGCACTCCGGAAGGTTCGCTGTCCCACCAAAGGAACTCCCAACGATCAGGTCCCGTCTTCCTTTGTCCAAGCCGCAAATATCCCCGTTGATAAGGGACTCGCATGGTCCCTCCTCCAGCCACCGTTGCATTGGAGAAGAGCTTATGCCCGTGTGCAGTTGGGCTGACGAGCCACTGATGTCTAAGAACTTTGACTTGGTCGCACAAATCCAGAGCGTGAACACTTTATTTGTTGACACGGTAGAGGTCTGCAGTTCGAGTCCGCACGGGCCTACCATATCTTTCAGTGAGTTAGCGTCTACAACCTTTCTCGAGCAGGCTCCAATTGGCTCCATTAAGGAGGTAGTCCGCGACTGCCGAGGTCACTTCCTAATTGTCCTCCGCCAGGACACGGGTCCTCCTGACGCCCCGTTAACCGGGAACGTCCGGAGAACATATGAGTCGGCCGTTCAGGATCAGAGAATATTCGGTCCGATTCGCAGGACGTGGCGGCTCCGTCGCGCAGCAAGCCGAGCTTGCGCTCGGGGAACATTCTCCGAAGTGAGTTCGCATGAGTCTTCACGCCTGTGGCCGCAGACAGATGAGAAGAACGCGCCTGCCTCGTGAGCAGGAGGCCTGCTTCCATGGCTGGGACGGAATACGACAAATGAAGGCGGGACTGTGCCCACAGTTTGATCGCCGTTTTTGGCCGTCTTTGATGTAACTAGAGACCATTCGTTCTCGTGCAAAGCGACGGGCCGATAGAAGCCTTCGAGTTCAAGACTGTTCCCGGCTACGAGCACACGCTCATCTGGATGAACGCGGGCTCTCCAGAATCTTAGCAAAGAGCCAAGGTTTGACCGCTATCCCGACTCCGTCGGACAATGGATGCCTACTTCACGAGTTCATTGGCGTAGCGGACGGGAACTGCCAAGTTCGAGCCGCCAAAATCGTTTAGAATAGCGAAGTTCACACCAATGACCTTGCCATCGCGATTGAAGAGAGGTCCTCCGGAACCGCCGGAGGTTGTCGCCGCGTCGTAAACAATCTTGTCCATTAAGACATCTCCGATGTGTCCCTGGGTCGTCGTCGGGCGAATGAGGTTTTGCTCGGACAACTGCGAAACAATCTGGCTCACCTCATGGGCGTTTTCCGCCACTTTTCGGGTGACGTCGCTTCCCGCGCGGGCGAGGATGCCGTCGATTCCCGTTGGGTAGCCAATCAGGACGACCGGATCGCCCGTCACGCTGGCTTCACTCCGGCTATCCAACTCCAGGAGTGCGGCGTGAGGCGGTGCTGGACTCTGTAGTTTGAGTGTTGCCAAGTCGGCTTGCGGCGAAATTTGGTCGACCTTGGCCGCGATGCCTTGAGAACTCCCGGGGAAGTACGCCGTGTAAGAGGCGGCAAAGGCGGTAGTACCCCGCTCGATAATTTGCTTCAATTCCTCGTCGCCCCACCAGGGCTCCACAACGTGATGGTTCGTCAGGAGACGTCCATCGCGTCCTACCAGAAATCCAGTGCCAAAAAAATCTTCCTGCAGAGGCGGTCCAGTTCCATCTATTTCGAGAGTTACCATTCCTTTGCTATCAACCAGCGGCTTACCCGTGGCATCCATCAAGATACGAATTAGTTTTCTAGAATCTTTCTCCCGAAACTCCACAACCACGTGCAGCAAGCAGACGCTGGGCCCGTAAGTGTGAACAATCGTTTCCGCGATCCGGCCTTCATTCTCCAGATGGTTCAGGCGATTCTGCGTCTCTTGAAGCTGCTTCTTGAGGGATGCGCCATCCGTGCCGCCATCCGTTGCCATCTTTTTGCGAATCTCTCCGGTTTGTGCTTTCAAGGACTCGCGAGTTGCCGAGGTGTCACTTGCGGGCAGGGACGCGCGCGCCTGTTCTGCGCGGCGCAGGAGTTCTCCGTCTTGCAGGATACCGCCGTTCAGCCGCGCCACCTCCGCTTTGAGCTGGAGCGTATCCTTGTGCTCGTGCCTGTTGGAAATAACTGTAACAAGTGCAGCGAGGGCTGCAACTGCACTGAGGCCAAGAACACCGACAATCAGCCAGAAGCGCCGTTTGGCGTTCGTGCCTCCGCCCAGGGCTTCCACAGCAGTCTCCGCCAGGTGCTCTTTTTCCAGCGCGTCTTTCAGCTTTGCTTCGAGCTCGAGCTCCGGTTGTCTCTCACGAATCTGCGTCCTGATTTTTGCCGCAAATTCCAACGGTTCAAATGGAATGGAGACAACGTCGTCCGCGCCCAGGTCCAGCCCGCGGGCGCGTTCCAGCGCACCGCCGCGAACGACCATCACGATCTTGAGACTGCGCGAGTCAGGACTCGCCTTGATTTGGGTGATCAAACCGCAGCAGCTGAGATCGGATGGTGTTGCTTCCGTGATCAGAACTTCCGGGGAAAGAGCGAGAATCTCATCAACGTTCCAGCTGCGCTTTGTGGTGATTTCATAGCCTTGACCTGATAAGGCCTGTGTGACGTCTTGGGCAGACTCCACACGCAGGTTGAGGAGAAGAATACGCATCGCTATCATCTTATCACCAAGCAGTTTTAACTTTCCGTCGGGATGCCAGCCGGCATCGGATAGCACTCAGTTGAAACTTCCCGGAAGTCCCCAAAAACACGCGTGGCGGCCGCACCGAGATCCACACTGCGACTCCTGATATGCCTGACTGATTCGATGAAGGATTCTTGTGTTTGGTCGCAGATCCTGGCTCATTCGTCCGTCTTTCGCGGCGGCGTTTCCTTAACGAGTCTATCGCTACCTCGTTGAATTTCCCTCTAGTTACCGATCCAATCGTAGAGGGCAAGAGGTTGCCTTATTCCGAACGGCGCGAGAGTCACAGGGCCCTCCAACAAGCAGCTCCATCCGCTTCCTCGTGCTCATCAGTGCGCCAGACGCGACTCCGCCGCGCTGGAAAGCACCGAAAGACTCATGACGCGATCAATAGAAAAGGCACCTGCTCCTCGAATCATGAGCAAAGCGACAATCGCAAGTACCAGCAGGTGAAACTCATATCCCTCGCCCTTTTGAGTGCCGGTCCAATTCATGAAAAAGCCGGAGGCACGGTGCTCAATCATTATTGCCACCAGCATGTTCACACCGATTCCGAACGCTGCGATTCGGGTCAGGAATCCGAGGATGAGTCCGATCCCGCCGAAGAACTCGGCCGCGATGGCTAAAAAGGCCAGGGGAGCTGGAATATGCATCATGCTAGTGAAGGCATTCATCGTAGGTGTGAATCCAAATCCTCCGAACCAACCCAACATCTTCTGCGCACCGTGCGCGAAAAATACGATACCCAGAACCAACCTCAGAATCGCCGTCGCGGTGTCATCATCCGTGGCATATAGTCGACGAAACATTCTTTAACCTCCCTGCGTTCAACGAATTCTCTTTGGCCGTCAATGGGCCACTTATCTTGACATCAAGGTAGATGTACGACCTGCGCACAAAGATTCAACAATTCTGGAGTAAAATGGCATTGTCCATATACCTCGACGTAGAGTCTTATTGGAGCCCCTGTCTTACTGTGATCAACCTGAGGTACGTGCCTTTGGCGTCCCCGATTCGAGTGCCGAGCGATGCACCGGGAACGCGGATCGGGCTAGTGTTGTGGAGGGCAGCTCACGCTATCGAACAGAAAGCCATGCCAAGCTTCTCTGACATTTCCACAGGTGAGGACCCACGCACTGTGCGGATGCCATTTTTCACGGAGTTCCTCTTAACGCTTTCAGTGCTCCGCCCCATGCAATCACTTCGTCCGCCATTAAATGCACGGCCTTGTCGTGCTTTTCATGCGGCTTAAAAGTCGTGAAGTTCTCGAAATCGGTAAACATCGACAGCGCAACCTGCGCCCGCACGTCCGCAATCCTGATTTCGCCCATCACTAGCCTGAGGTTCTCCACCGCGCGGACACCGCCAGCGCCGCCATATCCGACAAATCCCGCCGCTTTGTTGTTCCATTCGTGGAAGAGAAAATCGATGGCGTTCTTTAACGCCGCCGAGGTGGCATGGTTGTATTCGGGGGTGACGAAAATGTAGGCGTCGAGCGAGGCAATTTTCTCGCTCCAAGTTTTCGTATGTGGGTTGCTGTATTGATGCATTATAGGTGGCACGAGTTCATCGAGGAGCGGCAGCTTGTAATCCTCAATGTCGACAATCTCAAACTCCGCGTCGTTGCGGCTCTTCAGGATATCGAGCACCCACTTTGCCACGGCCGCGGCTTTCCGTCCCGGTCGCGTACTACCTACGATGATTCCAATGTTCAGCATGTGCCTCTCTCTCCCTTCTGGTGCGCGTGTGCCTTCTTTAGGAAGGTCAATATCTCTACATCAAGATAGATGTTAGAATTGCTATGATGATTCAGAGTTCTGATAGAATATGCTGTAGCCAACATAACTCGATATCGAGTATTCTGTGGCTGAATCTGAGGGCCGAAGGGAGGTGCCTGCGTTGGCGGTCCCCGTTTCAATTCCGAGCCGTGAAGCGGCGACCCATGTCTGGCTGGTACTGTGGAAGGCCGCCCATGCGATCGAGCGGAACGCTAGTCGAAGCGTGTCTGCGTTGGGCCTTGGCCATTCCGACTTCGCGGTATTAGAAGTGCTTCTGCATAAGGGACCGCAGCCGGTGAATATCATCGGGAAGAAGGTTCTGCTCACGAGCGGTTCGATCACTGCCGCGGTCGATCGCCTGGAATCAAGAAAACTACTCCGGAGGACAGCCGACCCGAAGGACGGGCGCAGCCGGATCGTCCATCTCACTGAGAAGGGCCGGCATTTAATCGCGCGAGCCTTCCAAAAACATGCGTTGGACATGGAGGAAACCATGGCCGTATTGAGATCCGGGGAACGAGTAGAACTGGTCCGTTTGCTTAAGAAAGTAGGAATGTGGGCTGCCGCACGCCTTGATGATAACGGATCGCCAAGAGTGGGTGTACCAGATGCCTATTCCTCCCGCAGTTCTTTAGTGTAGTAACTGCTATCGTCGGATTTAACCAAAGCAAGGACGGACCTTCAAAACTTTCAACCGGCGCAGCCGCCCAGATCAATTTGAGCGCGCAAGGGGACTATAAATAGGCCATGGCATCCGAGAGACATAGTTCCGAACAAGCTCGGCATGCACTGGATATCCGCCTTGTGCTTGACGCGATCCCCACGCTCGCGTGGTCCGCTCGTTCGGACAGCTCCGCTGATTTCTTCAATCAACGGGCCTGGCCGGCACGCCGGACATCGGGCTACTTCTTATGCGGCTGACCTATGGTTCTCATGTATGCCGGGGAATCCAAAGGCGGATGGGGATCCGTCGGCATGGTTTGAGAAATTCTCGCCTCAATGCATTTCAAGGCCCGAATACTCCGGGTGCTGCTCTACGTATCGCCGTACCGTCGGACAGATAATGTCGACCTTAAGGTTGTGCTCTCGTGCCCACTGGAGAGCGTTCTCTGCCAGGGCCGATGCGAGACCCCAATGCCGCAACTTTTCAGGAACTTCCGTGTGGATCAACTCCAGGATGTTTCCCGCCAAACTATATTCCAGATAGGCAACTTGCCCGCTCTGCTCGATTTCGAACCGGCCGGTCGTTACTTTATGCAAATGTAGAGGCTTCCGATGAAAGATGTTCCACACGGCGATAAGACCTTTTCTTGGCTTGAGTGCCTATTGATGGCGGTCGGCCATCGCTCAACAGGCGTTATCCCTGACGATTAGATTAGGCGGGGCCTAACCTAACCGGGCGGAGATTTATACCGACCGCCAATGATTCTCCACACCTCGTCAAAGTCTTGCGTATGGCCTGATTTCTGCACGGCGGCATGCCCTTGGCTCGCGGGAGATCATAGATAGCTTGGTGCACGAAAAATACGGCGCTGGTCGGTTCATTAGATCGGAAGTCCGGCTGCGTACAAATTGAGCGCGATCTAACCGGTTCTAACAGGAATCATTAGCGATGCGACCGCAGCACTTGCCAACGACAAACCTGCACAGATTAACATTACACTTCGGAATCCAAAGACGAACGCATGGGAAATTGATACCCGGATCAGCGCTGTCTTATCGGCATCTAGGCCGGAGGGTAGGTCAAGGCCGGCGAGCTTGATTTCGTTCGCCTGAACGTACTGGAGAATGCCGGGCGGAAGCAGTCCGCCCGTGAGACTACGATTCAAGCTAGAACTGAATGATTTCACCATCACGATCCCGAGGATCGCAATGGCAAGTACCCCCGCGACCCGGGCGACCGCATTGTTGATGCCTGAGGCGGTGCCGCCACGGTCCTGGTCTACTGAACTCATGACCACAGTGGTGAGAGGAGCCACACTGACCGCCATTCCAAACCCGAGGACAACGAACGCAGGGAAGAATGCTTTCCAGTAGTTAGCTTCCACACCAGGTACGGCAAAGAGGACGAAACCTGTTGCCGCAATCAGCGGCCCGATGACCAGCGGTGGCCGCGGCCCATAACGCGCGACCAGTCCGCCAGACCAGCGCGAAAGAAAGAACATCAGGAGAATTAGCGGCAGCGCGGCGGCACCGGTCGCAGTTGTCGAGTATCCCTGCACCTCGATAAGGTTCATCGGAAATAAGAAAAAGAAAATTCCAAGAGCGGCGTAGAGAAAAAGGGTGAAGAGGTTCGCGCCACTAAAACTGTGTGACTGAAACAGCGCCAGCGGAACCATGGGTGAGCTTACCCAGACCTCCACGAAGACGAAACCGATTAGACAGGCAAAGCCTACACTCAGGCTTCCGAAAACTAGCGGATGGCCCCAACCGAGACTTATAGACTCGATGAGCCCGTAGACCACGCCACCTAATCCGACAGTCGCGACCAGGGCTCCCAGCCAATCCACATGCCTGGCAGTAGCGTTACGGCTTTCGGGAATATGCCGTAGCGAAATTACGATCACTGTGGCCGCGAGGGGAACATTAATGAAGAATGCCCAGCGCCAGGAAGCATGCTCAATCAGCCAGCCGCCGAGAACCGGCCCCCCTGCTGTCGTGATTGCAGTGAACCCGGACCAGGTACCGATCGCTAGGCCGCGGGTTTTCTCGTCGAAACATGCACTGATGATCGATAGGCTGCCAGGCACGAGGAAGGCAGCTCCTATACCTTGAACACTTCGTGCGATTACGAGTTGCTGAATGTTCGAGGCAAAACCACAAGCGATAGAAGCAGCCGCGAAAATCCCTACGCCACCCAGGAACATCAACCGGCGACCGAACAAGTCGCCGAGGGAGCCGCCGACGAGAATTAAAGCTCCCAAGAACAACCCATAAGATTCGACCACCCATTGCACACCGACGACGGTAGCGTGGAGGCTTGCCTGGAGTGTCGGCAGGGCCACGTTGACCACAGTGCTGTCTATAAAGGCCATGCTGGAACCGAGGATTGTCGCTGCGAGGACCCAACGTCCGGCTTGCGCTGTGCAAGGAACGTCAGCGTTCACCGCGCGGATTACGGCTTCGTCGCAAGGGGGCCTCATGGAGATTGTAGATGCGTTAATGTGCCGACGAGGTTCTGAGATTGTTGAATATCCGTCGGTGAATAGTCCACGGCCCATGGCGACGCTTGACGCACTTGAGGCACATGTGTGCAACCGTGAAATCCAACTCTGTGACCAAACCGAGTTTCCCTCATCTTATGAGGTTGTTTAGGCGGCTCAGAAGTTTACAATTGCCTCCTGTACCCGAACTGGGGCCGATTATGGCGAAACCAATTTTGTTGAGTGTAGATGACGACTCCGATGTTCTGAGAGCGATCGAGCGTGACTTGCGGTCAAAATACGGTGCTGAATACCGCGTAATGGCGAGCGATTCTCCCGAGGGAGCACTCACGCTTTTAAAGCAGTTGAAAGTGCGGAACGACAATGTGGCCCTACTTCTTGCTGACCAGCGTATGCCTCACATGGACGGAGTCTCATTTCTACAGGAAGCGACACGGATCTTCCCCGAGGCGAAGCGGGCATTGCTTACTGCCTACGCCGACACCAATGCCGCGATCGGCGCCATCAATCAAGCCAACATCAACTACTTTTTTCTGAAGCCGTGGGATCCTCCATCAGAGCATCTGTACCCGCAATTGGATGACCTGCTCGATGATTGGCAAGCTTCCTTCCGGCCAACGTTTCAGGGAATTCGCGTATTGGGGACACGCTGGTCGCCCCGGTCGTACGAGTTGCGGGACTTCCTGGCACGCAACCGCGTTCCGTATCAGTGGATTGATGTTGAGGCTTCCGCCAACGACCCGGAAACCAGGCGACTTCTGGAGGCTCTAGGGCCCGAGGCTACGAGCCTTCCTGTTGTGCTTTTCCCGGATGGGACCAAACTTCTTGAGAGCGCACCGGCAGAAGTCGCGCAAAAGGTCGGATTGCAGACACGCGCGCAAACCAGCTTCTACGACTTGGCGATCGTCGGTGGAGGGCCGGCTGGCCTAGCGGCTGCTGTTTATGGCGCCTCGGAAGGTCTGCACACGGTAATGATCGAGAGGGAAGCACCGGGCGGGCAGGCGGGAATGAGTGCGCGCATCGAGAACTACCTGGGATTTCCAATGGGGCTTAGTGGCGGCGATCTTGCCCGGCGAGCGGTGGTGCAGGCCCAGCGCTTTGGAGTAGAAATCCTATCGCCGCAGGAAGCAGTCGGCATTCGAACGGAAGGACCCTACCGGATCATCAAGCTGGTGGACGGGAACGAAATTTCTTGCCACGCGTTAATGATCGCGACTGGAGTACAGTGGCGGCGTCTGGAAGCCCCAGGAATCGACAGGTTGCAGGGGGCAGGCATCTACTATGGGGGTGGCGCCACGGAAGCACTGTCTTGCAAAGGCGAAATCATCTACGTCGTGGGCGGAGCGAATTCGGCGGGCCAAGCCGCGATGAACTTTGCCAAATACGCAGACCGCGTGGTCATCCTGGTGCGAGGGAGTTCTCTCTCCAGCACCATGTCGCAGTATCTGATCGACCAGATTAAGGAGATGACCAACATCGAGGTTTGGGCACACGGGAGCGTCGCCGAAGCGCATGGCGAAACGCATCTGGAAGAAATTTCGGTCCTTTGTTCGGATACCAACAAGATTGAGCGCGTGCCGGCGAGCGCCATGTTCATCTTTATTGGAGCGCTGCCGCGAACAGATTGGCTGGCGAAGGTCGTTGAGCGCGACGAACGCGGGTTCATCCTGACGGGTCCCGACCTTATACGACAGGGGCAGCACCCCAAGGGGTGGACGCTCGACAGAGATCCCTTTTTGCTGGAGACGAATGTTCCCGGTCTTTTTGCGGTGGGCGATGTGCGGCACGGTTCGGTGAAACGGGTGGCTTCCGGCGTCGGTGAAGGGTCAGTGGCCGTGCAGTTCATCCATCAATATCTGAGCAAGGTATAAATGGCCGAAAAATCGGAACTACTTCGCGTCCCGGCGTTCGCCGATCTGCCCGACGAGCAAATTGCTTGGTTTATTAGCCAGTCCGAAGAGGTGCGTCTCAAGCCGGGTGACATAAACATTCGCGAAGGTGATCCGGCGGACACGATGTTTGTTGTTCTCGAGGGACAGCTGCAAGCGCGGGGCGAACTCAGTGGCGAAACAGTGGTGATTTCGATAAACCCGGGCGACGTGACCGGTGTGCTGCCCTTCTCGAGAATGAAGCAGTTTCCCGTAAGCTCACGAGCAATCACGGACGCTCGCCTCCTGCGTTTTCCTGCTTCGCTGTTTCCCAATCTCGTACAAAAGATGCCGGAGTTGACCCAACGTCTCGTGGGCATGATGTCCGACAGAATCCGTGAATACACCCGGCTGGAGCAACAACGCGACCGGCTAGCTTCTTTGGGAAAGCTTTCGGCAGGACTCGCGCATGAACTGAATAATCCAGCCTCCGCCGCCAAACGCGCCACAAGCCAATTGCGCGATGTCCTGAAACGAATCAGGGACGCAAGTCACGAATTGGGAAGGCGCGACCTGACTGCCGCCCAGAAAACAGAAATCGAGAAACTCGAAACGTCGTTCGTCCAACGCGACGAAGTTCCACCCGACGCGCTAACCATCAGCGACCTCGAAGATCAGATTGACTCCTTGCTTCGGAGTCGCGGGCAGACCGACTTGTGGCAGATGGCGGCAGATCTGGCGCGTAAGAACGTCAAACCCGAGGCTCTGGAATCGTTGTTCGCAACCCTCGATGCAGACACCGCCCGAGCCGCTCTGGTGAGGATCGCTGCTTCGGTGGAAATCGCAACCCTGCTGAACGAAATCGAGAGCGCCACCTCGCGTATCTCAGATCTGGTCCGTGCAATCAAGGAATACACCTTCATGGACCAATCGCCCGTGCAAAACGTTGATATCGTGAAAAGCCTGGAAACCACTCTTACCATCCTGAACCACAAGCTCAAACGGGGAGTTGCCGTGCAGCGTGACTATGAGCGCATTCCACTCCTCGTGAATTCATTCGGGAGCGAGCTGAATCAGGTGTGGACCAACATCATCGACAATGCCATTGACGCCATGGGTGGTAAAGGCGAGCTTCGAGTTCGAACCTATCGCGAGGACAGTTGTGTTGTGGTCGAGATCGCCGATAACGGGCCGGGTATCTCGCCCGAATTACAGCCGCACATTTTCGAACCCTTCTTTACGACAAAGGGAGTCGGGGAAGGTACAGGTCTCGGCCTCGACACTGTTCAGCGAATTGTGAAAAAGCACAGAGGAAATATCCAAGTCACCTCGAAACCGGGCGACACACGTTTTCAGGTGCGGCTCCCGTTGACGGAAGCTCTGGCCTAGGACGTCTTACCCGGGAAATGTGGTGAACCCTTCACATCGCGATCGTACCCGGATCACGGCGGGCTCGGAAGCGGCTTGTCAGACTAGGCCACACGGTTATCACACCGTGAAAAGTGGCTTGGAGCCAAACCGCGTGTGCCACTACCCTCTGCCTCAAAATAGGGGTTCACTGCACTCCAGCGGTCTGTTCAACGAAAATGTTAATTTGTTGCCTGGCCAGATACATCCACGTGTATCGATATCTATGTTCTGGCGCATGGTGGACTTATTTCCTGCGCAAGTCCATGATATCTGCATGAAGGGAAGCCGTTTTGAGCTAATCGCGGCCTGCCTCGTTGCCGAGATTGCGGCAGAACTATGATTCCACGGATGGGCTGGCTTGAAAGCAGAGACAAACTCCAAGAAGATTGAACGTGACTTCTCCGGGTGCACAAAGACGGTAATTCGTCCCTTTGGCTGCATGGAGTTGTGGGCAGGAAATGAACGAGCGCACCGTTCGTTGGAGCTTGCCGGCTTGGACTGTGACATTATTGCCGTGCCCTCCGGCGGAGATAGCGGCGGGGATCTCTCCGCTGTCTTTTCCTGCAGCGACAGTATCGCTAGAGTAGTGCTCGCAGATTGCGTCGGCCATGGGTACAGCGCAAGCGCAGTTGCGCGGCACGTCCACCGACTGTTGCACAAATTCCAAGATGTTCGTGACACCGCCGGTCTTCTTGCGGCACTGAACGATCAATTCACTCTCGAAGTCGAAGAGTCTGACGGACCTTTACGCTTAACTACGGTCGTAACGGGCACCTTTGACGATGCAACAGGTGAATTTAATTTCGCTTACGCCGCGCATCCGCGGATGCTCCTGTGGCGGGTGAACGATGAGAGATTCTTAGAACTGGGACAAGGTTTGGAGAATTTTCCTTTGGGTTTCATTACTGGTGAGCGATACAACGAGCAGAGCGTTAAATTGAACACAGGTGACATGATTCTCGCGTTCTCCGACGGAGCCACCGAGGTCCATTCTCCGAACGGTGTAGAACTCACGGCGAAGGGGTTTCTTGAATTTGCGGAACGTACCATGCGCCAACTTCCGCGACCGCTGGCCCTGCCAGCTTTTTCCGAAGCTCTCCTGAAGGGTATTCAGCAGTATCGAGGAAACGTTGAGCTCGAGGACGATATCACACTACTTACACTGCGCCGCGCTTCCTGAGACCTTTCCTGGGGCGGCTCCTCTCGGCAACGATTTTTTATGGGATATGATTTAGCTGCTGCGCTGACAAAAATTGAACTAAACCTGACTTTACTTCGTCCACGCTATGCTGAACATTGTGGTTCAGCGCCGCGACTACAGCAGACATATCTTTCCCGTTGACGGGCTCGTCATGAGTGTAATAGTGGGTCCAAACCGTCGATGCTGTCTTCACGTCGCGCAATTCCCATTCAACGCTGAGGCGGGCCACCAGTGTATTGCCGGAAACTTCCTTGAAGTCGAAGAGCCGCCCAAAGAGAAGATAGTCTCCGCGAGCATTGCTGCGCAGCAAATCCACCTCTCGGTACCGTCTTGACGTTCGAAGCTGGCGAAGCAAGATTTCTTGAATCATTTCCGTCGGCGGCTGAGCCCAACGTTGGAATTCATAGGTGCCCATACTTTCGCCATTTGAGCTATAGACGATGTGATCTTCACGATAAAGATGCGAGGCTCTGAGTGGCCCGAGCAGCAACGTTACGGGATAGAGGCTCGGGTCGGCCACAGGAGCCAAATCGCCAGGAACCGTAAGCTGATAGTACTTGCTGGGTCTTGTTGCTCCGCACCCGCATGAGAGTGACACCGCCAACGGGCCGAGCAACATGAGAATTTTATAGTTCATCGTAAAATCTCAGTGTATGCATGACGGCTTGACCGGCGTTGGTCATTGTGGCTCACCCGGCTTATGTTCCCGAGGGTTGGTCGCGCGGATAAGCGTATACGGACGGCTCTTAATCGTTGCCGTGAATTCCTTGAGGTTTTCCGTAACATGAAGCAAATTATCGAGGAGCTCATCAACGTTCTCGGAGTTAACGTCGAGCGTCTGGTCCAATCGCGCCGAAAGGCCCGTCAATTCTCTCAATGTGCCGCGAAGTTCAACCACAGCCTGGTGAAGGTCTCCCCGATTCTCGCCGACCAATTCATCGATGTGAGTGAGCACCTGATTTGCTTCGGCGGAGGTTTTTCGGAAATCTTGCAATAGAGGATCCACTTTCTCGGCCAATGTATTCGCATGGTCGATCGCGGAGTGAAGTTGAGGCCGTGTGTCCTTAATTAGGGCGCGTGTGTCTGCTAGTGTGGCGGCGAGATTTGATCGATTTTGAGGGCTCAAAAGATCGTTAACTCGGTCGAGCGTAACTTTCAGCTCCGTCGCGCGATCGTCGAGCGTTCGAAGAAGCTGTTGTGCTTGTGGCGCGATCTGATTCACTTGCTCCGTCAGTGTATTAAAGTCGACATAATTGTCTGAACCGAGCAAAGAGCCTGTGGGAGCGTTGCCGGCCAGGGCGGTCCCTGGTAAAACCTCAAGGTGATTGTCCCCAAGGGGGCTCATGCTCATTATTTTCACTTTACTGTCAGTCTTGACAGGCAAGTCTGATTTGACGCTGAACGTGACGTCGATCAGCCCCGGATCTTGCGGATTAATACGCAATTGTTCTACGCGTCCGACCTTGGGTCCTCCGGAATAGCGTACAACGGCTCCCGGCTCGAGCCCGCCTGCAAAAGGAAAGTAAGCATGATAGATTTTGGCCGTAGGGCCAAACGCGCCACTAATGGCAAAAACCGTGGCAATGAGCATACCTGCGGCGATCACTACGAATAGTCCTACAAGCGCCTGTTCGCGTTTTGGCTCCATAATCTTCCTCTATTCTTTTCCAACATTCATCCCGATCGACGCCGATTGTCGGTGAGCATCTCCAGATAATCCGATTCTCGCGAAACTTCCGGTTCAGCCACGCGGTCCAGAAATTGGCGTACGCGTGGCTGCGAGCTCGACCGCATTTCCTCTGTCGTGCCGATGGACAAAACATTTCCTTTATCAATCAGGACCATGCGATCCGCGATCAGGTAGGCGCTTGCCAATTCGTGTGTGACCACAACGATGGTCATGCGAAAGGCCTTCTTGAGTTCCAGAATTAGCTGGTCGATGCCCGCGGCGATGATCGGGTCGAGTCCGGCGGAGGGCTCGTCAAAAAACAATATCTCGGGGTCCATTGCCAAGGCCCTGGCAACAGCAGCGCGCTTCTTCATCCCGCCGCTGAGCTGCGAAGGCATGTAGTATTCAAAACCAGCGAGCCCAACTTGCTCGAGTTTAAGCCGCAGAATAATGTCGATCGTGGACTCTTCCAATTTCGTATGCTCACGAAGTGGCAGAGCTACGTTGTCACCCACGGTCATTGAGCCAAACAACGCTCCGCCCTGAAAAGACATTCCTATCTTCTTCCGAATCTCATCCAATTCCGTCTGTGAAATCGCGGCGATATTCTTGCCTTTGATCCAAATTTCCCCGGAGCTCGCCCTTTCCAGACCAACTAGCGTTCGCAGGAGTGTACTCTTTCCCGAGCCGGAACCTCCAAGTATCACCAGCGTCTCCCCCGGCTTTACTTCAAAATTGATGCCATGCAAGATCTCCACGGCTCCGTAACTGACGCGGAGATCTCGCACGGAGACCATCGGCATCGACTCCCGCGATAGGTCATTCTTTTGATCCATAGATACACTGCCTACGCTCTATCGGCCACCCACGAAATAAAATATTCCCGTAAATACGAGATCCACGATCACAACCAGAAAGATCGACATCACCACAGCTCTTGTCGTTGAGCGGCCCACTTCCTCCGCGCCAGCTCCTGTCGACAGACCTTCGAAACATCCCACCGTCGTAATTGTGATTCCGAACATCACGCTCTTAATCAGTCCTGTGGTGATGTCTCGCAGAAATAGTGACTCGATTGAAGCCTGGATGTAACCCAACCATGTGAAACCGGCCTGAGCGACACCGAATAACGCTCCGCCTAGAATGCCCATCAAATTTGCCCAGATTGTCAGACAGGGCAGCATCACGATCATGGCTAGAAATTTCGGAGTCACCAGGAAATGGATTGGACTAATCGCCATCGTTTCCAGCGCGTCAATCTCTTCGGTAACCTTCATGGTTCCGATCTCTGCGGCAAAGGCTGAGCCCGAGCGCCCGATAACCACGATGGCGGTGATCAACGGACCCAGTTCTCTCGACATCGACAACGCAACAGCTCTGGGCACAATGTTCATGGCGCCCAACTTGCTGAGTTCATAAGCGCTTTGCAACGCTAGAATTAAGCCAATGAAATATGTAATCAGGGAAAGGATCGGTAATGCCCGGACGCCGACTTCCATCGCCTGCGAGACCGCCCGTTGTAAACGTAGCGGTTTCCCTTGGATGGGTCCTACAAAGCCGTAGTATGCAGCGCGACCTCCTAACGACGCGAGGGAACCTACATACGCAAAGCCGTTCGTGACGCTCTGTCCGATTTGCGAGAAGAACTCCGTTGCGCTTTCGGTGACCAAGTGCTCGCTCATGGGTCTCGTCACCTTGGTGATATCTAGGAGGTCAAAGCCTGTTCTTCGTTATCGCGAACCTCAAAAACTTTGAGCAACCGTGAAAGTTGCAATACCTCGCGCGCCGAGGCGCTTAGTCCGAAAAGAACAAGACGTGAACCCATGTCCCGTGACGCCTTGAGACCTTCCACCAAGGAGGCCACTCCGGAGCTGTCGATGTATTTCATGCCGGAAAGATTGAGAACGACCCGAGAGGCACGGGCATCTCGAATCTCATGCAAAAGAGCCTTTCTTAATTCCGGCGAGTTTGACATATCGATATCTCCTGATACATCAAAAATCGTGGCTTTCTCGACTCGGCGAGCAGAAATCTTCATGATGACATTTCCCCTAAGGATTCGGGCGCTGCTTTGAAGATCGGGCGTATTTGATCAACCGGAGCCGGTTCATGTTGCCCGTTCGCTTGTACTCGATGCGATCCACACCGCCACGGATTAGATGCAAACCTAATCCACCGCACTTAACTTCGTCCAATGAACGACCCGGTAACTTTGTCGGGTCAACGGCTGGGCCGCGATCGAATAGCAAGAATTCTACTCCCTGGCCACCCTTCCCGTTGGAGCGGCGACGGAGGCTCCTGCAAGAGACTTCGATGGGTCGGTCTAAACGACCATGATAAGAATGCCGCATAATATTTGACACTGCTTCGTCAATCGCCCGAATGATCGATCTGCATTCTTCCTCTGAAAACCCCAACACTTCCATTAGCGGTTCCATGGCGCCACGAAGCACGCACAGTAACCTGGGATGACTCCGCAGTTTAATCTTCAGCAAGAAATCGTGGTTCATATGCGAAGGTCGGTTTGTGTCACCTTGCTGGTTCGCCACCAGAGTTTTGATACTTGGCCTAGATTACCTGAGTGAAAAAATCGGTCCGTTGACCTAAAAATAGCGCGAAGAAACACAACCTTAGCCCCCAATTGACAGTATTCCCGTCCGGGATGAACATTCTCCCACAGATAGATATTCCGGCAAACTGGCCAACGAGACGCCTATCGCTCGCCTCATTAATGTCCATACCGAATGACGTGCAAATTGATGTCGTCCGCTCGGTCGGTTCCAGCAGAGAACTCTTCAAGTGACTTGACGTTCTCATCCTGCAGCGCTCAAATCCCCTTGGTGGCGCTCGGCGCAATCAGCCGCTCAAGTTGCTAGGAAGGGGACTCAAATGCCGTTCCCTTCCCGAGACCCCTTCTCCTGCTAGGAGATGCAAGAACGCTTTTACGAAAGCGGAGGCTGTGTCCAAAAAAACTGTGCCAGCTTAGGTTCGCTGTCCCACCAGAGGAACTCCCACCGATCAGGTCCCTTTTTCCTTTGGCCAAGCCGCAGATATCCTCCCTGATAGCGGACTCGCATTCTCCCTCCTCCGGCACTGTTGCACCGGAGAAGAGCTTATGCCTGCGTGCTGGGGCAGATCGAACGTTCGGCCGGCTGGCCCAGTACGTGAGAAAACTTTGGCGAGGTCGTACTAATCGAGACCGCGAACAGGTTTTTGCGCTAAGGAGGAAATAGACAGGTGCCGCTACCGAGACTATTTCTAGCTCATAATCCGACCCCCACAGGATGGTGCCTTAGGCGACTTCCGCATACTTTGACAGTCCCAGCGGTTGACACGGACGAGGTTGATCGCCCGAGTCCATTCGGGCCTACACTTCTATGGTTCAGCTTTGAGTGCTACCTAGTCCGACTGCCGCATTTCAACCCGAAAGCCAACCCGAGATGTGTCCAACCACGGCGTATTATCAAGTACTTGGCAGTCCCCAACAGCCTTGTAAGTTGTTGTAAGTACTTGCAATCTCCGCGTTGACACGGTAGAGGTCTGCGGTTCGAGTCCGCACGGGCCTACCATTATTTCGTAGGACTTACGGGGCAACGGCCCCAAACCTCCAACCCACAATCCGACCCACAGCTTACTGCGCTGCTTCCATACTCATCCCCACGGCGGACAGGAACTCGCCCTGCGCTGCACGTGTTTCATCGCTGTCTTCCTGCGTGTAGAGATCCAACGTCGTCTGAATCCTGGAATGACGCAGAATGCTCTGCACGGTTTTGGGTTCGACTTTCGCCTTGTTCACGAGCCAGTTGCTAAGCGAATGACGAAGGTTGTGAAGTCCGAACCTCTGGCCGTCCTCGATCTGCACTCCGGCCGCTTTCGCTGCCGGCCGGAGATGATCGGCAACGAATGCGGAAGAGGTTAGGGGAACACGGCCGGACGCCTTGAAGGACGGGAAAACAAAATCCGTGTCCTTCGTGTGGGGCGTCTCGCTGCGCCACTGCCGCAGATGATGCGCCAGGGCAGGATGGAATGGGACGTAGCCGGCCGATGCTTCCGTCTTGGTTGCGCCGTCCTTGCCCTTTGCCCAGCGTTTGTAAACCCGGATTCGTTCTTCTTCCCATAGGATGTCGGCCCAGCGCAGCGCCAGAATCTCCGACGAGCGGAGTGCGGTGGCCGCGCAAGTGAGCACCAGCATGTGATGAAGATTGTTTGTCAGGGATTTCAGGATGTTGAACGTCTGGGTAGGGGTGATGACGATAGCGCGGTACGTGGACTTGCAGCGTGTTTCGACGTGGAGCACGGGATTCTTCGTGACCCGCTCGTGCAGCATGCCGACCTTGTAGACGCGGCTCATGACGCCCCGCATCTTCGCAATCGTCGTCCATGCAAGTTTCGATTCGGTATTCAGCGATTTAAGCCAACGCTGAATTTCTAGTGGTTTGATGTCCTCTGCGATTTCATTGCCCCAGCGGG
>WNFE01002505.1_pt1 | contig 18740 bp, 16 predicted proteins | sample 5400451 | NCBI WGS metagenome assembly WNFE01 (sample SAMN13153344, study PRJNA577476) | soil metagenome | isolation source: 200 cm saprolite under Douglas fir tree site 2 hole 2 | place: USA:California | collected 2015-04-18
GTCGAGTGCTGGTACAACCCGCGTCGGCGCCACTCCTACTGCCAGATGCTCAGTCCCGTCGACTACGAACGTGTCACGGCCACCCGAGCTGCGGCATGATCATCTGAACCAACCTGTCCGGCGGAACGGGGGAAGCTCATCCGCCGCGAGCGGCACCGCCAGGGGCCATCGGAGCTAATACCATTTCTTGGCGACGACCGGAGCATCAGACTCGAAACCTACGGTGAATCGTGCACTTTCCACACCCGCGAAATGATCCGCTTCGATTTCATTCCACGAAGTGTTCACATGCATACGTACCGACGGAGGGATTCATCCATATCGTGTCACCTCTCTTGACGCTTCTTGCCTTCACGTCCTGAGGTGCGCAAATCTCCGAACTCATAGTTAGAGTAACCTGATTGATTCCACAACGCTCGCTCACGCGACGCACGATAGAGAACGAAGGGGTTCGTCATGGATGGCTCATTCGAGATACCGAAGATTGTGTCGGTCGACGACCACGTCGTCGAACCCTCGCATCTGTGGCAGACCTGGTTGCCCTCGGCGCTGCGTGAGCGTGGGCCCCGGGTCGTGCGTTCTGCGCTGGCTCCACCGAAGGCGAAAGGTGACCTCTTCGCCGAGCTCGCGTCAGAGGGACCCGAGGTCGACGTCTGGATCTACGAAGACCTGGTGGCGCCCATCCTGCAGGTGATCGCGTCTGCGGGGGTCCCGCCCGACCAGATTACGGCGAATCCGGTCGGGTACGACCAGATGCGTCCGGGGTGCTTCGAACCGAAGGCGCGCCTTGCCGACATGGATCTCAACCACACCGAAGCGTCGCTGTGCTTCCCTACGATCCCGCGCTTCTGCGGGCAGATCTTCCTGGAAGCGACTGACAAGGATCTCGCCGCGGCCTGCGTGCGCGCGTACAACGACTGGATGATCGAGGAGTGGTGTGGTGATTCGGGCGGGCGGCTGATCCCACTGTGCCTGGTCCCGCTCTGGGACCCGGCACTTGCGGCCGAGGAAGTCCGGCGCAATGCTGCTCGTGGATGCCGTGCGGTTTGCTTCACGGAGCTGCCTGCCAATCTCAACCTTCCGTCGCTCTACACGAATTACTGGGATCCGCTCTTTCGCGCTTGCGACGAGACCGGCACGGTGATCTGCATGCACATCGGTTCGGGCTCGAAGATGACGAAGACCTCGCCGGACTGCCCTGCAGCCGTGATGGTGGTGCTGACCTTCGACAACGCGCAGCTCTCGATGACCGACTGGCTCGTCTCCGGCGCGCTCGCCCGGTTCCCCAACCTCAAGATCGCGTACTCCGAGGCTCAACTCGGATGGATGCCCTTCCTCCTGCAGCGCCTCGACGACGCGTTCACGCACAGCCGGGCCTGGGGCGACTTCCCGGAGTCGGTGACCGAGCTCCCGAGCACCTACGCGGCCGGACGCGTGTTCGGCTGCTTCTTCCGTGACAACTTCGGGCTCGCGTCACGCGACCTGATCGGCATCGACCAGATCACCTTCGAGGTCGATTATCCGCACCAGGACAGCACGTGGCCGAACACGCTCGACGTGGTCGAATCATTCCCAACCATGACCGACACGGAGCTGCGCAAGGTGCTGAGAGAGAACGCAATCCGCTTGTTCGATCTGGACCTCGGCTGAGCGGAGCCGGGGACGGGTTGCGTGGTCCGGTGTTCCCACCTCATTGTTCGAGGTAGGCGTTCCGGAGCTCCCGCTTGTTGACCTTCCCCGCGCTGTTCCGCCCCACGCTCTCGACGATGTCGACTGATCGTGGGCACTTCAAGGAGCTCAACCGGTCCCGACAGAACGCAACCAGCTCGTCCTCGGTGGGCGGCGCGGCGGGATCGGCGGATACGACGAGCGCCTTGAGCTGCTCGCCCATCTCAGGGTGGGGTATCCCGATCACCGCGACGTCGGCGACCGCCGGGTGCTGGAGCAGTACGGCTTCGGACTCGGCGGGATAGAGGTTCACCCCACCCGAGACGACCATGTCGCTGAGCCGGTCGGTGATGTAGACGTAGCCGTCCGCGTCGACGTGGCCGATCTCACCGATGGTGAAGACACCGGGCTCGAGGTGGGCGGCGAGCGATTTCTCCACATCGTTGTGATACACGATGCCGCGCCCGGTGAGGTCCCGGAAGTAGAGGGTCCCGTCGGTGCCGACGGGGACCGGCGCACCCTCGTCGTCGACCACGAGGGGCTCGAACCTGGGCAGGCAACGGCCGACCGAACCGCGGTGCGACAGCCATTCCTTGGAGGAGATCTGGCAGATGGTGCCGACCTCGGTGGCGCCGTACGCCTCGAGGAACACTGGACCCCACCACTCGATCATCGCCAGTTTTACGTCGAGCGGGCATGCCGCGCCCGTTTGGGCCACGAGCTTCAGACTCGAGACGTCGTAGCGGGCGCGCACGTCGTCCGGCAGGCTCAACAACCGGATGAAGTGCGTAGGCACCATGACCGTCGATTCCACGTGGTCCGCCGCGATTGCGGCGAGGGCTCGTTGGGCGTCGAAGCGCCCGATGAGGCTGAGCGGCTTGCCGGCTGCGAGCAACCGCACCGCAGTCATCGGGCCCGTGTGGTATAGCGGCCCGGCCACCAGGTGCATGCCCCACCGTGCGAACGGCTGGGCTATGCGCAGGCCACCGAGGTAGTCCTCGACCGTGTCGCCGGGGGCGAACATGCTCGTCGGTAGGGCGGTGCCTTTGGGTCTCCCCGTGGTGCCCGAGGTGTACATGAGGTTCGGTCGGGGGTGAACATCGCCCGGGGGACTTGCGTCGTCCTCCTCCGCCAGGAATTGCTCCCACGGGATGAAGCCCGGAGCAGATCCTTCGACCGGTCCCCAACCGACGACGTGACGCACAGCAGCGGCGGCGGCGGCGGCCTCGGTCCCGACCCGGACGTTCTCGGGTCCGACGAAGACCGTGGCGGCGTTCGAGTCCGCGAGAATGTACGCCGCTTCGTCCGCCGAGAGGTGGAAGCTCACTGGCACTGCGGACGCGCCGCCCAACAAACACGCGAGATAGGCCATGGCGGTCTCGGCCGAGTTCTCGGCGAAGATCGCCACCCGTCGGTCGGGGCCGAGATCCTCACGCAAGAGCCAGTTCGCGCCACGGTTGACAGCACGTACCAGCTCGCCCCACCTGATGATCCGGTCCCGGTCGTGGATCGCGATCTCCGAACGACTCACCTCGTCGGGCAGCCAGTCCACTATTCGCGGTCGATCCCGAGCCATTGCTCGTACAGCAAGTGAAAATGGCGGATCTTTGTCTCCTGGTATCGGGCCAGGGTGACGACACGTCTGCGGCTGGCCCGGAGGCCCTTCTGGACACGCACGATGTTGTGGTCGTCCTGGTCGAAGACGCGGGCGAGGTTGCCGAGCTCGGGCACGCTGGTCCACGGGTCGTCCGGTCCGAGCCGGATGGGTTGCGCGGGCGGCGGGCGGTCTCCCGAGAACGGAGCGAGGAGGCGGACCTCCATCTCGCACGATTCGTGGTCGTCGCCGTTGGGCTTGAATCGGTAGCTCAAGCGGTTGTAGGCGCCCCAGGGGTGGAAGTTCGGGAACACGGTGAAGTAGATGCTGTCGGCGAGCTCGGCGTCGGTGAGTGCATCGGCGGCATCACCGACGACGCGGCGCAGGCGGGCACGGGCGATGGACGCGAGGGCGCTGCGGGCAGTCGTATCCGGTGGCACCTCGGCCGCCCGCGGGTCGTCGAAGCGTCGGTCGAGCAACGCGTCGAGGATCTCCTGCTCGGTCGGCGTCCACGAGAGGTGGGGGCTCGGAACCGCGCCCGCCGAGATCGCGCGTGCGACGTTGCCGAAGACGTCGTACTGACTGTTGGCGTCGCCGAAGCCTGGTAGGAGCTGCGGGTGGGTTGCCGCGACGTGGAACGACTCCATGAAGGCTTCCTGGACAACCTTCCAGTTTGCGCGCATGACCTTGGTGACCCGCTGCTCGGTGTAGCGATCGTCGAGCGGCCAACGGCTGAAGAGCGAGGGGAGCACGCCGAGAAAGTCGCCGAGTGATTCGCACTCGGGATCCATGTTGACGAAGACGAATCCGCCCCACGTGCCGACCTGGACCTCGGGGAGACTGAATCCCTCGCAATCAACGCTCGGGAAGTCCCACTTGCTCGGCACGTAGGCCAGACTGCCGTCGAGGTTCCATGTGAACCCATGGAACGGGCAGCGCAATTCGGTGAGCCGACCCGGGCCGTCTCGAATCGTGCGGCCGCGGTGCAGGCACGAATTGTGGAACGCCCGGATCCCTCCCGCGCCGGCGCGCTCCCGAACGACGACGATTGAATCGTCGCAGATCTCATAGACGATCGAGTCGCCGACTTCGGGGATCTCTTCTTCACGGCACGCGACTTGCCAGACCCGTCGCCACAGCCGCTCCTTCTCGAGTTCGTGGTACTCGCGGCGGAGATAGCGGTCGATCGGGATTCCCGAATCGCTGAAGTCGCGAGGCCCGAGGAGTCGGAAGGTCTCGGGGACTCCATCGGTGTCGCCGTCGAGCACCGCCTGATAGGTATCGTGCCGCTGCGCAGGGCGACTGCTGCCGGGCGGTTCGGGTGCCGGCGGGGGAGGGGCCGAGAGTCGGTCAGCCATTGCGGTCTTCCCGCGCCGATGACCGGGCGCGGGTCCGGTACAGCTCGCCGCTCGCGATCCAACGACACATGGCGGGGTCGGCGCTGCGGAGCTCGCCCGCCACCCACGACCCGACCCGGTCGAACCGACCTTCGGCGCCGCCCTCGCTCACCACCTTGATCGGCCCGACACCGTCTTCCGCCCATTCGTAGGTCGCGCGACTCAGCGTGTGTCGCAATCGGTGCATCTCGCGCTCCTTCTCCAGGTCCCGGTTACGGGGGGAACCTCGTCGACCGACAGGACCTTCACCCCGAGCGAGGAGGCGACCCACCATTCGAGTATACGGAGCAATGAGCTGCCGGTCCAAGCATTTCTATTATTCAATAGACATCTGTGCTCGTCTGATGAACGGCTCAAGTGGCCGGCAGATCAGGCGCGACACACGTGGTCTACCGAGAAATAGAAAGTTGTCCTAGCCTGCGGCTCGCATGAGGTACATCGACCCGACCCGCGCACGAGGCGCGGCGCAGTGAATTTCGAACCGGTCGATCTGACTGATGCCGAGCTGGCGTTGCAGGGCGAGATCCGAGCGTTCCTCGAGGCGGAACTGCCGCGAGGCTCCTTCGAGCCGGGTCTCGGCATGGGGGGCCCGAAAGACGCTGCGTTCTCACAGCGCCTCGCGGCCCGCGGCTGGGTTGGCATGTCACTCCCTCGCCGTTATGGCGGGGGTGACCGCGCCGCGGTCGAGCGCTTCATCGTGGTGGAGGAGCTGTTGCGCTGGGGTGCACCGGTGGCCCATCACTGGTTCGCCGATCGTCAGAGTGGACCGCTCATCGCCAGAGTTGGTACCGAGGATCAGAAGGAGCGTTTCCTCCCTGCGATCTGCCGGGGGGAGCTCTCGTTCTGCGTCGGCATGAGCGAGCCCGACTCCGGCAGCGACCTCGCGTCCGTGAAGAGTCGCGCCGAGCGCTGCAGCGGGGGATACTTGGTCAACGGCACCAAGGTGTGGACCACCGGCGCGCACCATCACGACTGGATGATCACCCTGGTGCGCACCGCGGAGGGGTCGGTCCGCTCGGAAGGCCTGTCCCAATTGCTGATCGATCTCCGCGCTCCGGGCGTGACGGTGCGGTCGATCCCCTTCCTCGACGGCACCGCCGACTTCAACGAGGTCGTGCTCTCCGATGTGTTCGTCCCAGAAGAAGATCGGATCGGGATCGAAGGGAACGGCTGGGCGCAGAGCGCGAGCGAGCTGGCCTTCGAACGCGGCGGCCCTGACCGCTGGCTCTCGACCTTTCTCGTCCTCGAGCAGTTCCTGCGAGAGCATCCGCGCGCCGGATCTGATCCGGAGCTCGTTGAATTCGTGGGCGCGGCGACCGCACGGTGGTGGGGTCTGCGCAATATGTCGTTGGCTGTCGCGCGTGGGATCGACATGGGTCTGTCGGTAGCGGCCGAGGCGGCGTTGGTCAAGGAGATGGGCACACGGTTCGAGTTGGACGTGCTGGAGGAGCTGCGCGAACTCGTTGAGCTCGAGCCCTCCCCCGGCTCGGACTCGCTCTTCGAGCGCCTCCTGGTGACCGCGATCTTGACGTCGCCGAGCTTCACCATCCGCGGCGGCACGATCGAGATCCTGCGCTCGGTGGCGGCGAAGGGACTCCGCGCATGATCGATCCGCTGCTGACCCAGACTGCGGAGCGCGTCTTCGCCGACACGTGCGGGTTCGACGCCGTGGAGCGCGCCGAAGAGGAGGGCTGGGCGCCCGAGATCTGGCAGGCCGTGGCGGAGACGGGTTTGCCGTGGGTCTCGGTTCCCGAGACGGCGAGCGGCAGCGGCGGCACGACAGGGGACGCGCTCGAGATCCTCCGCGTCGCCGGGCGTCACAGCGCGCCGATCCCCCTGGGCGAGACGGGAATGCTGGCGGGGTGGCTCGCCGCCGAGGCGGGCTGTGCCGTTCCCGAAGGGCCCGCGACGGTTGCGCCGGGCACCGACCTCGACACCGTCGCCCTGGCACGAGGTGAGCTCACTGGTCGAGTGCATCGCGTGCCGTGGGCACGTGCCGCGGAACGAATCGTGGTGCTCGTCGACGACGCCGGCGCTCTCGTGGTGGCATCAGTGCGGGGGAGTGACGTGCACATCGAACCCGCGACGAACCTCGCGGGCGAACCGCGCGACACGGTCGTATTCGATGGGGTGGCTGCGGCCGAGGTGCAGCCCGCGCCCTCCACGTTGAGCCGCGCCGCGTTGCATGCACGTGGTGCAATGACTCGAGTCGCGCTCATCACGGGGGCCTTGGAGCGGATGTGCGAGGTCACGCTCGACTACACGAACCAGCGTGAGCAGTTCGGCAAGCGCGTCGCTTCGTTCCAGGCCGTGCAGGAACATCTTGTCCGTGTCGCGCAGGATGCGGCCATGGTCAGGCTGGCGCTGCATGCGGCCGCGGCTGCGATGGAGCGAGGCGCGTGGAGTTTCGAGGTGGCGGCCGCGAAGACCGTCGCAAACCAGGCCGCGAGCACCGCGACGCGCCATGCCCATCAGGCGCACGGTGCGATGGGTATGACGCGCGAGTACTCCCTCCATCACCTCAGCCGTCGGCTGTGGTCGTGGCGCAGTGAATTCGGCAGCGAGCGGTCTTGGAGCCGCGCGCTGGGTGACGCAATCGTTGCGGCCGGCGCCGACGCTTTCTATCCTGCCATCACCGGTGGCTCGCGAGCAGTCGAGGTCTGACCGGGCGAGGAGTCCGCGGCCCTTCAGTGCGGGGTGGCGGCGCGTATTCGGTCTTCGAGGTGACGATACGCGCCCGCGTAGGAGTCGAAAGCCTGGGTGGTCGCGAAGCGTCCGAGTGCAAGGTAGGCATCGAAGCGGTCGGCGTTGTAGAGCTGGTTGACAGTCGAGTCGCACGGGAAGGTGGGATGGGCGGCGTGGTAGGCGTCGATCGCCCAGGGGGCACCGTCAGGGACGCCGGCTTTGATCACGACGAGCGTTCCGGTGGTGGCATTGCCTGCGGGGGTCTCGGGCGGATAGGTGATCTCGCCGCAACAGAACGGTGCGCGCACGTAGTCGGGAGTCGCGGGGGCGGGTGCCATGTTTGCTCGTGGCGTGATGTTGACACTGATGCCGTATTCGGCTTGCGCGGTGGCGAGGGCTTGGCCGAGGGTCGTGAAGGTGTCAATGTGGTCACCGGACGCGTCGATGCACCAGATCCATGCGCATCGTCGTTTGAGGAGCTCGACGAGGCCGAGGTTGTCGTAGTGGCCGCCGTCGGTGACGTAGACGTGTCGGGCTTGCGGTGGGGGAGTGCCGATGGCTTCGCGGACGAGGTAGACGAGTCCGGGAGGCTTGACGACCCAGCGCCGGTTGGACGGTGTGGTCGTGGTCAACGCGTCTTCGAGCTGGCGTTCCTTGCGCGCCGCCTTTCTCCTCACCGCGTTCGGTTTGGGGATCCACACCCCGAGGCGGATGTTCGCCAGCGCCAGGAGCATCCGCAGCGGCGGTCGCGTCATGCGTCCCATCTGGGGAGCGACCGCGGCGCCGGAGATCGAGATCGCGTCCATCACCGTCAAACTGCGACTGCTACGCAGACCGGCGATTTCGTACACCTTGGTGTAGAGCTCACCGACGATCGGGCCCCCGACGATGTCTTGGGAGAACACGAATGGCACCGCGCCGCTCCCGGTCGGCACCAGGCCATAGTTGCGGATATTGGAGGTCGCGCCGATCAGCACCTCTGGGAAGTTGGTGAGGCGTAGCTCCGACAGTGGGACGGGCGCATTGCGGCGGCGAACGTCGATCCCGTCCACCGCGGTGGGTGAGTCAGCGGGAACCTCGGTAGTGCGCTCGAGGTCGAATGCCTCGCCGAGTCGGGCCCGGTAAATGGTGTGCAGCGACCAATTGTTCAGGTCGCCCCATACCGCCACGACCGCGAGGAAGGCCGCGGGACCAATGACGTACCACAACTCGCGGGCGCTGGTACCGCGGACGAAGATCGATCGCTCGGCGGCCTGGTGCATGAACGCGACCAGCAGACCGCCGAACAACAGCGGCACCGCCATCAGGGTGAGGAGGTTCAGCAGCAACTGCCGATGACGCGCCACGAAACCGGCGACCAGTCCTTTGGCGGGTTCGCGGGACGTGATCGACCGTAACCGCTGCCACACCGGTACGAACACCCCCGCGAGCGCGACCGCGACGCCGCCCAAACCTCCGGCCGAGATCCAATAATCACGCAGACCGGTACTGGCCACTGGCACATCGCCACGCATCCTCGGTAGTGAGGTGCGATGCAGCCACGCCAGCAGCTGTGGCAGTCCGAGCACCACAACCGCCCACCCGGCGGCGAGGCACACCAGTCCTACTGAGACGGTCTGCCAGCGCGCAGTCGCGGCGCTGGACCAGCGGCGCGCGACCCAGATCACGCCGACCGCCAACGCCACGACGCCGAGACCGACCGCGATCTGCCATGTCCACGGGGTCGCGGCCGGTTGCACCGCCGTCGAGCATGTCGACGGGCTGGTCCGGCCGCAGCTGTAGCGCAACTGCCGGAACAGCCCGCCATACACCCAGCCCGACACGTAGGCGACGATCGCGACCACCGACAGCAGCAGCGCGACGTTCATCACCACGCCCATCAACGCCCGCCACAGCTCCGACTGCACCCCACCCGGACCGTGAGTCAAATAGCCCAACCGATTTCGCAGCCGGCGAAGCTCCGGCGAACCTTGCGCGTAGGGCCCCACCCCACCATGGAGCGGCTGCTCGGGGGAAGCGGTCTCGATGCTCCGCTGGATGAGCGCCATCGCCCCCACTGCATACGAACCCCCCGACACCGCCGAGATGTACCGGGCACGCCCCGGCCCGCGCAACACGCCGCGCTCGTCGAGGACCTGCAGACAACCCAACCCGTACGCGGCCGCCCGGATCCCCCCACCCGAACAACAGATCCCGATCTCACCCCGACCATGATCGAAAAGCGCCTGCGGCAAGGTCTGGCGGGTCATGGATGGGCGAAGGAGGGTGCGCCGTCGACGGTGAAGGCAAGATCGTCGGCGTAGCAATACCACCAGTCCTCGCCCGGTTCGTAGGACTGGATGAGCGGGTGGTGCTGCGAACCGAAATGCGTGGTGGCGTGCCGGTGCGGGGAATTGTCGCAGCAGCCGACGTGGCCGCACGACATGCACATCCGCAGGTGCACCCATTGGCCGCCGATGCGCAGGCAGTCTTCGCACCCTTCGCTGCTCGGCGTGACGTCGGCGACCTGGTCGAGGTGGGTGCAGCTCATGGAGCGACCTCGAGCGCGGTTCGGTCCCATCCGCCGAGGTCGGCGGCGGCTTCGTAGGTGCTCTGCAAGAACGAGAGCAGCATGGCGTCGGGGTCCTCGGCGGTGCGGACCGCGGTGTAGGGGAGGAGGAACTCGCCCAGGTCGTCGTCGTAGTAGGCGGCCTCGGGCAAGACCGGCCACGCGGCGAAGCCGTCGGGCTGTGGATAGGCGTAGGAGTAGAAGGAACCCTCCGCGCTGCCGCCCGGCCAGAAGCCGCAGCTGCTCACTTCGTGGCTGTAGGCCAGCTCCATCACCCAGTTGGCACAGTTGGGCACTGCCCCTCGGTACGTCGGCGCTTCCCGGCCCGAGAATCGGGTGACCGCGAGATCGGCTCCGCCCCAGAAGAAGTGCACCGGGCTGGCCTTGCCCCCGAACCTCCCGCGGAAACGGGCCATCACCCGGTGGGCATGCACCAACGCCAACCAGAACCGGTGCACCGCGGCGGCGTCGTAGGCGTGATGCTGCTCGTCGTCGGCGAACGGGATCGCCTCCACCACCTCTACCGGGCGGGGCAAGATCGTCACTTGCACGCCGAGCTCGCCGAGCGCAGCCATCGTGGCCTCGTAGAAACTGGCGACCGAACACGGTTCGAGCGGTACCTGGCGGCGCCGGCCGTCGGCGGTGCGCACGTCGAGGACGTGGTCGACCAGGTCGAACTCGATCTCGAGCGCCGTTGTCTCCGCGTGCATCAGCGAGGTCGTCAGGCCCCGCGCCGAGACGTAGAACGCGACCTGCCACCAATGGTTGACCATCGGCTCCAAAGCCATGCGGATCTTCCCGATGATCTGGGTCCACATGTGGAACGTGGCGCGGGACTCTTCCCAGGCCGAGAGGGTGAGCTCCGGCCACGTCTGCGCGGCGGCTGTGCCGGCACGAGTGATCGGTGACGTCACTGTTGGTAGCCCTCGACCACGGCTTCCGGACGCACGGTCGCGTCATCGGGGTCCTGCCCGCTGTTGCGGCGCGCCCGACGCTGGCGCAGGAGATCCCAGCACTGGTCGAGCGCGACCTCGATGGCCCGGAGGCGGCGCTGTTCGTCGGAAGAGAGACCGCCCTCGGCGTGAGACCGCTCCAGGCCATGCTCCTCGTCGGCGAGGTCGCCGATCCGTCGTACGATCTCGACGTCGTCCATCCGGGTGCTCCCTGCGACGATGGCCGTTCTGGCACTGCGCACCAGCATCGCGCTCCCGGCGGCGGGTTGCGACCGAAGATTCGTTCGCGCCGCTTCGCTAGATTGCGGAGCGTGGTCCGACCGACCCGGGCACGTCAATGCTGAACACGGAAGTCGCGGTCGAATTGCCCGACCGCGCGGCGCCCACGTTGGGTGCGGCGGCGCTGGTCGAGCTGGCGCCATTTGGCGAAGAGCGTGCGGTCCAAGTGGGCGACATCTTGTACCGCGCCGGTGACGATTCGTATGACTTCTTCGTGGTCCTCGAAGGCGCCGTCGACATCATCCGTCCCGATCTCACGGGCGACACTCTGCTCACGACGCATGGCGTCGGGCGCTTTCTGGGCGAGCTGAACTTGGTGACGGGGCAGCGGGTCTATCTCACCGCCCGAGTCCGTCGGCCTGGTCGTGTGCTGGCGATTCCCGCTGATCAATTCCGGCGGGTCATGAGCACCAAGCCGGATCTCGCCGACACGATCTTCTCCGCCTTCGTCGCTCGCCGGGAGGTGTTGCGCACGGGAGAGGGCGCGCGTTCGGTACGGATCATCGGATCCCGCTACTCGAGCGAGGCGATGGCCTTACGCGCGTTCGCGGCCCGGTCTCGTGTCCCGCATACTTGGATCGACGTCGAGGATGACGACGACGTCGAGGTGCTGCTCGCGGGCATGGGGTTCCAGCCGCGTGACACCCCAGTGGTCATCACGACAACCGGGGTGTTGCGCCGCCCCTCACCGGGTGCGTTTGCCGAGCATCTCGGACTGACGTTCCGGCAGGAGCCGGGATACATGTTCGACCTGGTGGTTGTGGGAGGCGGTCCCGCCGGTCTGGCGGCGGCGGTGTACGGAGCCTCGGAAGGACTCGACACCGTGTCGCTCGACGCGGTCTCAACGGGTGGGCAGGCGGCTGCCAGCTCGCGCATCGAGAACTACGTCGGCTTCCCGAACGGCATCTCCGGCGAAGAGCTCGCGTCGCGTGCGGCGATCCAGGCGCAACGGCTCGGCGCCCGCTTGAATGCGCCCTGTGAGGTCGCGGGCTTGCGGGTGGAGGCGGGGTTCCAAGTGATCGTGCTCGCCGACGGCAGTGAAATCCCGTCCCGAACGGTGATCATCGCGACCGGCGCGCGCTACCAACGGCTCGCTGTCGACGATCTCGAGCGATTCGAGGGCGCCGGGGTGTACTACGCGGCAACCGACCTCGAAGCGCGCGCCTGTGGCGCGCAGCCCGTGGTGGTGGTTGGTGGTGGCAACTCGGCCGGCCAGGCGGCCCTGTACCTCGCGCAACAAGGCAGTCGGGTGTCGATCGTGATCCGCAGCGACGACCTCACCCACAGCATGTCCCAGTACCTCGTCGAACGGATCGACGCTGAACCGCGCATCGAGGTGTTCACCGAAACTCAGGTGCGTGCGCTCGCCGGTGGCGCCCATCTCGATCACGTCGTCCTTGAGTACACGCCGACCGGTGAGCGGCGCACCGTCGATTGCGCAGGGCTCTTCTGCTTCATCGGCGCCGACCCCGCGACCGCGTGGTTGGGCGACACCTTGGAGCTCGACCCGAAGGGTTTCATCCTCACGGATCGTTCCTTGCCGGATCCGATCACCAGTGGCCCGCGATTCGCAACACGCAACCCCTTGCCCTTCGAAACGTCAGTGCCGGGCGTGTTCGCGGCCGGTGACACGCGGAGCGGTTCGCTGAAGCGGGTCGCCGCCGCAGTCGGAGAAGGGTCGAGCGCCGTGCGTTCCGTCCACGAGCATCTCGCGGCGATCATCAACTGAGGCGGCAGCGGGGGTGCGAGTGCGTCACCGCGCGGGTGGCGTCATTCCTTGCGGGCGCGGCTCGGGGCGACTCGGGGCGGCTCGTCGGGTTGCTTCGGGTACACGGGCGGCCACGGCGCGTCCATGAGCCCGTCGGCACGGTCGCGCTCGTGCAATGCAAGCATCGGTTCGAGCGACTGGGGTTCGCCGTTCATGGCCGCCCACGGGTCGCCCGCGACGAGGCGTTCGGCGACGACCGGGATGGTGAGATCGTCGGGGTGGACGTCACCGAGCTCGTCCCAACCGATCGGGGTGGACACCTGCGCACCGACCCGAGCTCGCACCGACCAGGCGCCGAACACCGTCTTGTGTGGCGCGTTCTGGTTGAAGTCGACGAACACGCGCTCGCCGCGCTCCTCCTTCCACCACGCCGCGGTGATGAGATCAGGCCGCCGCCGTTCCAACTCGCGCGCCAAGGCCACTGCCGCCGAGCGCACCTGGTGCGAGTCCCAGCGCGGATGGAGTCGCACGTACACGTGCAGTCCGCGGTTGCCGGTGGTCTTGGGATAGCCGACCACGCCGAGCTCGGCGCGGAGCGCCCGGACCTCGACGGCGGCCGCGCGCACGTGAGTGAAGTCGGTGCCGGGTTGCGGATCGAGGTCGAGCCGAAGCTCGTCGGTATGGTCGGGATCGGATGCCAGGTATGGCCATGGGTGGAAACCGAGGCACCCGATGTTCACCGCCCACAGCGCACGCGATGTCGTGCCGTTGGGCGTGCTGACGATCGTCGTCTCCAGCCATTCGGGCGCTGACTTCGGCACCCGCTTCTGGTAGAAGGACGGCCCGCTCGCCCCTTCGGGGAACCGCTGCATCAGGGTCGGGCGGTCGCGCATCGTGCGCATCAGCGGTTCTGCGACCCGGACGTAGTGCTCGACGAGGTCGAGCTTTGTCTCACCGTGCTCGGTGAAGAAGACCTTGTCGGGGTGCGTGATGCGTAGCTCCCGACCGTCGACCTCGAGGACGTGCTCGTCGGCCGCGACCACCCCGCCACCGTAGCGTTCGGGCACCGTAGCGTTCGGGGATGGACGCCGTGTCCAGTCTGCTGCCGCCGTCGATTTCCGGGGACGCCTCCCGGATCGTCACCGGGCGCGCGGTCCGTGGTTTCGCCGACGGCTTCGTGAGTGTGCTGCTCGCGCAGTACCTCACCGGGTTGGGGTTCTCGCCGATCGAGGTCGGTGCGATCGTCACTGGCACGCTCGTCGGCTCGGCGGCACTGACGCTCGGCTTCGGCTTCACCGCGCATCGATTCACGTTGCGCTCGCTGCTTCTCGTGGCATCGCCATCGCGATGCTGCTCGTACGAGCGCTCTTCGCGCAGATGGACGTTCCCGCGCGTCAGGCCTTCGTCATGAGCGTCGTTCCCCCGATGAACGAGCGGCCGCGTCCAGTGTCACGAACGTTCCCCGTAGCTCGCCTCGGCCGCGACACCACTGATCGCCGGCGTGTTGCTCGCGCGCTCGACGTTCGGTTGGCCGCTGCTGATAGCCGGAACGGTGAAGATCGCCTACGACTTGATGTTGCTCTTCCTCTATCGCGACGTACCCGAGGAGATCGGCGCCGCCCGCGCCCGCCACAAGGAGTCGTAGGTCAGGCGAGCGTGTACACCGTCATCGCGATCCCCGCGACCAGGCAGTAGATCGCGAACGGGGTGAGCGTCCGCGTCGCGAAGTATCGGGTGAGAAACCGGACCGCGGCGTAGGCGGCGAGTCCTGACACGATGCTGCCGACCAGCACCTGCCCGCGGATGTGATCGCCGTTGTGTCCGAGGAGATCGGGAAGCTTGTAGACACCCGCGGCGAAGATCACCGGGGTCGCGAGCATGAACGACAACCGGGCCGCGTCCTCGTGATCGAGGCCCCGTAGCAACCCCCCGACCATGGTGACGCCGGAGCGGCTGATGCCGGCGAACAGGGCGAGGATCTGCGCGGCGCCGACGAAGACGCCTTCACGCAGCTCGAGGGTGTCGAGATCGCGTCCGACGTCATCACCCGGGTCGGTGTGATGGGGATGCGATTGAACGACCGTCCGGACCTCGGCTCGTCGTCGCAGCCGTTCTCCGCCGAGCAGGATGAGACCGTTGATCGTGAGGAAGATCGCGGCTGCGGTGGGTTTGGCGAACACCGTGCGCAGGTTGTGCTCGAACAGCAGGCCGACGATGCCGACGGGAATCGTGCCGAGGACGAGGAGCCATGCCATGCGTTCGGCCGACGTGTCGATCCGCCGTTTGCCAACGGATGAGACGAAACCGCCGATCACACGTACCCAGTCGCGTCGGTAGAAGATCAGCAGGGCCAGCGCGGTCGCGCAATGCAACCCGACCAAGAACGCGAGATAGAACGATTCGTTGGCTGACTCTCCCGTCACCAGCTTGTCCCAACCGAGCAACTTGGGCACCAGTACCGCATGACCGAGACTCGAGATCGGGAACAGCTCAGTGACGCCCTGCAGGAGACCGATGACGATCGCCTGGAGATAGCTCAATGGCGCCGCCGCGATCAGCATGGTTTCTCGTGCGGCATTCTCACACCGTACCGAACCAGCGTCGGACTCTGGCCGATCTTCAGCGCCGCGGAGTGGACCGCGCTCGCGCCGCTACTCTGCCGTCCGTGCACACCGCCTGTCGTGTGATCGGCCTCCTCGGCCGACCGGGCCGCGTACGATCAGCCGGTTCTCGTTGACGGAGTCGATCACGGCGGTGAACCGCGATGGACTGACCGGCGTTGCGCCTGATCCGCGCCGCTGGTTCACACTGGCAATCGTCATCACGTCGATACTCATCGTGGCGCTCGACAACTCGATCCTCACGGTTGCGATTCCCACCATCCTCCGCGATTTCCACACCAGCCTGGCCAGCCTTCAGTGGGTTGTGGCCGGGTACGCCCTGGTGTTCGCCACGCTGCTGATCATCGGGGGCCGACTCGGTGACATCTTCGGCCACCGGCGGATCTTCATCATCGGGGTCGTCCTCTTCGGCTCGGGTTCGCTGCTTGCGGCCCTGTCGTGGTCGGTCCCGAGCCTGGTCGTCGGTGAGGCGATCATCGAAGGGATCGGCGCCTCGCTCATGATGCCGGCCACCCTGGCGATCCTGTCGACCACGTTCCGGGGCCGCGAGCGAGCCACCGCTTTCGCGGTCTGGGGAACAACCGCGGGGGTTGCGGCCGTGTTCGGCCCCTTCGTCGGCGGTTTTCTCACCACGAACTATTCGTGGCGATGGGCGTTCGGGATCAACGTCATCGTCGCCCCCCTCGCCATCACGGGCGCGCTCTTCTTCATGAGGAAGGGCACGCGTGCCGATCGACGGATGCGTATCGACATTCCCGGCGCGCTGCTGGTCGCCGTTGGGCTGTTCCTGCTCGTCTTCGCGTTGAGTGAGGGCGGTACCTACGGATGGCTCGATCCCATCAAGACCTTCCGCGTCGCCGGAACCGTCGTGTGGCCGTCATCGTTCCCCATTTCGATGATCCCGTTGGTGGTTGTCGCCTCGGCGGTCACGCTTGCGGTGTTCACCACTTACGAACGGCTCAAGGAACGACGGGACGAGAGCCCACTGTTCGAGTTCAGCCAACTTCGCCATCGCGGCTTCCGGTACGGGCTGCTCACCACGCTCGCCGTGGCCATGGGCCAGCTCGGGATGCTCTTCGTCATCCCGGTGTTCCTGCAGGACGGTAAGCGCCTGTCCGCGGAGACCAGCGGCTACTGGATCCTGCCGGTCGGCGTGTTCGTCCTCGTGGGTGCGCAGCTCGGCGGCCGCCTCACGCGCCAGTTCGGGGTCACGAAGGTCGTACGCGTGGGGCTCCTCGCCGAGATCTTCGGTTTGCTGGTCCTCGTGTTGTTCGTCCGGCCGAGCCTGACCTTTGTCGAGCTCGTAGGCGGGTTCCTGTTCTTTGGTTTCGGCATCGGCTTTGCCAACTCGCAGCTCACCAACGTGGTGCTCTCCGATATCGACCCCGACAAGTCCGGTGTGGCCAGTGGCGCCAATGCGACCTTGAGACAGGTCGGGGGCGCGCTCGGCGTCGCCGTGATCGGTTCGATGCTCACCACCCGGAGCACCCACCACACGGTCGACAACATCGCGTCGGCACCGCTGGCGGCGGGTTTGAAGGCGGAGGCGATTGCCCGCGTCCATGCGATCGGTCTCAACTACCGGCCCGGAGTCGGGGTGTCGCGGCGGGACGCGGCGGTGCTCCTGCACGCCGTCTCAGCCGGGATCTCGTCGGGCGCGCGTCCGGCGTTGCTGTTCGCCGCCGCTGCGGTGGCGGTGGGTGCAGTGTTCGCCATGCTCATGCCTCCGATCGGGCCGCCGGGTCGCCTGGGCGTCGACGCCTTCGAGCCGTTCGAACCAATCGAGCCCGACCCGGCGCTGCGAATCGATCCCGCCCCGTCGTCGTAGCGGGCTCCCGTTCCGGACGGAGCATCGCATTGCTCGTCGTCCGCTCATTGCGGGAGGTCAGATGGGATAGATCGCGATGTCGGTCGCCTTCACCGATGCCCACACCTCGACCGTGTCGACCAGACCAAGATCTCCGACCGCGGCCGTCGTGACCTCGGCGACCAATGGGACGGGACCGTCGAGGTGGATGCGCACGCGATCTCCGAGGAGATCGGTTCCCCGGACTCGCCCCGGCCAGATGTTGCGAGGGCTGCCTTCGGGTGGGCTTCGATGGAGGCTGACTGAATGGGGCTGGATCGCGACATACACGGAACCGACGACCACGTCGGCAGTGACGACCGCGCCGCCGCGGTCGAGCTCCACCGTGTGGTCGTGGCCCGTTCCCCGGAAGAGATTGATCCCCACGAGGTCGGCCACGTATCGCGAACGGGGTTGCGCCGAGACCTCGCTCACGGTGCCTTCCTGTGCCACCCGACCGTTCTCCAACACGACGAGCCGGTCGGCGAGCGCAACCGCGTCGAGGAGCTCGTGGGTCACGAGGATGCGAGCACCGGCGAAGGAGGCGAGTTGCGTTCGGAGGTCGCGCCGAAGTTCGGTTCGCGTCCCGACGTCGAGCGCGGCGAGCGGCTCGTCGAGCAAGAGCAAACGAGGCTCGATGACGAGCGCGCGTGCCAGCGCGACGCGCTGTTGTTGCCCGCCGGACAGCTCTCGGGGCTTGACCTGCGCTCTGTCGGCAAGATCGACGCGTTCCAACCATTCGCGGGAACGGCGGCGCGCCTCGGCCCTCGGCACGTGACGGCTGCGGAGCCCGAACGCCACGTTCTCGAGCACGGTGAGGTGGGGAAACAGCAAGTAGTCCTGGAACACAACTCCGATCGAGCGACGCTCGGGGACCACGAAGCAACCGGTGGCCGGCGCGTCGACGGCGCGGTCATCGATCGAGATCTGGCCCGAGTGGAGCGGTACGAGCCCGGCAAGCGCACGTAAGAGCGTCGTCTTCCCTGCGCCGTTGGGCCCGAGCACGGCCACCGTTTCGCCGTCGGCGACGCGCAGTTCGACCGCGAGGTCGAGCGTGCCGAGGCGGAGCTCGACATTCGCGTCAAGACTCACGCACGGCTCCGAACCACCGGTCACGCAAGAGCACGAGCACGACGATCGAGACGGTGAGCAACAAGAGGCTCAAGACGATCGCGGTGCCCTGTTGGGATTCGAGGAGGAGGTACACCGCGAGCGGCAAGGTCTGGGTCCGTCCCCGGATGTTGCCGGCAAAGGTGATGGTGGCGCCGAACTCGCCGAGCGCGCGCGCCCACGCGAGCGCCGCGCCCGCATACAGCGACGGCGCGATGACGGGAAGGGTCACACGACGAAAGACGGTCCATCGGTTGGCGCCCAGGCTGGCTGCTGCATCCTCGTAACGACGATCCATCGAACGCAGCCCCGCTTCCACGGTGATCACCAG
>WNFE01001200.1_pt1 | contig 18737 bp, 21 predicted proteins | sample 5400451 | NCBI WGS metagenome assembly WNFE01 (sample SAMN13153344, study PRJNA577476) | soil metagenome | isolation source: 200 cm saprolite under Douglas fir tree site 2 hole 2 | place: USA:California | collected 2015-04-18
TCTGTGGCAGAATTTCTCAATCCTGTGGACGGAGCGCTACCGTGATGTGCGAGTAGAAGACGGGGTGATTCCCAATCTGCCTCAGACCAAACTGCGCTTTCCCACGGTCGAGGGCATTGATGGCGCACAGATCTTCGGACACCGTCTGACGTTCTTATACGACAATCGGGACAATCTGCTCACTCCGCGGAAAGGAACCTATGTGTCCCACTACTGGGAACTGGCTAACAACCTCCATACGCGCGAGTCCGATCGGTGGGTTCGGTTCGCGTTGGATGCGCGGCATCTGGTTCCGCACGCGGACGAACGCGGCGTCTTTGTCGCCCGCCTCCTGATCGACAAGGTCTTCAGCCATGATATCCCGTTCTATGAGCAGCCGATGCTGGGCGGGGAGAACACGCTTCGGGGTTTCGGCCTCAACCGGTTCATCAACGCCAACTTGTATCTGATCAATCTCGAAGAGCGTGTTCGTGTGTACGAAAAGCGGATCTTCGACAATCCGATCGAGCTGGAGGCGGCGCCGTTTCTGGACATTGGACGAGTGAACAATCAGTTCCTCAGGCGCCTCACGCGGACGCAATTCAACCCCGGAGCAGGTATCCGCGTCCTCTCACGTCCCAATGTTGTGGGGCGCATTGACGCGGCCTACGGGAAAGACGGCACCAACGTCTTCGTCGGCCTTGATTATCCATTTTAGGGGTAGAAAGTTTGGCGGGATACCAACTCCCTCAAGTGGACTGACGGGTGGCCAGGGGCGGGTGGGGGAATCTGTGCCTTTTCGTACGAGGTGTGTTATAGTATCTCCCTCTAGTTGGGGGATCTGGTATGAAGTTTAGCGCTATCGGCTTGGTAGCGATGTGCGGCGTGCTCGCCGGGTGTGTCTCGTGGGTCCCGACGATCGCGAGCAACGGCATCAACATCGGCCGGTCGATGTCTGCCGACCGCTCGGTTTTCAACGTTCTGGATGATTTGAGCATCAAGAACACAATCAACAACGCCCTTTTTGACAAAGCGCTCCTGCTGAACGTCAGCACCGATGTCTATCAGGGCAGGGTGATGCTGACGGGGTCCGTCAAGGACGCGGCGACCCGGCAGAAGGCAGAAGATTTGGCCCGCGAGGTCGATGGCGTTCGGGAGCTTTACAATGAGATCCAGGTCACGGATCAGAATTGGTTGAAGACCCTCCCCACGGATCTGGTGATCGAAAACATGCTGGCGGCTCGAATGGTGTTGGCGCCGGGCGTGAGTTCGATTGACTACCAAATGCGGGCGTGGAACGGTGTCGTCTACGTCCTGGGCATCGCCAAAAGCCGGGCCGAACTCGATCAGGTGATCGCGCTCGCCCGCACGAGCGGCGCGCGCAAGATCGTGAGCCACGTGTTCCTCTCGGAACAGATCGTTCTGGATGGGGCGCCTGAGACGACGGTTGGAGCGAAAGTGGAATCTGAACCAGTGAGGGCGGGTGCCCAAACGGACGAGATGAAAACCAAGCCCGGCGCGAATGGGGTGAAGAAAAGGCCGATTGCCCGCTCGGTACCTCCCCGGACTGCTGTCCCCTAATCCCCTTACCCCCCTCTCGATCAAATAGGCCGAGATAGCCAACAAGCTAATCCGCCCCAAAGGGATGATCAATGACAAAGCGCCAGGTCCCGTCTGACTGGCGCCGAACGACTTCCGTCCCGCGATGAGACATCTCAATCCGCTGACCATCAGGTCCAGTACCGGTCAGCTTCCAATTGGACCGCAAGAGGGCAATGTCGTCAGTCTTGACCACGCTCGCCGTTTCAAGCGTGAAGGTCGGCTTGAGTGCGAGGAACTCTTGCAGAGTTCCCCGAATGGCTTCGCCAGTGATTGGTACCTGTCCGGGTTGCGGGATTAACAAGGCCGTCGGTTCATAGAGTGCCATCAGCGAATCGAGATGCCTACTGGAGAAAGCTTCGGCAAAGAGTCGGTGAATCTCCTCAGGATTACGCGCTGGCATAACGATCTCCTTCTGCTGAATCCGCATTGTTATCACTAACGCTAACGAAAAATAGGGTCAGACTCGATTTCTTTGGATAAATGGAGTCTGACCCCATTTGGGGCCATTTTTGATTTCAATTTTATTCTTGCACGAGTATAGCCTGGATCACGTTCGCAAACCCGGCCTTGGTTGGCTTCTTGTAGAAATCTCCCTGGACCGTGACGAGGGCAGATTCTTCGAGATCCAGCGTGCCCTGCAGGTACTCAACGGCGATCTTGTCACCTGTATTGGCATCCAGGAGGGAAAAAGAAGTATAGGGGCTCCCTTGTTGCGTGGTCTTTTGTTGAATCTGGACCGCTTTCCCTTGAACGATGACCTGTCCCTGGTTGAACTTGTCCGGATTTTTGACGATCTCCGCAACGGTTGTTTCAAACGCGGTGATCGGGAAAACATTCGGGACCAGGATGAAGCAAACACTTGCCGCGAGTATTGCCGCAGAGACTTTATGAGTCATTTCCGGTTTCCTCCTGTCAGAGCGTACCGTCAGTAGCTAGGGGACTAGTCAGCGCGGCTCAGCTGGGACATGAGCATCCAGCAGTCAAGGCCGAGCCATCCGGTCCTTCTGGAATGCGAACGTGCCGTCTAAGAGTACGAACATCGCAATCAACGTGAGCAGGATACCGCCCTCTAACCATCCTTTCGGACCCAATTTCCAGATATGGCCCGTAAGCCCGGCCAAAAGACCGAGCGTCCAACACACAAAGCCGAGCGTGGCCCCGATTCGAGCTATCATCGTGCGCTTAGATCCCACATTTCTCATCGCACACACTCCTTTTTGTCTTGTTTATGTTCAACGTCACTTTCCCTTCGTCAGGGTGCTCTTCCCACGACTGAAAGCGTCTAGGTTCAGCGGCAAGGCTAGGCTACCCTTCGAGACCTGTCAAGCTGGGACCAAACCCTTATGCCGAGAGCATTCAATAATTCAAGTCACACTTAAACTATTTTCCCTGAAGGCTACGTCGGATGGGCGTCAGGGCCGTGCGTGATAGCCCACAGCAGGGCCACGCGGCAGATGGCGAGCGGCGCGGTCTCGGCGCAGATCACGACTTTATTGAGCAGCTTGGTGTTGATGACGCAATACCAGCACTCGGTGCCTTCGGGATAGCCCAATGAGGTGAGGTTTTGATGCTTGTGCTTGAAGTGCGGACAGCCGAAATACACGCCGTCCTTGTGAATCATGGCCTCGGCCACGGTCCAAGCGGCCGCAATGTCGGCGGAGTAGGGCGGCAAAGGGTCTCCGAGACTTTGCCCCATCACCGCTTGCGCGATGAGGGTATCCAACTCGGGACCCGCTGGCACGGTTTTGGGATCGATCATAGGGGGAGAGTCTAGCACACCTCGAGGCGGGTTCCGAGAAGCCGGCATTGACGCTGAGGCCTCCGTGATGATAGAGTCTTTTTTCAGCGTCACGAGGAGGACCGCGAATGGCCGTTCCCGTCTCTCAGATGTTCACCGTCACCAAGTATGTCGTGACCCAGAAGCTCAAGGGGGTCACGCGCTATCCGCTCGTGCTGATGTTGGAACCGCTGTTTCGCTGCAACCTCGCCTGTGCGGGGTGCGGCAAGATTCAGTACCCCGATCACGTCCTGGACAAACGCCTGACGCCGGAGCAATGCTGGGCGGCCGCCGAAGAGTGCGGGGCCCCGATCGTGAGCATCCCGGGGGGCGAGCCACTGATCCATCCTGAAATGCCGACGATCGTTCGGGGATTGGTCGAGCGGAAGAAGTACGTCTATCTCTGCACCAACGCGATCTTGCTGGAACGGAAGCTCAACGACTTCCAGCCTTCGAAATACCTGACGTTCAGCATTCACATGGACGGGCTGCAGGAAGAGCACGACATAGCCGTCTGCCGCGACGGCGTCTATAACGTGGCCGTCAAAGCGATCAAGCAGGCCCTTAAGCGGGGGTTCCGGGTTACGACCAACACCACGCTGTTTGACGACGCCAACCCCGAGCGCGTCCGGAAGTTCTTCGATGCCATGATGGAGTTGGGCGTCGAAGGGATGATGCTCTCGCCCGGATACAGCTACGAGAAGGCGCCCGACCAGAAAAACTTCCTCAGGCGGCAGCGGACGCGGGAATTGTTCTCGCGCATCCTGCACAAGCCCAAGCGCGGTTGGCGGTTCAACCAGTCGCCGCTCTTCCTCGACTTCCTCATGGGCAAGGTAGACTACCAATGCACGCCCTGGGGCAATCCCACCTATAATATTTTCGGCTGGCAGAAGCCCTGCTATCTGCTCCAGGACGGCTATACCACGACGTTCCGGGAACTTCTGGACCAGACCAACTGGGACAACTACGGGACCGGACGGAACGAGAAATGCGCCGACTGCATGGTGCATTGTGGGTACGAAGCGTCGGCCGTGAACGATACGTTCGGCTCTCTGCGGGGGTTCGGCCGGACGGTCGTGACGACGCTGATGCCGACCGCCCGATAGCCCGCGAGTCGTGACTGCCGACAAGCCTCCTTCTTCCGAACCGCAAAACCTGGAGGGTCGGGTGTTCCGGCCGTCGAACGACACCGAGCGACGTCAGGCCGTGAACGTTGCGTTTGACTACCGCGGTGATGTGACCCTGGAGCTGACGTCCGGGGAAAAGATTGAAGGCTATATTTTCAATCGGAACGCCTCGGTCTCTCCTCCTGTCCTGCAGCTTTTCCCCAAGGATCAGGCCGGCACGCGGGTGGTCCCTTACGCCGACATTGCGACGATCGCTTTTACCGGTGAGGACACCGCCTCGGGGAAATCCTGGGAGGCCTGGGTCAAGAAGAAGGAATCGGAGCGCAAGGCGGAAGCCGAGCAGAGCAAGGCCGAAGCGCAGGCACGAGGATACCTCTAAATGGCCGAAGCCTTCGCCAACAACCCACCCGTATCCCGCTCCCTCGACGACATCATTGCGCAAGGCTATACCCTCAGGACTGTTGAGTATCTCCACGAAGGGTGGAAGGCTTTTACGGATAATCCGGTTGGATTCCTCGGATTTACCCTTGTGCTGACGCTCACCTCTCAGGCGATTCCGCTCCTGGCTCCTTTCGTGGGGCAACTCCTGAGCCTTGCGATTCAGATGCTCATGCTGGCCGGCATCGCGATGGTCACGTGGCGGCAATTGAGAAACCAACGCTCCACCTGGGGCGATTTCTTCCCTGGTTGGCAGATGACCGTGCAGGTGTTTCTCTGCACCGTCGTCGGGCTCCTCTTCATTGCCGTGGGGTTTTTCCTGTTGGTGATCCCCGGCATCTACTTAACGGTCGCCTACACTTTCTCCTATTTGCTGATCGTGGACCGCGGGACAGGGGTCTGGCAGGCGCTTGAGGGAAGCCGCCGGGTGGTGAACAAACACTGGTGGGGTGTCCTGGGTTTGGTTCTGGTGATGGTGATCGTGATGGTCGGGGCGGTGGTGGTCGGCGCTGTGGGGCTCGGACTACCCATCGGCTACGGCCTTTCAGGGTTTTTACCTGAGGTGAACCTGGATGAGTTGCCCCTTGTATTACCTGCAACAGGCCTGACGATCAGTCTGGGCATATTGATAGGAGTGATGAGCGGGATGATGATAGGAGGAGCTGTTGGAGTGGCCGTTGCCGGGTGCATGCTGGGCGCCGCGTACGCCGACATCTTCGGGCTGCCTTCTCTGTCGCAATCCCTACCGTAATTTCCCAGTGTGAGCCCTCGGATTCGCGCCAGTTTGTCCTCCTTTTTTGCGCTCTTAGATGCGCCGAATGCCGGTGGAGGAATGTATTGACAAAGATAGACACCTATGTTAATTAGGCCGCACTTTACCAGGGCTGTTCGGGTCATTTTGAATGTCATGGATTCGAGACCGTCGTGGGGTGGCGCGGCGGTTTTTGTCGGTCTGGCCGGTCTGTTCGGACTGGCTGTCTTACTCCCGGCTACAGCCTGGGCCACTCACGAAAATGATCACCGGTTCACCGGCTCCGGGTATGTGCGGGACACGGGCGGCCGGTCGGTGAAGGATGCGCGTGTGCTGGCGCGGGACCTGGGAGACCAGAGTGTCGATCCCGTCACCACCTACGCGGACAGCGAGGGATACTATAAAGTGGTCCTCCACCTGCACGATAAGAATGCAGGGGATGCCGTTCTCATCTCGGCCAAAGACGAGCGAGCAGGGTTCGACGAGATTAAAAAAATCCGGGCTGAGTTTGATCCGAAGGACCGGCACACCGAACGACAGGCCAAGGTGAACTTCGGGCCGGAACCCGAGAAGACGTCAGGTGGTGGACTGGGGGGAAGCATTGGGGCGGAGGACGCACCGCAGTATTGGGTCTATGGCGTGGGAGGCGTCCTGGTTCTCGCGGCAATCGGCGCCGCCGTGGCGTGGTCTCGACAGCAGCAAACCAAGGCGGCCTCCAAGCGACGCGGGAAGAAACGGTAACCAGGCTGGAACCAGAACAAGTCGGGCGCTTTTGCTTTGGGGATACGGATGTCCCTGAGGAAAAGCGTCTTTTTTATGCGAGGAATCTGGAGAGGGGAAAGGAGTTGGGAGCGATGATGAAGATCACAAGCTTGATGGGACTGTTGATCGTGGGGGGTGTGGCGTTTCTCGCGGCCGGCTGTGCGGAAGAACAGGAAAGCACGGCGCCGCCTCCGCCCGCTCCGCCGGAATATGCCGACAAGCACATGCCGGCCGGCTGGTGGGCGGATGAAAAGATCATTGCCGAAGGCAAGACGATCTTCGAGGGGGTCAAGAACATCGATGTGAATTGCTCCTCCTGCCACGGCAAAGACGGCAAGCCGGTCAAGGCCGGCGCGCGAGACTTCCGCAAGGGTGAACGGATGAAGCAGTACTCCGATAGCGTCTGGTTCTGGCGGATTTCCGAAGGCGTCCCGAACACCAAGATGAAAGCCTGGAAGAGCAAACTGCCCGAAGAGGACCGGTGGAAGGCCATGGCCTATGAGCGGACCTTCGGACTCAGCGGGATGGGCTACGACGTGGCGCGGAAAGAGTGGGTGCCGGTCGCGGACCTCGGGAAGCCGGCGCCTGCGGCTGCTCCAGCGGCCAGCGACGGCAAAGCGCCGGCAGCGGCTCCCGCCAAGGACGCGCCGAAGAAGGACGGGAAGTAATCGCGGTCAACTCCAGTCAGGGAGCGGCGAGACCATGAAGACCTGGCAGCGCAGCCTATTGATGGTGGTGGGTCTCCTCGTAGTGGGGACGGCGGCCTATGCTCAGTTACCGGATCCCAAAGTACACGAGTTTCCGTATGCGGGGAACCGGGCGGCCGTCTGGGTCGTGGCCCAGATGCATATTCTGTTCGCTGCGTTCATCCTGGGAGCGCCGATCTTCGTGGTGATCAGCGAGATTCTCGGTTGGAGAAACAAGGATGCGCGGTACGAGCGACTGGCCAAGGAGGTCACCAAGGTCACGGTGATCCTCTACAGCATGACCGCACTGACCGGCGGCCTCTTTATCTTCGTGCTGCTGGCCACCTACCCGCAGTTTACGGCATGGCTGATCAACCACTTCTTCGCCGTCTTCGCCGTGATTTACCCGTTACTCTTCATCGCAGAAACGATCATCCTGTACCTGTACTGGTACACCTGGGACGCGCTGCAGGGTCCGAAGAAGCTCCGGCACATCGCTATCGGAGTGCTGCTGAACGTCATCGGGCTGACGACGCTCATCGTGATCGACGGCCCCACGGCGTTCATGAACACGCCAGCCAAACTGGCTGAGGGTGGCATGGACCTCCGGACCTTCATCGAAACCACGGCGACGCTGTGGGACAAGATGAACAACTATAGCTGGTGGCCGCTGAACATCCATCGGACGGTCGGCAACGTGGTCTTCGGAGGGTTCATCACCGGCCTGATCGCGGCCTACATGTACCTCATGGCCAAAAACGATGAGGAGCGGGCCTTCTACGATTGGTTCGGGTTCGTCGGCAACCTGATCGGCGTGGGCGCGCTGCTGGCCCTGCCGTTCGCCGGCTACCTTTTGGCCTACGAGCTCTGCGACTACGATGCCTCCATCTGCCCGTATATGATGGCCGATCAGTTGTCCATGTTCTTTGAGATGCAGGGGGCCATGGTGGGGCTGATCTTTCTCGCCAGTAACTACTACATCTGGCTCAGCATGAAGCGGATCGAAGGGATCGAGCGGATCCGCATGTCGCTGGCCACGTTGCTGCTGATGGTGAGCGTGCCGGTGGTCTTCATGCTGGTCTGGACCAAGTGGCCGGTGCCGGATCTGATGGCGCTCGTCGTCCCAGCCGGCTACGTCGCGGTGTGGCTGCTGATCGGGAAGTTCATCCCCTGGACGGTGTCCTCGCAGACGATGGTCAAGGTGGCGTTCCTGATGGTGATCATTGGCAATGCGATCTGGATGACGCCACATGCCTTCGTTGCAACGCAGGCGCTGGCGCCCGACGACGGCTCGCTCAGCCTGCCGCATGGAGAAGTCAGTCTGCGCTTCATCACGGTGTCCTGGGACATGCTGGCGCTGATGCCGGCGAAGAACGCGGCTGCCTTTACGCTCGTGTTCGTCACGATCATCAATTACATCCTCTACAACCGGGCGCTGCGCCAGGGCCGCATCATCTGGGGCAAGATCGACTTTGCGGCCCAGTTCGTCCTCGTCTTCTTGGCCTTCAGCGCGATCTGGACGATGGGGCTGATGGGCGCGGTTCGCGAGCTGACCCGGAAATACTTCCACGTGTTCAACCTCCAGTATGACTTCACGCCGGAGTCCTTCACGCCGACGCTCGCATACTCCAGCTGGGTCATCACCGGGGTCACGCTGACCTTTTACATCGTCGTGAGCTTCGCGATCGTCCTCACGCTGCGCACAGGGAAGGACAAGGCTCACGCTGCGGCGCCGAAGGCGATTCCGGCTGCAGCGGGCGCGAAGTAGGGGGGAGCCATGGCGGCCGCGAGAAGCTTCATCGGGATCCTGATCAAGCGCCTCCTGCTCGGAGGGATCGCGGCGGTCGTCCTTTTCCTCGCCGCTCGCTTTGTGTTCCACTTCCCTCCCGTCTTCCAGGTCATGTTCGTCCTCTATGCCGCTCTCGGCACGCTGGTCTTTATCCTGCTGGACGCCCCGGCGGTCCCAACGTTCAGCGGGTTCAAGGCCGTGGTTGCGCTGGTGGCCTTCTATGCGGTCATTTCGGGCGCCTTCATCGCCGGCGCGAACTTCCTGCCCCAGTACGATCCTCAGGTTGAAAAGGGGAAGATCGACAAGATCGTGAAGCCGAAGCTGGCGGCGACGGACAAGGGCAAGGTGGATGAGCTCTTGAAGCGCAGCGAGGAGTTGAACTCGCAGAGCCAGGCGATCCTCAAACGATTGGAAGCTCTGGGTGGAGAAGACGCGAAAAAGATCGAAGCATCTTTGGGTGGCGGCGCGGGTCCTGCAGCTACGCCTGCCGCGACCGGGGGGAATCTGATCGCGCTCGGCAAGGAGCAGTATGACCTGCAGGAGTGTTACAACTGCCATAAGATCGGAGGGAAAGGCTCGGTCAAGAAGCGGGGACCGACGCTGGACAACATCGGCAACCTCATGAAGCCCGAAGAGATCAAAGAAAAGATTCTCAATCCCCGCGCCTGGATGGCCGAGGGGTTTGATAAGGAGTACGCGAAGAAACAGATGCCGAACAAGTATAAGGAATTATTGGTGGACGCCGAGGTCGATGCGTTGGTCGCGTACTTGTCCAGTTTGAAGGACGCGTCGGTCCAGACACCGAAACCCATCAAGAAATAGCGATCGTCGGATACAACCTACATGGCAAGCATGCAACCAAAGATCAAATCCAAGGTTCGTTGCACTGACGGCGAGATCGGCGAGGTTGCCCATGTCATCGCCGATCCTCTTTCACTGGAGGTCAGCCACATCGTCGTCCGCACGAACGGGACCGAGCGGCAGGTGCCGGTCAGCTCAATCGGCGCTGTGCGGGATGACTTGGTCGAGCTGCTCTGCAACTCCTCCCAGGTCACGGGGTTCCCCGAACTCAAGCGCGAAGACTTCCTGACCTCCAAAGAGGTCGAGATCCCGCATCTGGAGAACCGGATTCATGTGGAACCCGGTGAGGTGCTGGTTCCCTTTCCGGAGCTCGAGAAAAGCTGCGCGCGCCGATCCTTCTTCACCGGCTTTATCTATGTCATCGGAGTGCTGATCGGCCTCCCCCTTGTCTGGCCGGTCCTCCGCTTCGTCATGAAGCCCATGTATGCCCCTTATGACAACCGCTGGCTCAAGATCGGGAACGTGAGCAAGATCAAAGCGGAAGACGTGGGCGTGCAGTTCATCTTCAAGAAGTCCTTCAAGGACTCCGTGCTCGAGCGCGAGGAAGACAAGAACCACTGGGTGGTCAAGGCGACACCCGAGATCCTTCAGAAGATTTACAAGAACGGCGACCTCTCCTTTTATGACGAGAAGGGCGACGTGGTCTGGGTCAACAAGCAGACGGTTCCGTATGTCGCGTTTGCGGGGAAGTGCCCCCATCTCGGCTGCGGTTACAAATGGCGCTCCCACAAGACTCGCGGACAGGTCTTTCTGTGCCCGTGCCATCTCAGCATTTACGACGCCGCCGGGACGGTGCTGGACGGGCCGGCCCCGCGCCCCTTGGATGTGCTGCCGATCAAGATCTCCGCGACCGGGGACATCGAGGTGATTGACGTCGAATACAAGGCGGGAAAGAAAGAACAGGTTCGGCTCGCGTAGATGAACGCGCTGCTCCAAAAGGTCTATGACTTCGTCGACGAGCGGATCGACCTGAAGACGCTCGAGGCGAAGATGATGAGAGAGCCGATCAAGGGCGGCTCGCGCTGGGCCTATGTCTTTGGATCGTGCCTGCTCTTCATCTTCATCATGCAGGCCGTGACCGGCGTGCTCCTGATGTTCTACTACATTCCCAGCGCCGACCATGCCTACGCCAGCACCCAGTTCATCATCCATGAGGTGGATTATGGGTGGTTCATCCTGAGCTACCATTTTTGGGGCTCGTCGGCGATGGTGGTCATGGTCTTCGCCCACATGTCCCAGGTGTTTCTCTGGGGCGCGTACAAAACGCCCCGCGAGATGACCTGGCTCGTCGGCTTGGGGCTCTTCGGCATCGTCATGGCCTTCGGCTTCACCGGCTATCTCCTGCCGTGGGATCAGCGGGCCTACTGGGCCACGACGGTCGGTGTGGAGATCATGGATAAGACGCCCGTCGTAGGCGATTTCCTGGCTCGGTTCCTGAAAGGCGGGCCGACGCCGGGACAGATGACCTTGAGCCGGTTCTTCGTCATCCACGTGATGATCCTGCCGGCCGCTTTGATGGGACTGGCGGGCCTGCATCTCTTCCTCTTCCGATCGGCCGGGCCAGCGGGGCCGTTCCGCGGGACCTCCGACGAGTTGAAGGCCAAGACCGATTTCTTCTTCCCGCGCCAGGTGTGGAAGGACATTGTGGCCATGGCGGCGGTCTTTCTCGCCATCTGTTCCTTGGCCCTCATCGAACCGGTGCAATTACTCGAGCAGGCGACGCCGGATCCCGGCGATTATCATCCGGAACCGGAGTGGTATTTCCTGTTCCTGTTCCAACTGCTCCGTTGGAAGGTTTTCTCCGGCGAGTTCGGCCAGTTCCTCGGCGCGCTTGCGATCCCGGGAGCGTTTATGCTGTTGCTCGTCGCGCTTCCGTTCATCGACCGGAGCCCGGAGCGCAACATTTTCAAGCGGCCGATCGCCTTGCTGTCCTGGGCAGTCGTCACGATCGGCATTCTGGTCCTGACCGTATCGGCGATCCTCAATCGCGAGTTCCTGGACTGACGGGAGTCACGGGCATGCCCCATCCTGTTGACACCATCTCTTCCGTCAAGCTGGCCTGGGCTATCGCCTGGTCGGCTTTCTGGACGGGATTTCCGTTCAAAATCATCGTCGCGCTCCTCTTACTCACGGCGGAGATTCCTCCGTGGGAAGGGGCGGGGCTCGTCACGTTGTTGGTCCTCTCGGTGCCGGTCGATATCTGGGCGGTCGGTCTGACGGCCAGGACGATCTTTCTGGAGCGGCTGGGGATGCAGGTCCATGGGCCGGTGGGGTTGGGCTTGTGGTGGCAGGGGGCCGCGCTGGGCGTCGTGGTGCTGGGAGGCGCCTATTACGCGGTAGGGACCACCGTGGCTGTCAGCCAGAAAATCGCGGCGGCGATCATCGGCGTGATCAAAAAGATCTACGCGCTTCCGATTGCCGAGCAGATCACTCTCGAGTTAGTGATCTGGAGCGTTCCCACGGCGATGGTCATCCTGGTGTGCCTGCTCATCTGGCTCAAACTGTTCGGGTGGCGCGTCAAGCGGTTCGTCATGACCAAGGGCCAAACCAGCTCCGAGAGCCTGCCGGAGCGCGTGCGCCAGTGGGATTATGCGCGCGTGCCGGCGGACCCGACCCTGGTCCTGGTCTCGATCGCCGGCGTGGCGGTGGTTCTCACGGTGCTGTTCTGGGTCCTGCTGCCGGTGACGACACCGCACCGGCATCCCGACTATCCCCCTCCGCCGTCGGAGGCGGTCAAGAAGCCGGTCAAGCCTGAGGAGATGCTGAAGAAAACGGAGACGACGCTGGCCAAGGCTGAGGCTGTCCTGGAAGCGGTGGAGAAGGAAAAGGCCAAGGAAAAGAAGAAGCCCACGGGCAAGGGGAAATAAAGGAGAGCGCCATGGAACACATCCGCAACCATAGGAACGTGTATGCCTATGCGGCGCTCTTCCTGGTGCTGATGCTGGCGGTTGCGGTGCCGGTGGGCCTGACTTGGGCCCAGGAAGCCCCGGCCGGGGCGGTGACGGAATATCGCGACATCCCCGGTATGGGCAGCCGGAACCTGATCTGGATTGTTGCCCAGCAGCATCTCCTCCTGGCAGGGTTCGTGCTCGGCGTGCCGATCTTCGCGTGGGTGTGCGAGATCGTGGGCGTGAGAACCGGCGACTCCCGGTACGATAAGCTGGCCAAGGAATTCACCAAGCTACTCACGTCGGCCTACGCCACGACCGCGCTCTTCGGCGGCATTCTCCTATTCCTGCTGATCGGACTCTATCCCAAGCTGATGTCCTACCTTACGGACATCTTCTTTCCATCGTTCCTCGTGTACTGCGTGCTGTTTTTGCTGGAGACCGTGACGTTGTACCTCTACTGGTATGGGTGGGACTCGATGCAGGGTACAAGGAAGGGTCTGCACTTGTTCCTGGGCTTCCTGCTCAACGTCTTCGCGTTCTTTATCATGATCGTGCCGAACTCCTGGGCGACCTTCCAAGCGAGTCCGGTCGTGATCGCAGAAGGAGGCGGCATGTGGGCCAAGGCCTGGGCCGCGACCTGGAACCCGACCTGGTGGCCGGTGAATGTTCACCGGTTGATCGCCAATGTCGTACTGGGTGGCTTCATCTGCGGCGCCTATGCCGGGCTCAAGTACCTCATGGCGCAGACTAAAGAGGAACGTGTCCATTATGATTGGATGGGGTACGTGGGAAATTTCATCGGCGTCTTCGGCATGCTGCCGCTTCCATTCGCCGGTTACTGGCTGATGCGGGAGGTCTACCAATACAACCAGCAGATGGGGATCACCCTGATGGGCGGGTTCCTGTCCTGGCTGTTCATCCTGCAGGCGATGCTGATCGGGATCTTGTTCTTAGGGGCCAACTATTACTTCTGGATGGGCATTATGTATCGCATCCCCGGATCCGAGGCCAAGTACCGGAAGCCGATCCTGACGATGCTGGTCATCCTGCTCGTGTGCCTCGGGGTCTGGATGACGCCGCACTCTTTGGTCGCGAGCCTGGAGGAGGCGCGCAAGATGGGCGGGACCCACCATCCTCTGCTGGGCGTCTTCGGTGTAATGTCGGCGAAGATGACCGTGGCGAACCTCATGATTCTGGTGACCTTCATGAGTTTCATCATGTACTGGAAAGCCGGCAAGCAGGAAAGCGGCAGATTGGCGACGTTCGCCAAATGGGGGCAGCGCGGAATATTAGCTTTTGCCGCGATCGTCGTCATCGTGCTCGGCGTCTGGGGCTATTTCGTGCCGGCCATCACCCGGATCAACTACTTCTCCACGACGCAGGTACTGGTGGTGCTGTTCGTCTTGCTGACCGTTACGCCGTTGACCGGGCTCTTGATGAAAAGCGCCAAGACCACGACCGAGATGGTCTGGGGCGTCATGCCGCCCCGGGCCGCCTACGCCCTTGTGTTAAACGCGGTCATGGTCATCCTGCTCATGACCCTCATGGGCTATGCGCGCTCGTCGTCCCGGGTTCACTGGCACGTCTATGGAGTGATGCAGGACACCTCCCCGTACGCCTATTCACCGGCGCTCGGCTATGCGGCGGCCTTCATGGCTTTGAACACCTTCCTGTTCTGCCTTATGGTGGCCTTCATCTTCTGGGTCGCTTCCCTGGGCGGTGAGAAAAAAGACGGTTCGCCTGACAAGGCGCCTGTAAAAGCCAAGGGAGCCGTCTCACCAGCCGTCGGGGGCGCGCCCCTGCCGGCGACCGGGCGCCGATAGGAACGAAAGGCACAGGTTCCCATGACTGAAGTCCAGCTGCTGCAAACGATCGGGTTGAGCGTGGTCGGCCTCGGAGGGGCGATCCTTCTCTTCGTGAAGGCTCGTTTTATCCGCGTGGTCGCCTTCGTGGCGATTGTGCTGGGAGGCTTTTCCCTGGTTGCCCTGGGCGTCCCCCAGATGGCCTCAATGCCGCCCGCCGTGGAAAAGTTTGACGTGGCGTCCATCAAAGAAAAGAAGGACCTGGCCGCGATCGGCCAGAAGATCTTTTTCGGCAAAGGCCAGTGCGCGCTGTGCCACACGATCGGCAGCAGCGAAGGCCGATGTCCCGATCTTAAGGGCGTCGGCGCCAAGCTGACGCGGGCGTTCCTCTACGAGAGCCTGACCCAGCCGCAGGCATACGTCTATATGGATTTCGAGCACGTCGGCCGGGCGAAATTCTTTCCGGCCAAGATGCCCTACATCAACAAGAAGCCGATCGGCCTGAACAACAACGAGATCCTCGCCGTCATCGCCTTCCTACAGAGCATGTCCGGCGAAGAGGTGACCATCAATCTGTCCGAGCTTGAGGCGCCGAGTTCAGCAAGCTCGGGGGGGAGGAAAGAATTATGAGAGGGTCCTCGTTAGCGTTACAGGGGGCCATTCTGTTGGCGGTGGTGTTCGCGGCCTTGAAGTTTGTCCTGCCGCTGTTCACCGCGCCCTTGCCCATGAGCCTTATCTGGCTCTATCTGTTTTTGACCACTGTCGGCATCGTCGTGTACGGTACGCTGAGCGGCGAATCCACGGAGGCGCTCTTGGGGCCCATCTTCCGGTTCCTGAGCGGTACAGGGATCGGTGGCGTAGCCAAATCCGCTCGCCTTGTGGTCCTCGTGCTGTTCCCGCTACTGGTCGGCTGGCAGACCTACAGCGACCTCATTCCCAGTTCGCAGCCGCCGGCCGAGAACCGGACGATCCATCCGGCGCCGCCCGGAGAGTTCGTCGGGCTGGGCAATCCCCTGCCCAACACGCCCGAAAACGTGATGCAGGGGAAGGGGTTCTATTTTGCCTACTGCATGCCCTGCCACGGTCCCAAATTCAATGGGAACGGCCCGGCCTCCGACGGGTTCAATCCGCCGCCGGCAAATTTCGTGGATCCGGGGACGATCGCCCAATTGCAGGAGTCTTATCTCTTCTGGCGCATTAAGAAGGGTGGGGTGGGGTTGAATGTCGAAGGCCATCCATGGAAATCGGCCATGCCGCGATGGGAGGTTGAGTTATCCGATGATCAGATATGGAAAATCATTATGGCGGAATATGCGGGCTCCGGACATAAGCCCCGGACGTGGGAGTAAGCGATGAAGACTGTTCCGTCAAAATGTGGGATGGCGATATTCTCGGCCGTCATGGTCGGTCTGCTGTGGGCGGCGCCGGCGCCGGCGCAAGAAAGCGTCGTCGTTCGCGCAAAGCTGATCCAAGGCGAGGTGCCGACAGATCCGATGGCGCCCATCTGGGAGAAGATCCCGGCGACCGAGTTCCCACTGTCGCCACAAGTACATTGGCAAAAGCGCATCCAACAGGTGACCGTCAAAGCCATACACGTTCGGGCCGTTCATAATACCAAACAGATCGCCTTCCTCCTTGAATACGGCGATCCGACCCAGGACCCGGCCGATGCCGCGGCTTTGGAATTCATGGTCGGCGACAAGAAGGCCCATTTTGCCCACGGGCAGCCCATGGGCCAGGTGGAAGGCGGGCCCGTCAACATCTGGTACTGGCGAAACGACACCCCTGGGGCTGCGGATATGAGCGCAAAGGGGTTTGGAACGCTGAAGAAAAAGGACCAGCAGGATGTCCAGGCCAAGGGGGTCTGGAAAGCCGACAAGATGAAGGTCAAGCACAAAGAGCGCAAGATCGTTCTCCGCAAGGATGCCAAGGGCGAGCCGGTCAAGAACCCGAAGACAGGCGAGCCGCTCTTCGACGAAGAGACGAAAGTGGTGGAGGATGACGTGACAGGGGTGTGGCGCGTCGTCTTTACCCGTGCACTCACCACGACCGATCCCAACGATGCCCAGTTCCAGATGGGAACCTTCCCGAACATCGCCTTTGCGGTATGGGATGGGCAGAAGCTGGACAGCGGCGATGTCAAGGAATCCGGCTCACAAAAAGCCATTTCGTCATGGTGGTACTTCAACGTCGAGCCTCCGGCCGATTATGCGATTTACCTCTACGGCCTCATGGCGGTGGTCTTGGCCGCGGGGGTCGAGTTCGTCATCATCCGCAAGGTGAAGAGGGGACAGACGGCATGAAGGGTCAGCATATTGCAGGAGTGCTCGCGGTCGCGGCGGTGGCGGCAGTAGTCGGGGTGGCCGGATGCGGGCTGTTCCAGGACGAGCATGTGACAAGAGGCGCCGATCTGTACACGTACTATTGTTCCCATTGCCACGGGGAGAAGGGGAAGCCCGGGCAGGGATTCAACTGGAAGCTCATGCCCGATCCCAAGCCGAAGGACCTGTCTAACAAGGACGAGATGAGCACCTTGAAGGACGAGGAGATCTTCGCGACCATCTCCCGCGACATGAAAGACACGACGCCGGATGTCGGCGATAAGATCGGTGACGACGAGTTCGCCGTCCCGACCATGCCGACGTTCAAGTACACGCTGTCGGAGGAGGAACTCTGGTCGCTGGCGGCCTTCGTGCGGACGCTCCATGGGACGAAGCTGGAGAAGAAGGACTGGGCCTCCTTCAAGAAGGAGCGGCCCCAATTTGCATCGGTTCCCAAGCCGATGGTGGCGGTCACACCAGCCGAAGAGACCAAGCTGGCGACGCGTGGCAAGCAACTCTATCTCAATAAATACGGCTGCAACGCGTGCCACAAGGCGGTGGACAGCGGCGGGGAGGTCGGTCCTCCCTTAGATCGGGCGGGATTCCGCCTGAACTCTCCGTGGGTCTATCGGTGGATCAAATATCCGCAGATCATGAAGCCGCACACCAAGATGCCCAATCTCGGCGTGAGCGACGATGACGCCAAGGCCATCATGTTCTATTTGAAAACGTTGAACGCTCCGCCGCCCGACAAGCCGCTGCCGGCTTCCTCCTGAGAGTCCTTACCTCGTTAACAGCCCGCTCCAGATGCCTGCGAGGATCAGCGCACCGATCCACACGTGTTGCTTGAACAGCTGGAATGCATGCGCGCGCGAGACCCCGCGCCTGACTTGCTGCGTCTGGGCGGTGAAGAGTCCCGCGGCCAGGACGAGCGTGAAGTAGAAGGGAGGCGCCAGTCGTGTCACCACGCCGACGAGGGCGAGGATCACCGTCATGAAGAGGAGAATAAGGCCCACGGCGAGCCACGCCCATTCTCCGAAGAAAATGGCGGAGGAACGCACGCCGATGCGGAGATCGTCGTCTCTGTCCTGCAGGGCATAGATCGTGTCGTAGCCGATGGCCCAGCAGACGGTCGCCGCGAAGATGCCAAGGGCCGGCCAGCCGATTTCGTTCCGGACCGCCGCCCATGCCATGATCGCACCCCATCCAAACGCGATGCCGAGGATGGCCTGCGGCAGTGGCATGACCCGTTTGGCCAGCGGGTAGAGGACTGCCAGGAGCAAGGCGACAGGCGCCAGAGCGAGCGTGAGCGGGTTGAGGAAGGACACCAAGCCGGCCGCGATGCTGATCAGCGCCACGAAAACGCCGAACGCCGCTTGCGGACGCAGGCGGCCGTCGGCGAGCGGGCGCTCGCGGGTGCGTTCGACCCGACGGTCCAGATCGCGGTCCCACAGGTCGTTGATGACCACGCCCGCGCTCCGCATAATGAAGACCCCCACGATGAAAATGACAATCAGCGAGAGCGGCGGGTGTCCGTCACCAGCTAGGATCAGCGCCCACAGGGCGGGGAAGAGGAGCAGCAGCGTTCCGGTTTGGTTGCGGAGACGGATCAGGTCGGCCAAAGCGGACCAGGAGAAGGACGGACCTTCCACAGGGGCCATGGGGCGGACGGTACCGAATCGGGCACGGGGTGTCAAGGGCGTCTTTTTCGTTGCGATTGCCGCGTATTTCTTGTATAAATCAGTCGAAAACAATCGCTCAAGCTAGGCGCCCGCCATTGATTGTCAGGAGCATCGCGTTCATGACTAGACGCCATCCTGCCCTGAGGCCCCTCCTGCACGTCCTTGTGTTGCTGATGGCGACGGCAAGCTTTGGCTGCGGGCAAAAGCTTGTCTTTCCTCGATTGGAATTCAAAGCCGAGGAGTCCAAAACCCCCAGCATTCCGCTGACG
>WNFE01001202.1_pt1 | contig 18728 bp, 19 predicted proteins | sample 5400451 | NCBI WGS metagenome assembly WNFE01 (sample SAMN13153344, study PRJNA577476) | soil metagenome | isolation source: 200 cm saprolite under Douglas fir tree site 2 hole 2 | place: USA:California | collected 2015-04-18
AGTGTGTGGCCCAAATCGGGGATTCCGGTAGAATAGTGGCGATCCTCTGACAAACGGTCTAACGATGAGGGTCGACTCCAAATCGCTGACGACATTCTTCCGCGACCAGGGCATCTACTTGTCCATCGCTCTGGTGATCCGCACGACTTTCTGGGCCCTCGGCCTCCCCGCGAGGATTAATCAGCAGCTGCTCGCGCAGGTAACAGAGTTCTGCGGCGCGCAATTTAAGGATGACGCTACCCTGCTCGTGCTGGCAGTAAAGTAGTCGTCGGTACGGGTGGAATGAAACTTTGAAGGTTGGGCTAGTTAGGTCTTGAGGGGCACGTTGTTGCCGGTCGAAAATTCGCATGGGCATTCTCACTGACGACATGAAGCGCATCGTGCGCGAGCAGCGACTCGGCTACATCGCAACTGTATGCCCTGATGGAACACCGAATCTGTCGCCTAAAGGAACAACTGCCGTTTGGGACGATGATCATCTGGTGTTCGCCGATATCCGGTCACCGCAATCGGTCCAGAACATCGAGCACAACCCCTCCGTCGAAGTGAATGTCGTCGATCCGCTCGTTCGCAAAGGGTATCGATTCAAGGGGCGGGGGTTTGTCCATCGCTCGGACGATGTCTTCCAGCGCGGGTGCCGGATGTACCGGGACAAGGGACTGACCATTGAAATCCACGCGGTGGTCTTGATTCGTGTCGACCGTGCACTGCCCCTGATCTCTCCCGCCTATGATCGGGGCGAAACGGAAGAGCACGTCAAAGATCGATGGCGCCGCTACTGGTGCGAGCTGTGGGGTAAGTCCTGACAAGCCTAATCGGACATGTTCTTACCGGATCCCAAATGGGCACACCGAAATCGAACTGCCTGGCTCCAAACACCGTGCTATACCGACACAGAAGACACAGGAAAAAGCAAGAAAACAAAGAGCTGCGACACACCGGGAGAAATCAACGGGTTGGAGTTTCGAGTCTTCCCGTTCGACGCCGGAAAGGATCGATCCCGCGACCCCGCGCCCTGCAGCGGGCCCTCTCGATCTTCGCGCCTGACCGCGTCCAAAATCGTCGCCGTCTGGGGATCTCGCGTCCAACGGCACAAGAGCGAGCGACGCTGGCAAGTCTAACCGCGTGAAGAAGTTCTGCACGAAGTCAACGGGAACGTTCGTCGCTTGGTTGGCTTATGCCGCCACTTCGCGGATCAGTTCAAATCGATAGGGGAGGATCAGGGAGTGGCGTTTTTGGGGCGTTGCAGGCCCCCGCAACCAATTCGATTTAGTTTAGAAAACAAAAGGCTTCCGGCGCTCCAACCGGAAGCCTTTGCTGCTGTTTGATGCAACTATGGCTGAACTATGATTAGAGCGTTGGGTCCATTGGCTCACGGCCTCGAGTCTTCCCTTTTCTGCTTAGTACCGCCGTACCATTGACCGTCTGTCATCCCTCTGGTACCGGATGCTGGTCTTCGGTTCATTGATTTACTTCCCAGCCCGCACGGAAAAGAGCCCTGACCAGCGAGCCTTGGCCGCCAACCGTTGCGCAATCGAGCCTGCTGAATCAGCGGTCGCCGATTTGACCATCCTCTGCTGGACTAGCGGCAACTTCCGCGCGAAGACCGCCAAACAATTGGCAAGGAGAATAGCGCCAATGGTAAGGACGGAACGCCGACAAGCTCCACGGATGACGGTGAAAGGGCTTACCTATGTCAATCTCGACCGAGACAATGGCGGCATCATCCTGAACATTTCCGAGGGAGGTCTTTCCTTTCAGTCTACGGCTCCCGTTCAATGCACTGAGACGATTCGTTTCTGGTTTTCCTACCGTAGCCAACCAATCGAAGCTGACGTCCCGGGATTCATCGAAACCGGAGGTGAACTGGCGTGGACAGACGACGTGCAGAAGAGGGGAGGGTTAAGGTTCACGAATCTGCGCCCAGAGGCCCGCAAACAAATTCGCGATTGGATATGCCAGCCTTCGCTGGTCAAGATCAACGAGAAGTCCGCCCTCTCGTCTCCGTCGTCACCTAAATCCCCGGTCTTGAATGTGAAACGATCGGACACAAATGCTGCGCGAGGTGATTCAACAGGACTCGAGGCACTTTTTCGGCATGTACAATCAGGAAGGCTATGGAGTGGATTCTCCGGTGGCTTAGTGGCCGGGCTTCTGGTTTCGGCCATTGTTGTGGCCGTATTTTTGTTGGTGAGCCGCAGTCGCGAGCTGGGTGACTCACTCATTCAATTGGGCGAACGATTGGGAGGAAGATCCTGGGCTGGATCGCAAGAACCACACTCGACTGCGCCGGGGCCACCGCCAGTATCGCCAGAACCAAAGACGGGACCGGCAGATCTACAGACATTGGCTGCAGCGCCGGTTCAGGCTCCGCTGCCAAAGAAACTCGTCTCGACAGCAGCAGCTAAGCCCTATGGAGTGGAGCTCGAAGCCGCGAGCCATGGCACTCTTTCCCATTCTGACCCCAGCGTCAAGGTTTCCGGTACTCCAGCCGTGAGTTCAACAGCTGGTCGGCCTTTGGTTCCAGAGATTGTTGTCGCCCCCACTTCAGAGCCCAGCCCAATGTTTGGGGCTACAGCACCGGAAATGGAACCGGCGAGCCGACCTAGAGTCCACATTGAGCCCTCCGAAGTAGGGGACATCGGAATGCGTTCTGAAAAGTACCTGGAAATCGGAAAGTTCAAAGAAAAACTATTGGCGGACAGAACGACCGGCCAATTATCTCAATTGGGGTTTCCTGCGACCGTCATTCAAAGGAACCGTTTTTTGGGGAAATCCTATCAAGTCCTTGTAGGACCTTATGGAAGTGATCTTGACGCCGAAGCGGTACACAAGAACCTTGCGTCGCTCGGTTTCACGCCCCGATCGTACGAAAGGGGACAAAGGGATTTCAGCTTGCCCCCCGTGCTGAAGGTCGGCGGTACACACCTGCCCGTCGGATATTGCATGATCAGTTGGGAATCTTATACCCCTGATGCCATTGTGAAGTTTGAGAGCGACAGAGGTATGAGTGTCACCGTCGAGGGAAAGTGGGTGAACCAGGGTGCCAGGTATTCTAACAATGCGATAGTCTACGTTGAAAACAGGGACGGGTCTCGCACCCTTCTCGAAATTCGCTTCAACCGGATGGGACGGGCCCTTGTTTTTCGCAGGGGTTGAGCCCATTTAGAGGGCGACGGGAGGACTCGCTCTCGAACCCGAGTGTCTCGCTATATCGGCATAGAAGACACAGGAAAAAGCTAGAAAACAAAGAGCTGCGACACACCGGGAGAAATCAACGGGTTGGAGGTTCGAGCCCTGCCCCACCTCTGGGGCATGCCTATGCCTTTTCTATGGCTAAACGCGGCGCAACAGCAACCAAAACGGTCCAACTCAGATGCGGCCCATGTGCAGGGTTTTCTTGCAGTTGGTCGCGCGTACTTGTACGGCGTGTAGGCCAAAATTGCCCTCATAACCCGAAGGTCGTCAGTTCAAATCTGACCCCCGCAACCAATTTGAGATTCACAGGCCGAGCACAGGCGCTCGGCCTTTTGTTTTCCAACTGATCGCGAATCGGGAGTGGAGACCCAGCGGATGAAAAAGTCAGAACCCACACCTTTGTGAAAACAAGGGTGTGGCACCAAAGTGTCCTTTCACCGGCTAATCTTTGAGCCACCCGCCATTCAGGACGGGTGTCGGTATTCAGGATGGCGAAGGTTTCTGCTTTCTGGCCCAACGGTTCTTGCGATGGCGTTCGCAGTCGCTGGGGCGCCCGCTTCGGAGTAGAATATAATTCACCTAGAACTTCCGCCTATCCGGAGGTGTCGGATGGGGCTAACCCTTCTCGAGAAGACTCGGCCGGTTTACCGCAAGTGTTGGAACCTTCGGTTTCATGTCGCGTTGCTGTTTGTTGTCGGGCTCACCGGCTGCAGCACGTGCTTCACGTTCACTTCAAATCCGTCTATGGGCACGATCGGCATTAAGGCGAGCGATCCGGGCTCTACCTGCACGCTGGGAAAGGCTAACGCTGCCGTCCGCCTTGAGCTGGAGACTGAGCCGGCGTGTAGCCGATGCAATGGACCGGGTCAGGTGCAGCACATCTTCGTTAGTATTCGAAGTCTACAAGTCAATCCGAGCGCGACTGCGGACGACGATTCGTCTGATTGGCAGGAACTGTTGCCCCCCGAGCTCGTTACAAGACCACTCCAGGTCGATCTCGTGAGAGGGGAGGCCGATCGGGGCGTTCGAGAGTCATTGGGAGAAATCGCACCATTTCCTGCAGGCGTCTATCGTCAGGTGCGCCTGCGTTTCGTGCCAAATCAGCCAGCGACGGATGATCGACTTCCAGAAGGGAACCAGTGTGGTAGCGGAACATTCAATTGCATTGTCATGGAGGATGGCAGCAATAAGCCGCTTCAGCTCGATGGAGGTTCGCCGGAGCTCCGCATCACGTCAGACAGAATTGAGGGCGCTGCTCTTCTCATCCTTCCTGATACCGACACTTCTCTGACCATCGAATTGAAACTCGTCTGGACATGGTCTTCATCTGCCGATGGAAGTTTGCGTCTTTTGCCCGCGCTTACTGGTAGCGCGAAGGTTGGCCGAACCGAGTTCGATGAGTTGGGCACCCCAGAAGAAGGAGTCGTTAGCGATTCCCATCCAAGGTAGGCGCGACTGAAATGCAGGGTGCCCGTGGCGAAAATGTTGGTAGGGTTGAATCTCAACGACGGTCAATTTAGGTCTTCCCGCCCGCGGCGGCCGCTTGTTCGAGGAGCCTTACCACTTTGCCCGCCTCCGCGACCCCGAGGATTAGGAACGATGCGCTGGCGCCCGGTTCAGTTCCGCAGTAGCCATAGTTGATGTTGATTCCCTGATCACCGAGCCGTGACGCGACACGAGCGAGCTCTCCAGGTCGATTAGTTAGCATCACCTTCGCGACTTCGGTCTCGCTGTAATCAGCGCGCTGGCGATCCAGCGTCGTCTTGGTCTTGTCCGGATTGTCCACCACGAGACGGACGGAGCCCGTGCCCTTCTCGTGAGGGAACTGTTGATACGCGATAATGTTGACGTCTTGCTCGGCGAGAGTTTGGCAGAGCTTGCCAAGTGTTCCGGGCCGGTCCTCTAAGCGGATGGTGAACTCCTTGATGATGGGCATGTTGGGAACCTCCTTCTGGTACACCTCGGGGATAGGCTAGGAAGGTCCTGCGAGGAGCAAAGATGCAAGAATCGTACGCTCGCTTGAATTTGACTTCAAGGGTCGGTTGCCGCCGAATTGATGCCAATCGGAAGAGTCAATCAGAGCACTGCGACTTACGAAGCGTCCTGCCAAATGTAGTTTACGATTATGCAAATACTTAGGAGGGCAATCTCCCTCTGGAGCCCTCCGCGATTGACAGGTGTATACTGCCCGCACGAGGAGGAACATGTTGCAACAAGTGAATCAAACAGAAGCCCGTCAGGCCGTCTCGCCTCGCCCATGAATGAGCCTTGCGACTCTACCGCAAAACGGGGAAGGATCACGTCAGCGGAAGCTAGCAAGAATCCAGTAATGAGCTTGGGAAAGATTTGGGAAAGAACTCCATACTCCAAAAATTGAATTAAGTCGCACAGAATCTTCGCTCCCCGCGGCACGACGACCTGCAGGAGTTTGGTGTTTCACAATCACTCGCGAACGAAGTTGCCCAAGTTGCCCATTTGAGGTGATATTCAAAAGACGTAAGTGGTTCCAGCACCGCGCCTTATGAATTTTTTCGCATCGTTCGCAACAAGGAGGCCGAGAACTCGAATCCCTTCTCATCCACCGACGTTACGTATCGCCAGCGAAGACTAAGCATTGGTTTGCTCGACCGCCTGTCACATGTTGGAGTTCGTTTGGTAGATAATCGGGAAAGATTTGGGAAGGAAACCCAAATCCTTAGACACCGCATAAGTTACAAAAATCAATTGGCCCATATTTTAGTACGCGCTCAATCGGCTATTCGCAACGATGGGGGCATTGGGTTAAGGGCTCTCTCGTTTTTCCTGGACCAAATCCTTAGGCCGATCATACGATTGAAAAAAGAATGACAACTGCGGCCTCTATGCGAATCGTGGTATGGAACTGCAAGATGGCATTTTCGCGGAAATGGCAGTTCTTCGAGAGCCTCTCGCCGGATATTGCGGTTATTCCTGAGTGCTCCAAGAACTCGATCGACGGCGCCGTCAAATATGGCTTTGACGGCCGCTGGTTCGGTGACAAACCCCAGAAGGGGCTTGGGGTCTTGGTAGCAAAGCCATGGGGTATCGTCGAGAGCAAGGAACCACAGAACAAGTGGATTGTGCCGCTGCAAATTGGTGGCCCAGCCAATTCCTTCTTATTGCTGTGTGGGCTTCACGGGTTGGCAAGAATATCAAAGACAGTTATATCGTTCAGGTTCACAGGGCGGTCGAAACCAATCCAGAATGGTTCAATGGGCAACCGATTATTCTTTGCGGCGACTTCAACAGCAACGCCATTTGGGACACGATGAGGAAGGAGGGCAACCATTCCGCCGTGGTGAAGTTCCTGGCTGACCGAAAGATAGTAAGCGCCTATCACCGCTTTTTCCGAAGAACACGGACGTGAAACACGGCCTACTCATTACTTCTGGCACCACAAAAATCGTGGCTTCCACATCGACTACTTGTTTCTCTCCGAGGATTGGGCTACCAGAATTAGAGACGTAGAAGTGGGCGAATATGGTAAGTGGGCAAAGTTGAGCGATCACGTTCCCCTGATTGTCAATCTTTGCGGAATTCGATGAAGATTCATTCCACACAGGCCGGTTGCCCCCGCTGCCTAAAGTCAGTCTGAAGGTGGAATTGCTCCGCAGGGCTGTCGAAAACTGGCGTGCTTCCAGGTTCGACAACGGGATTTATCACTACCGAATGGATGCAGTGCCCCCCAGCAAAAATTTTGGGAAAGATTTGGGAAAGAAGTCAAAATCTCAAAACACCGGCTAAGTCGCACAGAATCAACGGGCCGTGTGTTTTTGTTTGTTCTCATAACCCGAAGGTCGTCAGTTCAAATCTGCCCCCCACAACCATTTGTCAGTTGATAAGAAACGGCTTAGAGGATGCTCCCTCTGCGCCGTTTCGCTTTTCCGTCCAATTAGCGTCCGAAAGTCTCCAAACTGCGCGGCTTTGCCAGCGCCCGTCACTGACGATACAACGCAAGGAGCCCATTGACAGAGGTACTACTCTGTCGTAGTATAACAGTGTGTTAGAGTTCATAGAGTTTCCGGCGTTTACGACGCGCCTAATGGCTCTTGCGAAAGGACGCGCTGATGACGTATTGCTGGAAATTCAGAACGACCTGCTTGAAAACCCCAAGCGCGGTCCCGTGATAGAGGGGACTTCGGGTGTCCGGAAGTCTCGGGCCGCCGACCCTACTAGGGGCAAAGGAAAGAGCGGCGGATTTCGGTATATGTACTACTACATTGAGCGCGATGGGCAGATTTTTCTGTTGATGGTGTTTAACAAGAATGAGCAGGACAACCTGACCAAAAATCAGAAAAAGACACTATCTAATCTCATTCGTGGACTGAGGGAGGAAGGGCAATGAACAACAATCTATTCAACGAAATGATCTCCGGTTTTGTTGAGGCTAAGAAGTATCGTGCAGGGAAAAAAGCGAAAATGCGTGTATCGCGTGTGGCTTTTGAGCCCGTCTCAATGAAACCTGCTGAAATTCGCCGCGTCAGAACTCGGCTGAGATTTAGCCAGCCAGAATTTGCGGAATTCCTTTGTACTCGCGTCGGAACTCTCAGAAGTTGGGAACAAGGCTCCCGCAAACCACAAAGTTCGGCACTCCGACTATTAGCTATTGCGAAAGAAAAACCGGCGTTACTCCTACAAAGACGCGCCTAATAACGGAACTGTCGAGCTCATAAGGCAGGAATCCAGGATTCCGGCCTTTTCTCCTGTGCGAGTTGTGAGACCTCAGTTCATCCAAGAAGACGGTGTTGCCTTGTTCTCTGGGACGCTTTTGCAATGGCAATGCAATCAAATTTCCGAAACCGCCTTTGGGCATAGTGTCCTGGTTGGGGAAAAGACGGTCGTATGAATCAAGGCCGATCTCATGCCTATTTTCCATAGTGCGTGTCAACAGGGAACATCCCAACCTTCGCGCATCGGCAGCGGATACCGGCCGATCAAAGAATATCCACACATGTGCGCCATTTCCGGACCGTGAGCGCTCAACAGCCGAGGGAACCTTAAAACGCTTGCATGTTGCAACAAACGCGGCGGCATCAGCTAGCCAGGACTTCTTGTCGAAATCCACCGCAAGAAACCAGCAAGTGTCGTCAGGCAGAAGTGGATAAATGCCGACCGTCTGCTTTCCAGTTAGACGATTTCGAATAGCGTCATCCGTCAGTGGCTGGAGCTTCCTGGTTTTGTGGGCAACCTTCTTTCGCTCTTCTGGTCTCGCGACATGGATGGCACGCCAGTCCATGATGCCGGCAGGTGAATAGCCAGATTTGCCGCCCTTGCTTTCCCAGCGGGTGGCGAATACATCTTCTCGCCCGCGAAACAGATTTCGAAAGAGCGATATCTTCTCCTCTGGTGTGGAAACTTCTTTTCTCGTGATGGACAAAGGGTTTGGGACCAGGACGGCTTGTGGAACGGGTTCTTTGGGGGGCGATTGACTAATCCCGAGCATCGCACGGAGATGCGCGTTCTCTTCACGAAGCCGTCGGCATTCCTCTTGCACTGTTTTCAGGCGCTCTTGAATATTGTCCTGATCACGCATGCGGCTGTTCATTGCTATAAGCTCCGCGGATGATCTTATCCGAGGAACGAAGCGATCAAACAGCCGATCTTGTTCCAGGGGTCGCGGTAGGGACGCCGGTTGACCTGACGCCCCCCGCACGGATCCGCACGTGCAGGATTGCTGCATGCGGCCCTTACCGCAGATGTGTGGCGTCGAAGCGCAGATTGGGATAGGGATGAAGGATGCTAGGTTTGGGGAGCCAGCGCTCTGCAATAGCCACGAGTCGTGGCCAAGTCATCCGATCTTTCTGGCTGCGTCGCTGTAGCGCGCGTAGCCAGCGCCGGATCACCTGTAACCGAAAACTTCGAAGGCTGGCCAGATTCCCGGGGACTGCATGATAGTTGAAGTATCCCTGTACAACAGACCTCAACCATTTCCCGAGCTCCGCCATGGACAGATGTTTGCGTCTCCGAAGCTCCTCCTTCAGCGCTCTCAATTTGGCGGAGAGCCGCTTGTGGATGGTCTTGCGTAGAACGAGGAACTTGCCGGTCTTCCACGTTTGCCCACAGATGTGGGTGAATCCGAGGAAGTTGAACGTCTCCAGCTTCCCTTCTCCACGCTCTTTTCGGTTTGCGACTGCGTAGCGCCCGAACTCGATCAGTCGCGTCTTGTCCGGGTGCAGCTCTAGACCGAACCGGCCGAGCCGTTCCTTCCAGTCTCGGAGGAACTGCTCTGCGTCGGCGCGGTGCTGAAATCCCAGCACAGCATCGTCGGCGTATCGGACGACGATCATCTCTCCTGTCGCCCGCTGTTGCCGCCAGTGCTGAGCCCATAGATCAAAGGCGTAGTGAAGGTAAACATTCGCGAGCAACGGTGATGCCACCGAACCTTGCGGAGTTCCCCGTTCCGTCTTTGACCATTGCCCTTCTTCCGATACTCCCGCTCTCAACCACTTACCGATGAGGCGAAGTATCCGTCGATCAGCGATGCGATGCTTGACGAACTTCAGGAGCCAATCGTGTCGAATTTCGTCGAAAAAGCTCCGGATGTCCGCATCAAGAATCCAGTTCACTTTCCTCCTCATGATTCCCACCCAGAGCGCATCCAGCGCATCGTGCTGGCGTCGCCCAGGTCGGAAGCCATAAGAGAACCCCAGAAAGTCCTCTTCGTAAATCTGATTCAGGACCGTCATCACTGCATGCTGGACGATCTTGTCCTCCAGCGCAGCGATCCCTAACGGACGTTGACGTCCGTCCGCCTTGGGAATGTAGGTTCTCTTCGAAGGTTGCGCCCGATACGTTCCTTTATGCACGCGGCTGTGTAGATCCTTCAGCCGTTCGCCAAGGCCCGTCTCGTACTCCGTCCACGTTACTCCGTCAACTCCGGGAGCCGCATCTCGCTTCAAAGCGTAGAAGCTGTTCTCCAGCAGCAGAACGGATACATGGTGCAGTAGCGCCGTGAACCGTAACCGCTTGTCCCTCTTTGCTGCTTCGCGCACACCGCGCAGGCCGCTCAACGCGTCACCCCAGCTCTGTGTCTGAGACGCGGTCGTCTGCTCGGTGTTCTCCTTGGTCGGTCGGCTTCCCTCCGCGCCCTCCGCCGGCGGATTCCCGCTTTTGTTCAGGCACTTCGTCGCTACTGCACGACCGTCCGACTTCCCGTCAACGTGCATGTTGGACTTCTGGATCATGCCCTTCTCCAACCGGCCCTACACAACTGCATGTCGGGCATTGACGGGACCTCCCGGTTCTCGCGCGTGAAGTTTCCATGCATGCTAGGGGTCTTCGACCGCGCAGAGCCCGATCAATGCTCGCGATTTCGCACTCATCGGTGTTGCCTTCCGCACATTGGAACAGCGTCGGCGCTCTGATTTCCGACCCCTTTCACGGCTCAATAACCCTGCCTGCATGTCCCCCTGTCAACGCTTCACGTGCAGCCTTGCGACTGCCCGCGCATGACTCGGGGCCAGGTTGGCTCGCTACGCCTTACCTGTACGACTCTTGCATTCGCGACTTCACGCCGGTTTATCCCGGCGCACTCCAACTGGGGTCCAAAACTCGGCGTTTTTGTGGCTCTTTCGGGGGTCCCATTGCTATAAGGGCAACCGAATCAATGGGACTTAGAGTTTGACCTTCAACTCATAACCCGAAGGTCGTCAGTTCAAATCTGCCCCCCCCGCAACCATGAGGAAAATCCTCTAAGCGCCTTCTTATTTATAGTTACGAGTTGAGCCGTAACAACTCTTGCTCCGAAAACACTGACACTGCTCGCGCTGCGCAGCGAAACAATCTATGCGGTCACAGCCTATTGGCTCGATGGCGAACGCCTAGACCATCTCTTGCCCAGCGGAAATTGTGGCGCTTGCGGTCTGAACGAACTGGATCTCGTACGAACAACTCAGCTCAACTCCGAGCTCGGCGTCAGCGTGACCTTTAGCGAGGCGTCGCCGACGAACTCGAGTGCTCTGAATTGACACGGCAAAACGGAAAAATCCGACAGGCCGAAATCGAAGCCAGTCCTGAAAATTTCAAACTGACTTTCGCCCAGTTAGATTTTCGGTTGGCCGGGAAAATCGCGGGCAGCAAAAACAAAAGGTCGCTCCGAGCAATCGGAGAGGCCTTTGAATTTTTTGACCGTTGCGGAAGGGGATCACGGCGCGGCCGACAGATTTGAATACAGTGTCTTACCCCCGCTTTCAGCGACCAAAAACAACCTCTCTCCGCCGGTTTGCTTAAGATGGACTATCCCGTCGCCGTCGGACAACACAAAAAATCGCTCGCCCGTATTCCACAGGCGCACAAATTCCCGATCATCGATAAACACCGGAGGACTCCCCGGTGAGTAAGATCCGTAATCCAGATTGTTAAACCGCCCATTCCACAACAACGCTTCGCGATTGGCATAGAAAAAAACGGAAGAAAAAGAATAATACGCACCGTTCAATATCAAGCGACCGTCAGGAGCCTTGCGCAAAGCTTCTGCCAGCGGACGCGACGAAAGATACGGATCGAATACCACTAGCGCCATCCGGGCGGCATGAAAGAAAAGCACCATCATGACCGCGATCGCAAGATACGCGCGCCTATTGCGCATCAGCCAGCAAGCGGCCGCGCCAAATGCAAAAGCAATCCCGGCCAGCACCAGCGGAGCGCGTAAATAAGCAAACGACCGAATAGTGAGATCGCCCATATGCCCGAGCGAAAGCGTATAGTCTTCCGGATGCTGCTGCAAAGCCCGAGAGATATCCCCGGGCGCAGGAAGCCCGTGCACCAGAAACACCAATATCCCGATCATGACAGTGCAGAGTGCGGCGATTCCGCCCAGGACCCGCGTGCCGAACCTGCTCCATTTAGAGTCTGTGTCCATTGCGCCGCCAATCAGCAAGGCCAGCGCGGGATAAATCGGCATCGAATAATATTCCTGCGTGGTGGAGAAAGTGAAAAACACCAAGAGGAATCCGATCCAGCAAACTGCAAGCAACCGAGTCTGTCCCGCGCGGTCCGCCGGCCTGAAATTCAGCTTCGCGACCGCTGGAAGATAAACTGTCCACGGAAACAACCACAACAGATGCAGCCCCCAAAAGGCTAGCCGGGGCACGGTGTTATAGTCGCGCGGATAACGTAGATTCAAAAACCGCAAGACGTGTTCGTTGATGAAGTAAAACCAGAAGAAGCCGTGATATTCCCCCGGCCCGCTGTGCATCGTAAAGTTAAAGACAGGCGGCATGCGCATCGCTGCAATCACGTGCCAGGGTGCCGCAATTGCCAGGCAGACTAAAATGCCGGTAAAAACATGGAGCCGCCTCCAGATCAGCCTCTCGAAAAGTTGCCGTGTCGCCAGAAGATAGACAAAAATTCCACCAGCGGGAACCACAACTGCAATGAGTCCTTTGAGCAGCAGGCCCAAGCCCAGAAAGACCCAGAAGAGCGACGCCGCCCACCGCCGCGGCGTGGCTTCGTCAATATCAATGGTGCGCTGAAACGCAAAAAATCCCGCGCAAATCACGAGCGTCAACATCACATCAGGAATCTGGATACGCGTGAAAAGAAAGAGCCCGATGCATGTCCCGACCACCATCCCCGCGTAGCAACCGGCCTTCGCGCCAAATGCCCATCGGCCATAGAGGAAAACAACCCAGGCCAGAAGCACGGCTGCCAGTGCCACTGGGATTCGCGCAGCCCAATCGTGAAATCCGAAAATCTTGTAGGAGAAGCCGATCAGCCAATAAATCATCGGCGACTTTTCCAGGTAAGGTACGCCATCGAGTCGCGCGATCACCCAGTCGCCCGAAGTGACCATGTTCCGCGCAATCTGCGCCTGTACCGCGTCCACGTCGTCCATCAGCGACGGTGGAGAAATGATGCAGCCGATAAAAATGGCGGCCGCGAACAGCAGCGGGATCAGGCCAAGCTCTGAACCCCGTCCATCCCTTCCGTTTGCAGGATTGTGTCCCCGGCGCTTTGAATATTCCAGTGTTTCATCCATAGAAAAAGTGTGAGTAGTCCCCACAGGTGGTACCCGATATTCACCCGCCTTTCCATATGTTCCTTGACCAATTGCTGCACCGCGCCGGTGCGGAACAATCCAGATTCCTCGACAGCGCGGTCTGTAAGGGTATCGAGCAAAAGCGCCCGCAAAGGCCCGCGCAGCCAATCATGCGTTGGAATATCCAGCCCGGTCTTCGCGCGCCGAAGCACCGATTCTGGCAGTTTCCCTTTCATTAAGCGTTTCAAAATCACTTTTTGCGTCCGGCCCTGAATTCTCAACTCATCCGGAAGGGTCGCAGCAAATTCAATAATGCGGTGATCCAGATATGGCGGACGCACTTCAACTGAATGCGCCATGCTCATCCGGTCCACTTTCTGCAGCAGATCGTCGACCAGGTAGTAGCGTTGGTCGAATGCCAGATAGCGCCGCACGTAACCTTCGCACTTCAGGCACGGCAGATCAGATTCAAAAAGCCGCCTGTAGGTGGTGCCGCTCGCGTTCGCTAGCAAATCTTTCTGCTGGTCACTGGAAAACGTCCCGTTCCAGTAGACATGCGCTTCATCGGCGGGAAGCAGCGAGCCTTCCAGAAATCGCTTCATCTTGTATTCAAAGCTGATTTTGTCGTCGGAAACCGGCCAGTGCCGCAACAATCGCAACAAGGAGCGGCGCAAAAGTTTAGGAACCCTTTGCGCGCGGCTAGCCAGCCGATCCGCGCGGTAAGTAACGTATCCTCCGAAGAGTTCATCAGCGCCTTCTCCGCTTAGTGCCACTTTCGCGCTTTTGCTGGTCAGTTTCGAAAGAAACCATACGGGCAGCGCTCCCGCATCGGCCACCGGTTCATCTGCATGATGGGCCATCGATTCGATAGCGTCGGAGAGTGCGACGCTACCCGGGCTTACATCCAGCTCATCATGTTCGGTGCCGTACCTGTCTACAATTTCGCGAATGTAGGAGGTCTCATCGAAACTGCGCCCAGGAAATCGAATTGAAAATGTTTTCAACGGCCGCGTCGATGTTTGTTGCGCGTAATGTAACAGCGCCGATGAATCTATACCACCGCTAAGCCAGATTCCTACCGGCACGTCCGAAGCCAAGTGCTCGCGAACCGAATCTTGCATTAGGCCGTCCAGCATCTCCTCTGCGGAATCGGCCGTCCAGTCTGTTTTGGTGTCGAACGAAAAACCTGCGAACCGCTCGGTGCTGCTTTCTCCGTTTCGCCATTCTAGTAAATGGCCGGGCTTCAGCTTGTCGATCCCTTCGAGCATCGTGTACGGGTAGGGCGAATAGTTCAGCGATAAATAATGCGGAAGTGCGGCGGCATCCAGGCGACGCGGCACCGCAGGATGCGCGAATAAAGCTTTGATTTCCGAACCAAAAACAATGTCCTCTCCGGTGGTGTGAAAGTACAGCGGCTTGATTCCTACGCGGTCGCGCGCCAGTATCAGACGGCGCTCGCGCTCCGACCAGATAGCTATCGCGAACATCCCCCGCAGCCGGCGAAAACAATCTTTATCCCATTCCAGAAACGCGTGCAGCAGAACTTCCGTGTCGCTGTTGCTACGAAATTGGTGGCCTGTGCCGGCAAGTTCGGCGCGCAGTTCGCGGTAATTATAAATTTCCCCGTTGAAAATTAGAACGGTGTCGCCGTCGGGACTCCGGCATGGTTGCGCGCCGCCCTCGAGATCGATGATCTGCAAGCGCACCGCGCCCAACGATACCAGACGCGACTCATGGACGGCCTGCTGATCAGGACCGCGATGGATCAAACTTGCTGTGGAACGCCGAATGACCGCTGGGTCAAATACGCCGCGGCGGTGCGTATAGCCCGATATACCACACAATCGTTGTGATTCTCCGTCCGCGCCTTTGAACCCTTGTGGCGGCAGATGCTACGTTTGTGAATATAGGAACCTGATTGAATCGAAAGGGTTGCCCGAATTGCAGAAAGCATATCAGATCCGCGGGCTCATTGATCACAGAAAAGTCGAGAAAGTAGCCAAGTGCAAAACATCGTAAGCGTTCGCTTCTGCCCTGTCGAAGGCAAAGGATGCAAGGAACTAAGGACGTTTCGAGGATCGGGCCTTCCGGTTTTTGTAGCGTCAGATTGCGCGTACGTATCGCGACGTTTGGCCGTCGAAAGCCAGCAGCAGCTTTCCGTCGGGCGTAAGTTCGTATCGAGTTTTTTCGATCCTAGGCTGTGCCGGTTGCCTTGTGACAACGAACTCCTCGTCGACTATGTACGTGAGGCGCATGATCTGATCCTTATCGCACCCGTGAATGGCGTAGAGCAGCGTTCGAACTGTTAATAAAGAAGGCGGCAAGTTCTTGCAGGTTACAGCGCCGATCTCACTCGTGCCATTCTTCGCCTTCGCTACCGACTACCGGCTCCGGGTGAAAAATACTGTGGATTTCTTCTCGCAGCTCGTCAGCATCGAGGTCCATAGGGCATCTCCGACTGGAGTATAACCGCGCTTTCGCAAACAAAAAATTGGTGAAGAGGATGCGCACAAATTCTTCCTGGTCTTCGTTGGAGACGGGAAGGAAATTCCAAAAGCTGCAAGTGTGCCCATCGAAAACTGTCTCACTGAAGGGGTGCAGTCGAAAGAACTGGGAACAAATCGAGAACAAATTGGGAACAAACTACCGAAAAACACCCGTGAAATAGTTCGATCAGCACGTACGTAAGTCATTGAGAAGCAAAGACGGGCTAGTGTTTTATCCGGCTCATAACCCGAAGGTTGTCAGTTCAAATCTGACCCTCGCAACCAATTCTTACTGATTCACAAGGGCTTGTTGGACTCCACCAGCAAGGCCTTCTTCTTTTTGGGAAAGAAATCACTTTTCCCGCGTCAATCTCAGGCCACCCAGTGCCGAAAAGTTCACCAAGTTTTTCTGCCGCGTTCCGTTCATCATCGGTGAAAGTGTGTGTGTAATTGTCCGTCACACTGTTTCTGCTGTGCCCTAAACGCTGCCTGCGAATCTGTTGGGGAATGCCAAGAGAGTCCATCGCAGTAGCAACCGTGTGACGGAAGCTGTGAAGCCCCAGAGATGCTGCACGCTTTTCACTTCGGGTCGCCTGTTCAATGGTTCTGTCTTTCCCAACAAACTTCGCTAGAAGCTTGATGTCAATCTTCGGAATTTCCAGACGCTCAAGAAGCGTGTTCAGCTTGCGCTCTAGCACGTTGCTGGCATCCCATGGATTGCCGGAAGAAGTTTGGAACAAATAGCCGTCAGTTCTTTCGGCCAAGTATTCCTTCAACTGTGAACCGAGCCGCGAAGAGATGCAGACGCTTCTGAACGCAGCTTCAGTCTTGGGGTTATCTTCGGAACCGTTCCAAATTGCTTTGCTGACTTCTACCGCTAGTTTTTCAACGTCAACGTCGCTAACACGCAGTGCAAGGATTATTTCCAACACACGGGTACCAAAAGGAGTAGTCTTGAGAAGTCTCTTCCAGCATCTTTCCGCCGCGCCCCGTGGGGGGTGACGGTTCCTGCCGAATCTGACATCCCGCGGCAATTCCGAATGTGCAGAGCCACGGGCACCGGGATACCCATAAAGGCTAGAACCTAAACATCTACCGATTCAGTTTCACTAACCAAGCTCAAATCGAAAGGAGCAAATCATGGCAACGCCATCAAGCGTGACGGCGAGAACCGAGCAGCTTACCGCATTCGGCCGGGGCCGGCAGTCCCTGAAGAGTCGGTCTGGTACAGTGGACATCTACTCACGTTTTTGGCAACAGGCGAAGACACACAGGGGCAGTTCGCGTTGATCGAGGTGGTCGGCAGAAAAGGCAATGTGCCGCCTCCGCACATCCACCACCAGGAAGACGAAACCTTCTATATCCTTGAGGGCGAGATGACCGCTTCGGTATGCGGCCAAACTATCAAGGGAACGCCCGGGACGGTGATCTTCCTGCCACGCAATGTCGTGCACTCGTTTGAGATCGAATCCGAGCAGATGCGGATGCTCGTACTGCTGACCCCGGCCGGAGGGGAAGGATATTTCAAGGAGTGCAGTGTGCTGGCGCCCGCCATGACATTGCCGCCACCCACTGAAGTCCCATACGGTGAAATAGAGAAGCTGCTCGCCGCCGGCGCGAAGTACGGCATCGAGTTTGTTTTACCGAAGGCAGCCTGATAGCACGTTGGATTGCAGTTCCGGCATGTCGCCCCTTCCCCTGCGGCTGTCATCTGCTGACGACTGTCACGTATTGTGAATCTCACCGATGGATGATACACGAAGCGCAAATAGCTCAAGCGGAAAGTGCTGAACGAATAGGTAGAAGTGAGGGGGCGAGAGAACAATGGGATCGACAATTAAACACGGCCCGTGAATGGAATTGCCTCGCTGTAATTTTAAGCAGCAACACAGTCGCTGCCAGTAATCCTTTGTTTGCTTTGGGAACGTGGTGTCGGGTCAGCGCTACCGTATGATTCACATCGATTCACATCAAGCCCATGCGGACGAGAATTTCGGCGAAGCGCGGGTCTTTGCACAGCGTCAGTTCAAATCTGACCCACTTAGACGGGCGATCAACTCGGTCGCCGTCTTTGTTTTATCGGTACATTCCGTACAACTCGGTACAGAAAAACCAGTGCCGAGCTTCTGCGCCATTTCCGCACGCCATTCGCAATCCTCTGGCGATTTGCCGTACACATCGGTCATGTCGGATTTCCGGGAATTCCCCATCCAGTATTTGAGCAGACTAGCGGGGCAACTATTCGGGCGAAGAAATGAATTACGGTAACGGCGAAAGATGTGTGCTCCAGCTTTCCTGCCCGTGACTCCGGGCGTGTTTTTGTCACCGATAAGCCTGATTTTCTGAACGTGCTGCGCGATCGCTGCCCGGCCAGGTGCGGTTCTCCGCTGAGCATCGATTGCCGATTTTCGAGACGGCTTTCGACAACCACCTAGTATCGCAAAGCCACAACTTGATCGCGCGCGGCTCGGAGCTCACGAGTGCACCGCGTTTCGAGGTCCATCGCTTCAGCTGCCACACGCGTCCGGAGAAAACTGGAGAGGCCAACAATTGCGATCGTGCGCGTGCAGGCCAGGATCTCTCCCCGATCCGATTCAAAATTGCATTCACTTGGCGTAATCCGATTTTTAACTCAGTGCTTCCTGTAAGCTCTGGGCACCTCCTCATTCCCTACCTATCTGTGAAGGGCCTCGCCACCCACTCCTCAAGTTTACTCAAGTCGGCGCACGCCTCGTTTTGAAAAACGTGCGTCGAGCCGCTAGAACAACAGTTTCAAAGCAAACTGTATTTGCCGTGCAGAACCGAAGTCGCCCGTAGGGAAGCGCGTACTCTGTATCTGCCCGAACGACCCGCTGGTCGCGGTGAGAACCGGATTGCCGAAGTTTGGATGATTGAAAATGTCGAAGAATTCGCTTCGGAACTGAAGATTGAGTTTTTCGGTGATCTTGGTGTTCTTCGTAACGGAGAAATCGGTATTGAGGAAGTCGGGGCCGACAATGGCGTTGCGGGCCAGGTCTCCGGGGTGACAGGTGCCGGGGACGACGGGA
>WNFE01001203.1_pt1 | contig 18725 bp, 13 predicted proteins | sample 5400451 | NCBI WGS metagenome assembly WNFE01 (sample SAMN13153344, study PRJNA577476) | soil metagenome | isolation source: 200 cm saprolite under Douglas fir tree site 2 hole 2 | place: USA:California | collected 2015-04-18
GGAAAAACCGACGAGAACATCGAGGAACTCGAGGTCCTCACCTATGACGGCATTTGCATGCGAGTGGGCGCAACCAGCGATGCGGAGTTGGAGGCCATTATCCGCGCAGGCGGCCGTCGCGGCGAGATTTATGCGGGCATGAAGGCCATCCGTGACCAGTATGCCGGCCTGGTACGCCAGCGCTTTCCCAACATCCCGCGCCGGGTTTCAGGATACAACTTGAATTTTCTTCTCCCGGAATATGGGTTTCAAGTGGCGCGGGCGCTGGTCGGCTCTGAGGGCACGTGTGTAACGGTGCTCGAGGCCACCTGCCGACTGGTCGAGAGTCCGCCCGAGCGCGTGCTGCTGCTAATCGGCTGCCGCGACGTGTACGAATGCGCCGACCTGGTTTCGGAGGTCTTGTCGCATCACCCGATCGGTCTCGAGGGGATGGACAGCCTTCTCGTCGAGTACACCCGCCGCAAAGGAATCAACCCTGAAGGGTTGGCCCTACTCCCTGAGGGCGGAGGATGGCTTCTCGCAGAGTTCGGCGCGCAGACAGCGCGCGAGGCGGAATCGCAAGCGCGCGGATTGATGGAGACCCTCGGCCGATCCGCCCATCCACCGAGCTTCCGCCTCCTCACCGACAAGCGGGAGGCGAGAAAGGCCTGGGAGGTCCGGGAGTCCGCATTGGGCGCGGTTTCTAACGTTCCGGGGGAGCCGGCGACGTGGGAAGGATGGGAAGACGCGGCAGTCGCTCCCGAGAAGCTCGGCGGATATTTGCGGGAATTCCGCAAGCTGACCGAGGCGTACAACTATCGCTGCGTGGTGTACGGGCACTTTGGTGACGGCTGCGTCCACAACCGCATCAGCTTCGATCTTCAGTCGGACGGAGGCCTCAAGAAATTCCGCAGGTTTGTGGAAGAAGCAGCGGACCTGGTTGTCTCTCACGGCGGCTCCCTTTCCGGCGAACATGGAGACGGTCAGGCGCGGGCCGAATTGCTTCCGAAGATGTTCGGCCCCGAACTGACGGAGGCCTTTCGCCGGTTCAAGGCTTTTTGGGATCCAGAGTGGAAGATGAATCCTGGCAAAGTTGTTTTGCCCAACAAGCTGGACGCTGATCTCCGCCTGGGCACTGACTACCGCCCATGGCAGCCGGAGACTCATTTTAAATTTCCGCAGGACAACGGAAGTCTCGCGCAAGCCACGCTTCGCTGCGTGGGAGTTGGCAAGTGCCGCCAATATGAAGGTGGAATGATGTGCCCCAGTTTTCGCGCCACTCGCGAAGAGGAGCATTCAACCCGAGGCCGCGCCCACTTGCTTTGGGAAATGACCCAGGGGGATGTGGTCCGCGACCAGTGGCGCGACCCACACGTGAAGTCGTCGCTCGATCTTTGCCTCTCCTGCAAAGGGTGCAAGAGTGATTGCCCGGTGGGAGTGGACGTTGCAACCTACAAGGCCGAATATCTTTCGCACTACTACGAGGGCAAGCGGCGACCTCTGAATCATTACGCATTTGGACACATTGACCGCTGGGCGCGAATTGGGTCGTCGTTTCCTGGCATTGCGAATTTCCTCACCCAGACTCCGGGCTTGCGGGATATTGCGAAATTCCTGGCAGGAGTTTCGCCGCAGCGGACCATCCCCGCCTTCGCCCGCACCAGCTTTCGTGGCTGGTTTGCGCGGAGAAGACCTGCAGATCCAGCGACGCCGGTTGTGCTGTGGCCGGACACCTTCAACAACTACTTTCACCCGGAGACAGCGATTGCGGCGGTCGAGGTTTTGGAAATGGCGGGATTCCAGGTGCAATTACCGACAGACAACGTCTGCTGCGGACGCCCGCTCTACGACTTCGGCATGCTGGACCGTGCCAAGAAATTGCTCTTGCAGACCTTGGCAACTTTGGATCGCGAGATCGCGGAGGGGATCCCGATAGTTGTGCTGGAGCCGAGCTGCGCCTCGGTATTTCGCGACGAACTGCTGAATCTTTTCCCAGACGATTCGCGGGCCCAGAAGCTCTCGGCGCAGGTTTTTCTGCTGAGCGAATTTCTGCAGAGCAAAGCGCATCTTTCGCGCTTGCCCACGCTTTCCCGCGAGGCGTTAGTCCATGGGCACTGTCATCAGAAATCCGCCTTGAAGATGACGGATGAGGAAGCGGTCCTGCGGCGGCTTGGCGTGGACTACGAAACGCCCTCGCCCGGATGCTGCGGTATGGCGGGAGCGTTCGGATTTGAAAAAGAGAAGTATCCGGTTTCTCTAGCCATTGGCGAGCTCGAACTGCTACCTGCGGTGCGAAACGCGCCACCCGACTGGCTCATCATCGCCAACGGCTTTAGCTGCCGCGAGCAGATTCAGCAATGCACCGGAAGGCACGCGCTGCATCTGGCAGAAGTCATTCAGTTGGCGATGCAGAAGAAATTGTAGAAGTCCATGTGGGGCGGGCGCCCTCGCCCGCCGTCCGCCTAACCCCGCAACAGCCTCCTCAGAAGGCGCAAAGCCCTTACCCCGCGGTAGAGCGGAAAAAGTGCATCAGGAAGCCGGATTGACTGCCATTCCCCAACGCTCGGCCTAGTAGCAAGTCTCCAGATCAAGCGCATGCGGTCTTGCCAGCGCTCCCGGACTAGCGTCATGAAATGAAAATAAGCTGCCGATTCAGGTTCAGGCTCGGCGCCACGAACCAGCGCGGATTCGACTTCAGGTACTAATCCCTCAGCGCCATCGTGCCGGAGCAGGTCTGGCGCCTTTAGTCCAAGTAGATTGTGCGCCAGCAGCAGTGAAATCGCCAGAATTCTCGCAATCCCCAACCGTCGCGCCTCCGCGTCGAGCCAGTCCCAATCCAAGTCGAAGCTGGCCAGAGTCGCGATGTCGCGCTGCATGCCAAGATGCGCCCACCTGTGCTTCGCCGCATGCACGCACAGGACCAGCATAAGGTCCTCCCTGCCCAGAGTGCGCAGGCGCAAACCATCGAGGTCCAACTCGACCGAGCGCGCGAACAGGGCTTCCATGTCGAAATTGATCGAGTAAAAGCGAGGCAGAATCTGCCACTGTCCTCCACCAGATTGCGGTCCGCACCCAAACCAAACACGTATTCATAGCCGGAGCGCAAATATACTTCTTCCTGCCGGAGCGATAGCTGAAGTTTTGGTATGTAGCCTAGTTCTTGGAGTGCCCAGCGCGCGCGCGTGACATCTGACGCCCTCACCAGGAAGTCAAGGTCGCCGAACTGGCGCATGGCCGGGTCGCCATACAAAAACTGCCCCAAGGCCGCGCCCTTGTGGGCCAGAACCTGGATCCCGTGGTGGTCGAACTGCCGTAGGATACGCGCTAGTTTGGCCGTGAAGCGGAGTACGCGACGCTCCTGGTGCACAAATCGCGCACCAATCGCAGACTGGACGCTGGCCGGGACGTCGTCGCGGCCGCGAAGTGCCGAGTACAGCGCGGGCGTCAGGCGGTGCTGGTCAGCGAGGCGTAGAACGCGGTCCCAATTGAGCGGCAAGGCCAGTATCGAACCCAGACTCGCTTCGCAACGGGGAGCCGGCTGCAAGCACACCAGCAGCAGCTCGAACTCCGGCGCAAAGCGCAAAGGCCGTGGTTCAATTGCAACTGGTTCGATCTGTGCGGCTGCGGCCAACGAGGCTCCTAGTGAAACCGAGCTCCTGTGAACTAACTATGTCCGCCTGCGAATTCTACTTCGGACAATTGCAGTCACTCTCCATAGAATCTTCTTACGGTTGAGAAGATCGTGAAAGTACCTGCAGTTGATCTACCTCCACCTCTATCCACAATGAACAGCGTAGTCATCGAATCCGTTGACAAGATCTTTCGCCCCGCCAATTTCTTTTGGTTCGGAGCTGCACGCGCAGAAACCCATGCACTCAAGGAAGTCTCGCTGAACGCCGCCGCGGGAGAAGTGCTTGCCCTTCTCGGTCCGAATGGGAGCGGAAAAAGCACTACTCTGAAACTGGTCTCGACCATGCTGTTGCCGGATCGTGGTCGAGTCTTCGTAGGAGGCGCCGACACTCAGCTTCAGTCCCAGGCAGTCCGAAGACAGGTTGGATTCGCGCTGGCGTCCGAGAGGTCCTTCTTCCCGCGCTTCACCGCTCGGGAGAACCTGGATTTCTTTGCTGCTCTTGAGGATTTGCCTCGGCGCGAGCGTCCGCACCGCGTTGAGTCTGTACTGCGAGATGTTGGGCTGCAGGACGCCGGCGGCAAACAGGCAATGAAGCTTTCGTCCGGCATGTACCAGCGTCTGGGCATTGCTCGTGCTCTTATCAAGCGACCGTCGGTTCTGTTGCTCGATGAACCTACCCGCAGCCTCGAGCCCGCGGCCGCCAGCCATCTGTGGCGGCTGATTCGCGAACTGGCAAGTAACGGCATCACCATTCTTCTTGCCACTCACAATTTTTCTGAAGCGGTCGCAGTCGCTGACCGCATCGCAATTTTGCAAAAGGGAGAGTTGCTGGCGGTGCGGCGCGCGGGCGGTTTAAGCGTCGAGCAATTACGAGACTTCTATCTGGAAATTACCGGTGAACGAGATCCGTTCGAATGGCCGGAAGGAGTGCCCGCGTGATTCTCGACAAGGCCGCGGCCGTCCTCAAGAAAGATGTTCTTACCGCTCTGCGTTATCACAACGGATTCGTGCTCGGGGGGCTGGGAACGGTGGCGCAGTTGGCCACGTTTTACTACTTATCGCGTGCGGTGGGGCCGCAATTTCACCCTGAGGGGATGCCGTATTTCTTGTTCCTGCTGGTTGGAACTGGATTTTTTACCTTCCCGATTACCGGCATGCACAGCTTTTTGCGGACCATCCAGGAGTCGCAGCAGAGTGGCACGCTCGAAGTGCTGATGACTACTTCCACGCCCCCTGCAGTGCTTCTTTCTTTGAGCGCAATATCCGCCTTCGCCGGCGGCCTGGTGCAGCTGGTTCTGTATGTCGGCGCGGGGGTACTAATATTTTCGCCTGCGGTCCATATGAGCCTTCTGGGCTGCGCATCGGTATTCATTTTTTCGGTGTTGATTTCGATCGCTATCGGGATCTTCGCCGCCGGTCTCCAGATTTCGATCCATAAGGGTTCGGCGGTGCTTTGGCTGCTGGGGTCGAGCGCGTGGCTGATGGCGGGAACGTTGTTTCCGGTTGCCGCTTTGCCGCGTCCGGTGCGCCTGTTTTTTAGCTTGCCGCCTTTGACCCATTCTCTGACGGGAATGCGGCTGGCGCTGCTGCAAACATCGAGCTCAGCGGGGCTGCTGCGTGAAATCGAGATTCTTGCTATCTTCTCCGCGTTTCTCTTGCCGCTCAGCGTGATTTTCTTTTCCTGGACGGTCCGCCGCGCCCGCCAACTTGGTACGCTCTGTTTCTACTGAAGTTCTACGCAAGCTTGCGCGTTACTTTGGTTTTCCCGCCGCCTGGATACCAGCCAATCAACCGCGGGCCTGCGCATACAATTTCCTCCAACCCTATAAACCATGGAGACACGCTCTTATCAGCGGCACGGTACGCGAGTGCGAGCGCAAATTCCCGTGCGCGTCGCCAGCCTGGATCCGGTGACCACGTTTTCCGAGAACTGCCACACCCTGCTGGTCAATCCGAAAGGATGTGGCGTCCGTTTTCCTCGCGCACTTAAGCCGGGATCGCGGGTTCGGGTTGATCAGTTGCCGGGAGGAGGAAGTGCGACCGCCCAGGTAGCGTGCAGCCTGCCGCCAACCAAGGGAAGCAGGTTCTGGATCATCGGTATCGGTCTGGACTATCCAGCAAACCTCTGGTGCCTGAAACCGAGCCCCGCCGACTGGCCCGAATACGCCTCCGTCCCAAGCTACTTTCCGGTTCCAACCACTGCCACAAAATGAGGGCTACCGGAGTCAGATCCGGTGATGTTTAGGTTTCCGGCCCTCGGACCGGCAATCGCTGGCTTGAAAAAGACCTGGATCGTGCAACCCGCGCCAGCCGCAAGACTCTGTCCGCAATCGGTCTTTTCTGAAAAGTCTATTCCCGACAGAAGGACATCTTTGAGTGTAATGGCTTCGTTCGTAGGATTGCTGATAGTGATGGTCGCTGGCTGACTTTGCGAGCCGACCGCGAGGTCGCCGAAATCTAGACTGGCTGGCGAGATGGCCAAGGAAGCGGGGGCGGCTTGGCAACGAGCCAATTCGCCAGCCCCTGTCAGCGCCAGAAAGCAAGCGCCTATTACTCCGATTAGCCATGCCTTCAAAGCTTGCTCCCAACTGATTCGCGTCTGCCAAAGACGGCGGTCCCGACACGGACGCAAGTTGCACCTTCTTCGATGGCAACTTCGTAATCGTGGGACATGCCCATGGAAAGAACTTCCATGTGGACCGCTGATGGTCTCCGGCTGGCGATATGATTGAACAATTCGCGCATCTTGCGGAAGTTGGGACGCGATTGCTCGGGATCGTCGCTGAACGGCGGCACCGTCATCAATCCGCGAAAAGGGAGAGAAGTCAATTCCGGCGCGGCGTTCAGCAGATCTTGCAGTTCCGTGGAATCCGGCGCTACACCACTTTTCGCAGCTTCGCCTCCTATGTTGATTTCGATCAGCACGGAGAGCTTCTTGCCGAGGTCCGAGGCTGCGGAGTTTAGCTTGCGCGCCAGGCGGACAGAGTCCACGGAATCTATGTGGCTAAACAATTCCGCCGCTTGGGCCGCTTTGTTGGTCTGAAGGTGGCCGATCATGTGCCACTCGGCGTCACGCAGGTCGCGCAAGGCTGCGATCTTTCCCGCAAATTCCTGCACTCGATTTTCGCCGAATATGCGCAGGCCGGCGTCGTAAGCAGCTCGAATTTGTTCGGGTGGGAAAGTCTTGGATACTGCAAGCAGCGTGATTTCTTCGGCCTTGCGCCCGGAACGGAGGGCGGCGGTCCCAATTCGCTCCCGTACGTGCGCGATGTTTTCCGCCAAAGGCATGAGAGCAATAACCACTAAGGACACAAAGGTACACGAAGGAAAACTGGATGTTCTCTCTTCGGAAAATGCAGTCCTACATCATGGCCGTCGGAGGCGCGGGTTCGCTGGGATCGCCGGCATTCGCAAGCGGCACGCCGATCATCACCCAGGCAATCAGGATCATCACGAACACTCCGGTAATGTAAGAGGGATGGTCGAACACCGATGGCAGGGTCTTATTGCGGAAATCGAATGTCGCCTTCACCAGGCCTGCCAGCGCCTCGCCGGCAATCAATCCCGAGGCCACCAGCACACCCACGTTTTCGACGCGCGCTTTCTGCGCATCATTCAAGCCCTTGCGCTCGCGCAGCCGATCCATCAGCCACCGAATCACTCCACCCACAAAAATCGCAGATGTGGTCGCAAATGGCAGGTACATCCCGATGGCCACCAGCATTGGACTTTTCACCTTGAACAGGATCATGGCGACGCCCATTAGGATGCCGGCGATCACTAGCGGCCACGCCATCTCGCCCCCAACAATGCCCTGGGCAAGCGATGCCATCAATCCCGCCTGGGGCGCGGAAAGTGCCTTGTCGCCGAATCCCGTGCCACCCATGTTGATGTTGCCCTGATAGAGAATCATCAGCGGAAAATACATCACCAGGCTGGCAACTACCACGGCAATCAACTCGGTAATCTGGATAGAACGTGGGGTACCCCCAAGGATGTACCCGACTTTGAAGTCCTGCAATAGCTCGCCGGCAACCGCGGAGGAAACACAAACCACGGCGGCCACTCCTAGCACCGCGATCACGCCGCTCATCCCCGAGACTCCCATGGAAACCATCAGCAGGGCTGCGATTACAAGAGTGGAGAGTGTCAGACCGGAAATCGGGTTATTCGAAGACCCGATCACGCCGACCAGGTAACCGGAAACCGTGGCGAAGAAAAATCCCACGATCAGCATCACCAGAGCGGCTGCGATACCTCCGCTCACCAGGCCGGAGAGGCGCACATAAAGAACGCACATTACCAGGAAGGTGCAGCCAATCAGAGCAAAAACCGTCCTTGAGCTCATGTAGCGCTCTGTACGGACAACCGATCCCGGGGCCAATGTGGCGCCGCGCAATTCAGAGAACGCCTTACCCAGGCCGGCCAACAGATTCTTGCGCATGCGGAACAGGGTGTAGCAGGTGCCCACCATCATGCCGCCAACCGCAATCGGCCGCACGATGTAGCGCCACACCGCATTTGCCAGCCCCAGCCAGCTATCGTCAGACGTTGATCCCGCTGGCAAGTAATCGTGCAACTGCGGCCCTAAGAAAAAAATCAAGAGGGGAATTAGTAATCCCCAGGCGATGATGCTGCCCGAAAAGTTGAGCGCGGCAAGTTCTGGTCCGATAATGTAGCCGACGCCGATGTATGCCGGGCTAATTTCAGGCCCGGCGCACGTGGAGATGCCGCCAGCCTGCAGCACTTGCGGACTTCCGGCCCCGCCGAGCCGCAGAGTGCTTTTACCCAGTTGGCCTACTCGGAAAAAGAAGTCATGATCCGGCGCGAACAAATTAAAAACGCCGCCCAGATACACTAGCGCACCGAATCCGATGTTGTAGAAGAGGTATTTGGCGGCCCGTGCGCCGGCCTGTCCGGCCTTGTGGATTTCACTCGCTGCCACCGATTCTGGAAACGGCAGATCGGGATCTTCAACCATCACCCGGCGAATGAGGGAGACGAAAAGAACGCCGAGGACACCACCGACAATCATGAGCGAGGTGGACTTCAGGTAGGTCTTGTCCGCGGCCAGTGCCCACATGCTCGCCCAAAATCCCAATCCTTTGGGGATCACAGTCGGGGTCCAGGCTCGCGCTATGAAGAAGGCTGGCAACGTGAACACCGCGCCGGCCGCAACGGATTCCCCGATGGTGCCCGCGGTACGCGCGATGTTCTCTTCCAGAATCGTTCCCCGCCCCAACAACCTCAGGACCGCCATCCCAATCACCGCGGCGGGATATGTCGCAGCGATGGTCTGGCCCGCCCGCAGTCCCAGATAAGCGTTCGCTGCACCCAGGACCACAGTCATCGCCAGACCCAACAGCACGGCCCGCCAGGTGAACTCGCGCATTTCCATGCTTTCCGGAACATAGGGTTGGTGCTTTTTCGTGGCTGGTGTTGCATTCACCGAGCTCGGAGTGCTCATGAAGTGTCCTCTGGGTACCAAAGTAACTGATTTTAGCCGCGCCGCACCTTAGCACGATGGCAGGGCGATTTACAAGTTCGGTGCAGCCCTGAAATGTGATGCGGGATTCGAGCGCGGCAGAGATATAATTGCAGCACGCCACCTGTCTGATTCACCTTCCTGCAAGGTTTTGGGGGTGTCAGTCATGTTTCGAATCCAATATTTTTCAAGTCAGTATCAATGTCCGGACTGCGGCGGTTCGGACGCATACCGCTCGCGGCGCCGTACCTTCGTGGAGAAATACATCCTTCCCGTGCTTCTGCTGCAGCCGGCGCGTTGCGCGAGCTGTTTTCGCAGAACCAGCGTTTCGATGTTCATGAGCCTGCGCGACCGGGACAACAAGCCTGACGTGAATCGCCCCGCAGCGGCTTGAGTAATTGCGTGGCCCCCGACTCCCCGCTATACTGAGAGCAATTCGTCCGGCTGGAGCCTGACCAGGCGCCGGGCGAGGGAGGCTGGTCTTCAGCAGTACCGGAGACATAACTCGCACCTCCGCTCCCCAAGGGCGAAACCTGCTGGACTCGGCGGTTTCGGGAGCGGCGATGATTGCCCAGGGTTTGTTCGCTGCTCTGTTCCCCTCCGATTGTCGTCTCTGCGGCGCCCCTCTGGCGAATATTTCCCGGCTGCCGGGGTGTCTCGAGTGCATTTCAGCAATGCAGCCGATTTCGGTGGGAACCTGTGAGATTTGTGGGGAAGGCATGGCTGGGCTTGTGCGGTCGGCCGAGATGCGGACTTGTGGCGCGTGTTTGGAAACGCGACCCTGGTTTGAAAAGGCGTGCGCCTACGGTTCCTACGATGACGAACTGCGCGAGCTTATCCACCTGTTGAAATACGAGCAAGTGACGCCCGCGGCGGACGTACTGGGCGGAATGCTGGCAGGTGCGATTGCCAAACTGGAAATCCCGCGGCCGGTAGTGATGATTCCTGTCCCGCTGCACTCCTCGAAGCGGCGCCAGCGCAGGTTCAACCAAGCGGAACTCATTGCCCGGGCTGCGCTCAAGCGGCCGGTCATGCCGGGCGTCGAGCTGGCTACGAATTTGCTCATGCGCCAGCGGGCTACGGTTTCGCAAGTCGGACTCACGCGGCCGCAACGTGCCGAGAACATTCGCGGGGCCTTTCGGGTGGAGCATCCGGAACAAATCTCGGGACGCAGCATTTTGCTCATAGATGACGTATTGACTACCGGTACTACTGCATCCGAGTGCGCTCGCGTCTTGCGGAAATCAGGCGCGGAAAAGGTTTGGGTTGCGACCGTGGCGCGTACTTTGAAGAACACGGGAATGAATGCCGTCGCCGAGCCGGATTTTGAAATCGCGCGCAGCCATCATAGAAATAAGAAATAGAACATGACGTCATACAGGCACAACTCGGGAATGGAGGACGGGCGCTCAATTACTGCTGCGTTCGGGATCCACCACTCAAGCGACGGCCAGGCGCTGCACGCGCCCGTCCTGGTGCTGAATGCGTCCTATGAACCCATCAATATTTGCGCCGCGCGCCGTGCGATTGTGTTGGTTTTGAAGGGCGTAGCTATGGCGGAAGAAGAGAACGGGCATTTTCTGCATGCTGCGCGCTTCACGCTGCGGGTGCCTTCGGTCATTCGCCTGCTGGAGTATCGCCGCATCCCGCACCAGACGCGCGCCCTGTCGCGCAAGAACATCCTGCTGCGCGATCGCAATACGTGCCAGTATTGCGGGGAAGTGGTGTCCTCGGGTGACCTGACTCTGGATCACGTAGTGCCGCGCTCGCGCGGCGGCGCTTCGAGCTGGGAGAACCTCGTGGCTTGCTGCCATCCCTGCAACCGGCGAAAGGGGAACCAGATGCCGCTCGAGGCGGGCATGAAGCTGATGCGCGAGCCCCACGCCTTCAATCTACACACCAGCCGGCACATCATGCGGCTGATGGGGCGATCGGATGATAAGTGGCGGAAGTATCTTTTCTACTAGCTGTCTGCCGTCAGCTAACAGCTTTCAGTAACAACTTCCGAGTTAGGGACACGTTTGCTCGAGGCGCCTCGGGGTTCGCGTTGAGGCTGATAGCTGACAGCTTTCTCACTGTGGCTTCTGCTCGTCCTTCTGCTTCTGATCGGGAGGCTGGTCCTTGGGCAATTCCTTGCCTTCGTAAATTACCCTCACCTTGGAGCCGAAGCGCTTGTAGTCAGTGTATTTGACGACTTCGCGAATGTGAACGTCCTGATACGCCCCCTTGCGGAAATGCAGGGTGTCATCGGCCAGGGTGTAGGCCGGAAACCAGTACTGCCCGTCCACCTGTTCACGCCAGGTGGTGAATTTGGGGAACAGGTTCTCGTTGTTTTTCTTGTGGGTCTCGGGGACGGTTTTGCCCGACGTCTTTACGATCTGAAAGTCCCCATCGTCCACCCAGATGCGGCCCTGAAAGTAGAGCCTCTTGGGTTCAAATTTCTTAGGCGCTATGTCGAAAACATAGCAGTGCAGTTCATCTTCCTGCTGCTGGCCTACGTAAAGGATGTCGTATTCAGGAACGTCATCTGAAGTCATGACGAAGGGCATCAGATGACGCAGGCTCTGAATGTCCTCGGGCATCATGATGATCTCGGTCAGGGTGTTTTGCGGAGCGAAGACAACGTTCTCCAAGTGGCGTCCCTGGTTGTCATAGGTCACGTCGAAGACTTCGTTGTATTCCCCGGTGACGGTGTCCCCGTCCAGGGTCTGCACTCGCACATTCTGGCGAAAGGTATAGTTGTCGCGCGCTTCTTTGAATTCCTTTTCCTTGGCGGCAAATCTCTGGATGATCTCCTGCGCGGTCGTACCTTTGGGCGGATCGGAACTGAGCGGTCCCTCCTGTGAGAAGGCAGCGGAAAGAAGGGTCAGGACGGTCGCAAGAAGTGGCAAAACTTTACGGATTATTTTCATAATTAGGCCGCGAGAACCTATTGTATTGAGGTTATCTAGTCATTAGATGCAGCGAAAATAGGATCTACTGCTTTGTTTTGCCGCTGGTCAAGCCCTTTCTGGCCCGGGGAATCTGACCGTCCAGCCCAGCGCGCTACGGCACCGAGCATTTGTAGTCACTGCCCTTTACGGTTCCGCGGATGTGGACCTCTCCGCCGGGAAACTGCAGGGTGTCGTCAGTCACCGAATACGTTGGAAACCAGTATTTTCCGCCAATTAGCTCGCGGTAGGTGGTGAATTTGGGAAAAAGGTTTTCGCCCTTCTTTTTATGGAGAATGTCAGGCACCGATTTGCCGGCCATCTTGACGATCTGCAAATCGCGATCATCCACCCAGATTCTTCCCCGGAAATAACGCTTGTTCTTTTCGATCTGCCGGGGGGCAACGTCAAAGGTGTAGCAGTGCAAGTCGTCCTGCTGTTGCTGCCCAGCGTATGAAATGTTGTACTCGGGAAGCTCATCGGTGCTGAGAGTGAACTGCAGACGGCTCTCGATATCTTCCGCGTCTTCCGGGGTTAGTGTCATTGTGGGCTGCGGGGCCAGGACGACGGTCTTAACCCTCTTTCCATTTTCGTCAAGCCTCACATCGGCAACCTGCTGGTACTCCTCGGTAACCGATTCGCCATCCACAACCTGCATCTTCACGGCCTGGCGGTAGGTGCACCGTATTCGCGCGTTCTTAAATTCCTTTTCTTTGGCAGTAAATTTCTGGATGATCTCTGGCGAAGTGATTCCCTTGGGAGGGTCAGTCACCAACGGCCCTTCCTGCGAGACGCCCATCTGGGTCAGGACGAACCCGGCTGCGATTGTCCACAAGATGATTCGAATAAGTTTCATGACCGTGTGCAATTGAGTGCCGTCCAGACTATTTCAGATTTTACATGCGGCAAAAAGCGGCAAGTTGCTGTTTTGCTGAGATCGCCGCAGATGAACCAAGAGTCTCCCGCATCAGAGTCTGTATTTGCATAAATTTCCCGCGGATTAGTTGTAATATGACCACATTTAGCCATGACTCCCTCCCCCCGCGCTCCGGCCGCCGAACCATTGCCCGCAATACAACAGGAGATCGCACGCCTGGCCGCGCTGCCTGAAGTGTGCTCCGCAATAGAGTGGTTTCGTGATCGGGAAGTGCAGTTCACCCGCTGGCAATTGGAAGTGGTCAAAATTGCAGCTCCGCCGTTTGGCGAGAGTGCTCGCGCTGACTGGCTGGCTGGGAAATTTGCGGAACTCGGGCTGGGGTGCGTCCTGCAGGACAACATTGGCAACGTCTTCGGCTCCCAGGCGGCTGTCGGGGACAGGTGTGTCACGGTAAGCGCGCATCTGGACACGGTGTTCCCCGCTGGGACGGCTCTTGACCCCCGCCAGCAAGGCCGAAAGCTCTACGGGCCGAGCGTTTCCGACAACGCCGCCGGGGTTATCGCCCTGCTCGCAGTGGCGGCTGCAGTAGTGCGTTTTGATCTTTCTTCCATCAATCGCTCACCGGCTGGCTCGCTGCTGTTCATCGGCAACGTTGGCGAGGAGGGCGAAGGCGATCTGCGCGGCATGCGCTACATTTTTTCCGATTCGCAATGGAAAGATTCGATCACCGCAAGTGTCGTGATTGACGGCGCAGGTACCGACACCATCGTGGCCGAAGCTTTGGGCAGCCGGCGATTTGAAGTCACCATCCGCGGGCCGGGCGGACACTCCTGGAGTGACTTCGGTGCGCCCAACCCCATTGTGGTGCTGGCGCGGGCCATTCATCTTTTTTCCCAGAGCCGGGTCTCGTCGTCCCCGAAAACCACTTTCAACATTGGCGTAATTCGCGGAGGCACCTCGGTGAACTCGATTCCTGAGTCGGCCAGCATGCGCGTGGACATCCGTTCGACCTCCGCTTTTGAGATTGAACGGCTGGAGTTGGAGTTGCGCAGCGCGATCGAGCAGGCAATCGACGAAGAAGAGATTCGCGGCAACAAGAATCGTAATTCCGTGCCTCAGACCGAACTGGAAGCGGAAATTATAGCCATCGGCAACCGGCCCGGCGGCGAGCTGCCGCCCAACGCCAGAATTTTGCAAATTGCGCGTGCCGTGGACGCCCACCTGGGCAACACCGCGCACGTGCAGCGCGCATCCACTGACGCCAACATCCCGATCTCCCTGGGCCGCCAAGCCATTGCCATCGGCGCGGGAGGCGCAGGCGGCGGCGCCCACACCCTGCAGGAGTGGTTCGATACCACAGGCAGAGAACTTGGCCTGCAACGCATTTTGCTGATTGTTCTTGCTCTGGCCGGGACGGTGAAATGATTCCCAGGCTCTGTTTCCTCATTTCAACAATTCTTCTCACTACCAGCATGCACTCGCAAACCCCGACTCCCGTCGTCAAAGCCGACACGATTTACGTTCATGCCAACATCTACACCGGGGTGGCTGGGGCATCGTCTTTCCACGAGATTCAGCGGGCACAAGCCCTGGCCTTGCGCGGAGACCGTATTCTGGCTGTGGGCAGTGAAGCCGACATCTTGAAGCTGAAGGGACCGGCAACCACGGTGGTTGATCTCAAGGGCCATTTCGTGATGCCCGGCTTCAACGACGCGCACGTGCATCTGACCAATGCTGGTTTCAAGCGGCTCACGGTTGATCTGACCGGCACGCGGTCGCTTGAAGAGTTCCGCGAGCGGATTCGCAAGCGAGTGGAGACGGCAGAGCCAATGGAATGGATTACCGGCTCTGGCTGGGACGAGACTCTGTGGACCGTCAAAGAAGTCCCGAGCCGTTGGGACATTGATGAAGTGACTACTGATCATCCGGTATATATGGAACGCATCGACGGGCACGTGGCCGTGGCCAACACGTTGGCATTGAAGTTGTCGCGAGTGACGCTGGCCAGCAAAGACCCCGAAGGCGGAGAGATCGGGCGCGATGCCACCGGGCAGCCAGACGGAATCCTGCGCGAAACCGCGAAGGAGATGGTGAAGACGGCAGTCCCCGCGCCCACGCCGGAGAAGCGGCGACAGGCAATCGAGGCAGCGCTGCAGGACATCGCACGCTCGGGGGTCACATCGGTCCAGGACAACTCAGACTCGGAGAATGGCGAGGCCTACTGGGATGACTTCCGCATCTTCGAACAGCTGGAGCGTGAAGGCAAGTTGACGGCTCGTATTTCCGAATGGATACCGTTTGCCGAACCTCTGGAGACGCTGAAGCAACGCCGCGACGCCCACCCGAAGACCGACAACATGCTGCACACGGGAATGCTGAAGGCCTACCTGGATGGCTCGCTGGGGTCGCACACGGCGGCCTTGCTCCAGCCCTATTCCGACGATCCGGCCAACTCCGGTTTGCTCCGTTCTGATCAGGCCACATTGAACCAGATGACGCAAGAGCGTTTGGCAGCCGGCTTTCAGATTGGCTTTCATGCCATCGGCGACAAAGCGGTCCAGATGGGGCTGGATGCCTTCGCGGAAGCAGAGAAGGCGGCTCATGTGAAGGGAATCAAAGGGCACGACGGGACGGAGAACTACCGGCTGCGGATCGAGCACGATCAAGTCACCAATCCAGCGCAGGTAGCGCGCTTCCGCGAATTGAAAGTCGTCGCGTCCATGCAGCCCAGCCATCTGCTGACCGACATGCACTGGGCGTCGGCGCGGCTAGGACAGGCGCGGGCAGCCCATTCCTACGCCTGGGCGGAATTTCTGAACCATGGAGTCACGCTGGCATTCGGGACGGACTATCCAGTCGAACCGGTCGCGCCTTTTCGCGGACTCTACGCCGCCGTCACCCGTAGGAGCGAAGACGGCAAGCAGGAATACTATCCGGAACAGAAACTGACCATTGATCAAGCAATAGCGGCCTACACTACGGGTTCGGCTTACGCGGAATTTGCCGAGAAAGACAAAGGAGTTCTCGCGCCCGGCATGTTAGCGGATTTCGTGGTGCTGGATCGCGACCTCACGGTGGTCCCCTCTGCGCAAATCCTCGATACACGTGTGCTGTGCACGGTGGTCGGCGGGAAAACCGTGTACCAGTCGAACTAACTTACCCCGCACTGCGTACCTCTGCTGGACGACCGGTCTGCGTTCGCGCTATCGTTTTCATTCGCCACCCGTCTAAGGGTACTTGGCCCCATTTGGAGGAACCTTATGCGACGTACTACTCTCGCTATTCTGGCTGCAGCGCTTTTTCTAACTGGATTCGCCTTTTCTCAGGCCAGATTGCCGAAAACTCCGGTCCGCGAAGTCACCGAAGACTACTTTGGCACCAAGGTGACCGACCCGTACCGCTGGTTGGAGAACACCAGCGATCCCGAAGTGGTCGCGTGGATGAAGGCGCAGAACGACTACACTCGCGAGGCACTGGGGAGAATTCCCGGCCGCGAAAAGTTGCTCGACCGCATCAAGTTCCTCGACAATGCCGGCCCGGTTGTCTCCCTGCTACAGGTTTGGGGCGGACACTACTTCTACCTGAAGACGGAACCAGGCTCCGACAATCGGCGCCTCTACGTACGCGACGCGGTGAACGCCCCGGAGCGCCTGCTGGTTGACCCAGAAAAGCTCACCACCGCTGAAGGCAAGCATTTCTCCATTGATTATTTTGCGCCTTCGCTGGACGGCAAGTACGTGGCCTATGGGATTTCTCCGGGAGGCTCCGAGGAGAGTGTGCTTCACATCCTGGACACCGCCACCGGCACCCCTTTGAGCGACGTGATCGATCGCGCGCAGTTCGGCTCGCCAAGCTGGCTGCCGGATGGCAAGTCGTTCTTTTTTACCCGTACGCAGAAACTTGGCCCTGATGCTCCGCCCACTGCCAAGTATCAAAAGCTGCGGGTTTACCGGCACACCCTGGGATCTGATCCTGAGAAGGATGCTTTGGTTTTCGGCTACGACGTGAGTCCGAAGGTAAAAGTCCTGGAAGACGATTTCCCAGTCGTGTTCTATTCGCCGGCCGCGCCGAAGTCGCTGGTCGGTCTGGTGATTCACGGGGTGAAGAACGAGAAGGATTTGTACGTCACGCCATTCGCGGACACGCCGACCGCGAACACTGCCTGGAACAAAGTCGCCGACGATTCCGATGACATCACCGCCCTCGACGTCCACGGTGACGACCTGTTTCTCCTTTCACACAAAGATGCTTCCCGCTACAAGGTGCTGCGCACCCGCCTTTCCCAGCCGGACCTGGCAAAAGCCAGGCTGGTTGTGCCTCCCAGCGAAGTTGTGGTGATCAATATTTCCGCCGCCGAGGATGGGCTTTATATCCAAGACCTGGACGGCGGCATCGGACGCTTGCGGCGCCTGTCTTACGGCTCAGGAAACGCGGAATCGGTGAAGCTGCCGTTTGACGGCGCCATTCAGTCTTTGTTTACGAATCCGACGGAAAAAGGCGCATGGCTAGAGCTGACCAGTTGGACGAAGTCACCGCTGTGGTACGCCTTGAAGCCGAGTTTTCAGCTTGAAGACACAGGCATCGTTCCTCGATCTCCGGTTGATTTCTCGGACATCGTGTCTGAGGAAGTCAAGGCGAAGAGCGCGGATGGAACCATGGTCCCACTGTCCATCGTCCATAAGCGCGGAATCGCGATGGATGGCTCGAACCCGACCTGGCTCGAAGGTTACGGCGCTTATGGAATCACCATTGACCCGGTGTTTCGCCCCAACTGGCTGGCGTTTCTGGAGCGAGGTGGAATCTATGCCGCCGCACACGTGCGCGGAGGCGGAGAATACGGCGAGGATTGGCACGTTGCGGGACAGAAGCTGACCAAGCAGCACACCATTGATGATTTTCTTGCCGGCGCGCAGTATCTGATCGAGAATAAGTACACTTCGGCCTCGAAGCTGGCGGGCGAAGGCACCAGCGCCGGAGGGATCACCATTGGCGGAGCGGTTACGCAGCGTCCCGATCTGTTCGCGGTGGGTTTGATCCGCGTTGGCGACTCTGATTCGATGCGTTCCGAATTGATGGCCAGCGGGCCGGCCAACATCCCTGAATTCGGCACGGTCAAGGAGCCGGACGGATTCAAGGCGTTGTACGCGATGGACGCATACCAGCATGTGAAAACGAATGCGTATCCCGCCGTGTTGCTCACCACCGGCGTGAACGATCCACGAGTCGCGCCCTGGCAGGCGGCAAAAATGACGGCACGGCTACAGGCTTCAACCAACAGCGGCAAGCCTGTGCTCATGCGCGTGGACTACGACGCCGGGCATGGCATGGGTTCAACCAAAACGCAGCGCGACGTGGAATTGGCTGACGAGATTGCGTTCTTGTTCTGGCAGATGGGCGTGCCGGGGTTCCAACCTTGAACCGCGTTTGATCCCTAAATCAAAAACCCCGCCCTGTCCCTCCAAAAGAGGAGGGGCAAGGACGGGGCACCCGAGTTCACTTTTTTCGAAAATTTATGCGGGCAGAAGCATGCCCTTTTCCAGATGCCGCGTGACGTGCGCATACGAGGCGGCATGGGGATCGTGAGTGACCATCACCACCGTCTTGTGGAAATCCTCGTTGAGCCGCTTCAGGATCTCCAGCACTTCGGTGGCGGAGTGGCTGTCTAGGTCGCCGGTCGGTTCGTCCGCCAGCAGCAATGTGGGATCGCTGACGATGGCGCGGGCAATGGCCACGCGCTGCTCCTGTCCGCCGGAGAGCTGCTTGGGCAAGTGATGCACGCGGTCTTCCAGCCCCACCAGCTTCAGCGCCGTCATCACGTGATCT